>ENA-UOXO01000629-UOXO01000629.1-mixed-culture-metagenome-genome-assembly--contig:-NODE-629-length-26633-cov-39.599067_pt1 | contig 26633 bp, 19 predicted proteins | sample MGYA00238162_ERZ761640 | MGnify/ENA primary metagenome ERZ761640 (study PRJEB28914, sample SAMN08778297) | mixed culture metagenome | isolation source: Freshwater growth medium | place: USA...
CGCAAAGCCCGTCATCTCCGAGTCATCTCCGAGTTTAGTCATCTCCGAGCCCACCTCCGCCGAGCCCGCAGCAGCAAAGCCCGCAAAGCCCGTCATCTCCGAGTCATCTCCGAGTTTAGTCATCTCCGAGCCCACCGCCGTCGACCTCGTCACCCCCAAGCCCGACAGCACTGATACCACCGCCTTGGAGAACGCCCCTGCTGATACTACCGCCGCCAAGCTCACCATCAGCAAGCGGGGCACCACCGCGCCCACCTCCGCCGAGCCCGTCATCGAAGCTGGCGTCGGACGACCTTCGGCGCCATCGGAGCCTTGGTGGCACCAAACCATGGTGGCAAAGGGCTTGGTGTCGCGACCGCGGAGCGCGCCACTACGCGACCCCGCCGCGCGTGAGGCGAACCTCTTGGCAGCCTCGCGCGCGTTGACGCTTCTTGATAAGATGCGATCGCAGGACGTCGCAGAGGCCAGCCGCCAGAGGCCAGTAGGCACACTGGCTGTCGAGTACGATCCATCGCCGTGCAAGTGCCAACCGAACACTGCTTCGTCCAAGGGGCTGGGAGGTTCGTCGAGCCCGACCTCCTTCGTTGTAGAAGTGCCGAGAGTGTTCGTCGTCGACATGCCGAGAGACGCCAAGCCCGCGACTATCGGCGTGGTGGAACTCGCTCGAGCAGTCCGGGACTCCAAGCCGGCGCCCAAGCCGCCGTCCAGGCCAAGCTCAGCAGTGAGCATCTCATCAAGCATCTCAGCAGCAAGCATCTATGCGCACATGAAGCACCGCGAGAACTCCTACATGGGCCTGCGCACCGAGATCTCCCTCGCGCGTGCACAAGCCGCGTTCAGCGGACGAGCACCGCCCAACTATAAGCCATGGCCTGGGCCAGCGCGGGCACGTCAGAGGCCCCCGAAGCCGGTCCAGCCACGCCCCAGCTCTGCAGTGCCACCGCGTCACGCGCGAGTTCGTCTACTTGCGTCTCATCTCTCTGACCTCGAGCGGCTCGAGACGATCCTCGATCGGACGCATGAGCGCAGCCTGAATCGACTCGAGCGTAAAGAGAAGGCACGACAGCAGATGGACGCGACCGCGCAAACGCAACCACTCCAACGGCCACTATCTTCCGGATCCGCACCATCGATCCAAGTGTCTCAGCGACCGTCTGACCCTGCAGCGACTCAGGCAGCGGATGGCGCCTTCCGTGCCGTGCGGGCCAGCCTCGACCAAAAGTTCCGCCGTGTCATCGACCTTTTCCGCGAAGTCGACGTGAACGACGACGGCGTGCTTAGCCGCGCCGAGCTCGCGGCGGTCTTCCAACGTGCGGGCCTCTCCGCGCATCACGTCGATCTGGACCTCATGTTCGCGACTCTCGACGCCAACACGGATGGAAAGGTCAGCTACGATGAGCTGCAGCGTGCGCTCCGAAAGGCACGATCGGACACCCAAGCCGCTTCAGAGGTTCGAAAGGCGCCGAAGGGCACGTCCCCACAGTCCCCACGCTCTCCGTCGCGAGCTGTTGCCGTACCGTCGCCAAAGCTGAGGCCCGTGCGCGAAGTGTACGCCACCTTTTCCGAGCTCGGCTGCGGAGCTCTAACCAAGTCGTCGCCAACGCTCAGCTACGGCTCCTCGTGCTCCTCGCCGTCAGCACCGCACGGCCGTGGCGCCGTGTCGGTCGATGCCTTCGCAGGCTTTCGAACCAAGGCCCCAACTCAGGTGCAGAAGCACAAGGGAGAGCCTCCTGTGGAAGAGCCTCCTCTGGTTGCGCGTACAGGGAGCGTACCAGTGGTCGGACGGAAGCTCTGGGGTGCGCTCAGTGCCTCGAAACTGCAAGGGGAAGGCAATGTCACTTCAAAGTACTCGTCGATTGGCCACACGGAGACGCCGCCATGTGCGCCGCTCGCATCTTCGTATCCTGAGGCCGCGGCTGCGGCTGCAGCGGCCGAACGCCGTCGGGAGATGATGCCCGACATGGCCGTAAACGCCTTCCTGAGTGCCGCTGCTGATGCCCAGGGACGGCAGCCGGATGGTACGTCGGAGACCGCCGAGGAACGAAGGGCTAAATATGCGCGCGCCGTCGAGGACGCGATCTATTCGGAGAAGATGATGCGCGCTTGGAAGGACGATATCATCACCAAGCTTGCCGTCATTCCGGCAGACTGGGGGTCGATTGTGAAAGGCGCGCTCGCGAGGGGGGCGAGATCACCTATTGCTCAGGCAGCCAGCCCTAGCGGCAGCCGAGCGCAATCACCTTCTGCTCATAGCTGAGGCAAGGGCTAAAAGGCAGCCAGCCCCTCGTGCAGCGAGTTATTTATAATGTTGATGAGTTCGCGCAGTTCGTGCGTGAACACGAGTCTCCGGACTGTCGGTCCCACGGACCTCGGGTTCGGCGCGCGACAGACGCGCACACCCCGGCGACCCCGCCGCGCGCCCAGTCTGGTGTCTGTGAGCGGTCTGCGTCTCTGAGCGCCGTCCGCCGATGAACCGCCGATCCCGATGGCGGATATGCACACCAATCACCATGATGCACACATTCATGGTGGTCCCGAGGCGAGTTTAAGACATGTAGGAATTTTTCCTAGGTCTCTCTTGTACAAGCATTCTGAGTGCTGGGCGAGGCCGCGCGGACGACGAGTGTGTTTGCCCGCAGCGCTCAGTACGGCGTTTGGAAACTTTTTGGCCGTAACGCACGCCACGCCCCACTTGTCCGAATCCCACCCTTTCCTAGGTCCAAAACACCGCGCGTGCAGACATGGCGGCTGTCGCTGCGAGGCTTGCGAAGCTGACTAGGAGGAGGGGTACTTCGCGTCCTGAAGGGGTCTCCTGGAATGTCTACAAGGCATTCACCAGGATCGACAGAGACGGCAGCGGCATCCTTGAATCGCACGAGATGGTGGCGTGCTTCGAGCAATTGGGTCGGGGCGTCACACAAAAGCAAGCTGATCGCTTGTGCAAAGAGTGCGGGCCGCTCGTCAATCAGAAGAAAGATCTCACGGATGGGGATGGGAATTGTAACGCAGTCGACGTGTTTGGCTTCGCCATGCTGCAGTCAATTATCGATGAATTCAAGCCGCCCGAGCCCTTTTTGAGGCACTCTATCATTTCTGATCTCGGTATCGTACGAGTCGACCCGGTTACAGGGTATGGTCGACCGCTGCCTTATCAAAAGGAGGTGCGCGAAGCCTACATGCACCCCATTGTCGTGTGGTCCGTCGCGGTCGTCATCGTTGGCAATTTCGTCGTCAACATCCTGGAGAAGGAGTACGACCCCAACCCCAGGATGTTAAAGTACGAGCCCCTTTGGGACGGCTTTGACACCGCGTTCAATGCCATCTTCCTTGTTGAGCTGCTCTGGAACTTGTACGGCTTCGGCTTTGGGAAGCGCTTCTGGTACAGCGGGTGGAACGTCTTCGACTTTGTTATCACCGCGGTGGGCGTGGTCCTGTTGTCGGGCGTCTCAGGCCCCATTTCTCAACTCAAGCTGCTGCGAGCGTTCCGCGTCTTCCGCCTCTTCAAGCGGATCAAGTCGCTGAACAAGATCATCATGGCGCTGCTCGCGTCCGTTCCGGGCGTCGCGAACGCCTTCGTGATCCTCTTCATCTTCTTCTGCATCTACTCCATTCTCGCCGTTGAGCTCTTCCGCGACTTTGGCATCAACGGTACGTACCAGGTGGACGATCTAGGCATAGGCGAGTGGCAGCCCGAAAGGCATATTCTGGATTCGCATACGCCACGCGGCTACACCCACGGCATTGAGTACTGGGGCCTGTACTCGCGATCGATGCTGACGCTCTTCCAGATCATGACGGGCGATTCTTGGGCGGAGGGAGTAGCAAGACCGATGACGTTCGGATTGTACCAGAAAAGCACCTTCACCGTGTCCTTCTTCATGGTGAGCTTCTTCATCCTGACGAACATGGTGCTCGCCAACGTCGTCGTCGCCGTGCTGCTCGACCAGTTTGTCGCGCCGCCCCCCGCGGGCCTGAAAGACAGCGAGGTGACTGACCTCATCGTGTTCATCAAGGAAACGGTGAAAGAGGTCAGGCACGGCGAAGGAGGCGAGAAGCGTCCAGAGCCGGAAGCGGAGGCGGAGCCCAGCTCCTTGGACACAGGATCATGCCCCGAATCCCCAACGCAAACGCGTCCTGAGTTTTCGAAGGATGAGCGAGTCGCGAAGCTGGTCGAGCGTATGGAGCAGTCCCTGCTGCGCACCGAGCGCACAGACCAGTCGCTCCATCGGCTTGAGTCTAAGCTAGAGCAGCTCTTCGGACGCAAGGGAGTCATCGTCGGTGTGGGAATTCTTCCGTCGAGCCGGCTCAACTCGACAAGGCCCCTCGATCCGCTTGAGGCATGACAAACGTGGACCGCCATACCAGAGTCGTCGAAGTTGAAGGCAAGCATTGAGCTCCGCGATGGGAGGCCACGGGCGCATCGATTGGCTTGGGCGCACGCACTGAGCGTTGATGTAGATGGCCGCGCCGGCTGCCTCCTAGACGCTTTGGGTGGTTCTGGATGCCTCAGGAGATCTGATCTTTTAGCCTGAGGACGTGGGAGCTGTGTACGGTATATGTGTGTATGAGCGGCATGTTTCTCGCCTGTGGATGCCCATCCAGTTGACTGCGCGTTGACGACGCACGCGTCGTTGATTTAAGCTGAATACAGTACACTCAACACTGAACTTGGCTAACCCAAATTGGCCCACCCGGCAAATTGACGAAATGACAAAACCGAGCGTCGACACATGCAGTGTCGACGGTGGTAGAGTGACAGCAATACCCACGGCGGCGAGCATGACGTCGACCGAACGGAGAGGAAGCAAGGCCATTCGCGAATACGCCATCGCAGTGGGCACGGGCGCGCTGTTTGGCGCTACAAACACAATCGTGGGTCATCCATTTGACACGGTCAAGACAAAGATGCAGGCGCAGAGGGGCTTTGGAGGCTCCGTGCATGAAGCTGTTCGCACCATCGTGGCCACAGACGGCTTGCGCGGTTTTTTCCATGGCTGCATACCTCCGATGTGGGGCTCGGCCGTTTATCGCTCCGCTCAGTTCGCCGTGTACAACGAGCTGCATGGTGCTCTCGGATCGAGGCCAGCATTGCGTCAGCATGTAGACCCATTCGGTGTGGGCTCAGAAATGGAGCTGAGAGTCCCCATCGCGGGTGTGGTGGGTGCGACCGCACGCACGATCATCGAGTCGCCGATAGAGTACGCCAAGGTCAAAGGGCAGACTGGCCAGACATGGCGGTTTGGCGAGATCTATCAAGGTGCACATCTGCAGTGGGCGAGGACTGGTCCGATGATGACGTTTTACTTCTGCGCCTTCGACATGTGCAAGCGCAATGGGTACACGCAGACGGCACTCGGACAGTTCATCTCAAGCGGCTGCTGCGCCCTCCTGGGATTCTGGATCGTGTGGCCATTTGAGACGCTCAAGAACCGGGCGCAGGCGGGGATGGATTCGGTGCACAAGATGCCAGGTGGGCTGTTAGGGCTCTACCGCGGCATCGGTCCAGGCTCGGTCTCCGTCTTCCTACGCAACGGTGCGGCGATGATCGCTATGCAATTCGCCAATCGCAAGATCACCGAGTGGGGCCTGCGCGACTGACTTCTATTGGGCGGGTCGACTGAGCCTGTGTGCGTTAACGTGTGTCCGCGTGGTGCGTTCTGCGTGCGGCGGGTAGCCGGGTAGGCCGCACGCCAGAGTGTGGCGCGTGCGCATCACGATCACCATCAGAGAGGAGTGTCCCGAGGCCCATACAGCGTTTCAGCTTTAGAAGCGGCGCGCGGTATGGGTAACCGTCACATGCAGACGCGAACCGCGGAACCCGCGCGCGCGGTGAGGCCACGTTTTGACTCTTGTGGCACGCACCGGCACAGCCGCCACTGATTGCCGCGCGCATGGCGACACAGAGAGAAACTCATCAGAGGACGCTCTCCGCGGCGACGTTCTCTAGGAGACTTGGCGGCCCACGAAAGACAGCCCTCTTCCTTGTCCTGGCACACCATCGAGCACACGCCGCACGACATCGGGCACTCTGCGTTCATCATGCCCGGGTTTTTGAGGCATTCGTCATCGAGCGCCCAGATGGCACACGCCGTCTCGTTGTGGTCGACGCACTTGCCCGTGGCGCACTTGCCCACCTTGCAGCTGTTCGGGCAGGCCTTGAGCGCGTGGCCAGGGTTCTTCACGCACTCGCCTTCACGCGACCAACCCGGACAGCTATCGTGCGTGTCGCGGCACGCGCCCTCGCACACGCCGCAACTGACGGGGCAGTGCATGTTCATGAAGCCCGGGTTCTCCTGGCACTGACCCTTCTTGGCCCAATGGTTACAGTTCGTGTGGATGTCGGCACAGCGCGGCGTGCACAAACCGCAACTGGTTGGGCATTCCCTGTGCATGAATGCCGTCGCCGTTGCGCACTCGCCGGCCTTCGCCCACGAAGCGCAGGTCTCATTTCGGTCGGAGCAGATCATGGTGCACACGCCGCACGATTGCGGGCAGAGGGTCTTCACGTGCTCGCCGTTGGTGCCGTCGCACTCGCCGTCCAGCGCCCATGAGGAGCACGACGTGTCCTTGTCATTGCAGAACCCGATCGTCGCTTCGACTCCCGAGAGCGTGACGAGGACGAAGACAGCGACGGTACGCATGCGATGTCGCACTTCTCCTTCTCGAGAATGCTTCCTGGCGACTCTGTGCATGGCGCCTCACGAATTCCTAGGTTGTGCAATTGGCGGTCGTAGTCGTGTGCATGCAAGCTCACGTGGGGCCGCCCAAGACCCCAACCAAACGCGTCATGTCGAACGTACTGTCCCGGTAAGTTTACCGGTCATGTTTTCGGTGCAAGTTGTCGGAGCTGTTCGTGTCGCTCGCTCGCACACGCAGCCCGGAAGCGGGAACAATGGCGCGCATCGGGAGCCTATGCCCGATTGGCCTACCCGAAGCGAAGCAGCTGAGCACGTATGCCCTGCTGCCAATCACCGCAGCATACCGGTCGGGCATCGAATTGGCCAAGACCGTCGATCGTGGAGTGTGGTCTGCTAGCATGCATGATCAAATCTCCCCTATCCGACCAGAACTGCTGGCTCCAGAGCTTCGAGGAATGAAGGACTTTGAGCTCAAAATTTTGAGTCCACGGCCACACGTCCGTGCGCCTGGGGACCTGGCTGTTGCAACTCTTTCACAAGAGGGCGCAGGGTCACCGACACTATCACCTCGAGAAGGTGCAGAGGGTCAAGTCTGGGAGACCGAACTCTTCGGAATTCACCGAATCGAGCCCATCGCGCCTCGGAGTCTAAAACCACGAGAGTGCCGCCAACCACGCCGAGCTGACACGTGCGCAATAAACGCACCGACAAGCACACCAGTGACTGCCACTGGCGCCGCTGCTGACTTCGGCAGTAAACCGAAACGCGAGTTGGCACAGTGCGAGATGCCGAGGAGCAGTAGGTCCTCACGCTCTTCTTCCCGCTCTTCAAGATCCGCTGCCGCTGGTGCCAACGCTGTGAACAATTGCGGCACCCAAGCTATAACCCAACCTACCGGTAGCACCACTCCTCGGGGCTGTCCTGAAGACGAAGCTTGGCGAAGGGTCGTTTCGGCGGCTCAGATGGAGAAAGTGGAGGAACCTCAACTGCAAACTGGTGGCGCGAACTCCGCTCCTGTCGCTGCTGGCGTTGCGACCTCCAGTGGCGCCTTGCAGCCCCGCAGAGGCCCGAGGGCAGAGGCTTCACCGCGCATGCCAGCGCAGCTCGCCATCGTCTCAGCGCCACTGCCACCCCGGCGAGCTACCGGTACTGCCACTGGGGACTTTGAGCCAGTGCCACCCGAGGACGCTGCGCCCCTCCCACCCCGGCGAGCCGCGATCCATTATGTCGGCTCAGTGTACACAGAGCCGTATGTGGAGCCGGCCGTCGCGCAGAACCGTATGGAGGTGGCCGTCGCGCGTGCTGTCGGCGCTCCTCGTAGCAGCCTCCCCGCGGGCGCTGGTCGAGCCTCGGGCCGCAAGCTGTCGCCGCGCCGTCCACCACACGCTGCGGACATCTCGTCACAGAAAGGAAGGCCTTTGCCGACACAGCCGTTACAGCCTACACAGCTGACCAAGGGAAAGGCTTCGCCCCGACCGGTCGTAAACGCCTCCTTGTCGCCCCCTTCGTCGCCCTCTTCGTTGCGCCGTTCGGCGGCGGCGGCGGCGGCGGCGGCGGCGGAGGCGGCGACGGCGTTGGCGGAGTTGGCGGCGGCGTCGGCGTCGGCGGCCTTCGGGGCCGTGGCCACGGCGCCATCTGCCATTGCGGAGACTGCGGAGATTGCGGAGATTGCGGAGATTGAGGAGATTGAGGAGGGCAAGCCCGCGCGGCTGCCTATACTGCCTCCGTCGAGCCTACGCCAATGGGCGCGCCAACGGGTGATCAAGGACGAGGACTTGCCCGCGTGCACTTTCAACCCGGGCGAGGTCATCATGTTCGGAGGCTCCGCACAAGAAAGGGCGGCTCTCGGGCGGATGCTGGTTCGAATGGGAGAGGCGCATACCTTCAGCCGGCACGCGCCACGAGCGCGCGCGTTGGGCAGCCGAGGCGCTCTCCTGAGCAGCAGAAGCAACCGCAGCAGCCGCGGCTGCCGCAGCCGCAAAGCCTCTCGGCAAGGTTCCCCGGAGGGCCTCTCGGGGTGCCATTCTAGGCAAGGATCTTCGGAGGGCCTCTCAGGGAGCCATTCGGCACGTGAAGCCTTGCCTAATTTGGCACCAGAGCCACATGATGGCATCAGAGCTCCTCGACCGCCTGTGCACAGCGATGCAGCCATCGCTGCCGGACCGTGGCCGCCACGACCGCCTCCGCACCCGGCACCGCCGATTTCGGGCGGAGACACCAAAGTATACCGTCGGCTGCCAAAGTTCGGCATCCAAACCGCTAACTTGCAGCCCGACCAGTGGCACATCGAGTCGGCCGCCTCGCCCGCAGCCGCCGCGATGCTGCCGCCGCCTCTGGAGCGGTTTGCGAACGCAGGCCGCGCCAGTGGAGCCCGTGCGGGGCGGCCCATGCTGCATTCCGTCGAACAGGCGTCTCCGGCGCTCACGTCCATGCAGGGCGCCCTGCGAGCGCGGCAGGTGAAGGATGTGGTGGAAGGATACGAATCTGCTGGCGGCGGTGAAGATCAAGATGCCATCGCTGGTTGGCCATCAGCTTGGTTAGTACAGCCGACTGTAGCTTAGAGTACACTGGTCCCGTCGGTGAGTGAGTGTTCAGTGTACATTTTTTTCACGTCAGGACACTATCCGCACAGCCGCGCATGAACCACAAGAGACGGCCACCGAGTCCGAGACGAGAAGTGCGAAGCCCAACGATCGAATGCACAACGCGCAACGCTTGAGGCGAGGATGGAACGATGCTCGATGGATCTCCACGGACCACGCTCCTGGGCGACGCTCCGGCTCGGCGCACGGGGCGGTCGGGGGGGGGGCCACGGGCGCGGATAAAACTAAGAGAGAGATAGAGAGAGATTTGGAGAGGGGTGAGGACCCAATAAACACACTACACATTTCACAGCCATTTGGTCGCCTTCTCGCGAGCCAATCGCGCACTTTTGTCCATCCACTTTGACACAATCGCGTGAATGACGACTGACATTGGGAGGACGACGGCTCGCCCAATGGCTGAGTTGACCCTACCCTCCAAGTTCAAGACTCTTTGGCAGCACTGCTCCGCACTCTCGAATGCAAACTACTGGGTCAGTGTGGATGGGCTCGGCAATGCGGAGCTGGAGGACGACATGCGCTCGGCGGCTCACGTCGTGCATGGCGGCATGCTGCACAAGTTCCGCAAGTCTGGCCGCGAGAAGCCGCACCGGCGTTTCGTGCGCGCGACGGGCGGCACAACTGCCCCGGATGGACGGCGCTCACCTGTCGTGCTCCAGTGGGACAAGAAGGCCGCGCCGGTGGTGCGTGCTGACGAGCAGGTGTACGAGTCGTGCTTCCAGGGCGGCCCGGCACCGGACGCCCCTGGTTGCTTCCAGGTCATCCTCGACAAGCGGATGGTCTTCCTCGTCGCCGACTCCGCTGAGGAGAAGCAGATCTGGGTGCTTGGTGACCCTAAATGGAACCCTAACCCCAACCCAAACTCTCACCTTAACCCGAACCCGAACCCTAACCCTAGGTGCGCGGCATTAACGCGCTCGTCGCCCAAGGGATCTGCATGCTGCAGCGTGACGACGAGCGGCTGGGCGCCGAAGTGGCCCCCGACGGGCCGGGCGAGTGGAGCGCAGTCGTTGATGCCGAGACTGGCGCTGTCTACCTTCGCGACTACTCGAGTGCGAACGAGCACTGGATCGTTCCCAACCAGAGTACGCTCTCGATCCGCAAGGCTGACCCATGATGACCGATGATGACCTCTGAAGACCAATTATGACACCCGATGACCTCTGATGACCTCTGATGACCTCTAATGACCTTCCCGCTCAGGTGCTGCCGGGCTGCCACCGCCGCCACAGGCCGCTGGCCGGTCGGGTGCACGCCCACCGCCGCTGCCGCCCGAGGCGTACGAGGCCGAGCCGGACCAGAGCGCCAAGAGCGAGGTTGGAGACTATAATGAGGGCGAAGGCCCAAATATGGACGGAGACCCAAACATGGACGGATACCCACGCGGCAATTCGCGCCTCACGCGTCCGTGCTCATCACAGCGCGCGTGCCTGGAGAGCGCACCCGCGCTCAAGCCATCGGTGCTCCGCACAGCACTCCCGCCGCCGGGGCTCACGGAGGAGGCGCCGCGCCGTGATGATTCGCACGTGCGGGATCCGCTGGCTAATTGGATGATCAATCAGGCCGAGGAGCGCGCGCGCGTCTTCCGCGACCTGCAGGCTCAGGTGGACTGATTGCCTCTCTGATGGCGTGCATGTGATTGCAATCGATTGGCATCCCTGAGTGCCTCCCTGCGGGCTTGCATGCTGGTCTCCATGGTGGGTCCTGATGGCCTCCAATGGCGCCTGATGGCCTCTGATGGCTTCGGATGACCTCTGATGACCTCGGATGACCTCGGATGGCCTCGGATGACCTCTGATGACCTCTTATTGACCTCTGATGACCTCTGATGACCTCTGATGACCTCGAGTCCGCAGGTGGACGACGAGGAGGAGCGCCGGAGAGTCGATCTCGAGGAGGACGAGCGACGCCAGCGCGAAGTAATCAGGGAGGCAATCAGGGAGGTGAAGGGCAGGGAGCAGAGGCAGCGCGAAGCCGCCGACGAGGCCGAGAGACATCGCCGGATGGCGGAGGAGCATGCGATCGCTCAGGCCAAGTACTGAGTACCTCTGATTACCCCGGATTGGCACTGATGGTCCCTGAATGCTCAAATGAGCACCCCTGATTACCCCTGATTGCATTGCAAGGCATGCAGGTTCAAACAGGACAAGTACCTCTGATTACCCCTGGATGCACCTGGTGGTTTGCAGGTACGAACAGGAAAAGGCTGCCTGGGAGGCGGCTGAGAAGATTCGACACACAGCAACGGCGACCGACCAGCTGCAGGGGGCGTTGATGACACGGGACGCGCCCACGCTGCGAGCTGCGATCTCGACGTACGGGCCGATCCTCGAGGACGCCGGAGCGTCGTCCCGGGCGGACTTGGAGTTGGCCAAGGAGTACCTGACGAAGCTCGATGCCGCAGCGGCCACCTTTGCCAGGCAGTACGCTGGATGACCTGATTGAGCCTGACTGCCCCTGAGTAGCCCCTGAGTACGTTGGATGGCCTGATTGAGCTCGGGCGGGGAGATTGAGCCGCTGAGTACGATGGGTTGCTTCGTACGACTCAGCCGTCTGAGTGCCCGCTGAGTGCTTGCTTTCGGATCAAGGCGTGCTTGCTTTCGGATGCTTGCAGGTACAACGCGGCAGTTGCAGAGCTCCACCAGCTGACCCATGCGGACGTGTCGCAGCTCGAGGCCGGGGCGACGTTGACGAGACTCGGCCACGTGGCGGAGCGCGCCGCGGCGCTCGGCGCACCCGAGGATTTGATGCATGCAGCGCAGGTGCGCGCGAATGCGCTGCATGCAAGCCACGTGGAGCTGCTGCACGCGCGCGCGCGCGCCGAGGCGGAGGTGCTCGACACGGCGCGCGCGACGCATGCCATCGGGATCGTGGGGGCAGACGCATTGCGCGCGGCGCTCGCACACGCCGCCTCGGTGCAGCTCGAGGGCGAAGTGCTCACCACGGCGCAGGCGACGCTCGAGGCGCTCCTTCGTGCCGAAGCCGAGCGTGAGCTTGAGCACGCCGCGGCGACACGCGCGCTGGAGGAGGCGACAGCGGCGGCACAAGCCGAGCTCATGCGAGCTGCGGAGACGGGTGAGACGCTGCGTGAGTTTGGACGCTGCGCCACCCTCCATGAGGCCCTCCAACGCGCTCTCGCTCATAATCTCGCTGTGCCCGTCGAGCGCCGTGTCGAGCACCGTGGGGCCGAAGAGGCGCGGCAGACGCTGATCTCCCTCGAGCTCGCCGAGCGTGCGCACCTCGACGAGGTGCGCCCGGGATTGCCACTGAGTGCCCTTGATTGCATCGCTCATTCACCATGAGGCAGTCTCTGATGGCCTCTGATGGCTTCCCACTAGCATTCCACAGATGGCCTCTCAATTGCCTCCCTCATCAGGTACGGCTCGCCTCCGAGGCCCTCCACGTGGCGCTCGCGAGGGACGACGAGGAGGCGCTCGCCCTCTGCATGCCCCACGCGCTGCCCCTACGCCCGTACATCTCGCTGATCTCGCCGGGCCTGATCGAGACCGCGGAGCAGCGCATGCATCTGCTCGCGACGGCGCGTGCCACGAGGGCGCTCGAGACGGCGCTCGCCCATGCGGAGGAGATCGGAGCCGAGAGCGTCCCCGAGGGCGCGTGGGCGGCGCTCGAGACGGCGCTCCGGCTGGCCGAGCGGGTGGGCTTGCAAGGGTTGCTCGTGCGCAAGGCGGCGGCCAAGCTCAAGGAGATGACCGAGGCCGAGGAGGCGGCGCGGCGGGAAGCAGAGGCACTCGAGTACCTTCGCCAGGCAGAGGCAACCAAACGTGAGCAGGCGGAGCGCAGGCGACAGGTAACGTCCTCTGATGGACTCCTGATGGACTCCTGATTGGCTCATGATGGACTCCTGATTGGCTCGTGCTGGACTCCTGATGGACTCCTAATGGACTCCTGATGGACTCCTAATGGACTCCTGATTGGCTGATGATGGACACACTCATACTGGCCTTCATGCTTGGCTCATGTGGTTGACCTCGTGATGATTGACCACTTGATGACCTCGTGATTGGCCTGGTGATGACCTCGTGATTGACCTCTTGATTGTTCTGGCAGGAGGAGGGGAAGAAGGAGAAGGAGAAGGAGGCGCGCCGTCGTGAGCGCAAGGAGGCCGAGCGAGCGGCGAAGATCAAAGAGGACGATGCACTCACGCGCGCTGCGGCGGCGCAGTCGTGGAGCATGCACACCGCCCCCGATGGACGCAAGTACTATCACAATCCGATCACCAGCGTGACCACGTGGGACATGCCCGACGAGCTCAGGGCGAGATCGAGATCGGACGAGCTCAAGGAGCGGCAGGCAGACGAGGCGGCCGCCTCCCCGGCTCCACGGTCAAGCCACGCCTCCTCGAGCACGGCCGTGCAGCAGCCCCCGACCGAGGCGCCGCGGGCTGTGCAGCAGCCCCCCACCGAGGTGCAGCAGCCCCCCACCGAGGTGCAGCAGGCAGCATACGTCTCTCGTGTGGGCAAGCTCGATGGCGGCGACCACGACGGCGCCTCTCGTGTGGGCAAGCTCGATGGCGGCGACCACGACGGCGCCTCTCGTGTGGGCAAGCTCGACGGCGGCGACCACGACGGCGCGACCAACGACCCGTCGAATACGAGCGCGACCAAGGTCGAATATGAGGTCGAATATTCGAATATGAGCGCTAGGCAGCTCCGAAAGTTTTGCGCAGCGCGCAACGTCGAAGTCCCCGACGGCGCGGGTGTGGAGCAGGTGCGCGTACTCGCGCTCGCCCACCGGAACTTGCCCCCCGTGACGTGGCAGCGCACCAAGGCGCCCGACGGCCGCGACTACTACTACAACCCGAGGACCAAGATGACGAGCTGGACCAACCCCGAGCCACTCGTCTCGGACCAGCCATCCTGCCATGAGTCAGCTAGATGAGGGCGCGCCCGTCGTCTCGTGGGAAGGGGGAGGGCGGGATTTGTGGCAGTGGGGGGGAGGGGGTGTGCGCGCGTGGCAATGACAACTGCTGAGACAAGAGCCAAGACCAATTGCAATACCTGTCGCGGTGTCTGGATTGCAGAACAACGGGAACGTCGCCCGCGTGTCTCGTCTGTGGGCGGCGGCAGCGCGTGAGGTGCTTGCCGTTTTCGTCTCGTGGTAGCGTAGAACGGCCGCGGCAGCCGGATTTTTTTCGAAAGGCGAAAGGCGAAAGACGAAAGGCGAAAGACGAAAGGCCACGATTCCACAATGACGATCCGCGTACCACGATTCCACAATGTGATGAATCGGTCAAGTCCGCGTTACACGAAGCTGACTCGCCCCCGGTCACCTACACAGGTCACCACCCCTTGCAGATGCGCCATTCGGGGCCATTAGAGGTCATTAGGGGCCATGAGAGGTCACCACCCCTTGCAGATGCGCCATGTATCGATGATCGTGCGGTCGGTCGGCTCGGCGACGACGTACACGTGCTGGTGCTGGTGCGTCGCGGCGCACGAGTGGTGCGGCGCGATGGCGAGCAGGCTACCAATCGGGTACCGAGCGTACTCGAGAGGAGCGCCATCCGCCGTGCTCACCTCACCGCACTCCTGCTTGAGATTGGAGATGCAATTAGGGAGGCAATCAGGGAGGCAATCAGGGATCATCATCTCACCTGCTTGAGATTGGAGATGCGTAGCTCGGGGTGCTCGGGGAACCCGCCGTAGCCGGTGGCAGCGCCCTGTCAGAGGTCATTAGGGGCCATTAGAGGTCAGTCCAGCCGTCCGAGGTCATTCGAGGCCATTAGAGGTCATTCGACGCAATCAGAAGCGATTCGCACTCGGGTGGAGCATCCTGTCATTAGAGCCATTAGAGGTCATTCGAGGCAATCAGAGGCGATTCGCACTTGGGCGGAGCATCCTGTCATTAGAGCCATTAGAGGTCATTAGAGGCAATCAGAGGCGATTCGCACTTGGGCGGAGCATCCTGTCATTAGAGCCATTAGAGGTCATTAGAGGCAATCAGAGGCGATTCGCACTTGGGCGGAGCATCCTGTCCAGCCACAGTCGATGAGGAGGGTGTTCGAGGACGGGTAGTGACCAACGACGCGAGTGAGGACCCTGACTGCCACGTCGCGCACCGCACACGTGCCGAGCGCCACTTGCGTCATGTCATAGTACAGAAAGTTGCCCGGGTGCATCTCGTCGATCCCATCGAGGTGACTCGGGGCAAGGCTGCACGTGGGAGTAGACCCAACTCCCGCCCTTGGCACATTGAGGCCGATGGAACGCAGCTTGGTCGCGAAGCCCACGGTGACGTCGCGCTCCTGCTCGGCAATGCGCACGATCTCGGCCGCGTTCGCCGCGTCATACGAGTGGCCGCCATGCGTGTAGATGCCCGCGAGCGTCGTCACGCCGCTCTCCGCGAGCATGTGCACCAGCGCCACACTCGACGGATCGTTGGGATCGCAGCCATCGCGGTGGTACCCGCAGTCGACGCCCACGAAGACGCTGAGCGGGCGCGCGAGCATCTGCTCACGCACCTCGGGCCGTGACAAGCGCGCGATCAGAGCGGCCGCCTGCTCAGCGTGGTCTATCATCACGTGAAATTGTGCAAGCCCAGCGTGCAGCTTCTCCACGTCGTCCACCTTGTCGGCGGTGAGTGGCACCGCGTAGAGGATGTCATCGAAGCCAGCATCCGCAAAAAACTTGGCCTCAGCAATCGTGGAGACGGTCACACGCCGGCGCGTCCCGCCAGTTGCAATCACCCCTGCTTCAACCGTCTTGCAAGTTTTCAGGTGCGGCCGCAAGGAGCAGCCTAGTTCCTCTGCGCGCACTCGCATTCGTGCCGCGTTCGCTTCCAGCGTAGAGCGATAGCACACTAGCGCAGGCGTCCTAACGTCGTCGAGCGTTAGTGCCTTGATAACGACGAGAGTCGAGAAGATGAAAGCAAGCAGCATGTTCGGCCAAAGCAGCACAAGCGCTTCGAGGGTTTGTGAATTCACAGTCCACCTCAAGCGCCGTTACGGGCACATCTGCGTCACACCAAAACACCGCGGCAACTGCCACTACCGTACCGCATCCGATGCCATGTGCGAGGCGAGCTTGGGATCCACGAAGCCGTGCATGCACGCCATCAGCTCATCCGCTGTGGCCTCCTCCTGAGCCGTCTGCAGGGCCTGTAGGGCTGCCTCCGCCGAGGGGTGCTCGCTGAGCAAGAGCCACGGCCTCGAGCGGAAGCACTCGACGAACGCCACGCAAAAGTGCGCCCAGCGCACGATGAGCGTTGCGTCGAGCGATCCGTGGAATCGACGAAACTCAAGGGTGCCGTGCTTGCGGATCGCCATCAGGTTGATCGAGCACTGGCGTGTCAGTGCCTCTGCGGGGCTACTCAGTCCAAAGAGGCGTCCGATCTTGTGCTGCTCCGAGAGCTCCTCGAAGCCGTCCGCGTGCACCACCGTCCACACCGCGCGCACGAAGCTCGGCACATCGTATCTCGCTCGCATCTCGGCATCTGAGATCATCTCCGGGTTCATCTCCGGGGCCTCTGCTGCAGCATCGCCCGCAACGGCGCTCGCACTTGTGGCAGGCCTCGGACCCTCTGCGGCAGAGTTGCCACTGGAAGGCATCCCGATGTCTCCAGCGTAGACCCATGGGTCCTCGAGCGAGCCCATCTCTGCACCCGTCGCGAGCAGCGGCGCGCACGAAGGCTCGCTCCACATCCACGAGCGAGCAAACCGGAGCGTCACCTGATCGAAGCGGATCCACGCGAACAGCACGCCGAGCAGCTCCACGGCGCTCAGAAGGGTGCCTCCCGCAGCGGGGTTGCGCACATTGACGTGGACGTGGATCGCTGTTGCGGAATGGCCCACGGCCGAGATCGAGGTCGCCGCTGCACCCGTCGAAGCAAGGGCCCCGCTCACAAATGCGGCAATCTCGAGGGCTGCGTCGGCCACAAAGCGCAGCTCGTGGGGCGGCGACGGCGATTGGAATTCGGACTTCATGATCGCGCCGCGCCGTAACAGCATGTGCAGGCTGCGCATTCGCGCATCGGCTCGAACGCGTGGATCGCTGATGGTGTTGAGGCCTTCGGTCGCCTCCAGCATGCGCTCCGCCAACCCCTCGGGCGTCGCTAAGATGGCTGGATCTATGGTAGCGGTCCAGGCCTCGCAGCGCCGCAGCGCAGAGCGCAGTGGCTCAAGGGAAGCATGCCCGTCAGGTGCTCCGGCGGTCGGTTCAAGCAAATGGTGGAGCGCCGCACGCATCTGCGCGACCTTGAGAGAGTTGCCAATCGCATCACGCGCAGCCTCCGTGAGGTACTCGAGCTCAAGACCGAAGCCTCGCGCGAGCGTGGCCGGGTGCGCGGGCAGTGGAGGCGCGCGGGCCTCGGCGGATTGGATGTGCGAGAGGAGGCTCCACGCGTCCATGGGCGAGCAGAGCACGGGATCAAAGGTGGCGGACTCTGCCATTGAAATCGAAGTGGACGGCTTGGCACCCAACGGTGGCAGCACTAGCCCGTGCAAACTGGCGCCGGCTGTCGGTGGCGCCAGCACATGGAGCCAGCGAGAGCCACCGTGCCATCGCAACTCGGCCAGGTACGAAGTTCCTGCGCATGCACCATGCCGACCAAACTTTACGCTAAGAGGTTGCGAGCACTCGCCGGTCACACCTGACACCTCCTTGCCGAGTAAGCGAATGGTAAGCCGGCACGAGCCGTGCCAACGAACGGCGGATCCCCACTCGACCCAAACGGCCATTTCAGGAGCATTGAGTAAAGCACTCCGCGCATCAGTTGGGAGCAGTTCCTGCTGCATGGACAGAGCTTGCGGGCACGAGCATCGAAGGAATGGTGCGCCATCGTAAAAGTTTGAGCAGATATCGCCGACACGGTTAGCTGGCAGGTCGTCGTTCATATTGAGAGTATGGCTGTCGGTCGGTCAAGAGGTCAAGGAGCGCGTGTGTCGCGTCGGCCCTTCATTTTGCGTTGCGACGATTCCTCCATAAGGCAAGTCGATCCATTTGGCCTTCACAGTCTGTCCGATGCGGATGCTCAGACAAGGACTTCATGATGTGTCGAGATGGCGGCAAAGGAGCGGTTATTCTTTCCGAACTCTTGTAACGTCATGTCGGCTGGACCCTCTCCTCTGCCCACTCTCGCGGAGAGCGGGGTTCGGGTTCGGGTGACATCAGATAGCGCACAGGAGACGTCTGCCAGGGAAGTATCGGAGTTGCCATCGCCGCATTTCGGGTGGAAACTGCTCCGCGCGAATTTCGATGAGGATGAGCTCGCGGCGTCCTGGTCAGAAGTGATGACGAGTGCCCGGGATGCAGCAGCAGCCGCGCGTGCAGCCGCCGCGGCGGCGGCAAAGCGACCGCCGCCGCCGCCGCCAAAGCTGTCGGCACTGCCTGCGAGCCTTTCACCTCCAAAAGGGGTTCCCTTGACCCACGCTGTGCCTGCTGCCGATGAGTCAACGGACGTGTCGCACTGGAAGTGGGCTTTCAAGGCGCTCGAGCAGCGCAACCGTGAGCTCCTGAGCGAGAACACGGCCCTGCACGCGAAGAACAAGGAGCTCGAGAAGCAGTCGAGCTTGGTGCAAGCAGCGCTGAACGCTGCGGTCGAGGCGAAGCTGCCTGCGCAACGAAGTGGTGGAGTCCTATCGCCACGCCGGCCATCCGTCGCATTCCTTACGGATGGCGCCAGCCCCGGCGCTGAGTCGCCTCGTGTCGTCATCGTCGTCGGTGGCGGCGGCAGCGGCGGCGGCGGCGGCGGCGGCAGCGGCGGCAGCTTTGCCACCCCGGGCGGCGCAGCCTCGCGCGCGGCGCGGGCGGCGCGCGCGCTGCCAGCACTACCAGAGCCGGGATCGGGCAGCCGGGCAGCCGGGTACGCGGCCAGACACGCCGGGCAGAAAGCCTCGCCGTCGCCGCCGCCGCCGTCGCAGAAGAAGCCAGAAGAAGGCGCAGCTTCCATACCGGTAGCTACTAGGGCTCGGTATGGTGGCAGAGCGAAGGAAGACATGGGAGGAGGAGGAGGAGGTGGATTGCCTCCGCTGCCGACGCCGGGTCGCGGGCGGCGGGGCGCGCCCGAACCTGTCGGGCCATCTAAGGATGCTCGTGCGCGCGCGTATGCTGCCAAGCAGCGCGAGCTTCTACGATGGCGCGCCGAGAGGCATGCTCGCGTGCAGCTGGACGAGGAAGGGGACGAAGCCAACGACGCCGCTCATCAGGCCGATGACGAGGCCGGCTCGCCGAGTCCAAAGCTCAGCGTGCCGCGCCGGCGACAGCAGCCTCGGCCGTTGCAGGCGGTCACCGGGGCGCAGCCGGGAGAGTCGCAGGCGCCGGCGCCACCGCCTCCGCCAGCGCCGAGGTCCGAAGCACCGGCCCGTCGATACATTCCACCGCCCGAGGGTCGTAAGCCGAAGCCAAAGCCCGTCGCCGCACCCGAGCCTGCGGATACCTTCGTCGATGACTCAACGCTCTCATTCGACGAGTTCACTGCGCTCGTGGCCACCCTCGAGCCCAAGCGCGACTTTTCCGACGCGGACCTCTCGCGTCGGTTTGATGAGCTCAAGCCGAGTGCAGACGGGCGCGTGTTTGCGCAGGACGTGCGACTCACCTTGCTCTGGGAGGCATTGTCGCGCAAGGCCGGGCGCGTGATCGACCTCTTCCGAAAATGGGACGACGACGGCTCGGGTAGCGTCGATGCAGACGAGTTCGGACGCGCACTCTCGCAGCTTGGATTCGTATTCTCGTCCAGGGACACCGCATTCATCTTTGAGCACCTCGACGTCGACGGCTCGGGAACGGTCGACTACAACGAGCTCAACTCGCGGCTGCGCCCAAAGACGATGGCCCGGCAACTGTACAAGCTGCGCACCGACGCGAGTCTCAAGCGCGGCGCCGCGCGCATGAACCTTCAGGGCGGCAAGCAGACTTTGGACCTGTCGCCGGGCGCGCCTCCCGTGCAGGAACAGATCCAGGCGATCATCATGGCCAATCGGCTGCGCATCCTCGATACCTTTCGTATGTGGGACGTGGACGGAGACGGCGCCATCTCTTGCGAGGAATTTGCCGACGCCTTCGCTGCCCTCGGCTACGCCGCGGCGCGTGCGGACCTCGATGCGGTCTTCGACCGCTTTGATCAGGACGGCTCTGGGCGTGTGGACTACCTTGAGATGTCCGCGCAGCTCCGTCCAGGTAAGCGCCACCACAACGCGCCACGACCACAACGACCACCAGCCGCCACGCCCGCCGCCACGCCCGCCGCAGCGCCTGCCGCAGCGCCTGCCGCAGCGCCCGCCGCTGGCCCCGCCGCTGGCGCCGTCACTGGCGAAAGTTGTAGCTCTCCGCAGAACGCGGCGGCGGCAGACCAGGCAAGCACCGAGGCCGCTGCAACCGACGGGCTACCTGCCGTAGACGCCTCGGCTGAGGCGCCGCCCGAGGCTGCGGAAGCGCTGCTTGAATGAGTACGATCACCATCGTGAGCGAGTTCGTCTCCGGCGGCTACAACTGCTGTGAACTGAAGTATCCCGAGCGTTCGAGGGCGAGGCTTTCCAGCGCCCATGCCGATAGTCGGTCAAAAGGTGTGCTTGTCGCGGCTGTGTGTTCGTACCGACCGTGAAGAGGCTCTAGTCGTCAGCAAAATATATCGTGAGGTTGGTGAGAATATTCAATATATCGGCGCATTTAATCAAACAGTCGTCGCGAGATACAGCCTAGGTGCGGTGGGACTCGAGTCTCGACAGTCGACTGTGTAGACAAGCATGAAGCAAGAACCGGGTGGGCGGTGGCGGACCGACCGTCCGGAACTCCAGCTGCACCGCAGCAGCGCCAAACGGACCCGACCCTGTGCACCGACCCCATCAGAGGGTAACGGTCGGCTCCATCATCGATCCGTAATGCCCATGAGCACGACGCCTTCCAACAGGCCCTCGGGCCTGCCCAGAGCCTCGCCGCCGCGGCGTCCACGTCCTTGAAAGTGGCCACGCGATGCTTGCTTATGGAACGAGCGTTGAAGCCGTGCTGCTGCTGCATGTGCCTCGATGCCATATGTGCTCTCTCCCGCAGCGTGCTCCTGCGCGTCGCGTCTGCCTAAGAGCTCCTGGAGCCACTCCCTCACCTCCCCTAACCAGCCAATCGTGCCCTCCATCTGCGCCGCGGGCTGCGCCTCGCGCACGATGCGCTGAATCTCGACCATCTTGTGAGCCTCCTCGAGGTCCTCGCGCGAGACGATCGCTTGGATCTGGCTCTTGAGCTGCGGGTGCTCCCGCATGACCTGGATGAGCTCTGGCATGGGAAGCCCGGCGGCCTTGGGCTGCGTCGCTTTTGTGTGCGGAGTGTTCAGAAGCAATGGATTCTTGAGTATCTCCCGCGATGCTGGCCGCTGTGTACTGTCTTTCGTGACCATGGCGGCTAGTAGGCCGCATAGCTCGAAAGAGTAGTGGGTACGCAGTGATTGGAGGTCGAGTGGTTGTTTGCAGATCACGCGCATCAGGTTCATCACGTACGCTGCGCCCTTGGCCTTCACAGCCTGTGATGGAGACGTGCGGGCAATCAGTGAGGTTGAAACAAAGAGCCGTAGGTCAAGCGGGTCAGACGAGCCCAGCAGACGAGCGTGGCAGGGGAGCATGGCCGCGGGCATATATATATATGGGCTTGCCTGGTCTGTCCAGGGAGGCTTCAGTGCCATGACGTGGTACAATGTGCAGCCTAGCGCCCAGATGTCAGCGCCACGATCGTATGCAAGGCCCTGACAGAGCTCCGGGCTCATGTACAGCGGAGTGCCGCACTGAGTCTGCGCTTGCATGTGCGAGGCCGTCAGGGACTTTGACATGCCAAAGTCGCCGATCTTGATGTCGTCCTCCTGTGTTAGCAAGAGATTGGCTGGCTTTATGTCCCTGTGAAGCAGCTTCAGATGATGGTGACAATATTCGAGTGCAAGAAGGCTCTGTGCAGCCCACTTGAGGACCACGAGCTCTGGAAAAGGGCATGCTGGGCGGATTTTTGCTTGTCGCTTTATCCGAGTGTCAAGGTCGCCACCTTCAGCAAACTCCATGAACATGTATAGCGACAAAGTAGACTCCTCGAGGTAGGATGCATGGTACTCGATGAGATGGGGGTGGTGCAGCTTCTTCAGGCAGTTGATTTCTTCAACCTGACGAACAGCTGCACTGATGCTTAGCCCGCGACACGGCACCTCCTTCATCACGAGCTTCTTGCCAGTCATGCGATGGACCACGAGGAAGACCGTCCCAAACGATCCCGCTCCGAGTTTCTTCAACTTCTTGTACGCCTTGGCATTTTCTGGCTCATCGTGAACGGGTGAGGTTTGGCTCTCTGGCAACTGGACGAACGCTGGCGCATCGAAGGACACCTGGCGCGGTGGCGCCGCTGGCTGTCGTCGCATAGCAGAAGGGTTGCCGTGCGTCTCCCTGCAACACGGTGCTCGCTTTTCCTGAAAACCTTGGAGAACCTAACTTCATGTTTCACCACGTTCGTTGGCCGCGTCATCTTTTACAGCGGTCTTTCCTGAAGGGGAATTCGAGACCGGTTTCTTCTTATCAACATGTGGGCCCTCTTGATAGGACTAGGACTGCTCGCTTTGATCACGGTGCTCGCAGTTTTCGGCGTCGTACATCGGCGCTCATCAGCTATCCGCCGCCGTGAAGATCTGAGGCCCCTCCACCCGAACGGGTCCTTCTCGCTCCGCCGCGCCTTTGGCGTCCTCCTGCAGAGCTCCGGCCGCAGGAGCACTCGCCGGACCCATCCGCCGTGGTATGCTGCGCCGTCGCGTGGCCCGGGCCGCATCGTGCGCACCTCGAGTACCCTCTCGTTGAAGGACATCGATAATGTAGCGGCAGACGACAGCTCCGACGATGGTATCAACTCCGATGTCGAGGACGCACGCGACATCGAGGACTCGTTCGGCGTGCCCCCATCCGCGAACGACGAACCGTGCGCGCCTTCGCGCGGCGACGCGCTGCTGTGCGCGGTGCCTCCGGAACTCTGGGTTGACGTGCTCTGCGCCGCGGGCCCGCACGCGGTCCGCGCCCTGCGCGTCACGTGCCGGCAGATGCACAGCCATCTCGACGGCGCATGCTTTTGGCAGTCGCTGTGCAAGCGCGTCTTCGCGCCGTGGGCGGTGGCGCTGCAGCCCACCTCGCTCGGCTGGGAGCTGGCGGCGCGCCCGGGCGGCTCCTTTTTCAGCGCTCCCCAGCACAACCTGGGCCGCGCATGGCGGCTTCGGTACCTCACGTGCTGCCGTGATCACCACACGCTGCGTCAGGCGGCCAGTCATGTGGGCTACCGGCCGCCTCCACCGCCCGCACCGGTGGCGCGCCGGCGCCCGCCCGCGCCGCCGCCGCCGCCGCCGCCGGACGCATTCGCGGATGGAGCGGCAGCCAACGGCTCGAGCGGAGATGAAACAACTGATGAGACCGAAGAGGGGCCTCGTCCAACTGCCGCCGGCTCGGGCGCGGCCGCCTCGTGTGTCGCGATCGACCTCGAGTCGAGTGGCGGGCTGCCGAGCGATGAGACGGAGGACGAGGCGGTGGGCCGCGGCGGCGGCGGTGACGAGGCGTCCGAGGTGGCGGCCCTGGCGGCGGCAGCCTCGAGATCTGAGCTCGACCTCGAGATCTCGATCTCGCCCACCGAGCTCGCCGAGCTCGGTGCGTCCACGGCGTCTCTTCACACCATGACGTCTCTTCACACCATCGGCGACGAGCCATCGACCATCTCGAGCTACCTGCCGCACCTGTTGCTCATGGCGTGCCACGCAGCGGAGTTGCCCTCATTACGGCAGTCGTGGGGAGGGCGAGGGCCCTCAGCGGCACAGGTGGCTCGTGCCCTGATGCGAGAGCAGCAGCCGCGTATCGAGACGCTCGTGGCGCTCGTGGCACGCTCGTGCCGCACGCAGCGCCGCCTCGTCCCAGTCTGGCGACGGGCGCGCGTCGATGAGCTACCGGAGATTCCGCTGCCCGACGGCAGCGGCGGCGGCGGCAGCGGCGGCAGCGGCGGCGGCGAGGACGAGGACGAGGATGAGGACGGTGGCAGCGGCCGCATCGGCAGCGGCCGCATCGGCAGCGGCGCTGGCGGCAGGTGCGCCACGCGCAGCGGCCGCGTGCGACAACTCCTTAGCTTGCTCGCGCACGCGGGGGCGGGGCCGCCCGAGTGCTGGGTGGCGCACCTCGCCAAGGGCGGCGGCCAGGGCGCGGGCGCCGATGGGCTGCTTCCGTCCACGGCAGTCGCGCGCACGACTTGCTGGATGCTCGTCGTGTCGACGAGCCGCCATGCCGTGTGGCTCGACTTCCTCATGCTGAGGCAGGAGGGCTGGTAGGTAGGCTTCTCAGATTTCTTGAAAGTGCGCATGGTACTTAGTTAAGTGAAAAGTATAGCGGGTCCTCACCAGATCCGCCCAATGCTCCGCTGATAAGCGCCTGCGACGCGCTCAACGCGGCGCCCAAGTTGGCGCGGCAGCGGGAAGGTCCATTGCGAGTCGCTTACCACGTGGTGGAGACGGCGCCGAGCGCGATGTCAAAGACTGCTGAGGACCACAAGGCGGATGGCAACAAAGCCTTCCGCGGGGGTGAGTACGCCGAGGCTGTGCGCAGCTTCACCGAGGCGCTGCGGCTCAACCCGCATGATGCCCTCGTTCTCGGCAACCGCGCTGCAGCTTTCGACAAGCTGGGCGAGCATGAGCGCGCGATCACGGACTCGATTGCGTCGCTCCGGATCGACCCAACATATCTCAAGGGCTATTTTAGGTTGGCGACGGCGTACATCGCCGTCAACCGGCCGCGCGAGGCGCTCGAAGCGGTGAAGCAGGGTCTCATGATCCAGCGCACCAATAGCCAGCTGAGGCAGCTTGAAGAGCAGGCGACAGCGATGATCGCAGCGCAGGATGGGGCAGAGGAAGACGGCGAGGTGGACGAGGAGGATGACGAGGACGAGGACGAAGACGAGGACGACGAGGACGACGAGGACGACGAGGACGACGACGACGACGACGATGAGGGGTATCTGCAGCAGCAGCAGCAGCAGCAGCAGCAGCAGCAGCAGCAGCCGCAGCACTCGCAGCCGATGGACACGAGCAGCAGTAGCCGTACGCGAGCACGGGTGCCCGCCGAGAGCCCCGAGCCGGCCGCGCCGTCCGACCCGGCCGAGGCGGCAGAGGCCGCCAAGGCGCGCGGCAACGACCTGTACAAGCGCGGCGAGTACAGCAACGCTGTCGACTACTACTCGAAGGCGGTGCGGCTGCAACCCACGAACGCTACGTACCGGATCAACCGGGCGGCGGCGGCACTGATGCTCGAGCGCGCGGAGGACGCGCTCTCGGACTGCCAGGCGGCGCTCGAGTCCGAGCCGACGAACATCAAGGCGCACGTTCGAGGGGCTAAGGCCCGCATCATGCTTGGTCAGCTGTCCGAGGCGCGCCGGCACCTCGAGCGGGCAGCGACGCTGCCCACCGCCGACGCGACAGTCGCGACGGAGCTTGCGGGGCTGGGCGAGCTCGAGGCGTCGCTCAAGTCCGGAAAGGAGGCGCTAGAGCAGGCGGGTGGCGCGGCTGCGCGGGAGGCTTTGAGGCTCTTCACCTCGCTCTCGCAGCGCTGCCCTTGCTCCGAAACGGTCGCGTGCCTGCAGATGGAGGCGCTCATGCGGGCACGTCCCGACCAGGGGCCGCAGCAGGTGGTGGCCGAGTCGGCGCGCTGGCTGCGCAAGTCGGCGGACAACCCCGACCTGCTCTGCGTGCGCGGCAAGAGCCTGTACAAAACAGGCCAGCTCGAATCGGCTCTCAAGCACTTTGCAGAGGCGCTGCGGCAGGATCCGGACCACTCGGCGTCTCGTCAGATGCGAGCTCAGCTTCGTCAGATCGAGGAGGCGAAAAAGGCGGGGAATGAGGCCTTCTCTGCCGGCCGGTACGCCGAGGCGATCCAAAAGTACACCGAGGCACTCGAGATCGACCCCGAGAACGCTGACCTGAACGTGACGTTTTGGACGAATCGAGCGACGGCGCGCTTCAAGAACGGCGAGTACACGGCGGCGGTGGCGGATTGCGACGCGGCGCTCGCGGCGGCGCCGCGCCACATCAAGGCGCTGCTGCGGCGCGCGGCGTGCAAGCTCGAGCTCGAGGACTACAAGGGCGCCATCAGTGATTACGAGGAGGCGCAAGCCATCGAGCCAGAGGACCAGACCATCCGCCAGGGGCTGCGCAACGCGAAGCTCGAGCTCAAAAAGTCAAGTCGCAAGGACCTGTACAAGGTGCTCGGGATCACGAAGAACGCGACGGACCACGAGATCAAGAAGGCATATAAGAAGAAGGCGCTCGAGTGCCATCCGGACCGTTTGGGCAGGTCTGATGGCCCCTCATTGCCTGCTGTTCCGCATGCTGATTGCCCTCCCTCAATGCATGCTGACCTCGAGCATGCATCCGGACCGTCTGGGCAGTGCCCTGATTGCCC
>ENA-UOXO01000637-UOXO01000637.1-mixed-culture-metagenome-genome-assembly--contig:-NODE-637-length-26480-cov-48.856916_pt1 | contig 26480 bp, 17 predicted proteins | sample MGYA00238162_ERZ761640 | MGnify/ENA primary metagenome ERZ761640 (study PRJEB28914, sample SAMN08778297) | mixed culture metagenome | isolation source: Freshwater growth medium | place: USA...
TTCCCACACTTCCTTCCGCACGGTTCGGGTGCGCGACCTGATCTCAGCTTCACTCTGTCATCGTTGTATGCACAACTTTTTATAAAACCCTCGGCGGCTGAGGCCGCGTTCGCGCTGTTCCGCCCCGTGCCGTCGCACGGCCCGTCGGCTGCGCGGAGGGCCGGTGGCCCGGTGCCGCCCGCCCTTTCAAAGTTTCGGCCTTTCGCCCTTACGCCTCCCGCGGCCTGCGCGCCCGACGCCCGAGCGGACAGACGACACGGCGTCTCGAGACAGCGCTCGGATGGGCAAGCCTCAAAACACTATCGAGGCCTGATACGCCACACTATCGGGCAGGTAGATTGCATCACCTTCTCCCGAACCACGCCATCCCGCAGCACTGTCCTGCAGCTCATTCCATCGGGCGCTCGAAGACGAGCACTATGTCCTGGCCGTAGGTCCCGTCGTTGCTCACGAGAGCATTGACGACCTGATCAAACGAGTTCTGCAGCTGCCGCTCCATGCACTTGCACACGTCAAACATGCCGGGCTGCCGGTCGGTCCACTGTGTGGTGAAGCGAAGGATGTCGCCGGCCTTCTCTCCGCCCGGACCGTCCTTGGTGACGACGACTATGCGACCACGCGGCTCCGCTGCGAGTCCGAACGGAAGATCGTACCTGACGACAACGCACTCGCTGCCGGTGGCCAACAACGGCTTGAACTTCATCTGACACTCGCCATACTCTGCGATGCCTTTCTTCGGAATCTCAAAGCTGCACTGAAAGTCTGGACGATTGCTCTCGACAACGTTGCTCACCCTGGTCTGTCGAATGTCATCCATGCGTATCAGCGACGATCGCGAGGAGATATAGAGCGGCGGCGCTATCGGCGCGGTGAGCGACAGCACCGTGGCTGCGATGAGAGAGGCGAAAAACATGGACGCAGATTTTCGGTCATTTCCTGGAAAGGCAAGAGGGCAAAATTCCATAGGAATAAAATTGAAAGTGATTTGTCAATGGTTGGGGTTAAACGTCACGAGGAACTTGTTCTCACCTTTCCCAAGCGCTTCCGCTCGACGGCGGCAGCAGTCCTCCGCTGGGTGGGGGTTGTCCGCATGGCCGGCGCGACTTGCCAGATCATCGCATCGTCGGCTGATGCGTCACCACCTCGGACTGATGGGCTGGCATCAGCATGGGCAAACGTGGTTGCAAACGAGGCGCACAGATCAAGGAACCCGGCGTCCGCGTCTGCTAGTGTTGGAGGAGGGCGAGCGATTGTCATCATTACAGACGTCCAGGCAAATTACAAGGTCGCGACGCCGGAGAGTGGTGGGAGCGAGGTCCTCTACGTACGCAAGACGTCGATGCGTGATCGAGCAGCATGGTCTGGGCTACGCGTCGGCAATCGAGTAGATCTGGCATTCAGGCTCGCTGCAGGACGAGCCATCGTGAGTGACGCGGTGCCGGCGTGATTGTCTCGCGATGAGAATGAAGCTCAACTCCGAACGTCTCGCCTCGGTCGCGCATCCGATGCCAATCACAAGTGTGCCCTCCCGCCAATCCTTACACTAAGCCTTAGAGCCTGCTAAGAGCGTATTCGGGCCAGGGCTCATGGTTTAACATTGAGACACTTTTTTGCGTTAAGTATCAAGTGTTGAGACACCAAAACAGGTGTTGAGACACCAAGTGATGAGACAGGAAAACAGGTGTTGAGACAGGTGTTGAGACAGGTGTAGATGTTGCCGCCGTCAACATCTACAGCGGTACAGTTCAAACGCCGAATCGGGGTCAAAAATAACGGACGGTCGTCAAGTGCGGATATTCTTTGTTTTTATATCTCCCCTCAACAATCTCGGACATTTTTCAGTTGCCGCTTATAGTTTTCTTGGGCGTCAAAGTTCCCAGGAAGCGGGTCTTTTGACTGCCGGCCTCTCTCTGATGTCGGCATCGTCGCAGATCATGTCGCGGCTTGTGTGGGACCTACAAGATCTTCTATGCAGAAGAGGAGACGGAGGAGATGGTGCTCGAGCAGTGGGAGGACCTGAAGGCGGAGATCAACGTGCCGACGCTGCGCACGCTCACCTTTCATCAGCTGTGGGCAAACATGCTCGTACAGTACGCGGACGAGTATGCGCTGGTGCTGCGCCTCGTTGTCATTTCGCTGCTCATCCCCGCTGACACGTCGGAGTGCGAGCGCATCTTCTCGCTCATGAACGACCTCAAGACTGCCGAGCGGAACTCGATGGGCCAGCAGAACCTCAAGAACCTGATGCTGTGGCACATAATGGGCTACAAGACGGACGCGGAGGGCAAAAAGGTCAAGATGCCGTGCTGTGACGTGCCGGTGATGGCCATCCTCAAGGAGTTCCGCTCGATGGCATTCGAGAATGGCGGCATGCTCGGCCGCAAGGCCCACCGGGCGGCGGCGGTGCCAAAGTACGAGTATGAGAAGCACCGTGCACCTGTGAAGGCGGCCACCTCGGCCGCCTCCTCTGCCGCAGACGAATGAGGAATGGGGTGCTGGCAGAGGAGCGTGACTTGGAGAGAGCGGGCGGGCATGACATGGTTCATGGAGGACGGGCGCGTTGCGACCGGCGAGTGGCAAATCAGAGTCGCTGAGCATGAATCGCAATTGATGTATCGGGCGCGTGTTTTAGAGGTGTTGAGACGGGCTTACTTAGAGGTGTTGAGACAAGCTGTCTCAACAGCTCCTGAAACAGGTGTTGAGACAGGCTAACACTTCCTGAGCTTAAGTGTTAATTCAAACGTCTCAACAGTGTCTCAACGTTAAACCATGAGCTCTGATTCGGGCTATTAGCGATAGCGTACTTGACTTTACTAATTGACCTAGACTATTAAAGGCCTCTATTGCGTATTGGTAGTATTATGAAAGTATTATGCTGCGTTGGCTCGTGCGCGCGACGCGCGCGGCGGCAAACTGATATTATTTTGCCCCTAAATACTCTAGAGTTTGTGCGCCGCGGCACACGCCGCTCACGCCGGCCCAGTGCCTAGGCGCTGGTGTGCACTGTAGATCACACATTGCTATCATTCGTCGTCTCCCGGAGGTCATCGGCGTCAAAATGCGATCAGGTCGAGCTGCTTTTGCATCGACATCGACAGCCCCAGCTGCGCCCAGTGCGGCGGCGCGATGCTGGCGACAAAGCCGCGAGGCAGCGGCGTGGTCAACTGCGCCGACGCGGGCCGTGGCGCACCTGCGCGACTGCCCGTTCCCAGAGCCGTTGTTGGCTGTGCCGCACTCTGTGGCCGAGCCGGCTTTGTCGCGGGCTCTGCGTGCCAGCGTGGGGGCTGGGCGGCCACTCTCGGCTGCGGCGCGTAGTAGCCACCATAGAGCATATGCGGCGGCGGCGGCATGGTCGGCGGCGCGCAGCTCGGCGGCCAGGCCATCGAGAGCCGAGCGTTGCGCTTCGCCGCCGGGAAAGCCGACGGCGGCGCGGCGGGCGCGGAGCGATGACTGGGCACCGGCGCCGTCGCTGGCCGCTTCGGAGGAGATATGACTGCAGAGGGTTCCATGCGACGCGGGGTTCGATGGTAGTGCAGCGGTGGCGCGCGCAGGGTCGGCGCTCGACTCGGCGCTCGACGGCCTTGCAGCGGCTCTGGCAGTGGCGGCTCGGCTGGAGGCGCTCGGGGCGAGGCAGACGCGGCGGCGGGCACGGCGGCGGGCACGGCGGAAGGCACGGCGGCAGTCGCTGGTGCGATGGGGTCGCTGTGGCTACGCTTCGCTCGGCGCGCACGCTCGCCCAGGCCGCCACGCCGGAGCAGCACGTCGAGAAGGCGCAGCTCGACGCGGTGCGGTGACGGCGCGATGCATCCAAAGAGGCGTGAGACCTCGCCTGAGTCGAAGACGAGGTTGAGCAGCTGCAGGCCGGCGAGGAACTCTCGCGGCCCGATCTGCTCGGATCCCCAGCAGCGGAAGAGCGGCTCGATATGCTCCCACTGGACCGTCAGCGCGCGGCACGTGAGCACCAGCTCGGCATCCCCTAGCGCACTGCGCAGCGCTGCCAAGTCTTGCCGCTCCTGCTCAAGCCGCGCTGCCTCGATGGCAGCCTCGATGGCAGCATCCGCCTGTTGTGCCTCGCTCACCAGGCCCGCCTCGAGTTTGAGCCGACGTGCGACTCTCTCGGCCTCGATACGGAGTCGCTCGGCCTCACGGCGCTCTTTTTCTGCTTTCTCTGCCGCTGCCGCCTCCCGATCGGCCTTCTGCGCGAGCAGTACGAGCCTCTTCTCGATCTTTATGCGCGCAACTTCTTCATCATCCAGCTTGGCCTCCAACACTAGGCGCTCCTCGATGACTAGCCGTGCTGCCTCCTGCTTCGGGTCGACCTTCGCCTTCTTGGGCGCCATGCTGGCCCCAACTAAGCGCTCAAGCCCTGGGCTACCAGAGCCCAACTGCTCTGCATCTGCATTGACCTTTTAGGGTAAGTCTCGGAACTTCGCCAGGACGGCGCTCCGAAGACTCTCCAAAGAAGGCGTGCGAGCGAGAGCCCGACACGATCCATCTCCTCTCGCAACAACAACTCCTGGGCGAAGTTTGTGACTCACGCTGACGTGGCTTCGACGCCCGCAAAGTGCCCCGAGAGGGCTTGCAACTCGAGGAGTGCACACGGAAGATGCGGAGCATACTCCTTACCCTCGTCGACGCAGCGGCGTGGATCCTGCTGCCGATCGCGCTGGCGCTGCTCGTGGGCACCACCGCCGGACGGCCAGGCCGACCTGAAAAGGATGATATGATGCCGCATGGCGAGATGATGAAGTGGATGCAGTGAGGTTGTTTGGCGAGCGTCGAGCTGTGGGACGCCCTTGTTGACGGTGATGCTCATGAGGTAGCACGGAGGCACTTTGGCGCTGGGCGACACGGTATTGGGTGAGTGCCAAGGCATTTAGCGTAAATAGACGTAACGGAAACGGTGTGCCACACCTCGCGCCTCGACCGGTCCGCTCTTGATAGCGTGTTCTTCCTTTGAGAATCCTCCGCTCCTCTCAATTGTCACACCTGCCATCCTCTACATCCTCGGGCTCACTAATGCCCGTACCTCGAGGGACTACTACGCGACGCTAAACGCAATATATATAAGAGGTGCAGGTGGGGCGGTTGGCCGGGGGCGCGCGCCTGCACTCAGTCAGAGAGTCAGTCAGTCTGTAAGTCAGCACTCGAAACGCGAGAGAGCAACGAGGCAGCGTGGGCATTGGCAGGCGCGAGCTCCAAAGCAGTCGCCAGCGCGCGTCGTATGAATTGCGCACCCATGCTCAGATCCTGATGTAGCGCCCCGGTGTCGCCTAGCTCCAGCTCGAGCAGCGCTTGGGCAAGGCCGACCTGGGCACTCTCCGTGTACCCATTCGCCCCAAGTAGGATCGCCTCCTCGAAGCCGCGCGCCGCTGCCGCGAGCAAATCGGCTCGGTAGGCCGAGCATGCATCCCGTGGGATCCGCAACGCCGACGCGAGGAAGCGTGCGGCCCGTTGCGTGCTGTAGTGCCAGTGCGGCAGGAAGGTGGCTGAAAAGATCCACATGACGAGGATGTAACGCACGCCACGTGTGATGGGCGCGCCGCCATGCCGAAGCGTCGCAGGGTGGAGGATCAGGTGCCCCGTCTCACGCCTGAGGACACCGGCGTCGTGCCCGGCGGCCTCGCTACCGCACAATGCCTCGAGGTACGTCCCACCTCCCGCGTAGGCTTCGAGTCCATTCAGTGGAATGATGGCCGTTACGAGAGGGCCGTCACGGTGCACGCCGAGGCACGTCTGCCCCGCCGACGCGTTGTATTTGACCACGCTCGCGGCCGAGCAGCGCAGGGACCGTGCCGAGAGCGCAGTACAACGAGGGAAGGCCGCGAGGACGGCAGGATAGATGGTGCACTTGAGCTGCTCGTCGAGCCATCGAGCGCTGCAAGGCATCTCACCGACGGGCCGAAAGACGGAGGCATTCTGCGCATAGCTGGCGAGCGGCTGTGCCCCACGCCACGCACGATTAGTCTCTGCCTCCCGTATGATGGCTTCGCAGTCCGCTGCCGTGAAGAGTGGCTCACAAGAGACATGGGCAAGGTCGCCTTGACCAAAGGGATGAGGCGCAGCACAGTCAACAGCGGGCGCAGGGGTGCTGCCAAAACGAAACGACTCCCACGCTGGCGGTGTAGCAGCCCACTCAGAAGAAGAGTCACCATCGAAGTAGAAGAACGCCTTTTCGCTGCGGGAGCACTCCTCTCGATGGAAAGCCTCATTCTCACTTCGCGCCTCATCTAGCGAGCGACGAACGCAGGCCTGCGGAGGCGCGCCACCGCGTACTCGTTTAATGCACGAGGCAGGGCGAGACGGTGCGTATAATGCACGAGACAGGGCGAGGGCATGGGCCGAGACGAGGAGGAGCACGAGCATTCAGTGTTAACGAGCATTCACAAGCACAACGCTCAAAGAAAACTCCCCTTCACGTTCACACTCTAGGGGAAACCAAAATGGCCGCCCGCGGTTCCTGATCGACAAAGGGCTGCGAGCGGTGCGGTCAAGGCGGCACCATCACAAAAATACGAGGCCGACCGAGCCCCTTGAAACGACTCCAAAACAGGGGTCGCGGTCGGTTGCTTCGGTGTTCTTCGCGCTCTTCGGTTCGTCACCGTCGATTTCAGAGAGAGACGAAAAACGATGTTGTGTGTATCGGCCAAAGGGGCCCGGTCCCCATTCAGGTCATTTTTTCCAGCTGGGAAACCTGACCTCTAAGAACCGACCCGTGTGTTCAACTCCATCGCTCTCGGTCGTCTCAGGAGTCAGAGAAGCGGAGCACAAACCTCTCAAGTCGACTCGCTCTACAATGATCACGGTCTCAAACATCAGGTGAGAAAGAGCAGAAGCCCGACCGAGGCAAAGAGCGAGACGGTGACTATGGCGAGCACGTACTGGTAAAACATGAGCATTGCAACCTCGCGATGGCCCGTGCCCTGCATCGTCGCTATCATGCTGATGTTCATCGCCGTCGGCGAGGCGCCCACAATCACCATGGTTAGTGGCAAGAGCCCGTCGATCCCGCGAGTGAGCACTCCGGCATAAGTGCAGGCGTAGATGAGGCAGATGTTGAGCACCGGGACGAGCACGAGCTTCGCGAGGAGCGTGGCGACCACTGCGGCGCGCGGCATGTCGCCCACGCTCCCGCCGTTACCACCGCCTTTCGATAGCGTCGCGCCGAGTACGAAGATGATCAGCGGAATGCCACCCGTCCCCAGCAGCTCGAGACTGTCGATCAGCCAGCGCATCGGCGCCGCTTCCTCGACGAACACGTAGCGCAACGGCGTGCACCCCACCAAGATGCCCATCAAACTCGCCGCCGCCGGCCGATTGATGGCGTTGCGCACCGCCAGCATGCCATGAATGAATGGCGAGGCTCGTATACGACCCCACAGCGTCGACGGCGTCCTTGGCGGCCGCGCAGCAGACTGGACCTCCTCGGCGTCCATGGCCGCCTCGAGCTTCGCACCTACAGATGGATCTTCTTCGCTGGGTTGCATCGCACCGTGTTCGACCGTCGTCAAGCGCGAATGCTTCGGCGCGCGCCACACGATTTTTGGCCGCCGGCCGCGCCCAACGCCCTCATCGGGCGGCGGCTGGTCCGATCGAGTCGAGCTCTCGAGGATGATGCCGCTCTGGGAGCCGTCCTCGTGCGGGCGGGCGAAAGGCCCGCCATGCCGCAGCATCGGCCCTGCGAGCGACCACATTGTCACGGACTGCGCCACGTTGCATAGAAAGAGGAAGCTCGCGCCGCGCACCTGCGCCTCGGCCGCTTGCTGACCAAAGAGGCCAGAAATCAACGACTCGAGAAGCGGAAGCGGCATGCCAACCACGTTGCTAAAGGTGACCATCGTCACCATCGTCGGCCACATGGCTCGCGGCGCCGCCGAAAGCCTCGTCGCTGCTACGCCAGACAGGTAGCCGATGCTCATAAAGGCGAGGGTGAGCAGCGGCACCACCCATAATTGCATCACGAGATCCGCGGTCAACCCCATGGAGCACCGCGTGAAGATGAACAAGGGGATGAGCAAGTTGGTATTCACGACGGCAAGGTCCTTGAGGACGCTATCCGGGTTCTTGATCTTTTTCTGGTGCTCAAGCTGCCGGAAGACCCATGCCGACAAACCACCGGAAACAACCAGCTTTGAGACAGAGATGGCCACGACTCGGAAGATGTCGCCCACGTCTGCCGTCGGCATGCTGTGGATGGACTTCACACATAGATCGCGGTGATTCGGACTGAATCTTCAATCTCCAGCTGTGAGCTTAGACAAAACCTCCCAAAACGGGCTGGCTCCGCTTCGCACCCCCGCGCCTTCAGCAGGTTTCCTGCTCATCTCGCATGTTCTCGTCAAACTCAAAGCTCTCTCACAATTTGTTAAGTGTTTTTAAGTGTGCAATACAGGGTGCAATACTTGGTGCAATAATGTACTTCAACATTTTGATGTATCCTTGATCGGATCCGTGGCGCCTAAGTGGCGCCGTGTCGGTGGCGCTTGACGTGTGATCCACGGCCACATGTCGTCCGTGGTTCAGTCGCGTGGTGCGATGACCACGGTCCACGCCGGGCCCGTCGGTACGTCTCGGTAATACATATACGCCTTCTCATTCGTCATTGAGCGATAAACAGATATCGCGCAATATCGACGATTCGACGTAAAAAGTTACCTAACCGGTCGACGACACGAACGCGCGCACCACAGGGAACCCGCCCCGGCCCCCGCTCACGCGGATCCGGTCACATCGACACACGCGCTAGCATTTCCTTTCTCTATTCAGTATTGTACCTCTTGAGCTCAATGGATGCGATGGCCCATAATTTACTACCGCGTACCGGCGGGACGTCGTCTGCTGCGCGTTCCGCCGATCTGTTGTATAAATCATCATCATGTCACGTTTAAATTATCCGCCTCCTGTGGACTCGCCCCAGGCTCTCCACTCTCACGCCCAGTTGCCGGGTGGGCCGAGCGAGTTGGGGGCGCGGTTTGCGATGGACCGAATTCGCACAGCCGGCTGGGCCGATCGTGGGCGCTGGTAGTGTGGGTCCATGCTCACCTGATGGGCGAGCGAGGGCAACCATGGGTTCTGGCCACCCTGCTCGTTCTCTCCAGCATCCTCGTGCAAGGTGATCTCTTGCTCCTTTTTGAAGAGGCCGTCGGAAAATTCCTGATAGCTGAGCGACTCGGATTGGTCCTTGTTGTAGCGCTCGAAGAGACCGCGAAGCACCTCGTAGGGCACGCCTCCCTTGCTGCGCGAATCGGGGGAGGCCATGGTCAGACCAAAGCGCTCCATGGCCAACCTAAACTCACGGAACTCGACCTCCCCTGAGCCATCCGCGTCAAACTGCTTGAAGGCGTTCCTGAGCGCGCGTTCTACGTTGACGCCTTGTGACTTCTGGTAGATATTCTTCACCAGTATGTCTTCGAGCATATTCATATCCCCCTCGGAGACGTAATTGATCGCCGGCATCACGTTGCCCTGCTTGTCCTTGGTCTTGAGGCGCGACCAACTCGACTCGAACATCGTGCCAAATAGGTCATCTTCGTCGATGCTCGACGAGATGTCCTCGTAATAATCGATCCACTCTTCGAGCGTGACGGTGCCGTCAAAGTTGCCGCCCTTGCCCTCGAAGCCTGCGATGAATTCCTTGAGCACTTCTGCCTCCGTCTTGGTACCCTCCTTGACGCGAGGGTCCTGCCCAGCGTTAAAGAAGGGCTGGATGTCCTCCACCGTCAGGCTGCCGCTGTTGTCACCTGCTGCATCGAGGGTCCTGAAGGCCTTGACGACCAGATTACGGCGCGGTTGGTTCATCTTGCCTCGCACAGTTTTGATGAACTCATCGAAGCTCACTAAACCATTGCCGTTCTTGTCGAAGAATCTGAACAGGGACATCATTTCGGCCGGGGATAGGGTGAGCTTGCACAGTCGAAAGCACTTTGCGAGCTCTTCCTCGTTGAGCTGCCCGCTTCCATCTCCGTCACAGATTTTGAAGTTGCGCATAAGGCCTCGGATGCCATCGGCGCCACGCTTCTTCAGCACCGTCCTAATCTGTTCCAGCACCCGCTCTGCATAGGCATGGAACGACATGGCGGACGTGGACTGGGGCCGACTTTCGCCTTGACGAGCGATGGAATTTCGCCGGGGCCTGGTGTGGATGAGCGCGGCCCCTCGACGCGAGGCGTGCTTATCGTTCGTGTTTGGGGGGATGCGTTCGGACGAAAACCACACTTTAGCGCCAAGTGGCAAGCCGCAGTTCATCCCGAAACCCACATATGTTTCCTGCTCCGGTAAAAAAGACACCGGGGGGAGCCCTTGTGGGAGCCAGCAGCCGGGACATGGGACACACTCAGTCACTCACACACTCACGGCGACACGGGACACACGGGCGCTCCACACGGGCACACGGATCACACAGACAAACCTCACTCAACCATCCCAACGCACCAACGCACCCGCACGACGACCGAAAAATGTACGGCGAAACCACACGTTCCGTCGGTAACGAGAAACTTGCGCGGACGCACACGCGCGCCGCGGGCCGCGCGCGGTCGCCAATGTTGCATCGATTCGGCCGCCTGTGCCTGGCGCTCTTACGCATGGCAAGCGTGCTTGCGCTGGACACCGGCACGCACAATGCACGGTCTGAACGTTTGCACGCTGTCGTCACTGCATGGCTCAGGGAAACTCCCACTGATGTTATTCAGGACGGCGGCATCAAGCTTGTGCCAAAGCTCGAGCCTGCTGAGACCGCGGTGATGAGCTTCTTGCGACCCCCGCAGCCGCCCTCGTATCACCCACACACGGGATGCATCGCCGGCCAAACAATCTGCTACCCATCTCCCAATCTGATGAAGAGCTTCATCCAATTCAACCCTGGCCCATTGGTTGTTGAGTATGGTTCGTTCATGGGCGAGGCCACACAGGCGCTCGCCCAAGCCGTGGCGGATGCGCAAACGACATGGGGTACCTTACCTACAAAGGTGCTGGCCATAGACAGCTTCGACAGCACCACTGGTTATCAGGGCGTCTTCATGAACCCATGGACTTGGGTGGCGCCTCCAGCAGTGCGTGTGGCAGCCGCCAGCGCGCCGCCGCATCCGACACCATACTACCAGTTCCTGGTGAACATGGGCGTCACAGATGCTACAAAGGAGCGCGTCGTGCCATTCCCACTGCTGGCGCCGGACGCGCTGACCAGGGCACGCCTCCTCGGCACCGCCAACCCAGCCGCACGTCCACGGCTCATTTACGTCAACCCAGTGGGAGCGTCCCTCAAGCATGACTTGCCGGTGCTGTGGCGGCTGCTTGCCTGCGGTGGCACAATGGCGGGCGCGGGCTATCACCTACCCGATGTTCAGCCGGAGGTGGATGCTTTTGCGGCGAGCAAAGCGGGTGCTCTGCTCGAGGCGTTTGTCGTCCATGCTCCAGGAGCCGGAAAGTACGAGAAGCTCGAGCATGAGTTTAGCCACGAAGGGTTGATCGCGAACCGCAAGTCGAATGTCTCCTTCTGGCGTTTCCGAGCCAAGCCGTGCGTTGGCGAAACGGGCACCTCGGCCGCCGGGTCGTCGAAGTGAGGCTGCCGGGGAGGCACCGTCGCACCGAGCAGCGGCACGCTGGCCCACGCTGCATCCCTGCCAGATCGATGAGCGTGCAGCACATTGCAGCATCGCTGAACAGCTTCTCGCCTTCGCTGGCCCGCGAAGAAGATTTAGATGATCTCCCGCTCATTCACATCATGCCAAACAAGTTCACACCGTCCTTATCAGCAGAAAATTCATACCCGCACACATGTTCCGCCTCGCGACCGCCGCTTTGAGCCTCATTCCGGCTATGCAGCCTCTTCGCGCCGGAGTTGCGATGCCCGCCCGCGCACTTGCCTCCCGTGCCGCCGAGAAGACAGGCCCTATTTTCGACGTGGTATTCTGCGCCAACTGAGACGGTGGAATGCAGGAGCGCGATGCGGCTTCGAGGTTCATCAAGGATGTGTTCCCGGATGCTGAGGTGCGCGCCAAGCAGGTCGACGAGCGCCCGGTTCAGGTCAAGATCTCGTGTGATGGCGAAGAGATTATCACCGTGCCGCAGCGAGTATGCAGCTTAAGACTCGAACCAGCGTAGCTGTTGGCTCCGAAAGAAAGCGAGCCTCCCTGAGAGAGCCACGCGAGCGGTACCGCAGCCAGTGCCGCTCGAAAACATGCCGAACCCTACTGTCCTCATGCACGCAGGACCTCTTTGGCAAGTACGGCTGGCCAGCGGAGAAGGCCATCAAGGCGGCCCTTAGAAAGCTGAAGGAGGCCAATTGAGGCCTGATTGAGGCCTCTCCTCTTCACGCCACAGTCCGGAGCTCCAACGCGATGCCCAAAGTACACGACACATGAGGGCCCTCTCGACACCCGCCCATGGGAGCGGACGAGGGTGCCGGATGGACCGACGCGATACGCGATTTTGTGACACCTTTTGTGGACTTTGCTAAGAGACTCTGATCTGCACAAAGTGACTTGACAGTCACTCTCAAGTCGAGTTCCAAATCAAGCTTGAGTGATTTCTGTGCCGGATCCCCACGCACACGATCAAGAGGGTTCTTCGATTGCATTCGATGAGTTTCCACAGAAAGCCGAGCGCCGTTGGCGCTGTCGAGCGCCCGCCACGACAAGGAATTCGAAGTCGCGTTCTGACCTTTGACCGCCAATTGATCATCCTCTGAAGTCCGCCGCACGCGCTCCAAAGACGAACAATGCGGCAGGCAATCAACATCGTAGCGCTCACCCTGAGCATTCCCATCACGTGTGCCGACGGATGGCTCGAAGGAATCGCTCCTTGGGTGCCGGTGAGCATGCGCGCCATTGGTGAGAAGGCGACGGCGCGCCCACCGTGGTGGCCCCAGGCACCGGACGCAAATCTAGCCTCACTCGTCCATCGCATGGCTGCAGCCAATGCAAGCTGTAGCCGCACCCTCGAGTCTTACCAGAGCGAGGTTGCGGAGCTCCGTGCTGCACTCGCGGCCAAGACGCAGGCGACACGGTTGAGCGTGAGCACGCCACTGCTCCTCATCCTCCTCTTCGCCGCGATCGTCGTCCTCCGGCGCAAGCGTGCCAATCGGGCACCAACGGCCGCAAGTGTCCAGGCGGAGGTGATGCTCCGCTCGGTCACGAGGACTGAGGCCGATGCCTTCCGCCACTGGAGCACCGCGAGCCGGCGCCGGCGCACGCAGCACCGCGACATGAACCTCTTCGCCGCTCGCCACCGGCTGAGTGCAATGCACCAGGCTCTGGAGAGCTGGCAGCTGGCATGGGCGACAAGCGCTCCAAGCGGCCGACGGAGCAGCCGTGGCAGCGAGCCCGACTGGCTGCGAGAGGCATCCGAACTCTTCTCCCCTGGCGGGAGTGCCATGGAAGCCACAGCACCGGTTGCGGCCGCAGTCGCCGCGATCGAGGCCGCGGCCGCGACGACGGATGGGGCGCGCACGCCCAACGCCACCGGACCCTTGGCGACTTCGTTTCGATCCACGTCGCGCGTCATCACACGTGTCTCCACGGTCGCCGTCACAAGCGCCGATCCATCTCTGCCGGCCGACGCGCTGTCGTCAGCTCCAATGGAAGTTTCGTCAGCTCAGCTGGAAGAGGCGGCGGCAGCTCCGACGGAAGTCTCGTCAGCTCCGCTTGAAGAAGCGGCGGCAGCGGCAGCTCCGCTGGAAGAAGCGGCGGCAGCGGCAGCGGCGGCGGCGGCGGCGGCGGTGGCGGCGATGGCCATCCGACAGGTGGCCGACGCGGCATGCCAAGCCTCCCTCAGTTCGACGGACAAGGCAGCCGCCTTTGCCCTCGCTTCATCGTTCGCCGCTGCCTCCGCCGCGCGCTCTAGCGCCGCCGCCGCCGCCGCCGCCACCGCCGCCACCGCAGGCTCCACCGCCACCGACGACAGCTCGACCAAGATGCCCGGGTCCCCGCGCTTGTCGGCGCTCTGTTCACTCACCAATGGCACACCCCACGCGCTAGTGGCGGACCACACGCCCCAGTCCCAGGCCCGCGAGGCGCAGCTGCGCTGGGAAGTGCTCGAGGCGCAGAACATCATGCTGCTCGAGCAGACGCAGCGCGCCGAGGCGGCCGAGAATGAGAGCGCGGCGTTGCGCCTCGAGGTGGAGCAGTTGACCGAGCAGCTGCAGCAAGCGATCCTCGCGCGGCTCACGGACCATTGCGCCGACTTGGGCGGCTGCAAGAAGGAGTCGGCCGGCATGCTCGAGCGCATCGCTGAGCGCCTCGCTGACAAGCTGAGCCTCAATGACCGGATCGCAATCTCCGACATCTCCAAGGCACCCGGCATCGACGGCATGGGCGTGGACGCCATCGCGACGGGCCGCCCGGCCCATCAGAGCGTGTTCAGCTTCAAGACCCTCTTGCCCCGTCGCGGGCGCATGAGCTTCGGTGGCACGGAACGCAGCGGTGCAACGCCTGTTGGCCTCCTCTCGCCGCCGGCTACCGGTCGATCGCCGGCGGTGCTGGCTGCGATGGTGCTCGAGGGAGCCTCGCCGGTCGGCTCGCCGCGGCTGTCGTCGATGGACGAGGCTGCGGCGGAGGCGAAGCTGGACGCAGAGGCGGCGGCGCCTTTGACAGAGGCGACTCTAGTGGGCGCCGCGCCCACGACGGCATCCGGATTCTTGGAGGTGCTCGCTCGAGGATCGCCGCTTCGAGGCTCTCGCATCGCACTCCGCCGTACGCCTTCGATGCTCGCTGAGGCGCCGCCGCCCTGCACGCCCGAGCGTGCCGCATCGTCGCCACGTAACGGCTCCCGTAACGGCTCCCGTAACGGCTCGCCGCGGCATTCGATGCCGTTGGATGCGTCGCCGCACCACTCGCCTCGGCCGGAACGCTCGACACGGCCCGTGTTCGACGAGGACGAGGGGGCAGCGAGGGCGGCGGCTGACCAGGTCAGGAAGGATGCCGAGGAGCGCGCGGCCAAGGCGGCGGCGCGCTCGCCCCAGTGCAGAGCGCCACAGGCAGTCACCGCAGAGCCAGAGGACACTGATGCCTCTGTCATCGACATGACCTTGGCCGATGCCGTCGTGCAGGCTGCGCTGATCGAGGCCAAAGCTGCCGTCGAGCAGGCCGCCGCTGACGCCAACGCTCAAGCCGCTGCTGCTGCCAACGTGCAGCGAGGCGACGACAAACTCGACGACACTCTCGAGCCGCCTGCCGATTTCGTCACGCCGCCCGCGTGCATGCAAACGGGCGACGTGCAGGTCACGCTCAACCTCGAAGTCCCCACAGGCAGCGAAGAAGGCGCCACTCGTGGCATCCTCGTGGCGGTCGACGGCATCCCTGTGGTGCCCACGACGGCGTCTGCGCTCAAGCCCGCTCGAAAGCTACTGCCGTGCAAGCTCAACGTCGACGGGTATGTGCCTGGCGGGCAATCGACCAAGTCGCCCACCAATGCGAGCCCCCCCAGCTCGATGCGGCTCTCGGTGGAACACGATGTTCATATGACTCCTTGGGGGGAGCGCTCCCCGCTCTCTGCATCGGCTGCGGACAATGCCGGCGCGCTGCCCCAGTACTCGCAATGCTCGGTGCCGTCCCAACCGCCCTCTCGCTCGCCTGCTGACAAGGCTCCATCGCCCCCCCCTCGCTCCCCTCGGCGCGACGCCATGGCGTGGTCGCCTCGGCAAGAAGGCTCCTCACCGCAAGGCTCGCGTGTCTCCTTCCGCGACAGTGATAGCACCGGCTCGCCGCTCAAGGCGTGCAGCTCGCCGCTCAAGGCGATGCATGCGGCGCGCTGAGCTGGGCGATGCATGCGGAGGCGAGGGATTTGAGCTACAAGTAGGGAGGCGCTTGGGAGATGAGGCATGAGGGGCAGAGGTGAGGTCGTCGATGTGGGCGATGCTGAGCTGAACATGAGATATGCGACGAGGGAGAGATACCAGCGGCTCTTGGCGCAAGATGATGTGATGTGCATGTGCGTGCATGATTGTGACGGAGGCAGCCAACGGGCGCCACGCCGCAAGTTCGAGATACCACGCCTCTTCGAAGATAGAGGAACGATGAGCGGAAACGATCGTCGTCGGATGCGTACAAAAGGTTGCATATGTAGTGTTTGTCTGATTGGTTTACGTGGGCGGTGGCGCGGTCGGTCCGGCGGGGCGCGCTGGACCGGCGCTGCGCACGGAGGGGTCACGGAGGGGTGCTTTTCGGGATCGTTCCGCCGGGAACGAACATGTACCTTGTACCGGTCCGTTAAGCGTTATCCACCCTTATTCCCTCTTATCGCAATATCGGCCGAGCGCGCGGGACCGTCCAGAGTCCAGTGTGCAGTGACCTATACCTGTCGATATATACAAAATACAGCGCGGTTCATCGACGTGCTCGCGTTCTCGTCGAACGCCACGCCGGGGCCTCGAACGAATCAAACAAGACCTTGAGGCGGCACACTTATGTACTACTAGCACAGTCGACAGTGCCGACATCACGACCACACGCACCGTGCACAATTCATGCGATACACCAAACAAAGAACGTCGGTGCTGTGCCGGGTGTTTCAGGGTATGTTGATTCCGGTTGGTTCTTCGATCTGCAGGCGGCGAGCGGAAGGCGCCTCACGGTCGCCTCGCACTCGCTCGCAGTCTGCCGCGTCTCGCCACCCACGACTCACACCCGCCATGCGGGCTCTCTCTCAGCATGCCAAATGGATCCGCAGCGCCACACACTCGTCGCCCGTCTCGCCACGCGTCTCGACACGCATCTCGCCACGCACGTCCCCCGGCGCCGCCGCATGCTCTACACGACCCCGGACCTCGGCCAATCGCCTTGGCGCCCTCGGGCGTCGCCCGCAGGTGCTCGGCACGGCGCCATGGCCGCCGCGTGCACGCCCTGTCGCCCGCAAGTGCTCGGCACGGCGCTCAGGCCGTGCCGCCCGCCGTCCTGTGCGCGGGCGCACTCATGTGCGCGGGCGGGACGCTCATCACGGCGCTCATCCTCGCTTCCTTGGCATGCATGGCGCCATCGCGTCCGAGCATGCTAGGGAGCATCACGAGGGCCGCCGCGGGCATCTTGCCCGGGGGCGGCGTGGGTCCAAAGCCACGGGCATCGAAGAGGGGCTCGGGCGTGTCATGGCTCGGGTGGGCGGCGGCGCGGCTCGTGCTGTCGCCCACCTCGAGGGAGGGCGGGCGCAGAGGCCCGAGCGCCAGCGAGCGCGGCGGCTTGTTGGCCGCACTCTCGGCGGCGGCGAGCAGCGAGGAGCGCGCCGCATCCACGAGCTCAGAATCATCCTCAGTGCCCCACTCGGCGGCGCCGGCGCTGCCGCCGGCGCTGACGAAGCTGCCCGCGCTGCCCACGCTCACAAGGGTGCTGTGGCTGCGCGCGCTCGCGAGTCCGGCCCACTCTGTGCTGCTGGTGCTGCCGCCGCTCACTTGGCGCAGGAGGGCCGCATGCGGATCTTCGGCGCCGATTGTCATGGGCGCGATCGTCTTCACAGGCATGACGCGCGGCGGCGCGGGCGCCTCCACCTCCATGGGCTGCGTGGCGGAGGCGGCGAGGGCCGCAGCACTCTCTGCGGCCGCCGCCTGCGCGGCCGCGGCGAGCAGGCCGCCATCGACGATGGCCGTCGGCGAGGGCGGCTGCGGCTTGCGCAGCGGCACGATCAGCTCCTTGGGCGGTGAACCGGCCGCCGCCTTGCCCGCCTCGTCGGACGGTACCGCCGGCGCACGCCCCGGCGAGAGCGCGCCCTCCTCGCCCTCCTCCTCCGTCTTCGCGCCGCCAATGGACGCTTTGGACTGCGGCGGAGGCGCCGCGCGCGGGATCGGATTGGCGCCCGCGGGGTTCTTGCACTCGCAGCAGCGGCACTTTTCAGTGCACTTGACGCCCGCCTGGAAGCACTCGCAGTAGCGGCGCTGGCAGCCCGACTTTTTGCAGTTGCACCCGGTCAGATGGACGAGGTCCGCGCCCTCGGTGGCGCCGATTCGGCTCTCGAACGCGTCCTTCTTCTTCTTCTGCATCTCGGCCACCGCCGCCAGCCGTTTGAGTTTGCGCTCCTCGGTCGTGTCGTCGTTCTCGCACCCCTTGCACTTGCACTCGCCATCGACGCACACGCTGCCCTGGGCGAAGCACACGCAGTACCGCTTGAGGCAACCGGAGCGGTCGCACCGGCAGCGCTTGGGCCGCCCGGGCTCCTTGGGCTTCGCTGGCTTGGTGCGCTTGGGCCCCTTGGCGCCCTCGGGCAGCGGCAGCCCGAGCGAGTCGCCCGAGAGCAGATCGCGGAGCATTAGGCGCTCCTCCTCGTCGTCGCCCTCGTCCTCGTCACACGCGCTGCACGCGCCCTGGCGCTCGAGCTGCGCCCAGGCGCTCGAGCCGAGGTCCGCCTCGAGCTTGCGCTTGCGCTCCTTGTTCTTGGCCGCCGCGCCCCCAAGGAACATGGGCTGCCCCATTGGATCATAGGATGGGCTCGCGAGCGCGCCCGCCTGCAGCAGCGCCTTGCTCAGGTCGCGGCGCAGCTGCCCAGCCGAGTCGGCGCACGCAGGCGACTCGAGCCCGCCGTCGAGCAGCGCATTGCCAAGCTGCTCCGGGTCGGCCGGTGGGGCCGAGGCCGACAGCTCAGACTTGGCGGCCCGCGCGCCGGCGGCCGCGTGCGCGGCCGAGCTGCCGGCGGCGACGGGCGCGTCGGGCAGCCGCGGCGTCTGCTCCATGAGCGAGGCGAGCTGCCACAGCGGCGAGTGCGACTGCTGCTGCGCGAGCGGCGGTATCAAGGTGAGCTGCTGGGCGTCGGGTAGCCGCGGCGTCATGTCGAGCAGCGACGCGAACTGCGAGAGCGGCGACACGCCAAGCGCGCCTTCGGCCGCGAGCGCCTCGATCTCGGGGGTCTTGAGCTGCGGCGTGCACGGCATGCCGTTCTTGTTATGCGGCAGCTCGAAGAGCAGTCGGCGCGGGCCGTCGTCGTCCAAGGCGCCCTCGGACGAGACCCCCGCCGCCGCCGCTGGAGAGGGCGCCTTGGCCGCGGCCCGCGGTCCCTGCGCGAGCGCCGAAGCGGGCGCGCCGCTGGGCGCTGCTGCCACTTCGAAGCTCGCGGAGCCGACGAGCTTCGCCTGCTTGTGGCCGCTGCCGGCTGAGTCGCTCGACACGGCACCCGACTCGGCAGCGGTGGCGTCTTCCTCGGGCAGCGCCACCTCGCCAGCCGCCGTCGACTCGTCCGCCATGCGCAGCGTCTCGGCGCCCGTCTCGGCGCCCTCCGCCTCCATCGCCTCTACGTCGCCCATGAGCGCATCGCTGTTGTCGGGCGCGGCAACCCCCGGCTCGGGCGTGGGGGCGGCGCGCGGATCGAGCTCGAGGATCTGCTCGCCCGCGGCGGCGCCGCGCTTGCGAAGGCCGCACGCCTTGTGCAGCAGCTGCTCGCGCAGCCCGACCCTCGCGCGACGCTCCTTTTCGCGCTCGCCGCCGCGCGCAAAGGCGGAGCCCGCGCTGCCTAATGAGGAGGGCAGCGCGCTGCCGCTGCCCACGGCCGCCTTTGGCAGCGACGAGGGCGCGGCGACGCTGCACGAGGAGGAGGAGGAGGAGGCGCCCGCGCCGGTGACGTCGGGAGTGTCCATGCTCGGCGTGTCCAGCGCAGGCGCGGGCGGGACGCTCTCGCAAAGCGCCGCCGCCGTAGGGCGCAGGGCGGCACCGCCCGTGCGCTTGTTGAGGCAGCCCTTGCGCTTGATGCCGGGGCCGCCAAACTTGGGCTTGTCGAGGCACGCCAAGCACTGGCCACAGTCGTCGCCCGTCGCAGGCGTGATCACCGGCACGCTTTGCGGCGCAGACACTGTCCGTGCAGGAGGGAGCGCTCCGTTGCTGCCGTCGCCCGCAGCCTCGGAGCCGAGGCCGCGGCGCGTCGCCGGCGGCGATTCGGTGTAATCGAGCTGCTGCAGCGCGAGCGGCACGTGCGCCGGCGCAGGCGCGCTCGCGCCAGCGCCGTTGCGACCGCCCTCTGCGCCAGACGCGCTCAGGAGCCGTTTGTCGTCGGGCGAAACACCCGGTGAACTGCCTGCTGCGGTGGCCGCAGAGGGCTCGTATGCGCCGCAGAGGGCGTCGGCCAGCTCCATGGCGTCGCTCGCGGCCACCACGACCGCTTCAGGGTTGATGGACGGGCCGACCATGATCCACGGCAGGTTGGGCTTCTTCAATTCTTCGTGGGTACCTTTGAAGCGCGAAAGACGTTTTGCGGAGGGGCCAACATGTTCAGAGAACGTTCAGTGGGTGTGAATGTTATGATTTCTTCGAGTTCGAGTGTGCGAAAAAAAGTTAAAGGGCCACCGCTTATCAACAGCCCCGATTGGCCAACCATATCTCGACATGTCGAGACCAACTTTCAACTCGAACTGTGAAGAAAGATTCGTCACAGGCGGCCCGCGAAGCCCGCGCGCTCGCCACGCGGTGGACAGCATGTGCGCATGCATGGCGACGACGGCCATCCCGCTCCTGCTTGGCCTCGCGACAAGCGGCTCGTACCGCTCCACGCACCGCTTGCCGCCGTGGCGCCCGGCCCAGCACCGCATCGCGCCTGTCGTCATGAGCGACGACACGCTGCTTGAGCTGCCGCTCTTCGACCCGCAGAGCGACGAGATTGCCTTCCCGTTCCCGCAGCCGTCGCCGACGAACGCCCTGGAGGAGGACGAGTCCGCTCCGCGGACCACGTACCGGTACGCCTTCGAACGGCCCGCGCACATCCGCATGCTGCGCGAGGGCGCTGACGAGGTGGCGGGCGGCAAGAGTCTCTTCGGCCACCTGATCGCCGGCGGCGACGGCGAGGTCGCCAATCCGCTGCTCCTCGGCGCCGCGTCGCTCGTGCGACCGGGCGCCATTGGCGTCGCGCTCGAGCTGCGCAGCGCCGAGTTTGCGACGGCGCCGGCTCGGGCGCCACTCGCCTTTGGCGGCGCCGAGGGCGGCGAGGTGGCCATCGTCGGCGTGTCGGGCAGCTTCCGCTTCGTCGTCGAGGAGGTGACGCGCACACTGCCGTACCCGGTGGCGCGCGTGCGCCGCCTCTTGGACACGCCCGTCGAGGCCGACGACGAGCGCGAGCGCACCGCGAGCCTCGAGGCCCGCGTGACGGCCGCGCTGGCTCGCCTGATCGAAGTCTCGAGACGCCTTGAGGCCTCAGGATCAGCTCCCGAGGCGGCGGAGGCGGCACTCGCGGCGCCCGCGGCCGTGCTGAGCGCGCACGAGCAGGCCGTCCTCGGTGGCAGCTACGCGAGCCTGACCGAGCGCTGGGAGTGCCTGTCTCTCGCTGTGTGCGAGGTCACGGCGATGGCGTCCTATGCCGCCGCCGCCGAGGCCCTTTGCACCACCTCGGCCGCGCGCCGTTTCGAGCTGCTGCTCACGGCGCTCGAGCCGGCGGTGCAAGAGATGGGTGCGCTCGCCGCTCTCGATCGCCTCGGTGGAGAGCGGCTGGGTGGCGACGGGGCGTCGCTCGGTACCGGTACGGGCAGGGGACCCGAGGGTGTCGGCGGAACCAGGGGCGGAGCGACTCTCAGCGATCTGGCCGCAGCGCTTGGCGGCGGCAGCGGCGCGACGAGCGGCTCGGCGACCGGTGCGGCGGCGGGCGCGAACGCACGCCAATCCATGCTGGGCGGAACCACCGCCTTCGCGCCGATCGACATCCCTGTGGGCCGCGGCTCAGACGCTGGCGCAGGTATGGGCAGCGCGGCGTTCGGCCCAGAGGAGCTGCCCGACGGGACGCGTATCGAGTATTGGTACAACGAAGAGCTCAAGTGGATTGCGGCGACTGTGCGCCGGCGCGTGCGCGGGCGCGCGGGCGAGCTGTTGCACACGCTCGACTTCGACATGGATGGCACTTGGGAGGACTGCCCGCTCTACTTTGGCCAAGGCAAGCCACGCTGGAGGCCGCTGCGCTGACGGCACCCTTTGACCACGACTCAGACGGGCTTTTTTGAAATGGCCTTTCTTGTGTACCATCATGAGCGGTCTAATCTCTAAAAAGTGCTCACCGTCGGTCCCCCATACACAGACGCATGATGTCCGGTCGCCCAATGACAGAGCCCTGCGTATGGCCGAGATGGTGCTCACTTTCCCACAGACCCTGCGGCTGATGGTGCTCACTTTCCGTAGCCGGCGGCCACGATGTTGGCCTGGATGGCGTCGTCGGTGGCGTCGGATGTGTAGCTCGCCGTCATCGCTCCCTCATAAAAGGTTCCAATGGCCGAGCACGAATTATCGCCGCCGATGCCGAGGATGATCGCCCCTTGCTTCTTCATCGTCGCGTACCCGTTGGGCCGCTTGCCCTCATGCAGAGTCTGCAGCTGCCCCTCTTGGGCGTTCCCGCCCTTGAGCGCGAAGCCGCCCTTTTTGCCCTTGGCCATCGCCGTCACGTACTTGAACGTGATCGAGGGCGCAGGCGCATCCTTGACGTCGCCTGCCCAGAGCCCATTCTCAAGGTCCGCCATGACCCACGGCCCGTCGCCCTGCCCGTGTCCCCAACCGGTCGACGTCCCAAAGTAGATGGCTTCCATCGTGCCCTCGCCATCGTCGTCGTTGTCCGTCTCCGCGTTGCCATAGTCGAAGCAGCAGCCGCCGTTGACGTGGTCGCCGCGCGTGACCATATACATCGTCTGCTCCATCTCGCCCGTCGCCACGCCGCTCGTCACGTCGTTGCGGTAGCCCATGTTCCCCTCAAAGTACGCGCCGTACACGGTCCGCTCCGTGCCCGCGATGGAGATCGGATCTCGTTTGGCGTTCACAGGCTTGAGCGGGAAGTGGCAGCATTCGCCCGGCGGCGACGTGTCAAGGTGGTTGCGCATCGGCGACTGGTCGTAGATGCGCACCACGTAACACTCGGTCTGGTTGCAGAAAGTGTCCTGCTGGTCAGTGCGCGGGAAGCCGGCTGGGCCCATCGGGATGTCGAGCGCTGCCTTATCTGAGTCGCGGAGAACGCGGTAGAGGGCTCCTGTGTAGTTGGCGTACATGGCGCGCACAAGGCTGTGCGCCGCCACGCACGGCGTTCCGGCGTACTGTAGGATGTCACACGGTCCAACGGGCCGTTGCAGGGGAGACGGGTTGCGGCGTGCGTAGATCGAGGTGCCGACATTCGGGACTGGCTGATCGTCCCCCCGCTGGATGGAGCGCTTGGTGGAGCGCACGGGCGCCGCTGCGCGATCGAGGTTGCACGAGGAGTATAGCCTGCAGCCGTCGTCGTCGAAGTAAGTGAGGTGCGTGCAGTCCGCGCGGTAGTTGCACTCGGTCTCGCAGTCGTCAAGGCCGCCCCACTGCGAGAGAGACTCGGAGGAGGTGCGTAGGAATGGAGAATGGAGAAGATTACGCGCGGCTCTCGCTATGGCCTATACGCTCCAAGCAAAGCGCGTGCGCGGTCCGCAGGAGGGTGCGAAAGATGGTTCTGGTCAGAGCAACGCTCACGTTGGGTCCGCAATTCCCACACGGCAGGTTGATGCGTCCAACTTGTGGGCAGTCCTTGCCCGTGGCGACGAGCTCGTAGTCATTGACAGCCGGGCTCTCCACAAGGCTGAGTGCCGCGGCAGACGCCGTGCAAAGCAGGATGCTGGTGCGCAGCATCGTGTGATTAGCGAGCGGTCGGCCGACCAGCGGTTTCGATACTTAGCGCTGCAGAGTCGAGCAAGCATAATCATGGCTGCAATCATTCACACCTAATTTCACAGTTTCCTCGTAAAACTGCCTTTGCAGATGGTGGCAATCGCGGTCCGCGGGTCGCCGACGAGTGAGCTGGCTGCTTCGGCTGACGGCCGTAGCATAATGGTGCAGCGGCCGCGCACAACGCTCAAGAAGACATTCACCTTTGAGCACGTTGTGAGCACGGATACATCGACAGCCGCCGAGCTGTACGAGACGGCCGTCGCTCCAGCACTCGACGAGGCCTTCCCATCGGTCGGCTGCTGCGTGATCGCCATGGGCTCCGAGCAGAGCGGAAAGTCACGCACCGTGCGTGGTAACCTCTCCGACGAGGGCGTCGCCGTGCGTGCCGTCCGCGACGCCTTCGCGGCGGCGCGGCGCGGGGCGCCTGAGGGCGGTGAGCTGCTCGTGACACTGTCCGCGGTGCTCGACGCGATCGTGCAGGGCGCGGGCGAGACGCCGCTGCAGGGCAAGCAGCCCGTGCGCGAGCGCTTGCTCGACGCGCTGCAGCCCACGGCCGGGCAGCCGGCGGCGGGCCTCATCGTGCGCGAGAACGCCGATGCGCTGCCGCACGCACGCCGCTTCTTCGTCGAGGGTCTGAGCGAGCGCATCGCGCACAGCGTGGACGAGGCGGAGGCGCTCGTGCGCGAGGCGTTCTCGCGCTGCGCGGACGAGGAGGCGAGCCGCCGCGCGCTGCGCGTCCACCTGCTCCTCGTGCTGACACTCCGTCGGCGCGCCCCCGACGGGAGTGAGCACGTCAGCGAGCTGAGCGTTCTGGACGTTGCCGGCGTGCCACGCCCGCGCAGCAGCGCAGACGCGCCCTCGGGCGCGGGCACAGGCGCGGCCAGCCGCGGACGCGGCGGTGCGGCGGGCGCGGGGCGTGGGCGCGCCGGCGGCAGCGCCGGGCGCGCCGGCGGCAGTACCGGCGGCAGCATCGGCGGCAGCGTCGGCGGCGTCGGCGAGGATCCCTTCGTCAAGGCTTTGTATCGCATCGTGGATGTGCTTCAGGAGGCCAAGGTGGCGCATGTACCTTACCGCGACTCGAAGCTCACGCGCCTGATCGCCGAGGCGCTTGGAGGCCCAGCGCACCTGCTGCCCCTACTCCACATGCGCTCCGACCGGTTTGACGAAGCTGAAGCGGTGCTCCTCCTCGGGCAGAAGCTGCAGCGGCTCTGCGCGCCGGCTGGCGTGGCTGGCGGCGCGCTCCGGCTGCCGCGCGGCTTGGGCGGCGTCAAGCCCCCTAGTGGGCCGCCGCTCTGCACAGTGCGAGAGGACGGTTGGTGGAATCCGTTGGCTGAGATGGCGAGTGCGGAGGCGTTGGCGGCCGAGCTATGTGAGCAGCTCGGGGTGCGACGGGAGGGTCTGGTCTCGTCTAGCATCGCCCTCGATGCCGACTCGACGGACGAGCTGCTGCACTTGCAGGAAGCGCTCCTGCTCTCGGAGCGGCTCGAGGCGCGATGTGCGAGTTGGGGAGGCGGTGTCCTTCGGCTGCCGCCGCCGCCCGCGTTCGTGCCACCGCCGAGGGTCCCGACGGCAGCCACCGCGCCGGCGGCGCCGCCGCTTGCGCCCTCGTCGCCGGCCGCGGCGCGCGCGCTGCCGCCGCCGCCGGCCGTGCAGCTGCCGTGGCTGGACTCGGCAGCTGCCGAGGAGGTGGAGGAGGAGGAGGCGGCGGGGGCGGAGGCGACTGCGCCAGAGTCGCCCGCGGAGACTGTAGCAGAGCCCCCCTTCACAGCGGCCTTCACAGCGGTGGGTGAGACGGAGGCGCGGCCGCGCCCGACCAAGACGGCGGCGGGTGAGGCCGAGATACTCGCCGAGATACTCGGGGGCTCCTTTGGCTGTCGACCACCTTCGAGCCATCGTCTACCCGCCGCCCCCACCTGCCCTGCCGCCACGACCGCCGCCGCCGCCAGATCCGGCGTGCGCGCCCTTGACAGCGGTCACTCCGTCGCTGCGGTGCCTGACGGCGCCCTTCGCGAGAATCCCGCCGGGGCGAGCACGCCGCCCGTCGACCACTCAAAGCTCGCCCTGGTCAAGCGGAGCTCAAAGCCACGCCCTTTCGTGCCGACGCCCGGGGGGCGCGTGCTTGCCCAGTACGACAACGGCGAGTGGTATGCGGCCAAGGTGAGGGCGACCAGCCGCGCCGCGGACGGTGCCCAGCTGTACGTGGTCGCCTTTGATGAGGATGGACTCGTGCAGCACCTCCCCGCGCAGCGCCTTCGCGCGCCGCGGACGGCCACACCGCAGGCGCCTCGTACGGCGAGCCGCCACTCCTAGGGCTAGCGCCGTACTGGGCGCTTGCATGCAGGGAGTGGCGCCACTCCTTGGCCTAGATTTGTATCTCGCATGGCCAGTAGCCGCCACTCCTAGCTCCCGAAGAACTCGAACACTGAGGCTGTGCTGTGAGCTCCCTTACGGCGTAGTAAGACGCAGCAGCTCTTTTGACCCAAAGGGGTAGGGGGAGGTATTCTTTCTGGATTCACACACTCTATCCCCACCTCCTGCGTTTTGAACTCAGTGTCTAGTGCGTGAGAAAGGCACTGAGATCAGACTGAGACACCACGGTTGACAGGAAAGGCTGGCGTTTATAACAGCGCGACAGTTTCAGAAGTTGACTTATTCCTGGTTCGACTGCGAACTTCCAAATTCACGAAGGGGCTTTTGGAGTTGTTTTGCTGGGCCCGGCGCGGCGACAAACGCGAAATGGATGTGATCTTGAAGTTGATGACCGCGAAGACCAACACCGTCGCTAGTTGCGAACCCAATGACTATTTGGTTCTCAACGCGCGGCTGCGTCGGGAGGCGGATGCGGGGATGGTGGATGCGGCAAGGGCGGCCACCAAAAAGGAGCAGCCGCCCCCTCCGCCGCTGCCGTCGACTGCCTCGGCA
>ENA-UOXO01000640-UOXO01000640.1-mixed-culture-metagenome-genome-assembly--contig:-NODE-640-length-26449-cov-44.195120_pt1 | contig 26449 bp, 16 predicted proteins | sample MGYA00238162_ERZ761640 | MGnify/ENA primary metagenome ERZ761640 (study PRJEB28914, sample SAMN08778297) | mixed culture metagenome | isolation source: Freshwater growth medium | place: USA...
ACCGCGCCTTGTCGCGTTTGCACAAAGTGAATGTGATCTCACAACACCAAATGTAGCGCGTGTGGAAGGGCGACAAGGGGGAGCGACAACTCGTTCATCACCCTCGTCCGATGTATTGGTTCATCTGCATAATTGAGTTGAATAAGGCTTTGGGAACACAGCGATCATGTATCCAAAATTTCCCCACCCGCACCCCCATCAGATATCGATTGCGTATTCGTCACCCTCGTCCGCCTGCGGCTGAGCGGGGACTTCGGCATACCGCTCCATTCGACCGCCCTTTAACCGCCCTTGTCCTTGCACCGACCCCTTGCACCCCTTCACTGACCGTCGTGCCGAGCGCCGCGGTGTAGCCTCCTGGGCAACGTTGGCGGCGTCGCGGTTCAAGCCCCTTAGGCGCCATCGGACGGTACATAAGGGGACGGCCCGTAGGGCAAGGCGTAGGGCAAGGCCGAGGGCACAGAGAAGCAGCAGCACGGTCGCGCTCGAGCCCATTGAGTCTGAGAGGAGGGGCACAGGCAGCCAGTGGCTGGCCGTCAATTCCGGCATGAGCACTGTGCCGGCCGGACGCGTCGTGCCGGGCGCTATCGCCTCTGTGACGCTGAGAGCGACCGTTGGAGGCGTCGTGCCGGGCGCTGCCGCTGGCGGCGGTAGCGGGGGCGGGGGCGAAGGTCGCAGAGGCGACGGTCGCGGCGGTGACGGCGCTGGTCGAGCCGGCGAACTTGACGGGGGGGGAGAAGACGGCGGCGGCTCGATCGAAGGGGGCTGCACACTCGACGCGTGCAGACACGGCGGCCCTGGCTGCATGTTGCCCCAGTCCCCGGGCACAGGCCCCCGCCAGTCGAGAGGCTCCCACCTGATGAGGACGGCAATCTGAGCTCAGTCCGAGGAAATGAAGAAGGCAAGAGGCCATTAGTTGCCACCAGCGCTGCCGAACGCGGCTGCAGATGCCCATTCATGCCAGCTAGTGGCAACTAGAGGCAATCAGAGGCAATTAGGTGCCATTCGAGAGGCATCTAATGGCCATTCGAGTGGCAACTAGAGGCAATCAGAGGCAATTCGGTGCCATTCGAGAGGCTCCCACCCGAACCGATCGTCCACGTACGGGCGCATGCCGCGCAGCTCTGAGATACGATCTCGACCGTGAGATACGAGCTCCGCACACGAGACCGCAGCGCTCGATAGGGTGAGAGCGTGCCCGTCGCAATTGACGCGCGTCGCGTCGATGGCGGCCGCAATGCGCGGCCACTTGCTCAGCCCACCACCGTCCCGTGGGCGGTGAGACGCAGCGAGCGCCGAGCGTGCCGCCTCGCACGTGGCCATCTGCGCGTCCTCGTGATCGGTCGGCTCGAGGGCGAACACGATCGCCGCAATGGCCACCGGCCTGGAGGTGTCTTCGGTCGGCAACGGAGGGATGCGCCCATTGGTCCAGCCGCCCTCCGACTTGCAGGCAAACAGCCTCGGCACCGGCCCGTGTGCACCGCTGCCCTCGTGCGTGATGCAGGCCGGCGGCCCACCGGCCGTGTCGGCAGTCTCAACGATCACAACGACGCTCTGGCCGTGGCCCTCGGGCGCGTGATCTTGATCGTCAGTCAGCGTCCACTTGTACGCGCCCACTTCGATGCGTGCGGCGCCGATCAAGTCGCGTGAGCCGCCATCCCGCAATTCAAATCCGCGGACCTCGGAAGGGCGCACGTAGCCTGGGTAGACGAGCTGGCCCAGGTCCGAGTTCGGCCGATTGCCGCGAGAGGCGCTCATCAGACCGCTCGCGTCCATTCGGCCGAGATCGTACAGTTCTGGCGGCGTGGCGATCGCTGCCTCGTCTGCCTTGCCACAGACGCAGCAGTGTTCACCAGCGCTGCCGAACGCGGCTGCAGCCGCCCATTCATGGCCGACGACAAAGCCTCTACCGGTACAGTGGCCGTCGGTCATGAAGTCGTGGCAACGGCCGCCGTAGGCGTTTTTCCAACCGTACGAGTCGGTGCAGGTGGCGGCATTCGCAGGCATGCCGAGCTGGAACTCACGCTCGAGGAGCCTCGCCAGGTACGAGATGTCCGCAGAGCGCTGCTCCACGTCCACCTCGTACACGAGTACACTCGGACCATAGAAGCTGCTCGCCACCTCGGGATAGACTGTCGCCCACATGACGATGAAGTCCTCAGGCTGCTCCTCCATTTTGTTGCGGTTCTTGACGATGGTGAGGAGATTCGATCTGCGTGTGATCGCCTGCTGGAACTTGGCGTCCAGCAAAACCCTGGCGAGCACGGCGGCGGCGGCGTCGTCCATGCTCGCCTGCATGGCCAGCCGCGTAAGCGACCGCTGCAGCGGCGCAGGGATCGACCCGTTGAGCTGGCGAACCTCACGATCCGCGTCGATGCTGCTCGGCCTGAAGCTGCCATACCCATGCCAGTCCTTGGTGGCCGTCGAGTGGAAAAGCATTCGCTGCAGCACTGCGGCGTAGCTGCCGCGGTCGGCCCCATGCCGAAGCTGCAAGCGGCGCACGAGAAACTCGGGAGTCTCTACGTACGCGAAAGCGTCGCCGAGCATAGCCGCGAGCGAGCTGCGCAGGTTTGAACCACGTGAGTTCCAGCAGCCGATGCCAGTAAACGAGCGGCCAAACCGTGGGCGCGGGAGCCGCACGCCACTGATCTCGGCTGTTGGCATAGGGCTGATCTCTGGTTTGAAGGATGCGGTCGGTGCAGATGGATGGAACTCAGCAGAGAGGTCGCGCAGATCTTCGACAGTCAACATGCATACGCGCGCCGCCGCCGACAAAGTGTGCAAATTACATGTATCCGATAAGCTTCGACGTTTTTCTAGGCCAGCACAGACCAAACAAATTTGCCATGAATTGCTTTTTGTACACTTTTCACATGTGGTTGCATGCGCGGACAAGGTACATGTAGAGGAGATGGGAACGTGTTTTGGTCAGGATGGTGGAGGGAAGGATTTGCAATTTCAATTTTATCAACTTCTGACGAGACTCCGCGTGTGAACGCCTAGACTGTGGATCGGCGGCCCGACCATCCGCATGTACGTGCTGCTTCAGGTGCTCACGATCTCCGTCGCACTGTACAACCGATTTCGCACACTCCCGACCACGCTCGTCGATGAGTGGACAGAATTTCTCCATGCATCCGGCATCGACGAGATGAAGAACACAGCGCTGCATCATCACCAAGCTGTGCACGCCTTCTGCTCCGCGCGCTCCGAGGGCTGCACATGGGCTGAGTACCATGCGCTTGTCGACCATAGCCGAGAGAAGTGGGCGCACCTATTTGACGCATTGCGCATGCCTGCTGAGAACCTGACTCGCCCGAACGAGTGCGTGCGCATGCATCGACCCACAGCAGAGGATCTGCTTGACCTTGTCCGCCGTCAGCAGCCTGCAGTGCTGACCGGGCTGCTTGACAGCTGGCCGGCCCTACAGAGCTGGGCAGACGCCCGCGAGATGAGGGTGCGCTATGGGCGAGCCCGCGTTGCTGTCTCTCTGAGCGACACTCAAATGTTCGACCACCCCGAGTCCGCGGCTACGTGGGGCCTCAGCGGGTCCGATCCGCAGACGATCGTCGCTCGCCCTGCGCACGCTCCGATGCGCCTCGCCGAGGCCCTCGCCATGATCACGCAGCGCCCAAACAAGTCCCTCACCGCCTACATCGAATACTTTCCGTTGGAGGCGCTGGCGAGCGACAGAGCAGATGCCGAGAGGTTAGCGCACGACCTTGGTGTTTCGGCGCAGGAGAGCCCAAGATTTGGCAAGGCGATGTGGACGCGACCCACGGTCGACGACCCACGCGCAGCGCGTGTCCTTCTCGCGCGCGGCGCTGAGCCCGGTGCTCTTCGGCCCGCACGCTGGCTCATGCCGCGTAAGCAGCTCGTGTGGATCGGCGGCGGGGGGACAGTCGGCTCGACACATTTCGATCCGTATGAAAACCTCATGGCCGTCATCAGCGGTAGCAAGACGTTCTACCTCGCCAAACCAGAAGACGGCTCGCGCCTCGGTGCGCACGGAATGATGGCCGAAGGCCGTCTCGCATTGGAGCGCGGCGAGGGCGGCGGCGAGGCCAGTTGGAGGCTGGTCCGCTCCGCAGCGGCCGTCAGTGAAGCACTGGACCTCCACCATTATGCGCGCGAGTCGCTGCGCTCGCTGCATGATTCCGCAGAATCGGACAGCGGGTCTGCGATTGCGGTCCTTCGGTGTTCGGCGAGCGCGGGCGAGGTGCTCTTCACACCTAGCTATTGGCTTCACGAGGTCGAGTCCCATACGGACGTTGGGTCGGAGGCGCCCGTCGTGGCCGTCAATTGGTTCTACGAGCCTTATTACCAGCGCCTGTTTCCCAACAGTAGCTGGGACCGCTCGCCGCACTATGCGCTGCTCGAAGCGCAACGGCCGCTCGAACAGCCCTTCCCGCCGCGCACCAAGATCGCGCTCCCGCGCCGTACCGGGCGCCGTGCTCGTTCTTTTGAGGATCGATTGAGAGAGCGCCGGGCGCAGCATCAGCCGCTGTCCACGCAATCTTCGTCTGCAACAACGCCAGTAGCCAATGAAGATCGACCCACTGAAGAGGCGCATGGCTTGAGCGCGTGCCGCGAATAGGAACAAGAGAAATCGAGTAGAATTCGATTCCTCATTCCAAGCAATTCTATAAGAGAAAGTGATACGCCGTGAATCCAGGCACGCGAGACCATCCTCAACGTGGTGCCTAATCACCGGCTCACAGCCGTTTCACACAGAGCTTCAAGCTCACCATGGGCATGTCGCCCTTCTAAACCGCGGCGTTTAGCCTAAGCCTAACGGCCTTACGTTACATGAAGCCTTAACGGATACACGACGATTACGAAGTTTACGACCTCAACGACGCGACCCCACGGCTTCGCGCGTTCGGACTTCGGTTCGCGGCCGTTACCGCGTTAGCGTTTGGGTGCGCTCAAATGTCGTCATGTGCGTAGACGGTGGACGTGGTCTGTTTTCCCATGTATTTACGTCACTTGTACAGGAGACATACACGGATGCGGCATCCCGGGGGACATAGATTGACGAGTTCGGAGTTGATCGGTACATCAACAACTAACTTAGGATACAAATATCAAATTGTTCTATTCGAACCATGAAATCAAAAACAAAAACCGGACGGGACCAACGTGCTGATGACCATCGCGTAACTTCCCCTCGTCAGACGTCGACCTCGGGGCTGCTAAAGTCACTCTGGATGCGCCCGAGCATGTGCACGAACCGGTGCGCCGCTCGGATCTGGTCTACGAGCACGCGCTGCTCGGGCGTCGACAGGTACAGGTCGGGATGCTGTGTCTCGCACAGTTCGATGGAGCCAGCGAGCATCTCTTTGAGCCCACCTAGCAACCCAGCAGTGCCGGTGCGGAGCAACTGGAGGGCTTTGCGGTCCGCCGCCACCGCCGCCTCCGCCGCTGCCGATCCTGTCTCAGCAGAGCCAATGCCGCCGCCCAGGCTGCTCGGTACGACGCGCGCGGCCGCAGCCCGCGAGCGCATCTTGCGGCGATCAATCTGCGTGCGCAGGATCGCGATCTCGGCGAGGCCTCCCGCGACCTCGCGCTCGAGCGCGCTCGCGCCCTCGGGCAGCTTGGGCTCGTTCGTGGCCGGCCTGAGCAGCCCGCCGCCGCCGCTACCCAGGAGCGCCGCCGCACTGAGGCCGCCCGCGAGATATGTCGAGAGCTGCTCGAGCTGCGTCAGCGCGTCGTCGCGCTCGCGGCGCGCGCGCACCACCTCCTCGGCGAGCGAGTCGGCAGTCGCGATGATGGCGGCGCGTGAGTCATGCGACGCCCGCGACGTCTTCGCAAAGAGGTCCGACTCCGTGTTCACCTTGTGGAGCTCGGCCGTTGCGGCGTTGGCACGCGCCTCGGCTTCCTTTGCCGCGCTGGCACGACGCTCGTAGAGCTGCTGGGCTGTATGCTGGCCGGCGACCGCCTCGCGCCGCGCGTGCTCGAGCTCGGCGATCCGGTGGGCGAACTCGGCGCGGACACGAGCTTCGACGGCTGCCTCGACCTCGTGCAGCGGCTGGATGCGCGCGTCGAGCTGCGACTGGAGCTCGATCGAGAGCGATTTATAATCGACACCGAGCTGCGACTGAGGCTTGAGGAGGATGCGCATCGCGTTCGCGCCAAACTCGAGTGTGTTGTGCGTCTCGAAGCGGTCGGCGGCGGCGCCCGAGACGCAGCAGACCAGCGAGGTCGTCGTCGCGCCCCCGAGGCAAGGCGAGAGCAGACGCGTCAGCTTGGACTCGCGGACCGGCGCGCGCTTGGTCGCGTTGCCAGGCTTGGAGAGGGCGCTGATGCACCGGCCGAGCGTCGTGAGCGATTGGTTGATCGAGCACGCCTCGTCGAAGTGCTGTCCCGACACCCCAGAGCGCTTCGTACGCTCCGAGCCGGCGAGATCGACGAGGAAGAGCCGACCTCGCGCACTAGCCCAGGCGATCTCATCCGGAGATGAGGCCATGCGCGCCGAGCCGAGCGCCGAGCCGAGCAGGTCGCCGTAGTGCTGCAAGTTGGGCTCCTTGTCAGCGGGACCACGGATCGCGATCATGAGCACCGCGTGTGAGCGCGACGAGTCCGCGTTCAGCTTGGTGAACGCGGTCGCGCGTCGCGTGTCCGCCGTCGCCACCTCTGCGCACGCTGCCTCGGCCGAGGTGACCGTCTTCCACAGCGCGCCGTCGAGATACACGCCGAGGTCCGGGTGCTCGCGCAGGTTGAGGGTGGACTCGGGGCGGAGCAGATCCTGGAGCAGCTCCATGTACACTTGCACGTAGGCCATGCACACGCGCTGCTTGCGCGGCGTCGCCCACTCAAGGACTTGCTTGAGTGCGCGCCCCACGACGCCTTGCTTGCCCTGTGCCTGCTCGTAGTGCTCGCTACGACGAGGCTCTTTCTGCTTCCCCTTTTTCGCCGCAGGCGCACCCGAGGGCGCCTCAGCCTTGTCGCTCGCACGACTGCTGCTGCCGCCACTGCTGCTGCTGCTGCCGGCGACGCCCTTGAGACAGTCGCCCCCGCCGAACGTGTACGTCTTGCCAGTGCCGGTCTGGCCGTAGCACATGAGGCACGCCGAGTAGCCCGACGTCGCCGCCTCCACGAGTGGCCGGGCCACTGTCTCGTACACATGCTGCTGCGTCACATCGGCTTGCAGCACGCCGTCAAAGTCAAACTGCGACGGCAAGCTGCCCTGGTCGCCCACACGGTCGCCGCCGAGCCACAGCCGCTTACCTGTCGCATCGAGCCGCAGCGTCGAATCGCCCTCGTCTTCGCGCATCGGCCGCAAGCGCACGAAGACGCGCACGCGCTCCTTCTCCTTGCCTTCCTTGGCAGAGGGGGTGGCAGCGGTGGCACCAAAAGCGGGCGACAGTGGCCGTGGCGTCGCCTCGCACGATGACTCGGCAGGTGATGAGGAAGATGTGTTCGTCGCGTCGCTCGCAGCCGATGGGGCGCGCGGCGGCTTTTTGGCAGCGGTGAGCGGCAGACCCCGCGGCGTGCCAAGCGTGCCGCCCGTTGGGTCGTCCGCATGACGAGCGCGCGGCGTCGGCGAGGCCGCCGCGCTGGACGAGCGTGCGAGCGACTTCTTGCGCTTCACCGGCGAAGGCGGGCGCTCCGATTTCTGCGGCGTCGTGCTCCTGACAGCCGGCATCGCCAAGCCGCTTTGAGCGCACGTCTTTGGCGAAAAGTTGGGTTCGAGTGCCTTGATGTGATGAGGATTTTCATTAGCGGTTTTTTCTACTACTCGCTCTCCCAGTACCATCGCGTGGCCCGCTTCCACAATCGCGCCCACGTATCGAGGCAGAGGACGCCCGCGTGCTCAAACTCCTCCTTCGCGCGTACGATCCTCGCGTCCAGCTGCAGCTGCAGCTCGCGCTGTAGCACATCTGCATGAATTGAGGTGCTCTGGGACCACTGCCCTGTACGGTCAGAAAACTGGAGCCACGACGCAATTTTCGCCTCATTGGTCGCGGCCAAGGCAGCTGCCGCTGCAGCGCGCCGGCTCGCGTTTCGCTCGGCGCGCTCAGCTTTGAGCCCCTGGAGGGTCTCCGCCGACAGCACCGCGACGGCGGTGCCGTTGCACAGGCCCGAGGGTATCTTGCCGAGGTGGGCGTGGCCGTGCGGGGAGCCACGGGTTCGTCGACGGGCTCCCGCGTGCCCATGCGTGTCCTCCTCGTCTGCATCGTAAGGCGGTGACGCGCACACGATAGCCGTCGGGGACAAGCTATCTGGCTGCGAGGAGAATGAGGTGGCGGCCAACGAAGTAGGAGGACCAGCAGCACCGCTGCAGTGCACCTGCAAGTACCTTTCGAGTTTGCGTTCAGGGCTCATGCGCGCCGCCGCAGCGTGGGCCCACTCTCTCGACTTTTGCTGCCGTGGCGAGTCCCTGCCGTAGCGCTCTCGCCGCACACCTGAGCGCGCGACGGCACAGCTGCTTGCGCAGCTAGGGCCGCTGGTGGCAGACATGCCTCTGCAACAGCTGGAGCAGCACTGGTCCGTGGCACAACCTCCGTCGCTCTCCTGCTGGAGCGTGGAAATGCGTTGAAAGTTGAGATGCTCGAGCGTGGCGCTCGTTCTCTCGAGGATTTGCAACACCTGCGGTGTTAGCGACCCATCCGTAGGCTTTGGTCCAAAGAGGTCTGACGGCGATCGACTCGGTTGCTTTATGCCACCACCCGCGAGGTTGCTCTGCGAGGTCGAGCCGTTGGTCATTGTGGCAGCCCAGCGAGGAGGCGGAGGCGGCGCTGGCACTGGAAGCGTATGCGATACCCTTGCCAGCTGCCGGCGCTCTTCCTCGGCCGGGTAAGCCCGCATGCTGTTTACCCAATGGACGTGGCGGCAGCTCACCACGTATTTGGGACACACACACAAACCGCGATGCGGACATATCATTCGAGTTCAATCTCGTACGGCTTTTAGGGGAGCCGACTCTAACGTAGAGGGCGATGTCTTGTGACCATGTAAGTTCGCATTGCGATTTTGGCCATTTAATTCCTACTCGACGTTTCTTATTTCGTCAAACTTGGGTTTCTGCGAGCAGCGTTTCTGTTTCGCGTTCCGACGGACCCTTGACACCCTCGTCCCATGACGTCCTCCTGGTTCCAACATAACATGAGCTTCAAGAACAAGTTCTCAGTACCGCAGAGCCACTACCGTACCAGCTCGGCCGCGTACGGCGAGTGCTTCACCAATCCCATCCTCGCGCAGTCGCCCTCGGCGTCGTACCTGCCCTACCCGCCCTCGGCAACGTACCTGCCGATCTCCGCGTCGAAGACCCCAGGCCAGAACGGCCATACGATGTCGCCCAAAGGATTTTCCAATTTCGGCCAGATCCGCACGGATTCGCAGAAGACCATGTGGAATCTCCAGAGCACTGGCACCAAGATAGTGAATGGCGTCCCAGCTGGCTATGGCCAGCGCCGTGTGACCCGCTGGCCGCTCGGCCAGATCTTCATGCAGTTCGACACGGATGGCGACGGCTTCCTCGACATTGGCGAGTTCAGGCGCGCGCTCCGCGCCATCGGCCTGCCCAAACGCTCGGGCGAGAAGGCCGACCTGGACGAGTTCACCTTCAAGGCGATGGACACCGATTGCGACGGCAAGCTGTCGGTTCAAGAGTTCGATGCGAACATGCCGCTGGCGCTGCGTGCCAAGATCGAGGAGAAGCTTGACGAAGGTTGGGTCTTCGACAGGAAGAAGTGGGCGGCGTCCGTTGCGCGCCACGCGAAGGTCGACCTCGGCAAGGTCTTCAAGCAGTTCGACACCGAGGGCCGCGGCACCCTCTCTGATGGCATGATCAGGCGCGCGTTCCGCGCGCTCGGCCTCAAGAAGCGCACGGGCAGCAAGTATGAGCTGGACGAGCAGATGTTCAAGGAGATGGACTCGGATGGCGACGGCGTCGTCAGCCTCAAAGAGTTCAAGGCCTTCCTTGACTCTCGTCCCGCCCTGAAGCAGACGATCATCGAGAAGATCGAGGCCGGCTGGACTTTCGACCCGGAGCTGTGGTCTGCGTCGGTGGCGCGCCACTCGAAGCCCGACTACTCGAAGCTCTTCAAGAACTTCGACACAGACCATGATGGCCTCCTCGACTTCCGCGAGATGCAGCGCGCCTTCCGCGCCATCGGCCTCAAGAAGCGTTCCGGCGCCAAGTTCGAGCTGGACAAGATGATGTTCCAGGCCTTCGATTCCGACGGCGACGGCAAGATTTCGCTCCAGGAGTTCGAGGAGAACATGCCCGACGCACTACGCGAGAAGCTCGACGAGATCGTCGCCGGCGGCTGGAAGTTTGACCCGGAGGCATGGGGTGCCTCGGTGGCGCGTCACGCCAAAGATCCGCCGTACAAGCCGGAGAAGGCTTTCAAGAACAAGGCGCCAGTCAAGCCCCGCTGGCCGCTCGGCCAGATCTTCATGCAGTTCGACACGGATGACGACGGCTTCCTCGACATTGGCGAGTTCAGGCGCGCGCTCCGCGCCATCGGCCTGCCCAAACGCTCGGGCGAGAAGGCCGACCTGGACGAGTTCACCTTCAAGGCGATGGACACCGATTGCGACGGCAAGCTGTCGGTTCAAGAGTTCGATGCGAACATGCCGCTGGCGCTGCGTGCCAAGATCGAGGAGAAGCTTGACGAAGGTTGGGTCTTCGACAGGAAGAAGTGGGCGGCGTCCGTTGCGCGCCACGCGAAGGTCGACCTCGGCAAGGTCTTCAAGCAGTTCGACACCGAGGGCCGCGGCACCCTCTCTGATGGCATGATCAGGCGCGCGTTCCGCGCGCTCGGCCTCAAGAAGCGCACGGGCAGCAAGTATGAGCTGGACGAGCAGATGTTCAAGGAGATGGACTCGGATGGCGACGGCGTCGTCAGCCTCAAAGAGTTCAAGGCCTTCCTTGACTCTCGTCCCGCCCTGAAGCAGACGATCATCGAGAAGATCGAGGCCGGCTGGACTTTCGACCCGGAGCTGTGGTCTGCGTCGGTGGCGCGCCACTCGAAGCCCGACTACTCGAAGCTCTTCAAGAACTTCGACACAGACCATGATGGCCTCCTCGACTTCCGCGAGATGCAGCGCGCCTTCCGCGCCATCGGCCTCAAGAAGCGTTCCGGCGCCAAGTTCGAGCTGGACAAGATGATGTTCCAGGCCTTCGATTCCGACGGCGACGGCAAGATTTCGCTCCAGGAGTTCGAGGAGAACATGCCCGACGCACTACGCGAGAAGCTCGACGAGATCGTCGCCGGCGGCTGGAAGTTTGACCCGGAGGCATGGGGTGCCTCGGTGGCGCGTCACGCCAAAGATCCGCCGTACAAGCCGGAGAAGGCTTTCATGTGAGAGCGTCATCATCATCAACGTGTCGTCATCCGACTTCACGTCGGGGCTGGTCGATCCAGTTGCAGCCGAGCGGGAGAGGGGCAGCGGCAGCGCGTGAGGGCATCTCGATTCGGGCTGCGAGAGCGCATCCTGTACGCAGTAGATCATATTAGTGGCTTGGCCAGCTTAAGTAGGCGACGAGCGCACCCGCATGCTGCATGGCGCCGTAGACGAGGTGACGCAGGACATGGCAGAGCAGGAAAAGGAAATTATTCAGTGCATCCTGTGCAAAGCTGCATAGCCGCATAGCTGGATATCTGTCTGCCCTACACTAAGCAGCTGCAGCAGCATGTACCATGATGCATCGCGGTTCGCGGATGTCCCAGATAGCGGACCTGCCAGATATGGCGTGTGGCGTCAGAGCTCAGAGGTGTATGGGGAACGAGAGGTAACGTCGCGTGCCATTGGTGCGTGTTGTCGCATTCCGCAAAAACCAGGTAGGAAATTTCTGCTTGCCTTTTCAAGTTCTGACATCCTTATCTGTGAAGTGTGAACGCGCGATCGTGTCTTTAACGAAGTTGTCGAGGTTGGATCTTTGGGAAGGAACCCTGTGGCGCTCCGTCCTTTGGCGCCTGGCGAGCCCATGGATCCCTCGGCGGCGGCGGCGCGACCGCGTTCGCCGTCCAGCGAGTTGCGACTGCGTTCGCCGTCGCAACTCGCTGGAGCGTTGGGACAAGCGCTGCAAATGGCACGATACGACAGCAGTAAGCTCTTGGAGACAGCCCGGAGAGCAGCAGCAGCAGCAGAAACCGCCGCACAGGTGGCATCCGCCAGTCCACCTAATATACACAAGCAGATGCGAGCCGCTGATGCGCTCCAGGAATTTTGTGTGGCGATCATTGCGCTGGCGCAGCAGCATGATCGCGTACTGGATGCAGAGGATGCTGTGATCGTACTTGTAGGCATGCTTGATGCTCGTGCACCCGGTGTGGCGACGAACGCCGCGGCGGCGCTCGCGGCTATGATGGCAGCACGTGGCGAAAGCTCCAGTAGGGCGGCAGTGGACTCGTCTGCGGTATCGTCTGCGGGATCCTCACCACTGGGGCAGCGCGCTGGTCCTTCGTTGAAGGCAACAGGCTACGCTGCCCTCGCAACCGTTGGGCGTGGCATCGAGCTGGCTGAGGTGCAGAGCCAGCGCTGGGTACAGCAAGAGGCAGTACGCACCGCCGGTGGTGTGCCCAAGCTTGTCAAGATGATGGCCGCCGCAAGCTTCAAGGAGCGTTGCGCCTCCGCCAATGCCCTAAGCAATGCGTCCGATCACAACGAAGCCAATTGCGATGCGATCGTCGACAGGGGCGGACTGGCGATACTGCACACGCTGCTTGTGCACGAGCCGCCAGCGAATGCGAACGCCGATGAGACGGATGAAGACAAGGAGCTCAAGTTTTGGGCTTTGGCCACTTTGGGCAACCTCGCCGCAAGCAACGACGCGAACCGGACCGCGATTAACAAACTCGACATCATCCCGCTGCTAGTTCGAATGACGACGACGGCGGTGAAGGTCACGCGCGACAGTTCGACGGGCGCCAGCGGCGAGAAGGGCGCAGGGAAGGATTTGCAGCTCGTCGCAGGCGAGGTACTTAGTTCAATGTTAGCCAAGGGTGACAAGTCGATTGAGATGGCGATCGTCTCGGGCATTGTGGACACCGTCCGTGGGGAGGGCTCCAAACCGCCTGAGAGCTTCCCCGAGCTGATGCGCAGCCTGCAGACCGCCGCGCGGGAGCGACTCGCGAAGGTGCAGGCGGGCAGCGACGAGGAGGCGCTCAACCTCGCCTTGGACTTTGGCCGTTGGATTAAGTTGCCTACAGTGCTTCTAGGGACTGCACGTAACGGCTTCAAGGCGAGACAGATCAAGGCTCTCAAGGAGGCGCAGCATCTGGAGAGGCGAAGGGGCCTGGGGTTGGCCGGCGAGGCGAGCCCCACAGGCAGCCCGGAGACCTCTACCGGCACCTCTACCGGCACCTCTACCGGTACGATGCAGTTGGCCGTCGACGCTCACAGCGCCGGCGCAGCTAGTGAGCATGAGCAGCAGACACTGAGCCATGCGGACAAAGGGCGCCAAGGACAAAAGGCGGGGCGACAACGACGTGTGCCGAGTCTCCGAGCACCTGCGCCCACCGACGACGGCGATGTCATGGTGAATCCAGCGCGCAACTACCATCGCCCATGGACGAGAGGGAGCGCAGGCATGGTGCCGAAGGCGAAGCCGCCTGACCTTGTGCTCGCTGGTGCGGGCATAGTGCCAAAGCCAAAGCCGCCAAGGGCTGGCGCAGCTCTGGCGGCTGCTCCGGCACCAAAGCCAAAGGGGTGTCGAGGGCCGAGCAGTGAGAGCGAGACTTCACAGCGCGAGACTTCACAGCGCCCCACCCGCGCGAGCGGCGACAGCGGCGACAGCGGCGACAGCGGCAGTTCGCCTCCACACAAGGGCGATGCGTCGCAGCGCTCGACGCAGCGCTCGACGCAGGGCTCGGGCGACGCCTCGCAGCGCTCGACGCAGCGCTCGGGCGACGCCTCGCAGCGCTCCTTCCGAGCCCGCGATCCCTTTGCAGGGGATGCTCTTCAAGATTCCGCGCTGCTTGCCCATCCACTGGCGCATCGGGGACGTGGGCGGCAGCCCGTCCGGACGCAACTCGCCCTCCTGCACGAGGAGCGTAGCAGAGCACTCGAGGCAGCGCCCGAGGCCGACGGGTGCCGCCGGCAGATGTCCTCACGAGGCAGCGGCAGTCATCGCAGCACGTCGAGCCGAGCCCGAAAGGCGCGCAGGAACACCAGGGACCAGCTTAGTGGCCAGTCGTTGGATTCGAAATTGTTCACCCTTCCCGAGGAGGGCGAAATGGAAGATATGTAGGGGAACAAGACATAAGACATGCTGCAGGACGCAGGTCGCAGCATAGCCGCTGTGGATCTCGCAGTCGACCACAGCTGAGTGTCGGTGTAGCCGAGCCTGTTTTAGGAAACTTATTTAGGTGGTCCAGTACAACGTCAATCTTGTCAAAAGTACGGTAACCGGTCGGTAAATTCAAATGTGCGTGGCCGTTGAGTGCGGCTCGTGGCCCACGGCCTCATGGCGTGATCGACTTGCGGCTGCGGTAGTACTCGGGCAGGCCGCTCTCCTCATAGAAATCGAGGAGCCGCTCGTAGTCGGTGACGAGCTCGATCTTGTTGGCAGAGCCCTCGCAGAGCATGCCCTTGATGAATTTGACGAACCACGCGAGGTAGCCGGGCAGGTTGACGACCAGGATGCGAGAGGTGTACGAGGGGTACATGTCCGACACGACGCTCATGAGCCTCTGCGTGGCTGCGATAGGCACCGAGCCGAGGGAGAGCTTGAAGCCGCGCTCGACCTGGACGATGGTCTGCACGCTCTCGATCGCGCCTGGCACGAAGAGCTCCGCCTTGACCGACTCGAGGATGCCCACGACGGCGCGCAGGAACGGCTCCGGGTCTTGGAGCAGCTCCTCCTGTAGCGCGCGGCTCATGATGAGGATGATCGCGCGCTCACCGGAGCGCGCCACCCCATCCACACGTACGTGCTCGCGGTACGCTTCGATCTGCGACGGTTCCACGGGCAGCTCCGTGCGCTCTCGCATGCGCAGCGAGTTGCGTAGCGACTCAAAGGCGGCATTCAGATCGAATTGCGGCTTGACGTCACTCAGGTAGCGGAGCAGCTCGTCGTCGCCGTAGATGGAGCGCGGCAGAGCCGCCATCTCGGCGTCCGCATCGAGGCGCGCGCGCAGCTTGCCTACCAGCACCGTCTCGTCCTCGCTCATCACCGTCCAGACGAGACGCGCGCCATCGTGAGCGCCATCGGACGTCGAGGGGCGCTCACCACAGCGCCGCCTCTCCTCCTCGCCAAAGCGCTCGCCACAGCGCTCCCCTCGCTCCACCTCCTCGCCCCCCTCTTCCTCCTCGGCGGCCTCCCCCGTCGAGTCGCCGTGCCGTGGGGAGCCGAAGAGGCCCCGGCGGGCTCCGGTACCGGTAGGGGAGCGGGCTCCGGTACCGGTAGGGGAGCGGGCTCCGGTAACGGTAGGGGAGGACGAGCCGCCAGCTGGGCGCTCGGGACGGCGCCCGGTGCGCGTCGCGTCCAAGGGCGACGACGCGCTGGGTCGGGGCGGCCGCTGCGGGCTTTCGGCCAACAGATCCGGCAGCTCGTCGTCGATCTCCTCGCGCCCGCCGTAGGCGCGCGGCAGCTCGCACGGGCTAAAGTGTGCCGCGAGGGAGAGGATGGTACCGTCGACTGGTGCATCATGTACGATGATCTTCTTGGCTGTGCGAGAATCGAGGAGTGAACAGACCGCGTTGACCACCCAGCGCGCAAACGGCGGCAGCAGCACGATGTGGATCGCCGTCGCGCGCTGTGGATAGTGCGCGCGTAGCTGACGCACGAGGTCAAAGCCCGCGGCGAGCGGCGGTCGTGTGAAGACGCGCATGTCGCTGAGGTCGATGATGACGCAGAGCTGAGGGTGCGGCGGAGGTGACGGCCCATGGAAGTGCGCCTCCAGGATCGCCACAAGCTCGTCCGGGAAGGTCTCCAGCGGCTCGCACACACGTAGGCGAAGGCACGGCCGGCCGAGCCGGTCGCAGCCCCGCACCGACATGCGGGGCGGCGAGGCGGCGTGGGCCGACTCGCCCACGGCTGCGCCGCCCTTCCTGGAATGCCCGCACTCGGCAGCCCGCTTGCTACGCCACTGCTCCGTGGCGACCACGCGCCGGAAGCCAGCGTCAACATCGAGCGGCGCATCGGAGCCCGACGGCCGTGCTGCCTCGAGATGGCGCAGGAGCTCATCGTCAGACGGCGGCGTGTATCCCTTGTCGCGCAGCATGTTGCGCAAGGCGATGACGCTCGGGTTTGGGGGCTTGGTGGGCGGAAGCTCGGCCTCGATGCACTGGGTGGCCACCTCACACCTCGCCGTACACCTCGTTGTTGTGCTCTGCCAAGTGAGGAGCAGGAGCAGCCATACCGATGCGGCGAGCAATGCTGCGGCGAGCGCGAGCGTCGGAATCTGCAGATGATCGGGCCGCACGAACCGGAGCGCCATGAAGGCGTTGAGGCTTGAGAGGGCCACGAGGGCATAGTTCACAGAGAGCATGCCCATGTTTTCGGAGACCGACCTATCGACCGACCACATGGATTCTTTGCCAACTCGTGGACCGACGAATCTCGTTCCCGTTTCGTCACATTGGGTATAGAGATAAGAGGGTCAACAGGCTGTTCCAAAAATGGACGACGAAGAGAGAGGCGGAAGCTATTGGCTCGTGGCCACACCTCCGTCCATAGCGACCGTGGCCCTCGTGCTTGGGGGTCCGGAGTGTGTGCGCGCGTTGTGTTGAACAGCAGCAGCAGCGGCCCTGAAAAACAGGTGGGAGTAGATGCTACGCCGCAGCGTTCGCTTCATGGGCGTCGCGCTTCCGGGCGTCGCCGCCGCCTCTTGCGCCCCAGAGTCGGCATTGCCGCTGAGCGCGGCGGGGCTGTGCAAACCGCTTCCTCCACCCGAGTTCTTCGACGAGGCAGGACGGAAGCTGCCCGCGAGGCTGATCCAGGTGCAGACTGTCTTCCGCCACGGAGCGCGGCTGCCCGTTGAGGACTCAGGGTGCCGTGACGGCCTCTGCACGTGGACACCCGCGGACTCCGACAAGCGGCATCAGCTTTCGAGGTTCGGCCAGATCCGCCTCTACGCGCATGGCGACGGCGATGCTCTCAGCCCCGTAGAGGTCTTTGGTGGCGGTAGCGGCGGCCTCGTTGGAGGCGGGAGCGGTGGCCGTCTGACGCCGCTCGGTTTGCAGCAGGCCGTCGAGCTCGGCAACGAGCTGCGCGCTCGGTACGTCGACGCCTCGGCCCAAACGTGCGCGAGCATCTCCCCGGCTCGCCTGCTGCCGGCCACGTGGGAGCGTGCACGCCGGCTCGTGGTGCCGCGCTCCACACGCGTCGAGCGCACCGTGTACACCGCCGCGGGCGTCCTCCACGGGTTGTACCCAGCCGTGGATGGCCATCGACAGATCCCTGAGATCGAGATCAGCCTGAGCGGCGAGCCCAGCGATGAGTTTCTGGTGCTGAATGACGCGGCCTGCCCTAGACTACAAGTGCTCTTCCGGCAGGGACTGCGTCTCTCCGCGGCCAATCTCGACGAGCAGCAGCGCCGCTGCATCGAGACAGTTGAGCAGGGGGGCGGATGGCTGGTTGATGATCCACAGTGGAAGCTCAGTGTGTGGTGGGGTCGCGAACCCGACGCTTGTGGAGGCGGCGGAGGCCCTGCGCGTGTGCTGCCGTGCCTCGCCTGTTCCCTTCTCCTGTTCACGCACCCATCGATGATGATCCCGGTGATCGTGTCACGGCTGCACAGTCAGCTACCGAGACTGGTACTCGACGCGCCGCGCGGCCGGCAAGCCCATCCCGCCCGCGGTGGAGGCGATTGCGTTCGAGCTCGATGTGGCCTCCGCCAAGCAGATGCACAAGATCTTTGAGGCAAGCGCCGAGCACACGAGCGCGCCCGAGACGACGCGTCGCGAATCTCTCCGACTCATCATTGGCCGCCTATGGACGCACGTGCTCGACACGATGGCGCGGCCAGACGGAGCGCTCCATCTGTTGAGTGGCCATGATTGGTCCGTCTCTCCGCTACTCATGTGCATCGTCACCCACGACGACGCTCTTCTGCAGCACTGGCCGCCCTTCTGCTCCAACCTCGCCTTCGAGCTGTGGAGTACCCGCGAGGCGGACTGCCGGGAGCCGCGCCGGCTAAGCCACCCAGCGTGCGCGGGCGACGCGTCCGCGCACGAGGATGGACGCCACGTGCGCGTAGTATATAACGGGCAACCCGTCCAACTCCTCTGCTCGGCACCCGGCCGGCAGACATGCACGCTCGCAGAGTTCAAGCGACTCGTGGCGCCGCACGCGGTGAGCGACTTCACGCGCGAGGGTCGCGAGGATGCGGCGGAGCGGCTCGCGGTCCAGGACAGCGGTTTTACCAAATAGCCACTGCACACTTCATTCACGCTCATCTCACGTCTGTAAATGGCAGGCGTGCGGTGGGACGTGGGAGTAGTGTCTGATCGAGAACGAAAGGTACGGTAGTGGGTGGTGCAGTCTGAGGAAAGGTGGCAGTCCGTGAATGGCGTTGTCTCCTGAGCGTGAGGTCCGGTGGGGGCTAGAATCACGATAGCGCACGACCGGACCGTATCGGTGCGAGTCCGCCGCTGATCCGCTCGGCGCCGCTCCGGCGCGCCTCGATGATCGAGGCCCGCTAACGCGCCGCTCGAACATCCTGTTCGAGCGCGCGACCCCGCTTACGCACTGCTCGAACGCCTGTTCGAGCGTGCGCTCGCCCGCGCCTCCGCCTGCGCCTCGCTCCATATCGAAGTACTCCCTGCGGCCGGAGCCGCGTAGCCGCGTCACCGGTCCTACGTGGCCTGACGTGACCGGGCCCGCCCCGTCGCCGCGCCAGACCGGGGAGACGTTCCGTCCACTCTGAAAAGAAACGGCAAACGGTCACCGCACCCCTTTGCATTTCGTCCGGATTGCCGTAAAACCCAAAACACACACACTCCACAGTTATGCAATCTTAGTAGCTGCCTCTACCATGGTATCGTCGTTGCTTCGGTTTCGCAAGGACTCGATCTCGATGAGCACACTCCAGGCTTTCAAGACGTTGATGGCTGTGCCCCAGTGAGCTCCTTGGTCGAGAGTCATCTTACGCCATTGCGACTGAGCCAGAGACTCATTACGAGCTGCTCCCAACGTGAGAGACTCGTTACGAGCTGATCTCAACGTAGTCCCTCCAGTTGATGACGAGGCGTGACCCTCGTAGGCGTTCCAGCCAGTCCCGTCCGTTGCGATCAGCCCGACCGTCTCGTCCCAAGCAGAGGCCACATGCGTCACTCCGCAGGCGGCTTGCCATACAGCAGGAAGCTCCCGACGATACTTTGCAACGTTATCCGGGCACTCGCCTCGCGATCTACTCAAGGTCCAGCCCATGCGCGGATGCAGATCGAGCAGGATCATCCGCTGCCGGAGCTCCTTCTGGTAGGCTGTGTCCTTGCATCGGGGTTGGAGCATCCTGGAGATGACGCTCGCATCATTGACTCCAGGTCGTCGTATCCAATCGGCTGAGGCCGGATGACCTTGCCACAGCCACACGACAACATCCCATTTTTTGAGGTCTTGCATAGCTGGAATTGTCGGCGGAACACCCACTTCATGGAAGGTCAGGGACACATTGCCCTCGCACGCTTGAGCATTCCTAACATGAGTGAGCTCGTGCCGGCAATTCCTTTGGGCTAAATAGAGCTCGTCTGCCCATTCGCAATCCGCGGGGAAGCCGCCCGGCCGGATGGCAAGATAATCACGCGTCAGGAGCAAGAGCAGTCCCCAGAATGCAAGCCGTGTGGTCGACTCCCCGACAAAGAGGATGCGCTTCGTACCTGTCTTGCGAAGGATTTCGCACGGCGTGGCCGATGGATATGGATGCCGCACTCGGAAGCGTGTGGGGCTGCACTCCCATCTCGTCTCGAGGCCATCCGCACACCACTCCGGGTCATGAAACCAACGCACGTGTGACGAAGAGGTGTTTGCCCAGAATTTCTTTAGGTCGTCGATGGTCGCATTCTTCAAGAGAGGGCATAGCGTCTGGCAATGCTCCGGAAACTGCAGCAAAATGCTGTCTCGATGCGGTGAGCTCATCTCCGCAGGGAGCATTGTGCCCCGCGACGCGTGTTCAGTACAGAAGGGAAACTGAGAGTTCTTTGACAATGCGCGCCGTGCCGGCGCGGCGCGCGCTCGGTATGCGGATGCGCGGACCGCGGTCGCTCTCCAGCGTTCACTCAGACCACAGGCCACAGAGCTTCAGCTTGTGGACCGGACACGGAAGAGAGCTCTCTTTAACACCGACGACAGATCTCCGAAAAACAAAAGACACTTTCACGCAGCTCTTACGGTCTCGTTTCGAACAGCAAATACAGGCCTCTTCGTCGAAATACACAATACGGTGTCACAAGTTAGTCCCGTCTCCCGAGAGGCGGCGTACCCGGCGGTCGCGCAGCAGGTATACCGCCTTACCGCAGTATCACGGTGCCCTATTATACTGCTCCCAGCACTCTGCAGAACAATAACACCGAAAGTCGCCGAGCTCGTACGAGTCGCCTATGGCCAAACGTTGCACACGCTACGGGCCTCGCATGGCGCGCGCCCCTGACCAAAGTACTGCCGATCGTTTGTCTCAAACTTCCGACTTGTCTTGCGCCTTGCCACGGCTCACGGCGGCATCATATCGCTTCGCGACCTCCTCCCATGAAACAATGTTCCAGAAGTCCTCGACGTAATTTTTGCGCACGTTCTGATGCTTGAGGTAGTAGGCGTGCTCCCACACGTCGAGGCCCAAGAGCGCCACGAGCCCCGGCTGCATCGCCGGCGTGTCCTGGTTGGCCGTCGTCGTGATCTTGACTGCTGCGGTGGCTTGATCGTACACGAGCCAAGCCCAGCCCGAGCCAAACAGCTCGAGCGCCGCAAGCGCAAAGTAGCTCTTGAAAGACGCAAAGGAGCCGAACGCGGTCTGTATGGCTTCAACCAGAGCTGGCTGAGTCGGCTCGCCACCTCCATCAGGTGACATGCCGTCAAAGAAGAGGCCGTGGTTGACGTAGCCGCCGCCGTGGTTGCGAAGCGCATTTTGCAACGCTTTGGGCGCCTCGTCCAAGTGCCCGAGCAGTTTGTCGATGCCCATCTTTGCGAGATGCTTGTGAGCCGGGTCGCTGCGGAGTGTGGCCAGAGCGGCGTTGAGCTTGTCGGTGTAGGTCTGGTGATGCTTCAGGTGGTGGATCTCCATCGTCCGAGCGTCAATGTGCGGCTCGAGCGCGTTGTAGTCGTACCGCAGCGGCGGCAACGGGAGATTTTGGCTCAGCACGAGTGCGGTTAGGGTCAGCATGTCGGGCTTGACGAGCAGGGACGCCTTCAATCGCAGGCGAGAGAGGACGAGCAAGGGGACGCGTGAATTCGCCCAGGCGTGAGAGGGGAAAATGACGAAGCCCTTGATGACTTTTGATGACGAGAGTTTGTCGGCTGAGAGAGGGAGATGGTACTGTACCGAAGGAGTGTTGCATGCTGCCCGTGGAAACGGGCTCCCGTAAAAGGGGTTTTCGATTGTGTCGGACAAAGAGAGGATCCCCTCCAGCAGAGTCGTCACATTCACTACGACACCATGGCTCATGCCTTGGGGCGTTGCCTGCTATTCGTCGCCATCGCCGGCGGGGGGGTTCTGGGGGAGGGGATCGTTGGAAACGACGCCATCCTCGACGCCCCCTCCCGCCCGTGCGCGCCCGTGCCAGTGGCCGTGCTCAGTGATCGGCTCGAACAAATGCTCGCCGTGGTACTTAGTGCGCAGGCCTCGGCGGAGGACTCGACGTGCTTCGACTGGCATCTCTTCACGTCGGACGCTCCACGCCTCTCGCGACTCCTCGATGACCAGGCCATCGTCGCCGACCAACGTCATGCGACCATCGTCTATTCGCTACAAGATGCGGAGGTCGCCCTGGAAAAGCGCGGGATCACCCCCGTGTGGCAGCGCGCAAGCTTCCGCGCGGCGGCATCGGGCAAACCGCGGCGCACGCCCTGGTCGCTGCTCGAGCGCACCTCCGACTCAGACCCCAAGCACGCGCATCCCCTCAATCTGTTGCGTTTCTACCTTGCGGATCTGCCCGCCTTCGAGGGCGTCGAGCGGCTCCTGCTCCTTGACGACGATGTGTGCGTGCAGCAAGACCTCAAGGAGGCCTTCTTCGCGCCGTCGCCCGTGCGGCACACCTCGGACGGCCCCACGCCCGACACGGTGCCCGCTCTCATCGCCTCGTGCCAGATGCAGCGCTTCGACACGTCGACGCGCCGATTCGCCATCGGCCAGGGCACGCTGACCTACGCCGACACCCCCTTCTTAGGCGCGGTCGGCGGGCCGGCGGGGTACGCGCTGTGCCCGGAGGACGATGGGGACGACGAAGATGCCTCCGCCGCCGAAGTGGCAGCCCTCGAGCGCCGCCGCCGCGCAGGATGCGCACCCGCTGCTCTCGAACCCAAACTCAGCCAACTGTATCGGCAGATCAGTGCCCAGCACAGCGCCCGACCCAGCAATTTGATCACGGCAGGGGGGAGCGAGTCGGCGGACGACGTGTCCATCGATCCCGGTGGCGACGTGTCTCTCGCGACCATCGACCCCGACGTCGCCGCCAACCTTGCCATCCGGAACACGACTGCATGGAACTATGGCGTGGCCCTCATGCACCTCGATACCTGGAGATCGCGTAAGCTGCTCGAGCGCTTCGATGCCTGGTGCGTTGCCAACGAGCACTTTGCTTTCTTCGCGCCCACATCGGTGAGCTTTGGGCTCGGGCTCGCGTACCTCACCCTCGCGGGCCAGGTCGCGTGCTGGCCCGCCGGCACGGTTCTCGACGGCCTCGGCTTCCTTACGTGGGCCGACCTGCAAGCGAACGGCATTGGACTCGACGAGATCGAGGTGCGTGCGTGTGCATGCATTTGTATGCGTGCATGCCTGCATGCAGAGCCCGCGAGACACCTCTAAGCATCCTCGCCTCACGCCCCCGTCTGGTGCTGTCCCTCCCCTCGCACCATCCCGCATGAGTCCGTTTGTTCATCTCCCCACCCCTTTCCCCCCCTTGTTGCTCCCGCCTTTGCTCAGGCGGCGTCCGTCCTCCACTTTGCGGGAGGACGCAAGCTCGCCTCTGCCCTGCAAGCCACCTGCGACGCCTTCGAGATCTCAAGCGCGATTCAGGCGGCAAGTGTGGGCCCCCGCCGGCTTCAGGACGCCAGTGGCTACGGCGCTGACGACGAGCCACCACCGATCCCGCCGCTCCCCTCGCCCCCCTCGCTACCCCCCTCGCCCGACCCGCCTCCGCCGCCGCAGCAAGTCCTGCTGTCGGCAACCAGCGAAGCGTGCGTGGGCCCCACGTGCGCATCCACGCTGCTCGCGGCCGCGGGGATCGCCGCCACCAACCTCGGCACCGCCTCGGGCAGCACAAGTCAGACGGTGATGATGAGTGTCGTCACGTCTGTGAATCCGGCGCGCTTCGCCGAATTCCAGGAGCAGCAGGCGGCCGCGACCGCTGCAGCCGCCGCGGCATCCGCATTCCTCCCGCCGCCGCCGCTTGCTCGGCCGCCACCGCCCCAGTACCTGCCCCCGCCGCCGTCGCCATCGCTGCTGCTGTCGCCGCCACCCTTGCAATCGCCGATGCCACCACCATCGCCATCGCCGCTGTCACCATCGCCACCCTTGCCATCGCCGACGCCGATGCCGCCGCTTCCATCGCCGCCGCTGCCATCTCCGCCGCCTCCCACGACACCGCCCGCATCGCCAAAGCCACCAGCCTCACCTCCTGGCATTCCTTCGAACGCCCCCACCTCGCCGCCACCAGCGCCGCCGCCAGCACCGCCGATGCTGCCAACACTTTCTCCGGCGCTGCCGCCGCCTGCACCGCCGTTCGTGCCGGCCCCATCCCCCGCGCATCCGCCGCCAGCACCGCCGTTCCTGCCGGCCCCATCCCCCGCGCTTCCGCCGCCTGCACCGCCGTTCGTGCCGGCCCCATCCCCCGCGCATCCGCCGCCTGCACCGCCGTTCGTGCCGGCCCCATCCCCCGCGCTGCCGCCGCCAGCACCGCCGTTCGTGCCGGCCCCATCCCCCGCGCTTCCGCCGCCAGCACCGCCGTTCCTGCCGGCCCCATCCCCCGCGCTTCCGCCGCCAGCACCGCCGTTCGTGCCGGCCCCATCCCCCGCGCTTCCGCCGCCAGCACCGCCGTTCGCCCCCACCACTTCACCCAAGCTGCCGCCGCCCTACTTTCCATCGACTGCGCCCGTGCAGCCCCCGCTCGGCTACGACGTCCTCGCGCCGCCATTAGCTCCGCTCGCCTACGCTTCCCCTGCGCCGCCTGGGGTTCCACTCTCCCACATGATCCTTCCTGCACCGCCACTGGCGCCCATTAGCTCTACGACGGCGGCTCGTTCCCCACCGCCCATGGCACCCATGGGCGGTTCCATGGGCACGGGTGGTGGCTACGTCGCATTACGGCCGCCGCCCGCGGCGCCCATGGTGGGCCGTCGCCAGCTGGCAGCGCCGACCAGCCTGCGCAACCGCGGCGCGGCCTCCTCGCCCCGCTCGCCTCCTCGTGTGCGGATCATCATGATGGCCGAGCACGGCACCGACAGCCTCAACCCTACCGGAATGTTGGCGCATGCACCTCGCCGCTCGCTTCAGAGCGCGGGAGGCACGAGCGAGGGAAGCACGTGCACACAGCAGGTGACCATCGAAGTCGCGGCGCCTCAACCGACCGTCGGGGGCACAGAGGCAATGGCGGAAGCCGCTTCTCTGTTTGCTGATGCGATGGCGATCCTTCAGAACGTATCGTGCCCAGAGACCAACTTCACCCTGACCGTGTCTGTGACGACGCAAGTTGTCCTCACGCCCAATCTCACCATGCCCTCTGGGGTGACAATGACGCAATTCAGTCCACCTCCGCCACCGTCGCCGCAACCGCCCGAGCCCTCGCCGCTGCCCCCGCCGCCGACGTCGCTCGAGCCCTCGCCGCCCCCGCCGCCAAGCCCCAGCTTCCCATCGCCGCTCTCGCCGCCGCTTCCGCCGCCGTCAGTGCCCAACTTGGCGCCGACCTCGCCGCCGAGCCCAGAGCCCTCGCCACCGCCACCTCCGAGTCCCAGTTCCCCGTCGCCGCCACTGCCGCCGCCGCCCTCGCCCTTGACGCCCGAGCCGTCGCCGCCGCAGCCAGTGCAAAGCCCCGATCCATTGCCACCGCCACCGCCAAGCCCGTTGTCGCCAAATCCGTCGCCTCCACCGCCACCTTCTCCAGGCTTCCCAAACCCGTCGCCGCCGCCGCCGCCGTCGCCATCGGCGCCCGAGCAATCGCCGCCGCCCTCTTCAAGCCCAGCCCCTCCACCGGCCGCCCCTTTCCCGTCGCCGGAACCGCTGCCGCCGCCGCCGCCCTCGCCCTCGCCGCCCGAGCCATCCCCATGTCCGCCACCGCTGCCGTCGGTGCCAGAGCCGTCGCCGCCGTCGCCGTCATCGCCACCGCCACCACCGCGCACGCCATCATTGTCTCCAGAGCCCATGCCACCGCCACCGCCATCGCCCCTCTCACCAAACCCGTCGCCACCGCCGCCGCCCTCGCCTATGCAGCCGCCGCCCTCGCCGCCCTCGCCGCCACCGTCCAGTTCCCCACCACCGCCTTCCGTCCCTCCGGTTCTATCGCCGCAGCCGCTTCCGCCGCCGCCGCCCTCACCAGGCTTCCCAAACCCCTCGCCGCCGCCACCGCCGCCTCCGGCACCACCCGAGCCCTCGCCGCCGCCCACGTCCCCGCCGCCCCCGCCGCCCTCGCCCACGCCGAAGCCGCCTCCTCCCTCGCCGTCGCCCTCGCCGCCGCCCGCCCCGCCTCCTCCCTCGCCGCCGCCGCCGCCCTTGCCAGCATCGCCCGAACCTTCGCCGCCATCCACCTCACCACCGCCGCCGCCAGCCATGCCGCCGCCCTCTCCAGAGCCGCTGCCGCCGCCGCCACCGCATCCGTTGCCGCCACCACCGCCGCGCTCGCCGAGGCCGTCTCCGCCGTCGCCGTCGCCACCACCGCCGTCGCCGTCGCCACCACCGCCGACCATTCCGCCTTCGCTCGCGCCGCTACCGCCACCGCCGCCTGCGCCCTCGACACCGGAACCGTCGCCGCCCTCGTCATCGCCGCCGCCCTCCCCTCCTTCGCCGCCGCCACCGTCTCCGGAGCCGCTTCCGCCCCCGCCACCCTCACCCTCGCTGCCATTGCCCTCGCCGCCTCCGAGTCCTACCCCTCCATCGTCGCCGCCGCCGAGTCCAGCTCCGATCCCACCGCCCCCGCCCGTGCCAAGACCCCCGGAGCCATCGCCGCCGCCTTCGCATCCGCCGCCCTTGCGACCTTCGCCCTCGTTTTCACCGGAACCCAGTCCACCGCCCCCCCCTCTACCCTCATCTCCTTCGCCCTCGCCACCGCCGCACGCGCCGCCCGCACCGCCGCCGCCCTCGCCCCCCCCACCCCCCCCCCCCCCCCCCCCCCCCCCCCCCCCCCCCCCCCCCCC
>ENA-UOXO01000684-UOXO01000684.1-mixed-culture-metagenome-genome-assembly--contig:-NODE-684-length-25640-cov-48.260856_pt1 | contig 25640 bp, 22 predicted proteins | sample MGYA00238162_ERZ761640 | MGnify/ENA primary metagenome ERZ761640 (study PRJEB28914, sample SAMN08778297) | mixed culture metagenome | isolation source: Freshwater growth medium | place: USA...
TGGCCAAGAGTCGAGACCGCCTTCCAACGCACATCTGAATCGGAGTCCTCGAGCCGTGCGACGAGCGCGGGCGCGTGCTGAGCGAGCGTCGCCGTATCCAGCTTGCAAAGAGTCGAGACCGCCACCCGACGCACATTTTCATCGGAGTCCGCGAGCCTTGCGACGAGCGCGGGCGCATGCTGATCGAGCGTCGCCGCATCCAGCTGGCCAAGAGTCGAGACCGCCGCCAAACGCACATGCGAATCGGGGTGGTCGAGCATGGCGACGATCTTGACAACGTCATCTGCCGCCAGAATACACAACGCGCCGGCTGCATTCGACCTGCCTGCAGCGTCGCCGTCGCGCACAAGCGTCACGAGCGCCTCGATGCCGCCCGCGTCCCGGATCGCCGCCGTGATGCCATCGTCTCCTGCCGCAAGATCCCACAACGCACCGGCTGCGTTCGCCTTGCCATCAGCGTCGCCATTGCGCACGAGAACCACGAGCGCCTCGATACCGCCCGCCGCTCGGATCGCCGCCTTGTTGGCATCATCAGCTGCCGCCATAATTCGCAATGCGCCGGCTGCGTTCGCCTTGCCTGCAGCGTCGCCGTCGCGCACGAGCGTCACGAGCGCATCGATACCGCCCGCTGCCCGGATCGCCGCCTTGTTGGCATCATCAGCTGCCGCCAGATTCTGCAACGCTACGGCTGCGTTCGCCTTGCCTGCAGCGTCGCCGTCGCGCACGAGCGCCACGAGCGCCTCGATACCGCCTGCCGCCGTTATCCCCGCCTTGTTGGCAGCGTCGCTGAACGCCAGACTCCACAACGCGCCGGCTGCGTTCGCCTTGCCTGCAGCGTCGCCGTCGCGCACGAGCGTCACGAGCGGTGCGATACCGCCCGCTGCTCGGATCGCCGCACTGATAGCATCGTCGCCGCGTGCCAGAATCCGCAACGCGCCGGCTGCGTTCGCCTTGCCTTCAGCGTCGCCGTCGCGCACGAGCGCCACGAGCGGTGCGATGCCACCCGCCGCCGTTATCCCCGCCTTGTTGGAAGCGTCGCTGAACGCCAGACTCCACAACGCTCTGGCTCCCTTTGACTTGCCTGCAGTGTCGCCCTTGCGAGTGAGCTTTACAAGCGCCTCGATGCCGCCTGCCGCCGCGATTGTCTTCTTGTTGGCAGTGTTGCGCGCTAACTTCCACAACGCCTCCGCGGCTGCAGCCTGCTCCTCAGCGGTGCCATCTCTCAGCATCGCCACCAGCGGCGGGACGGCGCCGGCCGCGGCGAGAGACTCGCGCATTGGGTTTGTCGCTTCCCCTGGTGGTGCGTTGGCGAGAATTGCAATGCCAGTCGCCGCGGGCGTCCGCACACCGATGGCGCATGCTTGCAGCAAGGCCACCAGCGCCACCGCATCCGAGTCGGCCACTGCGCGCACCACAGCGGCGGCGTTCTGCACCCCCCCATCCCGACCGTAGCCTGCCCCCCCCCTTCAAGACCGGGGTTTCGAAGAGGAGCAGTCGGCGGCGGTGACGCGGCTGGCGGTGCGCGTAGGATCGGCCACCAGTTCTTCCGGGCGGTGGCGCTGGCGGTGACGGCGGTGGCGGCGCCCTCGGCGCTGCCCGTTGCACTTGATGTTGATTGGGATGACCGGGCCTGCAGCGGCTTTGGCGGTGGCGGCGGTGGGCTTGCGACGGTGAACCGTGGTTCCGGCTTTGGCGGCGGCGGCGGTGGGCTGGCGACGGTGAACCGTGGTTCCGGCTTTGGCGGCGGAGGTGGATTGTCGACTGTGTACTTTGGTGGCCCGTGCTGGGCCGGTATTGATGGCGGCGGTGGTGGCGAGTCCTGCATCTTTGCGTCCACGTTCGCGGCAGCTTGCTGAGCCGCGGCCGCGGCATTATTCGATTGCGGCGCGCCGGTTGTGGCCACGGCAAAAAGTTCGTCGAGTTCGTCGAGATCGTCGTCCAGGTTGGTAGCCTGCGCCGCCCCTTGAGACCGAGCGGAGTGCCCGAACATCATTTCGGACCCTAATTACCGGTAAAACACCGGGGGAGCCGGGACACACAGTGTGAACGTTAACACGACAGACGCGACAGTGTGTCTGTGTGACTTCTAACACAGTGTATTCTGAGCGGGCAGTAGTATTCTCTTGGAATGTAACAGAGCATGTAAATAAAATTTGAGATACATCAGGATACATTCGGGATACATGTATCCTTCAGAATACATGCAGGATACATGCAGGATACATCAGGATACGTATTGTATAGGACCCCCCCCCAATTTGTATAGGAACCCCCCCGCACCCGGGCCTTCACTGCTGGTGTGCAGCGGCGGACGAGAAGATGGTGGTGGACGAGGCGGTATCAACCCCTCTTCCACTCGTTCTTGACATTGCTCTCGCCGTTGTTGACGAGCGCGGCCAAGCTATTCGAAGGCCGATCCAGCAGGGCGTTGAGCAGCTCGCTCCACGGCTCAGGGCGTTGAGCAGCTCGCTCCACGGCTCCTCGAAACTCATGTCAAGCCCATGCCCTGGGATGTGTTCGAGCTGGGCCTTCACATCTGCTGGCGTGCAACGGCGGACGAGAAGATGGTGGTGGACGAGGCAGTGGCCATGATCGATGCGGCAGATGAGAAGATGGCGGCAGCGGGCAGCCGAGGCCGACGAGGCAGCTGGCCGCTTCTGGCTCACTCACAGCGTGAGCATAGCACGGCTCTCGTTCAGGCTGAGCACCAAGCTCTTGATCCGCAGCCACAGCCACACTTTGCACGTGCAGGACAAATGGCAGCATGAGCTGCCGGCGGCGGCGGGTACTAGTTGAGGGCTCTGGGCGTGGTACTTGAGGGCTCTGGGCGTGGTGGCCGCAATTGATGCCAAGGGGGTCGTGTGGGTGGACTGGGGAGCGACCGAGCAAGGGCCGGCGTGAGGGTGGTGGCAACCGTTCGAGCGAGCCGTGGCGGGAGACGTGCACGTCAAGGGGGTCGTGTGGGTGGACTGGGGACCACCGTTCGAGCGAGCCGTGGCGGGAGACGTGCTCGTGCCCGCGGGCTTCGGCCCGCAGCCTCTGCCGCACCTGTGCGGCGCACAGCTGGTAGGCCAGCGCATACGGGTGTATTGGCAGAAGGACGACGAGTTCTACTCGGGGACTGTCGTAGCCTACGACGCTACCCGGGATGACGCACTCTGCTACCAAGTCCGGTACGATGTCGACGGGGAGCTTCTGTGGGACGCGCTGTGGGACGAGGAGCGGAACGCAGGGTTCCTGCTGGAAGGTGAAGGGGGCGATCATGCTCAGAGGGGCAGGGGGGATCATGGGAGTTGGATGAGGAAACGGAGCCGTTGGGTTCCCCACGCGATTCGCGAAGCGTGGCTGTGCGATGTCTACAAGCGTTTCGGGGACGCGTGGCACAACCAAACCACGGGCAAGCCCTTTGAAGCGAGAGTGCCCCACGCCCCGGGGTGCGCGCGCAAAGGTCGCCTGTGAGCTTCACAACGAGGGCGGCCTGCCCACTTGCAACAGCTTCGGGGTGTTCGATTGCCTCCAGATACCGAGTAAGGCCCTCATAGCGCCCAGCTTTCTTCCGACCCCCCCCCCCTTTCCCCCCTTCCCCTTTCCTAATTTGTATGACAGACTACTGTACCCGAACTTCCTCGACGAAACCTCCGCAAGTTTAGCAGACAAGAGAGATCTTGAAATCAAGCGGCTGTCATGAAGACGAAGGACTCTAAGAAGCGCCTGCGCCAAGCCCGCGAAGCCACCGATGGCAGCGTGGAAGTACTCTGCTTTGCGTGTCGGCGCACGGCCGACACGACGAAGCAGGTTGGCCTCGCTGCATTCTTCATGAAGCCAGCTGTGACGGGTGGTGACGAGCTGCCACCATCAACGATGCTGCGGTGCGCCAAGTGCCGAAGACAGATGGACAAGCACCAGCTCGCAGTACGAGGCGGCAGCGGAGGCGCGCCGTCATCGTCTGGCTCTCGCGTGCTGCCGCAGATAGCGCGGCTGCGGCAGTACCAGCGTCTGTCTACTGAGCAAGGCATGGCATTCGCCATGCAGGAGTCGGTCGCAACCGCCTTAATGCGGCTGCCGTGCATTGCATGCGGCGCGCTGGCACCAGCAGAAGGTCACGGGCTAACGCGGCTGCGCGTGTGGCCCGACGGCCTCGCACGACCAGCGCGCGGCGGGTTCATGGGACCTTTCCACTTGAGCAACGTGGCCCCGTGCTGCGGCACGTGCAATTTGATGAAGGGCTATCGCCGCGTGCGTGGGTTCATCGAGGCCGCCCGGCACATTGCCACGCACCGCGCGAGCGCGGCCTCTGGCGAGGACTATGGCTTGTACCCCCGCCGCTTCCGCAACAATGTCTCGAAGCGCTCACGCAGCGCGTACATTAGTGCGTCGTCGACGCACACGAAGAAGCACGCGATGAGCAACGAGACGTTCAACCGGATCACGGCTAGGCCGTGCCGCTACTGCGGCAAGCCGTCGGACCCTCCACGCCATTACAACGGGCTTGATCGGCTGGATTCTGCTTGCCGCGTGTACACCGCGGAGACGTGTGACAGGTGCGTGATGGCCCCTAGATGCATGAGCTCACTCGAGGACTGCATGTGTTTACATCTGACCGCTGTTGAGTGCAACGTGCGACAGCTGCTGCGGCGACTGCAACATGATGAAGTACACTTACACAGAGGCCTTTTTCATCGCGCACTGCGTCGCCGTCGCCAAGCACAATGTCGGAGTGACCTCGTGGCCAGGCGACGTGGACGACGACGAAGAGGAGACCGACGATCACGACGAGCCGGGTAGGGAAGTGGCGGAGGCGGGGCGTGCTTGTGGCGAGGCTGAGGAGGCCGATGATGAGACAGCCGTCGATCGTAGCACGCGGCTCAAGCCAACGGTGCTCGCATGGGATAGCTGGGAAGGCGACGACCCAAAGGACACTCTGCTCGACGACGACGACGAGCTTGCTGTGGAAGAGGATGCGCCAGACGAGGGTGACCCAGGCAGCGGCGAGGGCGAGGCACCGGCGGTACCGAACCCATTCGCTGAGTTTGAGTTTCGCGGAGTCAGGGTCAGCGCATTGGTCGCCTCCGCGCAGCCGCGGTGATCCGGGTGATGGTCGTGGAAGAACTAGAGAAGAGTCAACGCGCTCCCCCCCCCCCCGCCCCGGGTGCGGGGTCGTTAGTATAAAGGTTGGAGCGAGGTACAGAAGGTTGTTTCGTTCGTCTGACGCCCGGGTCGTGTATCTCGCACTGACGCGCGAGTTTCCTGATATTATTTTCGTGTCATTGTACGTTAAACGTTATTCGGCTACGCGGACTCACGGATCATCATGATCATCGCATCGCCCCGTCGCCCCGAGCGAACCCGATACCCGAGATGAGTACCTCTGAGTATCAGTTCCGTTCTGAGCCAGCCCCTCGTCTAAGTCATTTCCCCTTCCAGTGCGGAGGCAAATTCGATGAGTCAGGAAGGTCTTCGTCTGCGGAGGAAGACTCTGGAGGAGACGAAGTGAGGCGCACGCGATCGCCGATCCCACTCATCAGCGTCGCTGTACACACGACGCGCCGCGACGCTGGGTCGTCCTCCATTTGCATGCCCGCCCCCGGAGAGGATGCCGGGATCGCATCGAGCTCCAAGTCTAGCGGCGGAGCGCTGCCGTTGAGCACATTCAGAGGCGCCGCATCGAGCGCCTCCGCCAACGCTTCGACGACATTCTCATCGATCCAGTCACGCGTCGAGCGCCCGCCGAGGTCGTCATCCCAGTGCGTCAAGGCATGCTCGATGAGGGCGCCGCTCCAGCCGCGCAGCACGGCGGGCGCTTTGGCCTCCTCGAGCCGGCGCGCCACGGCGCGCAGCTGCCGCTCCACCACCCGCTGTTGGCCTTCGGTGCGCAGAGGAAGGAAGGGTACGATCGTGCCGAGCCGTCCCAGATTCTCATACCGGCCATCGCAGATATGCTCGAGCACGTCGGCCCGGACGCTCTCGACGATGGCGCGCCGTCGGCGCGCCATTTCGGCCGCGTGTACCGCCTCGCGCGTAAGCTCGTCGGGCAGCATGGCGGCGCCGCCGGTACGAGCGCCGTCTTGGGCGCTCATGCGCGCAGCGGCGATCGCCTTCTGTCCCACGTTGGTCGTCATCAGGACGACAGCGCGGCGTGCGTCGACCGTGTCGCCCGAGCCCGAGGTGAGCTGGCCCTGGTCAAGGAAGTTCATCAGGAACGTGAGCAACCCATCCGCAGCTCGATCCACCTCGTCGAGGAGCAGCACGCAGCTCGTGTGCTCGACGCCCGTGAACTTCTTGACGCGGCGCTCCTCGGCATGACGGATGAAGTTGGTCAGCTCGCCGCCCTCCTTGTAGCCCACATAGTTGGGGTCGCCGCCGGTCAGACGATTAAACTTGGATGGGTGCGAGAACTCGCTCAGGTTGAACCGCTTGAAGTTCTTGTCCGGCTCGCACCGACCGAGCAACGCCTCGCACACCGACGTCGCCATCGCCGTTTTGCCCACTCCGGACGGGCCGGCGAAGAGCAGCCTCAACGGTCGCTCGTTGTCATCGAGCTTCATCATGCGGCGGCGCAGTGCGCGCGCCACCACGTCCTTGGCCAGATCCTGGCCATCGATGCTTCCGTCCAGTGTAGCCTTCATCTGTTCGAGGCGCAGCCGCGGCGCCTGAGGCTGCTGCGCCTCAGCCCGCTTGATATCCTCCATGCGCTCCATGGCTGCCCGTTCCTTGGCGGCTTTCTCGGCCGCCTGCCTCTTGATCGCCGCCTCGAGCCGGCTCACGCCGGCCGCGGCCGCCTCATTGAGGTGATTCTGACTGACGGGAGCACCTGTGTTTGGCATCTTGACGCCCGGCACGCGGTCGGCGGCCATGATGCGAGGTGGGCTCAGCAAGAGGCGCGTGCTGTGCAGGCTGCGGAACCGGGCGCATTGCAGCGCGCTCGAGCCGGTTGTGGCGCTGCCATGGATGGTTGTTGGGAAACGCATCTGCATCCTCTGCGGAATTCCAGGCCAGTTCTCGGAAGGGATGACACGTCCCCAATCCGGCCCGCCCTCGGCGATCGATCCCTTCTGCAACCCTTCCTACGCGATCGATGTCCCTGTGAATGCAAAACGTCAAGTCACGTCGCCGGCAGGATGGGTAGGCAGAACGATGGGATGGCTGCGCATCTGCTCGGTACGCATGCTCCCCGCGCGCAGCACCGCCCGCCCCAGCCGCGCGCGCCGCGACGGACCACCGTGGCATTAGAGTCGGCAAACCGCATCATACCGCCTTGTCGGACATTGCGGCTTGCTGCTTTCGTCCACGGGACAGCAACCTCTGGCCGCCTTATTCACTGGATGCGTTTTCTATCCCTACCAGTCACCGGGCTGCCAAAAGTCTCATCCGCATCCATCCCCAACCATGCGCGTGCAGCGATGCCGCCGTACCGACATTGCACCTCTTGCCTGCTACAGGCTTCATGCCATCTCGGGCATCGGCTGGTCTCCAGCGCTGCCGCCACGACTCGTCCAAGGTGTGCACGCGCTGCTGATGCACGCGCGCGCGGCCTTTCCTCCAGGCTTCGGCGGCCCGCATCCGATGACAAGAGAAAGCTGTGCACCACGCTGATCCTGTTGAAGATAAACCTCTATCACCCATCGAATATGAGGATGCACGTACCCCGATGGCGCCGCCCTGCCGGCCCGATGCTGCTCGCCTAGCCTGATGCTGCTCGGCGCCCTTCCCTCCTCCTCCCCCCTCTCTCTCTCTCTCTCCGTGGGTTGATGAACAACCTTAGACTCGTTGGCTGACAGCGATGATCGAAAAACCCACATGCACCACCATCTGACCACGGCACGGGAGAAAGCCTTGCTTGGCTGGCCCACATGGCGCGTGATGGCGCGGGCGCGAGCGCGCGCCTCTGATGAACTTCAATCTGTGCGGGCGATCTCCTGAGCCCTGCATGCATTCACCTTGGAGAACTGACGGCGCTCACTTGCTCGTGCTCACGCGTCCATGCGCTGTCATGTGGTGTTCCTCACAGGATCAGGAAACAAGGAGAGAATAGGTAAGGCACCAGGGACTGTCGCGTGTCGGGGCAACTCACATCACGACACACGAGGATATCAGGATTTATAGTTAGGAAGGCGGTAGATTCAGCTAGTCTGCAGTGTTTGACACGGCTCGAGACGTGTCTGAGAGCTCCGAGCTGCAATCTCCGATTGACGGTTTCACAGCTATGCGTGTCGGCTCGGAGCGAGTGTCGGCCATATGCCTGCATACGACCACACGCCTCGCGGCCACGCAGCACGATACACGCCGGCATGCTACGATGGCATGCGGGATGATCACGCTCGCACAGGCGCTTACCGAGAAGCCATCACCGCCGCTGCTCAGGGCAAAGTGATCATCGATCTTGGAACAGGAGCACTCGCGCTTTTGGCCATCTTTGCTGCAGAGGCCGGAGCAAAGCACGTGTATGCGATCGAGGTGCAGCCGGTGGCAGCAGCGGCTGCACGGCGCACCATCAACGAGGCAGGACTGTCAGATCGAATCACGGTCATCGAAGGATTCTCGACTGACCCGCACCTCGTGCTGCCGGAGAAGGCTGACCTGCTCGTTCATGAGCTCATAGGCGAGATCGCCGGTGAGGAGGGCGTCGTGGCCGCCATCGCGGATGCAAGAAAACGCCATCTCGCCCCGACAGCGTCGACACCGTTCTCCATCCCCTCTCGCACGACCACGCTCCTCGCACCGAGCGAATACCCGAACGCGGCCTATTGCGCCGACAGGCTCGCCACGACACTTGAAGCGCCCGGCGGTGGGCAAGCGCTCAAGCTTCCCGGCCTGCCTCGTACCGACCTGCTTGCCGCTCCTCAAGTGTTCGAGGACTTGCGCTTCGAAGAGGGCGCACCTGCACCCTCGCAGGCGGTGGAGCTCGAATTTGTGGCTGAGAGGGCTGGTTGGCTCCGGGGACTGTCGCTGCACGTGGAGCTGCACTGCCGCATTGACGGAGCCGCTGCGCCTCCAGATGTCTCGTCCGCGTGGTCCGGCAGCCACTGGCGCAACCTGTTCCTCCTGCTCGGCGACGGTATGGCGCTTGCGCGGGGCGACCTAGTCCGTGTGCATGCCACCGCGGAGCTTAACGGCCCTCAGCCACGGTACACATTTCGGACGCGAGTCTGCGCGGCCGCATCCGCTGCAAAGGGCGCCGGTGGCTGGGTAGATCTTGGAGGCACGATCGAGTACCCAGAGGCATCACTGAATGTCAACGACGCGTGCGATTTGATGATGGCACAGGATTGACGTGTGATGAGTTCTCTCGTTGTGCACGTTTGCCCGGACCCGACATTCGCACATTCGCCTCGTCGTTACGTCTTACGACGGGACCGACCAACCTCTCTTCGTGTCGTTTCGCGCTTTTGAGCCGGGCCCCGTCCGCGGCGCGCGCAGCAGGTCACGACGCCGCAAGACTCACTTTTTTAGCTCCACGTAGCAAGATTCTGTTAACAAGATCGAAGCCTGGTCCCTGGTGCCCACCACGGCACCTTCCACGACCCCGCCGGCTCCACCCGTCGCTCCCGCCCGGCAAGCGCCCACATCCGCCCCGGAGGCACCGCAACTACACACCCGCTGTAGCGGTAACAGAGGGAATACATCCACTCAACGAAGGCTCCATGCCTCGTCCACCCGCCACTACCAGAACGCAGAATGAAGCTGCGCGGCAGTGTCCTCCGGCAGTGCCCGAGCGCAGTTCGGTTTCACACGCCACACGACTGCGCTCCGTGCACCCTGGGGCCTGGGGGCTGTTTTCGCAGAGCCCTCGACATAGGTATCCGAACAGTCCACCATGCCATGCTCATGCCGTACAATAAATAGATAGAGAGAAAGATCTCCGTAATGTATAGCTCGCACGCCAGCTTGTCGGCAGGCGATCAGCAGTCTTCGACCATCGGCACCGGCACAACCGCGGACGATCGCTCCATCGCCGTCGGGAGAGGCGCCATCATCGGCACAGGTGACGATTCGTCACTCGAAGCCACGCCACCGCCGCCGCTGCCGCCGCTCGTGCGCCCGAGGGATGATGCGCAGCCGCCTGCGGCGCTCACCGGGCGCCGTAGCAGAGCCTGCAGCCTCAGGCCGGCACTGCCAGTGAGTGGGCGTGTGCCTGTGCCAGGAAAGATGCGCGACTGCATCTTGGAGCTCAGCGAAGGGAGCCCGCAGGGGACGCTGCTTGCTGTCGCAGGGCCGCCCGAGCCGGGTGTGGCCGTACCGCCGCCGCCGCTGCCGCCGCCGCCGCCACCGCTGCCGCCACCGCTGCCGCCGCTGCCGCCGCTGCCGCTGCCGCTGCCAACGCGGTGATAGAGGACGCCGCCCTGGTACACTTCTGCCCCTGGGCGCATCCAGCCAGCGCCCGGGACAACGCTACCGCCCGCGAAGCCGCTGGCGCCACCGCTGCCGCCCGGGACAACGCTACCAACCGCGAAGCCGCTGGCGCCACCGCTGCTGCTGCTGCTGCTCGACGCGCTGTCCCGAGCGATCGACGCGCTGTCCCGAGCGCTGTTGAGCTCTCCTCGGAAGCTCTCAGTGCGAGGCCCCATGCTGCCGCCGCCACCACCGAGGCTGCCGCCGCCACCACCGAGGCTGCCGCCGCCACCACCGAGGCTGCCGCCGCCGCTGCCGAAGCTGCCGCCGCCGCTGCCGAAGCTGCCGAGGCCGACGCCACCGAAACCACTGCAGTAGTCGAGAGTCTCCGTCCGTCGACCCATGCTCCCACCCATGCCGCCACCGGACAGTGGGCAGCTGGCCGCCGCTCCACTGCCCCCCGCCCCACTGCCCCCCGCCCCGGCTGACCACGAATGTGCCGGCGGCGGCAGCGAGGCGACGGGCGACATGGCCGCGCGACATGCGATGGCGGTCGGCGTCGATGCCGGCTGGGCGAGAGGCGAGATGGGTGCCGAGATTGGCGCCGAGATTGGTGCCGAGATTGGCGCCGAGATTGGTACCGAGATGGGTGCTGGCTGGGCGAGAGGCGAGATACGCCGCTGAGGAAAGGACGCTGAGCCAATTGCTGTTCCAATTGCTGAGCCCGCGACCGCGATGGCAGCAGCGCCAGCGCCGGCCGCGGAACCTGCAGCGGCGGGAGCCGATGCAAGGGACGGTGAAACGGCCGCCGAGGCCGCAAGGCGAGCGCCCCGTTCCATGTTCACATGATAGCCACTCGTTGGCACTCCACAAAGTGTCGCCACGGCGCCGCCACCTGATCCACTGCTGACGCTATTGCTGGCGACCGCGGCAGCTGTGCTGGTGTGCACGTAGCCGGCCGCAGCGGACGCGATGGCAACTGCGGAGGCGCTGGCGGCCGCGAGCGGCCGGTGGGCGGCAGCTGGAGGCTGGTCGAACAAGTACGTAGTGGCGAGGGGACCCGCGCCGATAGAGCCGCCGCGAGAAGGTCTGGAGCATGGTGTGGCGAGCAGCCGTAACTGAGCTCGGGCAATCTCCTCGGGGGTGGGCACAGGGTCCTGGCACACGTCCATCACGATCTGGGTGGCGAACCGGATGCGCCGCCGGGGCGCGGGAATGAGAGTCGGAAGGGCTGCCTCCGCCGCCTCTGCCGCCACCGCCTCGGCCTCTGCCGCGTCTGTCGCCGCCGCCTCGGCTGCGGCCGCCGCCGTGGTCGCTGCCAGCGGCTCGGTCGGCTGATCCACTTCCATGGCGACCGCCCGAGACGACGCTTCGATGGCGTCCGCCTCAGCCGCCGTCGTCGCAGGCTGCAGGGGGGTGTAGGCTCCGAGGCAAACACGCACTCTCGCGGGCGGCGCCGAGCACAGGCGCGCATAGACCAACGCCGGGGCGGGGGCGGGGGCGCGGGCGGGGACGGCTGCGAGGGCGGGCATGGCGGGAGAAGCTGTCCCCGTGATGTGCAGGGCGGCCGTCGGTGCATAGCCTACCCCGACGCCCCCCACGCGCTTGAGAATGGGCTTCAGTGGCTTGGCAGCGAGTCGCGCTTCGGGATAGCCAATTGGAACCGACGGCGCACGCACTGGGGCGGCGCTAATGGCGGCCTTCGAGGCCGAGGTATCCTTCACTGGCAGTCTGTGGAAGGGGGTATGGAGCGCGCTGGCGAGGGCGGGAGAGGGGGGGTGGGTCGAGGCGGCGCTCAAGACGGCGCCCTCGATCGGAATCACCTTGAGCGCCGCCTTGAGCACCGGCTTGAGCTCCGCTGCGACCATCCCGATCACTTGGCTGTCAGGGGCGGCGGCCGGGGCAGAGACGGCGACGGCTGGGACAGCATCACTGGCTGCACTTGGGGATTTCTTGGCGGGGACTGGCGCGTCGAGTGCGGCGGAAACATCGACGGTCAGAGGCGGCCGCAGGGCGGCAGTTGGCGTCATCCGGCGCGGCCACACTTGCGGCGTCGGCGGTTGCGTCGGCGGTTGCGTCGGCGTGGGTGACCACCACTGCGCAGGCTCGGGCGGCGGCGAAGCGAATGCGAACGACGACGGGGCGCTCGACAAGGTTGCAAATGAGGAGGTAGAGGACGAGGAGGCAAAGGCAGACGGTGCGGGGGGAGCAGTGGCGGCAGCAGGGGCGGCGGCAGAGGCGGCTTCCGAGGCGGCAAGACCGCCCCCCTCGTGGATGTGGGGGAGTGGATCTGAGGCACTGATTGCATCTCTGATGGCATGCTGATTGCCTCCCTCATCATAAGCACGCTCCTGGATGTGGGGGAGTGGATCGGAGCAGGACCGTGCAAGACCTCGTGGTTGTGGGCGCGCTCGCTTCGCGCTCGGGGCAGCGCTCGGCGGCAACTGTCCGTCGGGATACCCTCCAGGCGCTATCCCGGGCGCTGTCCCGGGCGCTGCCCCGAGCGTTGGTCGCCGCCGAGCAGCCAGGTGGGGCGCCGGCTGCTGCGCTGTCCGGGGTCTCGACCTGTGGGTCGCAGCGGACAGAGTACCTGACGATGGGCCCTCTGAGGTGCGCCTGGCGAGCTCGGCCGAATGGGCATCGTACGTGAGCGTCTCATGTGGGCGGAGGGCGAGGTGAGATTCAACCTCCGCCATGGCCGCGTAGTTGCGTCTCTGCTCCGCCATGGCCGCTGTGCGGTCGAGATTGACCGTGGACCACGAGGGGCGGCCCTGATCCCCACAGGCAGTCCAGACAGCACCGATGCCGTACGCCTGCGCGAGCAGCGGCGGGGCGGCGGGCAGGCGAGGCCCCCGTCGACCCGTCGGCAGAGGTGTGAATGAGAGCTCGTCCGCGTCCTCCTCGGACCCAAGCACCAAGAGCTCGTCCTCGTCCTCGTCCTCATCGTCCTCGTCGTCCTCGTCGTCACCGTAGTCACCAGCACTCGGGCCTCGTCGCGTCGCTCGACGCGCGCCCGCCGCAGCACGTAACGACACCGGAGCTGTCGCTTGCTCGAAGGCGGTCTCGTCAGCCTCGTCGTCGCTCAGGACAACGCGCGAGCCGCCAGCGCGCTTTCGATTTGGCACCACGCCAATGCACTTTCCTCGTTCGTGCTCAGCAGCTGCCGCCGCCTTCTTCACAGCCGCCGCCGCCTTCTCGGCGTCCTGTGCGGCGACCATCTCCTCCAGTGACATCGCCTCCTCAGCCACGGCCGCCTTCGCCTCCGCGGCCGCCTTCGCCTCCGTAGCCGCCTTCGCCTCTGCCTCCTCGTCACTGCTATCGATGACGCGGTAGCCCCTGCCAGGAAGACGCCCAGGAGGACGCGCATCGAGCCACTTGCGCGCCCCAAGCGCCGTAACGGGCGCCGCCTGTGCCGCCATCTCCGGCTCCTCGTCCGCCTCATCCTCTGGGTCCGAGCTCTCCGTGGACTCCTCCGCAGCCACTGCGGCGCGCGCCGCTGCCGCCGCCGCCACCGCCGCCGCCCGTTGGCCAGAACCGCCTCGCCGCGGCTGGCGCAACGGCGCCGTCTCGGGCGGCGGCAAGGGAACTGTGCCTACGGCAACGGACGCCGAGGATGCCATGAAATCCGGCGGCGCCGAGGATGCCATGACGTCCGGCGGCGCCAGCGCCATTCGTGCCGCCGCTGCCCCCGTTGCCTCCTTCTCGGCTTCGTTCGCCTTGCGCTTCGCCTCCACCACCACCGCCGCCGCCGCCGCCGCGACGGAAGGCGTCGCCAAAGCGGCACGCTGGCGCTTCGGTGGTGCCCCCGCCGACGACCGGCACGCGGCTGTGGCTGGCGGCTTGCCAGCCCCCTCGAGCGACGCATCGGATAAGGAGCGGGCGCGCTTGTGCAGGCGCTCGCGCGATTGGGGAGGCGATTCGGTCGAGGGCGCGAAGTGCACCCTAACGCGCTCTACGATCGAGGAGGCGGCCGGCGCAGAGCCTTTCCGCGCGCGGCTCGGCTCGTGCTCGCGCGCCTCGCGCGCCTCGCGCTCCGCCGCTAAGGCGGCCGCTGCGAGCTCCTCGTCACTGCTGTCGAGGACCACGGCCGGCTGGGCTCCCACCGATGGACGCTTGGGAGGCGCCAGCTTGAGCGCACGCTCACGCTCCGCCTCAGCGTTGCGCGTCGCCTCTTCCTCGCTGCTGTCGCACGTGTGCGTGAATGGTGCACGAGCACGCTTTGGCGCGCCTCCGGCGGCCGACTGATGAGCGCCGGCCAAACGCGGTTTGCCACCTTCCTTTGATTGCCGTTGCGACTGCTGCTGCGACTGTTGCTGCGACTGTTGCTGCTGCTCGCGTCTCCGCCGGCGAAATTCTGCGACGGCGGAATTATCGACGTTGCTGCGCGGTTCCCAGGAGTCTTGATCGGGACCGTAGCTCGTCCAACGGATCAGGAACTCGGAATTGCCCTTGCGCACACGCTCTTTGAGCACTCGGTCGACCTCGAAGCTGTGTTCACCTGTTCTTTCGGTCGCAGTGCCTGCGCTGCCTCCGGGTTCAGGAACTACCGGCACGGTGGCGGCTTCTTCTTCTTCGCTGCTATCGGGAGCGAGCGTGCGCGCAGCAGCCGCGACACAGATCCGTGTCGCCTCTTCCTCGCTGCTGTCCATCGGCAGAGAGACGGTGAAAAGCCGCCAACTAGGCCGGGGCTTCACAAACTTCTTCACAAGAGAAATGAACGAAAGGGGCCCAATCGTGAAGCCTCGTGATCAACTTGTACTTGGCATAGGTTGAACTTTTCCTGGACGGCTTAAAGCGATGGCCGGTATTACAATTGTATTTGTCATGTCCGGTACGTCCGGTGTAGCGCGCGTCCTGTGCCGGTCGACATGTCGCTCGTCATGCCGTGTCGTTGAGCGAATCCTCACGACCATGGATGGCAGGGACATATGAGGCACCCCGCCGCCTATGCAGAGGACGGAGAGCCAAGGCATCATGAGGCATGCAGCTCTCGCACACCAGGAGCGAGATGCGCGGCGCGAGGGAGGACGAGGTAGAGGGCGACCGCGGCGGCGTCTGGGCGCCAAGACGCGAACCAAAGCGGTCTGCCAATGGCGGCGGAAGGCGAGAAGGCTGCGAAGGAGCTCTTCGGAAAGGTGTTCGACACGACGCGGGACGCGCCGACTTTTCGCATCACGATGAGCGATCCCCTCCCTCTCACTGTCATGATCCCTCTGGGCGGCATCGGGAGCCGCTTCCAAAAGGTATGCCGCACGCGCTCGACGCCCTCTCTGCCCATGCCTACGCGCGAGCTGACCCGCGGGTCGCGACACCCATCCGCAGGAGGGTTACAGCATGCCCAAGCCGTTCATCTCCGTGCTGGGCAAGGCGATGATCCTGCGGGTGCTCGACTCGCTCAAGCTCGGGCCAAAGGACACCCTCGTCATAGTGTACAATCCAGGCTGGATGTCGCCCAAATTCTGGGAGCTCACTCGCGGGAAGTACCCGAACCTGCAGCTCGTTGAACTGCCCGGGCCGACGCGTGGCGCGGCCGAGACGGTGCAGATCGGCCTGCGTGGGCTGCCCAAGCGGCTGCGCTCGCAGCCGGTGATGCTCGTCGACGGCGACTGCTTCTACGACGAGGACATCGTCTCGACCTACCGTGCGATCAGCGCCACCTCCAACGGCGTCTTCTACTTTGAGGACACGCAGCCGAAGCCGCTCTACTCCTACATCGTCTTCGACGCGCAGAGCCGGCGCATCTCGCAGGTGAAGGAGAAGGTCAAGATCTCGGACAACGCGAACACGGGCTGCTACTGCTTCTCGGACGGCAACGAGCTCCTCGCGCAGTGCACCGCGCTCCTCGACGCGGGTTCGACCCAGCTCTCACAAGACAACGTGGGCGAGTACTACACGTCGGGGGTGATCGCGGCGATGATCAGGGAAGGGGCGACGTTCACGGCGCTGCAGATCGACCCTGGGCGTATGCACGTGCTCGGCACGCCCACGCAGCTGCAGACGTGGTCTGTGGCGCAGCTGCCGCCACGCGTCACGCCGCTGCGCGTGTGCTTCGACTTGGACTGCACCCTGCTCGCCGCGCCGAGCATACCGGGCGACTACGCTACTTGCGTGCCCATCGAGGACAATGTGGCCTGCCTGCGCGCGCTGCATGCGCAGGGGCACACGATCATCCTGCTCACTGAGCGCGGTATGGCCTCAAGCGGCGGCTCCGTCGGCGCGGCGGTTGCTGACGTGGCCGCTGCGACTCTCGCCTCGTTGACGAAGCACAAGATCCCATACCACGAGCTCTGCTTCGGAAAGCCGGTCGCCGACTTTTACGTCGACGACCAGGCTGTCTCTGCCTTCTCGGACCTGCACAAGGAGATTGGCATCTACGTGGGCGGCAAGCCCGCGGACGCCGCCTCCGCGCCCGCTCCTGCAGTTACCGCCGCCGCCTCGCCCGCCGCCGCCTCACCACACAGCCCGCCGTATGGGCTGATGCTCGTCATGGCGCTCGCGGGCGCCGCCGCGGGCGCGCTCATTGCCACGCGCGTGAAACTCTGAGCGCGCGCTCGGAGTGCGTCGTCGAAGAGCAAAGGCGCAGCCGAGGTTTCGTTAACGGTTTTGTGCCAGCTTTCGGCCCGGAGGTCGCAAGCAGTGCCTCATGGGGGGTGCGGCGGGCGGGCCGGCCACCGCTAGGAAATTTGGGGTTTTGGCCGTAAATAAACGCTATTCCTTCCTACAGCTTCAGTCCCACCCGCCTCGAACATTCATGCGAGGTGAGTGAACGACGGGGAGACAGTCCGGAAAGAGTGCCGCGCGAGCCGCGCACCGTGGGGTGCGCCGACGCCGGTCCGGTCGGGTCAGTGCGCTATGGGTTCGGTTAGGGCCTATGCGGCGTTGCGGGCTTGCGGCCTCGACATCTACCGATCTCGCTCATCCTACAACGCGCATGCTGCCGGCTGGTCTAACACTAAATTGACTGGTCTAGCTCGTCAGCTGTCGTCGGGCGCGTGATGCACGTGATGTTGCTCAAGTGCTTGATGGCAGCCTGACTGAGAGCTCGGATCTCCTCTTTGAGACGTTCGACCTCGATCTCCTTGGCCTCAATGTCCATGCTGTCGCCCACCTTGGCCCATGCTGCTGTAACATCTGCCGCGAACGACGCCTTGGCGGCACCATGTTTGAGGGTCTCGGAAGCCGCGTTCCGCAGTGTCACGAGCTGATGGCGGAAACGGGCGATCAACGCGTCGAGCGCAGCCGAGTACTGAGCGTCGTTGCGACACGCGACCGATCGATCGGCGGTGTTTTTCGCCACTGGATCGGATGGACTAGATGCCTCGACAGCTTGATTAACAATGAGCATGAGCTTCTGCAGCTGCAGCTCGCCAATGCGCGTGTTCGTCTCATCGAGGCGCTCCTGGTGGACTGCCATCTCTTCAGTCTTGGCCTTGAGTTGGCGCTTGAGCTCCTCGACACGTGATCTCGGGGTTAGTGGCAGTGCAAGCAACGAGGCGGGTTTGGACATCGCCTTGACCGATACACCACATTTCTCATTTTGCGTTCAAGAACGGCACTCTCGGAAGGTTTTGCATTGCATGCATGCGGCCCGATGTTTCAAACACGTCTTTGAACTCGGATTATGCCTTCAAACCACGAGTGCTGCCTGCATTTCTGGCATGTACCGGTACGGCGAAGACGATCCACGAGCGGCTAAGCAACATGATGGCAAGCAAGGCGGGAGACTACGAACTAACTGTGCCTGCGCATGAAGAACGGCAAACTCCCGTTTGGTTGACCCGCTGGCGCCGAAACTTGCTTAATAAACTTGCCGCATTTGGCATCAAAATCTCACGGCATCACCGTGTCCGCCGGCGAGGGGACCTTCATGAAGAGCGACCTCCATGAGTCTTTGCTGCGACCGGCTGCACCCGCGACGCCCGGCAGCTGCGTCGCGTGGAAGCTCATCCTCTTCGTCAACGTATTCTTCGCCTGCATCTCCTTCTCAATCGTCATGCCGTCCCTGTTCCTGTACCTTGATGGGATGGGGGCCTCGGCTGAGCTGTATGCTAGTGTGGTCGCTGCCTATTCGGTGGGCGAGGCGCTCGGATCGATGGCGCTCGGAGCGCTGAGTAACTACTTGGGTGCGAAACGTACGATGCAGCTGTGCGCGCTAATCAGCCTGAGCGGCTCAGTTTCCTACGCTCTCGCGGATGCCGTCCACCGAATAGGCAGCGACCTCGGGCCGACGGTCGTGCTACTGGCGCGGCTTCTGCAGGGTGTGGGCTCCGGCGGCCAGCAGGCGGTTGAGCAGTCCTGCTTCGCCATCCTCGCTCCGCCTGAGGAGCGCACCAGCCTCACGTCGCAACTGTCGACGTTCGCCTGCCTCGGCTTCATCTTCGGCCCTGCGCTGGGAGCCGCAGTGACGCAGACGCCCGATTTTGCGGTGGGCGCTCTTCTCTTCAATTCGTTCACCAAGCAGGGCTGGGTCGTCGCCGTACTCAACACGAGCATGTTCCTCTCCACCAGTTTCGGCTTCCCTGAGTTGTCGACGCCCGGGAGTACGAGTACTGTTGCCGCCGAAGACAGCCCGGCTCCGGGCGCGGACACGCTGAGCAGCTCTGCGACGATGGCCGTATGGGCGTGCATCGTCATCTTCTTCGTCCACTTCAACGGCTTTGCAATTCAAGAGACGATCACAACGCCGCTCGTCAAGGTGCATCGAGCCGCTCAACTCCGAACAGCCTCGCGCCGCCTCAGAAGTCCTCACCCTTCTTCGCTCGTGCCCCTCGCTATCTCCTTCACGCGCACAGGACTGGTTTGGGTGGGATGATATTGAGACCAACTTGCTGTTCACCGCCGCGGGCGTCGCCAACCTCCTCTGCGCCATGCTCATGTCCATCCTCACTCGCGCCCGCGGCCCTTCCGCTCCTCTGGTGGGCGACCGCACGCTGCTCGCGAGCTCGTGCATGCTTGCGGCGGCCGGCTGGTTGCTCATGGTGCCGCCCGATGGCTGGGGGCTCTTGGTGCCGCCCGATGGTTCGGGGCTCTTGGTGCCGCCCGATGGCTCGGGGCTCTTGGTGCCGCCCAATGGCTCGGGACTGACCGGCCCGCCCCGAGCCACGATGGGTTTCGGCCAGTTTGGGCTGAGCTTTGGGCTGGTCACCGTCGCCTTCCCCTTCGGCCGAGGCGTGTGTCTCTCAATGGTAGGCAAGCTGCTTGGTGAGCGGCCTCAGGGCGCGTGGATGGGCATCATGTTTGCCGTGGGCGCGATCGCGCGGATCGTGGGTCCTTTTTGGGCAGTAACAGGCTACGCGAGCCTCGGTGCCGTCTCCGTCTTCGCCTCGAGTGCCTTGCTATTCGTGGTCTCCCTCGTCGCCATCCGCCTCCTCTGGCCGGTGCTTGCCTCGCCCACTGCGACCGAGATGGCCGCTGTCAGCACCTCGCCAACGATCCCCACGTTCATTGTCGGAGGGCACGAGAGACCGCGCACACGGATCGCGGTCGCGATGGAAGAGGTGCGGCGATGGAGGAGCTGAGCCACCAGCAAAAGCGCATGATCTCAAGAGGCTCACGGATCAAGCAGGGTACATCTTCCTGCCGGCGTGACGGTGGGAGCCCAGGAGCCAGCATGTTGAGCACGCCTCCGAGCGCGCCTCACGAGCTCTGCCTCAGCTCTGCCTCAGCCGACCGCTATGAAGGCCACGGGACTCGAGAGTATGCCCTCGCCGCAGAACATGCACGACGGCGGTCGTCTTTCCAGAAAGGATACGAAGAAGGCACGCCTCGGCAGTGTGTGTGCCCTGCAGCGACGGGCAGTCGCTCAAATTGCGCCCCAAATTACCGTCGTCCACGGTCCCTCGTGCCTCGAGTTTCACGAGTGTGCAGTGTCCCGGAGTCCAACAATCAGGACTTACAATGTACGTCTGATTCCTTCGAAGAAGAAGCGTATACAACTGCACATGCAACTCCCATTGCGAAGCGGCGCTGAGAGAGGGAGGGCGGAGAGTGGCCTGGGATAGCAACCTCGCCTCCACACGTTGCACCAAATACCAAATTCACAGCCAATGTTTGTAATCAACACCCTTCACAGTCCAATTGTGTCGACTATCAAAAAGCAATCAACAACATGGGGACTTGGATGTTCGCACACTCACATCTGACGCTGTCTTCTCCGTATTGGGCCGCCCCGCGACTGGATCCGCTCCTGCCACACGGTGGCGTGCCATACACTCCTAACGTTTCCGTCAGCCGCATCTTCTTCGCCACGACTGCAAATGGCACTTACAACCACATGCCGATGCTTGACGAGCATCGTGGCACGCTCTTTGCATGGTGGAAGAATTCGCCGGTTGACGAGGACCAACCGGGCCAGCGCATTCTCTACAGTCAATCGAATGATGGTATCTCCTGGTTATCAGCTGAGGAGCTCTTTCCAAACATGTCTTCGGCAGCCCACCATGCGGCATTGTTTGCAGAGCCGATGCTCCATCTGAATGGCAGCGCCTACGTCGCCGCCAGCCCGATCCAATTCAACGTCTACCCGATCAGCGATAAGGCGCCCGGCCTTGGGCGTGAGACGCTCCTGCTGCGGCAGGTCATGCCAGGGCTGCGCCAGTTCGGCCCAACCTTTTGGGCAACTCCCAGCATCCCGCCCGGCTTTGCTGACGCGTCGGCAGCGCACGGTGTGCGCACCCTGGACCAGATGCCCGAGACGGTGCAATCGGACATGGCGCTGCTGTCCAACGCTGCAGTGCGTCCCTGTCCCGATCCGAAGACGACCGGCAATTGGAAATGCGAGGCGTGCACAGACGGCTGCTGGGCGCCATCGAACGCTTCGGACGACTCGAACGAGTTTACACACTATGAGGTGCCTGGCGGGCGCGGCGATGTGATCTTGTACCGTCGCCGCGCTGCACAGCTCAGCAAGCTTAGCCTCGCGGCAAGCGTACGCGAGCCAGGAGGCCGCTGGACGCCGCCTGTGCCCATCAACATCTCGGATGACAACTCGAACCTCAACGCCGGCAGACTTCCAGACGGCAGGGTTTACTTGCTCTCGAATGCGATGCCCTTTGCAGTCCGTGATCCTCTGTTCCTCTCAACGTCCGTCGACGGCCAGGCCTTTGGGGCGACAGCTCGCGCCCTCACCTCGTGCCAGCTCGCCGTCTACCAGGGTCCGCACCAGCCTTCTGGCTGTGTGTTTCGTCACAAGGGTGGCTCCAAGCAGGGCGGTGTTCAGTATCCCCAGGGCCTTGCGCTCACGGTGCCCGGGCTCGAAGGCTTCTGGGCAATCTACAGCTTGAACAAGGAGGATGTCTGGGTAGCGCGCGCACCTTTTGGCAGTATTCCGTGAGTGATACGGGTTCGTCTGCGAGATCCGTGTGATCCGTGTGATCCGTGTGTCCCGTGTTATCCCGCCTTCCCTGTGTTTTTGCTCTGTTACCACAGCTTCCGTTAGATTCGTCAATGTCGTCAAATCGTTGATTGCGACCTCTGCCGATCGGCGCTTGGTCCCACTCGGCCCCCAGTCCATCTACGGCAACTACGGCCGGGCAGAGCCCCTTACGCGCGGTCATGCTCGCACTTCCCATGCTGCCTCACCATGCTGCCTCGACCTTTGGAATGCTTCCGTCGGCGTTTAACGCGGCCATACACGACCCCCGCCTTACACGACTGGCCCGCTTCCAGACGGGTGCTGCTTGGATCAGGCCCGTCAAGGTCACGATCGAGGATAACGAGTACGCCGCTCGGGTTGCCAAGGCCAAGCCGCTCCTGCGTTCGAAACCACCCGTAGACTTGCTGGAGAAGACAAACGTAGCCCAGAAGATCTCGAAGCCGACGGTCCTCCCAAACATGCCGGCGCGTCTTTGGTCCCCACCGAGCCAGCAACCCTTTGTTCCGATGTCTCAAGCAGCAGCTTCTGCTGCACATGCTGCGCATGTGACGAGCTGCTGCACATGAACGGTGGCCGGTAGCGCAGGACTCGCTGGGCAATCGCATGGCGTTCATGATGGTGCATCCGCCCCTGGAGCCTGGACCTGAAAGATGTAGACAGGAGCGCGCCTCACGGTCGGTGGCCATGTGACCGCATGAGCACTGCCCGCCGGAACGGCTTTTGCATGCGCGTGCTGTGCTGTATCGCACTCAGTCGTACTCTAGTGTGAGCTCCGGATGAGTAGTGTGCGGTTTGATGTGCGGTTGGTCAAGCATGCTGAGTCCCCGCGCAGTGGCGCGCACTGTCCCTGACCACGCGTATTAACGCACACACACGAACATCCGTCGCGCGTGCTTCACCGAGCCGTGTAGCTCGGTACTCAGAATTATGGGATAGGCTCGCGTTCAACGTCGAGCGCGTCAGCAACCTGCTCCCTGGCGCATTCGGGGCAGAGCACGGGGTTCCATGCTCGACTTAGTGACCGAATGAGCCCACCCATTGTGGACGAACAGCCCTCGTCGACGCCTCCTTGCGGCTCGGCGAACGCCTCCAACGGCGTCAGCTGCTCCGTCATCACTTGAATCGCGAGCAGGCAGTGCTCACACACGACCCGATGCCCACACGCGGGGAGAGCGGCCGTTCGCATCCCGGAGCAGCGAGTCCCACCGAAGACGCAATGCACCGCAACCGCCGCCGCCGCCGCCGCTGCCGTCGCCGCCGCGGTGCCCTCGTCGTCATCCGTCGTCATCAAGGCGTCCCACCGGTCGCTGGGCGTGTGCAGCGGACCGCCCTCGCCCTCCATCGCATCGTCCCCCCGAGGCAGCTCCTCGTCTGGCGGAGCGAACGGCTCAGGCGCCATGGCAGCTGCCTCGCCCATGGGGGAGCTCTCGTCTGCAGGCGGCTCCTGCCAACCGTTACTCTCATCACCCGTCGGCAGCTCGTGTGCCACGGTATACAAGCTTTCGTCCGCCACTCGTTGCCGCTGGAACGCTGCCGCCAGGTCGAGCAGCTCCTCGTCATCCGCCGCCTCCGTCGTGCCCTCTCGGTGGACGCGTGGCGGCAGCGCGCACGCACTGGGCGCATCGGCCCTCTCAAAGGCTAGTGAGTGCAGCAGTGCCTCGGCGTTTGCATGCACTGCCTCATTTGTCGACCACACTTCCAAGGCCACGCATGCCTGCTTCGCAGCACCTGCCTCGTTGGCATCGTCCCGGCATGCGGGGTCGGCGCGCACGAGGCCGGTCAGTGCGGCGCACCAGCGCGCGAACGCATCGGCCTCGAGCAAAGGGAGAGTCTCGACAAGCGACGGAATCGCGCGAGTCAGCCGCAAGGCACGCCTTCCACCCGGCCTACTCTGCAACATCTCGATGGACCGCAGGCACGCATCCGCGTCCGCACTCACCACGTGCACAGTGCCGTCTCGTGGGCGCAGATGAGTCATGGCCTCAGCGAGGTCTCGAGCGGCGGAAAGAGTGGCGTCATCTACCTCCTCCTCGGGTGGCAACGGAGGGCGTGTGAAAGGGCTGTCTGCGGAGCCCATGTGGGCGACTGCGATGGCGAGAAGGCGGCGGATGGAGTCGTCCTGCGCCGTTGAGTCAGCGCCTTCGAGTCCCGCCGCGAGCGGTGCCGCCTCGAGCAAGACGCTCTGGATGTCTGATGGGCTTTGCATTTTCAGACACGTCAAACCGCGACGCCGCTCTGCCTGCCGCTATGAACGCAGGCACGACCTTTTCAACTGTGAGTTTCAGTTTCAGTTTCAGTTTCTTCGCGGTCCCCCCACGCTCACTCCACCTCCCGGCCCCAATGTGATATGAGGGGTGGGGGAGTACGTGCCCGCGCTCACGCGTGCGTTGCCTTGGGCCGGTGTGTGGCCTTCGGTCGGCCGAAGATGAGCGTCTGGGGACACGCTGGTGCACGGAGCGCGCCTGCCAAAGTCACCGTATCGACGGTGAGTTTGTGCTTTCTCGGGTTCGGCAAGCTCCGGCTCACATACTCTTCACACGGATCTGCTGAGAAAGACTATCAACATAATATCAACATTTCGAGCTCACGCCGCGAGCGCGACGTGAGACGCAGACGGCTCACAGAAATGGACCCTTATGAAGCGGGTTGACAACATACGAACACATCTTCTAAGAACAGCGGCTCGACGGTTAGTCTATTTTATCGAGATCTGGGCGCCCGGTGGCTGCACGACGACAGCCTGTGGAGACCGAAAAGCGATAAAAACGACGGTCGAAAGAGGCGATGGAGGAATTGCAAGGTGAGCGCCCCTCCTGATTTGTCCGGATTGGAAAGGGCTCCTGGGAATGCAGCGGCTGTATGACGTCACAGCGTCACAGGGCGCACAGCAAGTCACAGATCACTGTGTGACCACTATCACGAGCGAGGGAAAGCGCGGTCTTGCCCGTGGCGGTCTGCACTTCCTTACGCACGCCAGCGCTGAGCAACATGTGGACGCAGTGCTGCTGGCCCGCCTTCGCCGCATACATGAGCGCAGTGTAGCCTGCCTCTGTCGCATGCGAGGCGACGACAGCAGCGTCGATGTCCGATTGCGGGAGCACGCGCTTGAGCACCGTTGTCAGGCCGCCGAGGCTCGCCGCCATAAGCATTGTGAAGTTGTCGATGCTCACCACCTTGAGCGAGGCCCCTGCCTCGAGCAGGACGAGAGCAACCTGCTCGTGGCCATTTTGGGCAGCGAACATCAAGGCGGTGAAGCCGTTGGACTTTGCCTTATTTGGGTCCGTCTTTGCCTCGAGCAGGACGAGAGCAACCTGCTCGTGGCCATTTTCGGCAGCCCACATCAAGGCGGTCATGCCATCGGGCATTGCCTGATTTGGGTCCACCTTTGCCTCGAGCAGGACGAGAGCAACCTGCTCGTGGCCATTTTCGGCAGCCCACATCAAGGCGGTCATGCCATCGGGCATTGCCTGATTTGGGTCCACCTTTGCCTCGAGCAGGACGTGGGCAACCTGCTCGTGGCCATTTTGGGCAGCGATCATCAAGGCGGTGAAGCCGTCGGGCCTTGCCTTATTTGGGTCCGCCTTTGCCTCGAGCAGGACGAGAGCAACCTGCTCGTGGCCAGTTTGGGCAGCGAACATCAAGGCGGTCTTGCCGTCGGAATGTGCCTTATTTGGGTCCGCCTTTGCCTCGAGCAGGACGAGAGCGACCTGCTCGTGGCCATTTTGGGCAGCGAACATCAAGGCGGTCTTGCCGTCGGAATGTGCCTTATTTGGGTCCGCCTTTGCCTCGAGCAGGACGAGAGCGACCTGCTCGTGGCCATTTTGGGCAGCGAGCAACAAGGCGGTCCAGCCGTCGGACATTGCCTTATTTGGGTCCGCCTTCGCCTCGAGCAGGACGAGAGCGACCTGCTCGTGGCCATTTTGGGCAGCGAACATCA
>ENA-UOXO01000699-UOXO01000699.1-mixed-culture-metagenome-genome-assembly--contig:-NODE-699-length-25363-cov-40.394579_pt1 | contig 25363 bp, 9 predicted proteins | sample MGYA00238162_ERZ761640 | MGnify/ENA primary metagenome ERZ761640 (study PRJEB28914, sample SAMN08778297) | mixed culture metagenome | isolation source: Freshwater growth medium | place: USA...
TTCGATAGGCTTCCGTATGGTTGTCTGTTGTTTATGTATAGACTTGACTTGACTAGGCATTCACAGAAAGATGTCCACTTTTCAAAAGAGTGGTCACTTTGCCCGAGCGTGAGTTGCGAACATGTACTGTGAATAGGGCCTCTCTTCCGAGTTTCGGAGTGTCCGGCTCAGGGCTCAAGTGCTGCGCCGCGCATGCAGATGAGCTGGGGCGACCTTGGCGATGGTAGGAACGGCGCGTCTACTCCCGGATGGGCGACAGGGGCGAAAGAGTCGCTGATGCCCACCCTCGATCTGCCGGCTGTCAAGAAGTCCGTGACCGCTGACATCAAGGAATTGCAAAAGGCGGCGGAAACACTGGAAAAGCTGGCCAGCCAGGCCAAAAAGACGCCGGGCGGGTCGGTCGGCGAGCAACTGCTCACCATCTCGACGGCCTCACGCGAGCGCGCGCGCACCACGAGTCGAAATCTGCGGACAGCGCTGGGTATCGCACTGGATGGTTCAGCGGAACACAAGGAGCTAACCAAGCTCTCGGACCAATTCAAGCAGGCGCTGATGAAGTTCCAGAAGCAGGTCGAAGAGACGAGCCACCTCATTCCGACGCCGCAGCTGTCCGCCGCTGGGCCGTCTGGGGATATGGAGTACGGCTCGCCGAGCGGGAGCGGCGGTGGCTCGTCGTGGGGTGACCCTGATGGGAGCGGCAGCTCCAAGCCCGCGGCTCAGCAGCAGTCGCAGCAGCAGCTACAGCAGCAGGAGTACGACTCGCAGATGGCCGCGAATGAGGCGATCATCGCCGAGCGCGAACAGGGCATCGGACACCTCGCGCGCTCCGTGCAGGAAGTGGCGGACATTTACCAGGACCTTGCGTTGCTCGTGCAGGAACAAGGCTCGCAGATCGACAACATCCAGACCAACATAGAGAGCGCCGCTACGCAGACGGAGAGGGGCATCGCCGAGCTGGTGAAGGCGAACACGCACCAGAAGAAGAATCGCTCGCGGATGTGCCTCATCGCTCTGTGCATCATGGCTTTGATGGTGGTGCTCGTCCTCTTTCTGAAGTATGGAATTCATGCAATCCGTTAACGAGCTCACGCCCGAGAAGGTGTTCCGCTGAGAGGCAACCCTCCGGCCAATCGTCTCCATCTAGTCGGCTAGCGTGGGAAGGAGCGAGGGAGATGATGAGTGAAGGAAGAGAGGAGGATCAGCGGGTCACGGGTATGAGAATGTGTGACTACTGAGTCTGTCGAACGAGAGCAGGGAGAGCCGTGAAAGACGTCGGAGCTCGGACCGGGCCGCGGGCGGCCCCGCGCGCGCCCTGCGCCCGTGCCCTGTCGCTCACACGTGCTTAATCCAATTGGCTTATATCCGCGACAAGGCTTAATCACGTGCCGCCTCCGAGGCGTTACTTGTGAACACTTGTGCACGTGAATTGAGAGTCATTGATGCCTTGCACGTCCAAACGCACACAGGAGGCTTTTCGTGTGAACATAACACATGTTACTCACCAGCACAGACCAGACTCCAGAGCCAGACGCTGCGTTCGCCACGTCATGTGAGATCCGCATCAGCCTCAATTGAATGATGTGTGCGCGCGACCTCAATCACGCGCTCCAGGTCTGTAGCTATAGTCTGAGTCTCTGCGCGCAGCATGACCAGCTGCGGCATCGCGCCATGAAGAAAGCCCTGAAGTGAGGCGATCTCGTCGGAAACGGCGAGAGCAGCTCTGGTGAACCTAGCAAGCGAGGCCTCCGTACGAGCAGCTTGCTCGCGCAGATCTGCGTCGGTTACGACCGCATCCGGGTCGTTGCGCTGCTTGAGCACCGGGGCCGCCGCAATAGCAAGACCAAAGCCGCTGGCCTCCAAGGAAGAGCACAGTGCCTCCATAATTCGGCGCCAAGTCAAGTCAAGTCAAGTATCCGGATAGCGCCTAGATTTTCGTTTAGAACATGAACGAGCTGAGCTGAGCACTTCTATCCTTCTTTTTAACTCCTTTCGCAGCCTAGATCAAGACACAAAAAAGAGCTGAACTTGTGCATCCCTTCTGCCTTCACCCTTGGCGCCAGGGGCAGGAGCCCCTCACGCAGACGCAGCCCCACTATCGAGGAGGGCGGGGAAGAGCCATCCTTTGCACTGCTCGACGCGGCCGAGACTTGGAGCACGGCGAGTGCGCTCACAAGGATGAGCGCCGTGCCCAGCGAGGCGAATAGGTTGGTGGGCTCCGTGAGGATGCAGATGTCGATCGTGTACGCCCACGCCAGTTCGGTCAGCAACAGGAAGCCACCGAGGCCCGCCCGGGTCGTCGCGTATCCAGCGGCGAGCGCTAGCTCCGCGCCCATGGTGAAGGCGCAATGAATACACAGGATGCACCAGCTCTCGACGTCGGCTGGTGCGCGACATTGCATCCAGCCGAACTCGGGCGTGTCCGCGAGGCCAGTGAGTTTGCCCACGAGAGCGAAAAGCGCAAAGAGGCCGAACGTCACGACGAGCTTATGACTGAGAAGCATCGACGGTGAGAGGTAATGCGCATTGCCCACCTTGGAGAGCAGGCGCGTGACGACACTGTGGCTCGCCGAAAGCGTGCCCGCGACGACGATCGCCGCCAACGCCAGTGCGTTCACGTGCGGTGCGCTCGCTCCGAACAGCAGCGGTGGCTGCGCGATGAGGATGATGCCCGCAAGTGTCAAGGCGCCGCATGCCAACTCCAGACGCGAGAGCTGCTCCCCGCTGTCTAGGTACACCCGAGCGATGAGGACTGTGGACGCGCAGTCCACGCCCTTAAAGATGGTCAAAGCGTCTGCCAACGTGAGGAACATCAGAGAGACGTTCAGGCCCAAGGCCTGCACAGAGCCGAGCAATCCACGCAATAAGGCGGCCATCGATGATACGCGCTGGCCGCCACGAAGCAGCATTACATTTACGGCGGCATCTTTCCCGACGCAGAACGCCATCACGAAGCCGTTGGCGAGGTAAACCACGACGCACCGAATCAAACACATGGTCACGACCGTGCCACCGCGCCGATATAGAGCCGTCGAGGTCGCGTTGGTGAACGCAAAGAGCGCAGCTCCCAGGGCAATGAGGACCGGGCCCCAGTTCTGGATCGCCCACATTAGGCGTGCGTGGGCGTTCACACGGCCGTCCGAAACGCGAGCACCAAATCGATGCCTTCAGAAAATGTGTCGTGACAGCGCCGCTGACCCTGTCGTGATTGATGAGAGGGGGTTATTTTGTGCGATTCCAGGAATTTGAAGGACTTCAAACTTGTGAGTTCGCGAAAAAGCCCGATACGAAATTCTCACGACTCGTCCGCTATGCCGCCAGAGGAGCCCGATCCAGCGGCGGCGGAGGGCGACGGTGACGACGGTGAGGACGATAGCCCGATTCAAGTCCTTTGGTGCTCGGGCGACGCGCCCAGCAGCACGACGCAGCATAACTTTGAGGGTAGCTGGACCCTGCACGAGGAGATGAAGCTCATCAACAACCGACCCCACTACTTCCACGTGACGCCGGACGGTACGATGGTGCATCTCTTCTACGTGGAGCACCAGACGCAGACGCCGCCAGGCCGCGCGCCGCGATGGATGATCGGCCCGACGCCGGGTAACGGCGTCAACGGCTGGGCGTACGCCGATTCTGACGCGGCTGCCCCCGATGAGATTTACGAGCCCTGGCTCGCCTGGATGAAAGAGACGAGCTCGTGGGCCGAGGCAAGGCTCGGTTTCAAGGAGAAGAATTCGGGTCTGGGACAAGACGAGGACGAGGACGAGGACGAGGCCCCAGGTAACAGCAAGTCGCCTGAAGGTGGAGGCAAGAAGAAGAAAGGAGCAAAGAAGAAGAAGAAGAAGAGCAAAGGCAGCTCGCCGCCCAAGGCTGGATCCAAGGGAAAGAAGAGCGCACGCTGAGGCCGTCAATGGTGGCGGTGGCGGCAGCGGCGGCGGCCTTAGGCCGCAGCAGCAGTAGCAGAAGCAGAAGCAGCACCTGCTGCAGCAGCGGCGGCGGCGGCGAGCGCTGCGCGGCGGAGACGCTCAGCATGGCATCCTAGGGACACAGATAGATCACGGGCACATTAGTGGACAGATGCCGGCAGCGACAAGTGGCCCACGGCTGCATGTCCCCGATCTCGGGGGACGTGTTCCGATATTGCCCTTACACAATATCAAGCAGAGGCTCTTGGAGCGCCTCTCCTACAATTGGTAACATGCCCGCGTACGCAGCGCCGTCCCCTCCCTTCTTCGCCGCGGCTTCAATCAGTAATTATATCACGAGGGCACTGGGCAGCGGAGGAGCATGCCATGTCGGGATTTACGCTTCTCGGTCGGTTGTGTGTATGCCCGCATGGACATGGATCATGGTGTATGTGTGCCGTCGGGGCCCTGCCCATGGCCTGGGGTCCTGGGCCGGTGCGGTGTGCGTGAGGGGACAGTGCGGGCGTCAAATGATACATTGAACAAAAAACAACCGAACTTTCCGACTTACATGCGCCTCGTTTCAACCGCGACACTGGTACATGTATCATGAAAACATTGGCCATCTTCGACGATGTTCCCAACTTTCGATTGGCGGCTCTCTCCCCACAGTCACCGAGACGGCGCGAGCCCGAGCACCTCGCCCGATCCGCCCCCCGCGCTAACTGCGTTCTGGGCTCTGGCTCTCTCCCTCTTGACTGAGTATAATCTGTGAGGCTCGCGTCGCGTCAGGCGCGGCGCCTCTCGGCGATGCGCTGATGCTCCTCGACGACTTCGCGCACCATGCGCCGCAGGAGCTCATCCGAGAGCTGCACCTGGATCTCGTCCTCGTGAGATCGCAGGGAGGAGCGCACAAGGCCATCGAGCTCGGCGATATCGTCGATATCGTCCTTCGCGATCGCGGCATGGCCCTCCTCGTGGAATGGTACGCCCGCGACGCGGCCAGACGTCGTGCCGAACTTTTTCAATTTGTCAAGTGCGATCTCTTGCGCGCGAGCTTGCCGGTGCGCGAGTAGCGCCGCGGGCGGCGAGGAGGGCGGCACACCCGGCGGCGCGAGTGGCAGCCGTTGCGTCACATTGGCCTGCGCCGCCTCGTTAAAGACGGAGAGCACCAGCTTACCCCACGCACGTCGGTGGCGCTCGTCGGTTGCGGGCGCGTTCGCGGGCGTGTCGGAGGAGGTGGCAGCTCCGGCCGCGGCGGGGGCGGCGACAGTCTGCACGCGCGTACGCCGCAGGGCTGCCTCGAGCGCCGTATCGGTCAGTATCAGGCCGTCGCCCCCCAGCCGACACTGCTCCTCGCGCAAGATGGCGGCGAAGCTCTCGACGGCGTGCGGACCCGCGGGCACGGGCGCGAGCGGCGGCACAGATGGCGGCAACTGCAAGCCGGCCTCAGCTCGCTCCGCATTGGCCCCGTAGGCGGAGGCGGCGGAGGCGGCGGAGGGGGCGGAGGGAGCGGAGGGGGCGGAGGGGGCGGAGGGGGCGTCCAGAGCCGCTGCAGAGGGCAGCCGGGCAGCGGCTCGCAGCTCGGCCGCGAGCTCCATGATGACCTCGTAGAGGAGCACATCGGTGAGGGCCTCGATGCGGTCGGCAGCGGTCGTGACGGGCTCGGCATCGCGCGCCGCCGCGCGCTCGAGGGTGCGGCCACCGCTGCCACTGCCTCCGCCAGCGCCGGCGACGAGCGCATCGCTCGATGCGACCGTGAGCGTGCCCCGAACATGTCGATTCGTAACCACCGCGTCTGCCGCTTCGATGACCATCTCCTGCAGCAGTTGTGACGTCACAAGGTCGACACGAGCCCTGAGTGCTGACTCCGCCGCCTCCGCCGCCTCCACCGCCGCCGCATGTTCCGCCGCCGCCTTTGCTTCCGCCGCCGCCGCCGCCGCCGCCGCCGCCGCCGCCGCCTCCGCCTCCGCCGCCGCCGCCTCCTCCGCCTCCGCCGCGGCCGCGGCAGCGGCAGCGGCCGCGGCCATCTCTTCGCGTTGAATTTCCCGGGCTCGCTCCTCCTCGGCTCTCATTTGAATCTCCCGGGCTCGCTCCTCCTCGGCTCTCATGGCCACCTTGGCCGCCGCCGCCGCGGCCTCGGCCGCCGCCGCTGCCTCGGCCGCCGCCGCCTCGGCGGCTGCCCGCTCCACCTCTGCCTTGGCGGCGGCCTCGGCGGCCTCGGTGGCGGCTCTGGCCTCCTCCATTTCTCTCTCCACCGTGCGCGCGGCGAGTAACGCCTCCGCCTCCGCCTCGGCCGCCGCCACAAGTTCCGCTTCCCTTGCCGCCTCCACCGCCGCCTCCACCGCCGCCGCTGCCGCTCGCGCCTCCTCCTGACGAAACTGCATGCGCTCCGCCTCCTCCTGACGAAACTGCATGCGCTCCGCCTCCTCCACACCGGACTGTGCCGAGAGCCGTGTCGCCTTGGTGAGCTGCGCGTCGACCGCCGCCTGCGCTTGCGCCGCCTGCGCGGCCTTCACTGCAGCCTGCTCTGGTCGCAGGACGTCCTCTGCGGCGGCACGAAGCTGCGACCTCTCGGCGCGCTGTGCCGGTGACATGAACAGCTCGACCTCAGAGGGGGAGCGACCCATGGCGCCCAGGATGGCGCCCTCCTCGCCCGCGCCTTCCTCGTCGAGCGCCTCGTCGAGCGCCTCCTCAGGCGTCTCCTCGTCCACCTCCTCCGCCGCCGGCGCACCCGTGGCTGACGCTGCCGACGCCGCCGACGCCGGGGCCGGCGCCGCGGTGGGCGCCGCCACCACCTTGGCTGACGCGGCGGGTGCGACGGCGATGAGTGTAGGCTCGATGCTCCCTCCCATGCTGTCGAGCGTCGTCCCGAACGACTCCGCACCGACGCTCTCCGCCACCGCGCTCAGCACGGCACTCGACTCGAGGGCCGAGGTGGAGGCGGGGGGAGCGGGGGCAGAGGCTGGCTGGGAGGCTGGCGGGGAGGCTGGCGGCGCTACCCGTCCGGGCGCTACCCGTCCGAGGGGCGTCAGCGCGGCGGCGGCGGAAGAGGACGCGCCCATCGCGGCGCCCAACGAAACTTCTAACGGCGCTCCGTCGGCGCTCTGCATGAGCATGCTCTCCACGACGCTCTCCACCACGCTCGCCGAGGCGCTCGCGTCCACAGCCGCTGTCGGAGGAGCCGAGGTGGCGGGGCGCGCCTTTTTCCGAATGAGGAGCGGACTCTCTTCCATGCCCTCCTCGGCCGCGGTGCTCGCAGCGGCGCTTGCCTCGAAGCCAGAGCTGTGCACGTCTCCGACGCCACTGCGTTCGGCGGCCGGCGCTCTGCCTCGTCGGTCGAGGGGGCTCTCGGCGAGCGTGGACGCATACAGCAGCTCCTCGCCCACGTCGTCTCCGGAGAGGAGCGCCTCGTCGCCAATCTCGGAGTTAATCTCGGAGGCGCTCGAGAGGAGACCGGACACGGTGCCGGTAGGCGCCGCCCCGAGCGCCGCCCCGAGTCGACCGGCTGCGCGGCCGCCGCCACCGCCGTCGGTTCCGGGGTCGACTCCGCTCGAGAGACTGGCGCTGGTGCCGCCGCCGCGGCCGGTCGACTCGGGCACCTCGTCGTCGTCCTCCAGACCACTCGCCTCGATCTCGGAGGCGAGCTCTTCGATCTCGGAGGCGAGCTCTTCGGGTTCGTCTTCGATGGGCACGGAGGCGGCGGCGCCCGAGGCGGCGCTCGAGCCGGAGGGCAGCGAGGCTGTGGGGTTCGACGCTGTGGGGACTGACCCCGAGCCGGCCGACTTGTCAAACGACGAGTACTTTTGTGAGGAGCCAGTGCCCTCCTCGGCAATCTCGTCGATCACGGACGCGGCCTCCTCATCCGTCTCGATGATTCCCGCGTCCTCATCCACGAAACTCGACGATGCGCCCGCTCGGGACGACGCGCCCGCTCGGGACGACGCGCCCAGCGAGCCGGCGCGCGCCCGAGCGCGCCCGCTGTCGAGCGCACCGCTGCCCGAGGCGACGCCTGACTCGGGCCCAATGGAGAGCTCCTCATCGGTCTCAAACGAGTTCTCGTACGCGGGTTGCGAGCCACTCGAGAGGGCATGAGCGGTACCCGACGAGAGCACGTCGGCGCTGGCCGAGCCCGCCTCCGCCGCCCGGAGCCGCGCCTGCCCTTGGCCGATCAGCCCTTCCATGGCCGCGAGCTGGGCGAGCAGTTCTCGCTCCTCGGCGAGCAGGCGCTGCTTGCGCGCCAACTGCCGCTCCGACAGGTGTGCCTCCTCCAGCACCTGCTGCGCCTGCGTGCGCCGTTCGAGCAGCTGGGCGCGTAGCTCGGCGAGCTGGGCCCGTTGGGCGCGACTAGGCGAGTCCTCCTCGATTGAGGAGGCGATCGAGGTCTCGGCTGGCTCGCTCGCTACGGCGCTCAGCACCTCGTCGACCATGTCCCCGTCGTCGTCGTCGGCAAAGTCGTGCGTGTAGCTCTGCAGACCAGTCGCATCGCCGATCTCGTCGCCGATCTCGCCGGCGCCGCCGTACCCCCCAGACGCGTCGAAGCCGGCCAGCTCGTCGTCGTCGACGACGGGTGCGGCCGAGACACTCTCGTCGCCGTAGCCGCCACTGCGCAGCACGCCACTCTCGTCCGGAATGGCGGCCGCCGATCCGCTGCGCACGTCAGCCCCGGAGCGTTCGTAGCCGACGTGATCGGAAATGGAGCCCGAGGCGCCCATCTCGGCGCCCGAGGAGCGCACCCCAGCGCCGCCACGCGAGGAGCCGAAGCCGGAGGCCCCGAGGGCGCCTTCCTCCTCGATCATGTCTGCGTCGGCCGAGCTGCCGAGCCTGCCCTCCTCCTCGAGGACCTCCTCGGCGCTCGAGTCCTCTCCGAAGAGCTCGGAGGCATCGCGCACCACGGCGCCCTCGCGCGAGGCGGAGAGCGAGGTGCTCGATGCAAAGCGCGCGCCGGGCGAGGGTGGCACCGAAGCGCCGTCGCGAGCGCGCGCCGCGGCGCCGTCGCGAGCGCCGTCGCGAGCGCCGTCGCGAGCGGGCGAGGCCGGCTTTGAGGCGGCCTTCGACGTAGACTTGGAGGCCTGAGTGGAGGCCGCGCGCAAGGACGTGCCATAGGCGCCCAGCGTGACGCCCTGGCTCTCGCGCCTCGGTGCCTCCGCAGGGTCGACCATCCCCGCGCCCGCCAACGGCTGCTCTGCAGCTGCTGCTGCTGCTGCCGCGGCCGCCGCCGCCGCCGCCGCCGCGGCGGCGGAGGAGGACGGGAAGTCACCTGTGGGGAAGTCGCCTGTGGGGAAGTCGTAGGCTGAGGCGCCCGCTGCGCCCGCTTCGCGCCCAAGACGGCGCTCGACAAGGCTGCCTACGCTGGCCCCGCCCCCGCCCCTTGCAATCTCGGCCGCGAGCTGCGCCCTCTCGTGCCCAAGACGGCGCTCGACGGCCCTGCGCGCACGCTTGGCCTCTTTCTGGCGCGCCTTTGCCGCGCGCAGCTCATGCTCGGCACGGCGCTCGAGCTCGGCGTGCTGGCGCCGCAGACGCTCCTGCACCTGCCAGTATGCGTCCGCGTCCGATGGCGCGGCCGCGAGCGAGGTAGTGAGCTTGGCGAGCACGGCATTGCCCATCTCGCTCACAGCGCCGCCGCCGCCGCCCGCCGCCTGCCGCTCGGCCAGCAGCAGCGCGAGCAACGCGCGCTCCACGCTAGCCTCCCCGGGCGAGATGCCGGTCGGCGGCGGCGGCACGGGTGGAAAGGGTGGAAGAGGAGGCTCGCCCGCAGAGACACTCGAGTCGGTATCACTCATCGCGTCCGTCCCGCCGCCGCCGTAGCCGCCGCTGTAGCCGCCGCTGTAGCCGCCGCCGCCGCCGTAGCCGCCGCCGCCGTAGCCGCCGCCGCCGTAGCCGCCGCCGCCGTAGCCGCCGCTGTGGCCGCCGCTACCGTACCTTCCACTGCGCGGGAGCGGCGCGCCGCCATACGTGTAGACGGGGGGCGGATTCAACGCGCCGCCGGCGGCGGCCTCGGGATGCGCGGCAACGGCAACCGCAGTGGCCGCGAGCGCCGGCGCCGCGGTGGGCGCGGGTGCGAGGGTCTCGAGTGAAGTCGGCGGCTCGGAAGAAGCGGCCGCCGTCGTGGGCAGCGCCGTCGTGGGCAGCGCCGTCGTGGGCAGCGCCGTCGTGGGCGGTGCCGTCGTGGGCAGCGCCTGGCCGTCGGCCGCCGGCGCCGGCGCTGGCGGCGCCGCGGCCCGCAGCCCGCGAGGCACCGGTAGCTCGAGCCCGTGAGGTACCGTCACCCGCATCGGGACGCCGCCCACGTCAGCGACGAAGCTGCCGTTAGGGCGGATCCCGTGTGGCACTTGCACGACGAACTGGCGCGAAGGTGCCTCGCTCGGCGGGACCTCGATGAGCAACGAGGCGCCCGCGAGCACCGTCGGGTCGAGTGACTCGGGCACGGTGACGAGCATCGAGGTCGGGCCCACCTGCGCAAGGAAGCTCTGGCCGGGCGCCGTGTTGGGCGGGACGGGCACCGAGTAGCGTGCCGGCGCCGTGGTGGGCGCCTCGATGACGAGCTTGAGCGGCGTCGCGCCAGCCGCGAGATCGGCCGCGAGATCGGCCGACGAGATCAGACCCTCCCCCTCGGGGTCGGGCCCAACGCCATGCCACGGCGCGATCATCCGCCGAAGCCCATCAGCTACAGTCGCCACACCTTCCATAGGCGCCAACGCCGGTGGCGGCGCGGCCAGCGGCTCCGGCGGCACCGGCGCGGAGGCGTCGGCTGCCGCGGCGGCGGTGGCGGCGGAAGCGGCGGCGGCGGCGGCGACGGCCTCGAGCGGAGCGGCGGAGGCGTGCGAGGACGAGCAGACGCTGCCGGCGCACGCATCCACAGACGTGCCGGAGGGCGCGTCGCCCATGGCTTGAACGGCACTGGCCAACGCACGAACCGCCGCCTGCGCCGCCGCCGCTGACTCAAGGCGAGCGGGCGCGCCGTCCCGGGCGCTCGTCGCGCCGTCCCGGGCGCCCGTCGCGCCGTCCAGCGGCGGTGCCACGCCACCTCGGAATCCCGAAGCGATGATGGCGTCGACGGCTGCAAGCGCGGGGACGGAGGGGCGTGGAATGCCACGCGCCTCGCGCTGTAGCTGCAGCTGCAGCTCGATGAGCTCTTCGACCTGCTCGCGGACGCTCGGGAGCTTGCTCGCGGTGCCCGCCTCCCTCACGACCGCCCACGACGACGCGAGCCCTGGGCCGCACGAAACGGCCGTTTCGTCAAGTTTCGTGGAGGCCGAGAGGGCGCCCGCGCCGCCGCAAGAGCCCTCGGCCCCGCCAGCAGCGCTGCCCAGCCATCCGGAGCTCGAGCAGGCCGCCCCTCCAGCCGGCGCCCACGACGACGCGAGCCCCCCGGCGGCGGCGGTTGCCGATCCAAACCGTCGCTCGAGCTCGAGCAGCTCGCGCTCCGAGTGCAGCAGCTGCGTGTGCAGCTCGAGCTCGGCCTGGAGCCTCCTCTGCAGCTCGCTCGCTGTCAGGCGGCCGGCGGGGCGCGACGCGCGGGCGGCCTCCTCCAGAGCCGCCGCCGCTGTGCGCGCCTGCGAGGCCGTACGCCGGGGCAGCAGCGGCGAGACGAGCGGCGCGACCGGAGCGTCGGCCGCGTAAGCGAGGGCCGCGTTGGCCTCAGCGGCGTCGGCGGCCGCGTCGGCGGCCTCAGCGTCGGCGGCCGCGATCGCGGCGCCGGCCTCGGCGGCCGCGATCGCGAGTGCTCTTGCAATAGGCGAATTTCGCACGAGCTCATCGTCTGCGGGGCTGGGGGCGGCGGGGCGGTCGGATGGCGGCGGCGGCGGCATCGCGCCAGACGCGCCCAACACGGCGCCAGACGCGCCCTCGGCAGAGGGCGGCGAAGGAGGGAAACTCGGAGGTGTGAATGGGAAACTCGGAGGAGGGGAGGCCGAGGTGTGAATGTGACTGTGTGTCTGTGAAGTCTCTTCAACGGCCGCCGGCGTGGCTGGCGGCTCGACCGGCGCCTTGTCGCCGCCCGCCGCGCCGCCCGCCGCGCCGCCCGCCGCGCCGCCGGAGCGTCGTGCAAAGATGGAGAGGACAGAACGAGCATCCGCCGCGCTCGCCGCCGCCACGTGCGCCACCGCTGCTGCCGTTCGTTCGAGCTCAAGCGCCCGATGCTCGCTCGAGCTCACGACGAGCTCGCGCGAGATGCCGAGCTCACTTGCAGCGAGTAGAGCGCGGGTGCGTCGCCCACTCGCATGCTCGTGGCTAGCGAGCTGATCGCGCATCTGCTGCAAGCGTGCCTCGTGCGCACGGACGAGACGCTCGTCCTCTTCTGTCCAGGCGCCTTCGAGCGAGGTGTCGCTCACGCTGGTGGCGCTCGCTGCGCTCGTGACGGCGCTCGCGGCTTGGCGGTGGGCATCGCGTGAGCGCCGGTAGAGGCGGCGGCGACGCGCCACCTCCTCCTCGGTCAGAGATGGATCGTCTTCGAGCAGCTCTGCCGCCTCCGCCGCCTCGTACGCCGCCTCCACCTCGGCGGCCTCCGCCTCGGCCGCCAACGCTGCCCGGGCTTGATGCACTTTCCGTGCCGCGGCGCCCGCGTACGGCGGCAGCAGAGGGTTCGTCCGTGCCGCGGCGCCCGCGTACGGCGGCAGCAGAGGGTTCGGAGCCGCCGCGTTGACGCCCCGGCGCGCGTGCAGCAGATCGTCCATCGTCACGGAGTCCTCGCTGCCGTCCTCCTCGTCCTCGTCGTCCTCGGCCGCGCCCCCACCGGCAAACGCGTATGTGCGGGTATAGACGCCCCCCCCGGCGACGCTGGGTCGTGCCCGAGCGGCGGCGTCGGTGCTGCGGACGCTGTGAATATTCACAGCGACAGCCTCCACTCCCAAATCAGGAAGAGGATGGCGATGGGCACGCATGCTGACTAAGGCGCCCGGCACACCGCTCATCGAGCTTGCAGCAGCAGCGGCGGCGGCGGCGGCTGCCGCTGCCGCCGCTGCCGCCGCTGCCGCCGCCGCCTGTGCTGCAGAGTCCGCCGCCACCTCGGCCGCTGTGCGGGCCGCTGGTGCCGCGGTGCTGGCCGTCGGCGCGGCAACGCCGCCGCCGCTGTGAATATTCCCGCGTTTCGGAGAGGCGATGTGAATGATGGCGGGCTGGGCATTGGCGGCGGTCAGCGGCGATTCTGCGGCCATGTACGTACCACCTCGTGCAACGGCATAGGCCGCGGCCGCCTCCGCGCCGCAGGTGGCGGCGGTGGCAGCGTCGGCGCCCGCCGCAGTGGCGGCAGCGGCGGCGGCGGCAGCGGCACGCCACGCACCGGGATCCGAGGTCCAAGGACCGAGGGATGCGAGGTCGACGGCCCTGTCCGAATCCACCGCCGGCGCCGTGCGCGTGCCAGCCGCTGTGAATGTGAATGGCTCGTCGTCGACGTCGGTGGGCGCCGTTGTGGGCGCGTCGGACTGGGAGCGATGCGCCGAGTGAGCGCCGTTGTGAGCGCGCGATGACGGCGCCGCGTTGGTTGGCAAGCCGGGCGCCGAGGTGGGCACAGATCGCGCCGAGGTGGGCGCGGCTACGGGCGGAGCCTCGGGTCGGCCAGAGGCTAGCGCGGGGGATCGTGCTCGCCTCTCCGCCTGCTCGGCCGCCTTCTTCGCCGCCACCGCCGCGCCTGCCGCCTTGAGTGCCGCGAGGCGCAGAGGCGAGGCGCCTTTCGAAGTGCGCGGCGACGGGGCGGCGGAGGCGGCGGTGGAGGCGGCGGCGGAGGTGGCGGCGGAGGCGGCGGTGGAGGCGGCGGCGGAGGCGGCGGCGGAGGCGGCGGTGGAGGCGGCGGTGGAGGCGCGCGGAGACGGATGCGCGGAGGTGCGGGCGGAGGCGAGGGTGGAAGGATCGGGGGAGGGCGCAGCAGAGGCCGCGGAGGCGGCGGCGGGCTGCTGCTGCGCGGAGACGATGGGGGCGGGAAGGGCAGAGGGCAGGCAAGAGCCAGGGGAGGCGTCGGAAGCCCAAGGTCTCGGACCAGCTGACGCATCGTTGGCGTCGTCGGCGGCTGCGTCGTCCTGAGCGCGTCGTCCTGAGCGCGTCGTCCTGAGCGCGTCGGCGGCGGCTGCGTCGGTGGCCGCAGGATGACGTGTCGTCTGGGCGGCGGCATCTGGTTCAGGCCGAGGGAAAGGCTCGGCATCTTGCTGCTCCGCCAGCTCGGCATCCTGCTGCTCCACCAGCTCGCAGCTGGCCATCAGCTCGGCGGCCGCCGGCGGTGGCATCGCACCGATGGTGGCCACGGCCGCCGGGCGAGGTGCGCCTCCAGACGTTCCAGACAGGTCACGTTCCAGACAGGCTTCGTTCGCTCTGGCCGCCGGGCGAGGTGCGCCTCCAGACTCGCCAGAGCGAACGACCCCTGCGCCGGGCGGAGCCGCCGAGGCGAGGGCAACTGCGAGGGCAGCGGCGGCGGCGGCAGCGCGCTTCTGCGGATGCGAGGGCGGCGGCGGTGGTGAGTGCGAGGGCGTCTGCGAGGGCGGTGGCGGCGTCTGCGAGGGCGGTGGCGGCGTCTGCGAGGGCGGCCGCGAGGGCAGTTGAGTCAGCAGTGGCGGCCGCGAGGGCGGTGGCGGCTGCGAGGGCGGCGGCGGCGGTAGCAGCGCGGGCGGAGCTCGTTGACGAACCACGGGCACCGGCGGCTCCGCACGCACAAACTCCGCGCGCCGGCGCCGCTGGGCCTCGAGTGCAGCCGAGACAGGCCGAGAGGGCCGTGCCGGCTCGTACAGCGCGGACCACTCGGCCGATTTGCTTGCGCCGAGCAGGCGCGCACCGTCCTCCGCGGCGGAGATGGGAGTGTGGTCGGCACGTGCTCCTGTGGCCAACGACTTGAGTGTCGGCTGGCTCGTGAGGTGAGGCTCCTCCCTCTCGCTCTCGCGCCGGCGCCGATCGTACTCGAGAGCGGCGTACCGCCGCCTGAGCGCCATCCCGATCCTCTCTCGGGCAAGATCACGACAGCGCTCCCGTGCGCGATCCCGTGCGGCGGCGAGGACTGAGAGGCCAGCGGCTGTTCCGAGAGGGGCGTCGTTACGGGAGCCGTTACGGGAGCGCTGTCGAGGCGACGAGTCGGCGCTGCGAGCGCTGGCGCGTCCGGCGCGTCCGGAGCCCCCTGCCGCCGAGCTGTGGAGAAGCAGTGAGCCACCTGCCGCCTCTGGCGCGCGCGTGTCTGTGGCTTCGGTACCAGGGCGGGCGGGCTCGTGTGAGCGTGCGCGGCGGCGGATGGCACGCGCGTCTCTGCCACGGAGGCGGCGTGAGAGGCCTCGCGTGCCGCCAGTGGTCGCCCCACCTCCGTGGACGCCGCCAGTGGGTCCGGAGCGAGGGGAGGTGCTTGAAGGCAACTCGAACTGCTCTCGCAGGGCCGCGGCGATCAGCTGAAGCCGTCGTACACGTTCGAGTTCCTCGGCGGTGAAGAGGCCGCGACCACCCTCCGCTGCCTGATCCGCTGCCTTCACAACGCCGTCAGCGGCGGAGGCAGCGTCGGTGGCCGCGAGCAGACGTTCGGTTTCGGCACTTCCGAAGAGTTCGGGTACAGTGGGACCATAACCCGAAGTCACGGGCAGGCGGAGCTGCAGAGTGGCGGAGCTCGGCTTCTGCTGTCCTTCGTCCTTCCTGTCCTCCCAAGGGCCAACGGCGGACCGCTCCCCTACCGCCGCCTCTCTCGCGTCGTTAGACGCGCCCAACGCCCAGCCCGCCAACTGCGGCGGCGGCGACGGATGCGGCGGCGTCAGCGCGGCGCCGAGTTGCTCGGCGAGTGAGAGTACGCGCCCGAGAACCGCCTGCTCATTCAAATTCAGGCCGACGGGGTAGGTCAAGCCGGGGGCAGAGAGGACGCGCAGCGCGACAGACGCGTCGTCGTCGGCGGCGCCAGCCGCGCCAGCCGCGCCAGCCGCGCCAGCCGCGCCAGCCGCGCCAGCGGTGGCGCGGGCTGTGGCGGCGGCGGCGGCGGCTGCGACGGCTGCGGCATTGGGCGGTGAGCGGGCAGCATCGCGCACAAAGGGCGTCGTCGCGCCGCCGGGAGCGACCATCCGGAGGAGCAGCTGGCGCGCAGCCTTAGCAGCACGCCGCTGGCGCTTCGCCTCAGCCGCCGCACGCTCGGCCTCCCCCTCGACCTCCCGCGCCGCGCGTTCCTCAGCCTCCTGGTCTTCATGGGCCCTCTGCCGCCGCGCCTCGAGCTCATAACGCTCGGCGAGTCGCCGACCCTCGGCCTCGGCCGCGGCTTCTCTTGACTCCTCGACGCGCTGCAGGACCTCTTCCCGATGGCGCTTCTCCAAGCTCTCAAGCTGCCGTTGGCGCTGCAGCTTCTCCGCCTCCTTCAACGCCTTCGCCGTCCGCGCCGCCCGTGCGTCCCTCGCGCGCTTCTGCAGCATGAACGCAGCGGCCTCCTCCCGCTCCTGCGGAGTCAGCTCGGCCTTGGGCATGGGCGGCGGGCGTAGCTTGGGCGTCGTTGCGGGCGCTCCAAAGGTCGGACCCACGATCGTGCCACCCAAGACGGTCGGCGGGCCGGGCGTCGGGATGCGAACGGGCGGTACAAGGACTTGTGGCTTGGATGGCGGCCGCCCATCGCGCCACGGACGCGAGCGATCGTCACGGTTCTCACGACTGCTCAGAGGCTGGCGCGGCGGCGGTGCGCGCACCGGATGCGGCTGGAGCGTGGCGCCAAACGCCGTGTAGTTGGGCTGCCTTTCTTCGTCCCGCTCGCCGACCCGTAAGGCCGCGTCCGCCGTAGCGGGCGGCGACGGGCGGCGCCGCTTGGGTGGTGAGGTCGAGGATGCTCCCTCGGGCCGGCGCCGATCGACGTGAGCCGGCTTCCATTGGCGCGGCCGCGTCGGTGACGCCGAGTTGCCAAACGCAGAGTGCACCGGCTCCGCCTTGCGTAGCTCGCGTCGGGCGCGCTCCACATCCGCCACCGCCGCAGCTGCGAAGAGGGTGCGGTGCGCGTCCGCACCGCGGGCGCTCTCGCCCTCCAGCCGACTGGGGCGCTCGGGCGGCGGCGGGCGCGTCGACGTAAGCACGCTCGCCGATGCGGGCCGCGTGCCCTCGGCTGCGGCCTGTTCCGGTAGCGCCCTGTAACACTCGTTGATGAGTGTTGCTGTGTCCTTGCCGGCCGGGTCGACACCCAGATGCATCACCGCATCCGTGGCGGCAGCCGGCATGGTACCACTGAGGTCGAGCTTACTCTTGATGAGGTCCGTCTTCTGAAGAAGAGAACTGGACGCGGCCCCAGACGCCACGGCTGCGGCCGCCGCCAAGGCAGGAGCGCCCGGGATAGCGCCCATGATTAAATCAGCACCGGCGGCAGCAGAGGCGGCGCAGGCTGGCGTCGAGCCGCGTGGGGCGGAGTACTTGGCCGCGCTCGTCCGAGGCTGCGCTCCGGCGGCCATTCGCACGAGAGCTTCATGCTCGAGCGCGGCAGCCTCGATGGTCGGGGCGGCAGCCAAGGCAGGATCGCCCGGCTCAAGCGCGAAGCTCACAATCTGCGGACGGCGCACGACAAGCGTGCAGCTCCCCGCCACACCCGAGGCACCAGCACCCGTGAAGCCGCCACCCGCGGCGTAAACGGCAGCGGCAGCGCTGAGCGTGCTGCTGACTGCGCTACTTGATAGCGCAAAGCCCTCGGGTCGCACGGCCGTGACGGGCGGTGGCGGCGGCGGCCATGTGCCTCCGAAGGGTGCGTTAGTCGAGCCAATCTTTGGAGGTGGCGGAGGCCAGCCCACCGCCTGCTGCGACTGGGCGGGTGTCACCACGATGGATGGATGCCGCGATTGCAAGCCCGCCTCTACTCCTGCAGTGTGACCAAGCGGCAGGGCCTGCGGTTGCGGCGGTCTCGCAGCCAAGAGTTCATCGGTGGACAGAGAGGTCGTCAGGGTCGAGCGTGCCGCACGGCGGCTCCGCTCGGCCTCTGCGAGCTGCTTGAGCCAGCTGGCTTCTTCTCCAGTAGGCATTGGGGGACCCAGGGACCAGTGGTCAACTCGCGGGAATTGACACGTGTGAACCCTTTTTTTCCAATGAGCAGCATGAGTCTTACTCACCTGTATGCTCGCTCAAGTTACCGTGGTGACTCTAGCTCAAGGGGGGATCGCAACTGGGCGAATCGAGAACCCGTGCAGAACTGCATCTGATTGAGTCCGACGGCAATCGTTGGCTCCAGATTCTCGACCGCATGCCACCACATCTCGGGCAGGAGGATCGCCTCGTTGCTGCGCAAGATGACCTCTTGCGCAAACGCGGGCGCAGGGCCGCTCAGGACGTCGATGCCAGCCCAACAAGCAAAAGGGCTCAACCTCGGCTTTTCACACAAGAACGACTGCCGCTCTGGGTCAACGAGCACCACTCGCTTCGCGCCACGCAGCACAACCAGCATGTTGAAGGCAACATCATCCACGTGCAGCGAGGTGGTGCTGCCATTGCCGCCAACCCACAGCGACCAGCACGCACTCACCGGCGCATGGATGCCAACTTCTGCTAGGAGAGCGCGGCGCAACTCGAGGTCGATGATCTGGCCTAGGGGGACGAGCTCGCCGAGCCCGATCTCCTCGAGCGATTCGAAGGACGGACGATCCAAGATCTTGATGTAGTCGTACTTGTTCACCGACGGCACCGCCACTCGAGCCAGGAAAGTTCCAAACGAGACGCGCTCCTCGTCGAGGCCGCCATCATCTCCATCAGTCGTGTCTTCCCGCGTCTTGGAGCTCGTCGCCGCCCAGATATGCACGTGGCCATACCGATCCGCGAGCTCTTCGAAGGATCCGACATGCGCCAACGCTGGCAGTGGAAGCACAAACTTTTGCATGCGCCACCGCTCACTGCTGGATTGCGAACAAACCGGCCGGTCGCTGATCGGATCCCAAGAGAGATTGTTGATGCTCACGCCGTTCCACAAGATGACTGTGCTCACAGTGAATACAATGCACCAAAATCTTCTTTGTTGTGGCGCGCGAATGGCGTTCACCCTGTCGAAACATGGTGCGTCGCGCCTGGGCATCCCGCATGTTCACAAATCCGGAAATTCAAATTCCAAATTCCTCAACGAAACTGACCCCCCCCCAAATTCAGAACTTGAAGCAAGCAAGCACGAAGCTTAGGTGCTCACACCACCCGTATTCATGCATTTGCTGAATGCTTTGAAGTTCCCCACCCCACACGTGGCGTGGATACGTCTGAAGGGCAGCCGGGCAGGTGAAGAGGTGCTGTGCATGTATCGTGGAAGTACATGTAAGTAGGTTTGTGCCCGCCGATTATATTCCCGACGGCTGGATGCTGCTTGACAATCAAGGGAATGGCACAGTGCAAGGCGAGACGGCTGAGGAGGAGCAAGCGCGCATGCGGAACCATCTCGCGAGGACAGGCTTTCGGCTCGAAGATGCGGCTCCGCAGAAGAGCGCCGGCCATAGGAGCGGCGTAAGCAGCGTCGCCGCCACCAACATGTTCGAGAATCCTGTCCTCAGATCGGCTTTTGAGCAGGCGAGGAAGGCGCGTGCGCGGAGAAACGCCGCGAGAGCGAGAACGGGGCGACGTGCTGCGTAGAGCCGGCTCCAAAAGATCGGAAAATAGCAATACAGATAGGGACGATAGATCTAGTCGTCCCTATCTGTATTGCTATTTTCCGATCTTTTGGAGCCGGCTCTACGCAGCACGTCGCCCCGTTCTCGCTCTCGCGGCGTTTCTCCGCGCACGCGCCTTCCTCGCCTGCTCAAAAGCCGATCTGAGGACAGGATTCTCGAACATGTTGGTGGCGGCGACGCTGCTTACGCCGCTCCTATGGCCGGCGCTCTTCTGCGGAGCCGCATCTTCGAGCCGAAAGCCTGTCCTCGCGAGATGGTTCCGCATGCGCGCTTGCTCCTCCTCAGCCGTCTCGCCTTGCACTGTGCCATTCCCTTGATTGTCAAGCAGCATCCAGCCGTCGGGAATATAATCGGCGGGCACAAAGCCGCGCCGCAGACTGTGGTGCTGGGGCAACTGCGGGTTGATTGTGTGGCGCGGCGCGACGACGTGCCCCTTGGGGAGCCGCGCAAGATACGCCGCCCACCAGCCCAGGCTGCTCGAGCTGATTACCAGGCCGTCGCAGCTACGGAGGATAGCGAGGTCTACGTACGGATCTTGCGCGGTAGAAAACGAGATGATGCTGCTGACACCCGTGATCGTTGATGCCAGGTTCCTCTTTGCCTCGATAATGTCCATGGAATTGTCGCCCATCGTCCCTCCCGCCGTGATGATAAACGCGATTGGCTGACTGTTACCGTTGGGGTCTGGAGTCCCTAGGTGCCGTGCGAGGTACTCCATGCCTCGCCGATAGTACGACCAGGCCGTCGTTGCGTAGAAGCCGGCCAGTGGGCCGCGGACCTTGTCACCCAGGCGCACCTGCACTCCGATGAGCAGGGCATGCGGGCCAGAGCGATCACGCGCCGAAGCGATGACAGCCTCCGCCGCCTTTTGCGTCGCTGCTGCGGGAGCAAACGCCGGGCGAATGAGGCTGTCCGCGATGCTTTCAAAGTACTTGTAACTCTGCAGGTAGCCGTGCAGCTCGACGAGGCCCAGCACACAGCCCGCCGGTGGATTGGCGATCCATCGCTCGAGGCGCAGAAGCTTCTTCTCCTCAAAGGCGTTGGCGCGCTCCTCTTGGACGGTCCACGTGCAAGGCCGACACTGTCTCACCTGGATGGGATCGGCAACGCCTTCAAAGATGACGCGATGCTGCCTCGAGATGCGGCTGCCGACATCGTGGGCCTCGCTCTGATAGACGCGCACCCGCTCGACGAGGCCAGGGAATTGCCCAAAGAGCTGCGCCGCAGGCACTGCGTCGCGCGTGGGCGGGTTGGCAGAGTAAGCTTGAGTCGGAACGATGGCGTTGAGCCGCGATGCTATGCCCATGAGACCGGCCACCCCGAAGAGCAAATTTCCCAGACGGCCGGTCCATCTCGTCGTCACGTAGAGTCTCTGCAGCGACGACGTGCTTGCGTTGCCCCCCCGGTTACCCTCGGCGGCGCCTAACAGTGCGCGGCACCGTTCATGTGCTGCCTGTTCCTCTCTCTCATCCAGCTTCCAGCTGTAACGCTTGGAAAGACTGGTCCCTGTGACGTTGTTGCCGCTCGCAGCTGAGCGATTCTGCACAAAGATGCCCCTGTGGTCATCGCGCCACGGACTGCGCAACCCAGCGCCCACGAGCCATGCCGGATGCCCTCGCGTAAAGTGGCGATTGAAGGCCCAGTCCAGGAAGCAAGGCCTGCTCCTGCACTCCATCCCGCACATTGCGGTAGAATTCGTGCAGTTGAAGACGTCGTCAAAGAACGAGCCAGCATGGACCCGTGAGACCGCGTAGGCGTGTGTGCAGTAGCCACGGCAAGAACCGACGCGCAACAGCTCGGGAGGTATGCCCTCGATGGATTGCGTCTCTCTATTCATCGGGTCGTCCTTGCATTGCGGTGCACACGCACCAAGGTAGATGACTGTCTTGGAGCCGGCGGTTGGTGTGCTAGCGTCTGCTCGCGAGGCTGCCATAAAGGCTTGACGGACCAAATACTCTGCCCGCCATGGAATGATGGCTGGATGTAGAACTGCATCGTCTTCGAAGACGCCTCCCCACCCGTATGAGCTGCGCGCGATCGCGGCAAGCGCTCGCTTGTGACTGACCAGGAGGCCAATCTCGAAAGGGCTCATCCGCAGGGCGCGCCGCGTGTCGGACCTAAAGAGCTCTAAGAACATTTCGTCGAGGTCCTCAAAGTGCTCCGGCATAGCCGCTTCCACGAGGTGTGCTTCAAAACCGCAGGAGGTCACCGCAGCAGCCACCGACCGATAGCGCTCGCTTGAGGCATCCCGGCTGATGATCGCCGCCAACCACGCACTTGTGCGTGGCGACTCTGCCGGCCATTTAGCATGCTCGAGTGCAGCCAAGGCCGAATCGGATGGCTGCCAGCTCCTTCGGATGAGCTTTGGGAACGGCGTCCATCCATCGCGCCGACCATGATTTTGGTGGACGACACGGTGCATGTCCTTCTCCAAGGCAATCCGCATGGAGCCGCTGTGGCGGATGGTGAGATACCAGTGGTTGCGTGGATCCGTCAGCAATGGTAGCGGCTGCAAGCACTTGCGCAACGACAGGTCGCAGTAGGTCACCGTCGGCAGGAAGGAGCTCAGCTTGCTTTTGCGGAGGCTGCGCGCAGCGATAGCCTGCTGGATGGAGACCGTTAAGGTGGAACCCCACGTCCCGATGAGCACGTGGGCTCGAGCCAGGAGGAAGATGTCTTGCAGCACCGCAGCTCCAACGTCCTCGCCGTGCTCGGCAAAAAAATCGTGGATGGGTTCGCCACGAGCGATCTGGAGTATGCGGCAACCAACGCGGCGGGCGACGCTATCCATGGCCTTGAGCGTTAAGCGACGATCGCTCGCCACTAGTATGGCGCATCGCTTCGCACGGACGGCAGCTTTGCGTATCTCTCCCTCGAATACGTCTATTGCCTCTGCCCCCGTGTGGGCCGCGTCAAAGTGGCGAATGTGTACCGCCACGCGAATTTCCTCGTCATCCTCACGGAACGAAGGAGGGAGCATCTCGTTCGGTAACGCGAACGCTCTGTCGAAGACTGCGCCGTATGCCGCGTGTGGGCCCAATGCAAACAAGGCGCTGGTATTGCCAGTAGAGCGATTATGAGCGTCGCTCATAATCTTGAGGCACCATGGGATCTCCTGGCCGTGCTCCAGCACAGGCAGAATCACGCACTCGTCGGCATTCAACAGCGCGTTCGGGCTAGTCAGCCAGTCGCATACGTCGGCGGCGCCCAGCTCAACGGTTCGACGTACGCGAGCATCATCCGCGCCGAGAAGGTGGCCATCCATGTTGACCGTGAGCAGCGAATTGCAAGTCATGGATGTCTTTGCATGCAACCATGCGTGCGTCGTATGCGAGGCAAGGAGTGCCAAGTTAAGTATATTTTGCCAGTTTCCAAAGCTGCGCGGGCACTTTTTATCAGTGGGCAGCTGGATGCATCCAGGAGTGGTGGGGCGCAAGCTCAGTCGAGCCCAGAGTGCTGCGCGCTTTGCAGCGAATTCGTCGACCGGAAGGATGGGGATGGACTTTTGCACGTAAAGTTCGAAGCTCCTCCGCCGATAGTGTCGCGCGATTTCAAAGGCGCGAAGGCTATGATTCGCGTGACTCGTGTCGCGCGTGGGTGACATGAGACACCGACGAGGTGCGCGCGGAGCGCAGCCGATGGTGGAATCCGGATTGGGACAGCGACACCTCGTTGCAGGAGTCCGCACAATCGGCCTTGTATGACCGCGATGGATCTTTGCGTCGACCTTTTTTGGGGTTACCGGTACCGGTAAAAAGACACCGGGGGGAGCCGGGACACACACGGGACACACGGGACACGCGGACGCACAAAGGCACACCGGTAGGTGTGCGCACGATGTGTTGGCCCATTTTGTGGCTTGCGCCGTTAAAGTGACTGTTGGCTTGTTGAGTCGAAACGGGACAAGAAAAATAAAGAGCCCCGAACCCCCGTACCACTTGAACCATGCAGCCTCCGCCGGCAACTCGGCATGCAAGCATGTCCGGCACAAGGGCACATATTCACTATACTGTACAACCTAGTTGTCACTACAACTGATCAAGTCGGGCCTGACGGCGATGCGTGTGGCGTTGCGACGGCAGGTCAGAACATGCGCCTGACTGCCGGTCCTGATCGGCCACCGGGCGGTCCTGCATACGCGGCTGCGTCGGCTGCGTCCGTCTGAGTGGCTGACTTGGCGCGGGCACCAACGCCCTTTGCTTGGAGCGCTGGCTGCCCGGCGGCCGCTGCTCGCGCCTCGCGCCCCGCACTAACGGTAGCTTTCCTACCGGGAGCGGCAGGGATGCAGCTCGCCGGCGCGCCGCCGCTGAGCGGCATGCATGAAGAGCTCGCCGTCGCCGCCGCTGCGGAGACACCCGAGGCACACGCGGAGAGCCCAGTAACTGATGTTGGGTGCTTGGCCGAGGTCGGTGCATTCGCCCAGGCGATACCTGCGCGCGGCGCGCTGCCGTGGGCTAGTTCGCCGGGCGGCAAGTGGCCATCTCCGTCGGTGAGTACAGCGGCAGCAGAGGGGGCGGCCGCGACCTTTCGCCGCAGAGCGGAGGCTGCTCCCTCGGAGGCTGCGGGGCGCCCGCTGCCGCCGCCGTAGATGCCGCCGCCGTAGATGCCGCCGCCCCCACCGCCGCCCCCCCCGCCCCCACCGCCGCCGCCCCCGCCCCCACCGTCGCCGCCCCCGCCCCCACCGTCGCCGCCGAAACCGCCATCAATTCTCAATGTGGACAGCACGCCTCTCAAGCTCTCGTCGTCGGCGCCGTTGTCGGGCACCCCAAGCAAGGCGCGGGCGACGGCGAGCACGAGAGGCGTGAGCAACGGTACTAGGGAGCACCACACACGCTCGCTCAGGATGGCAAGCAAGCTGTCCGCGATAGCAAAGGAGGGAGAGCGAGGCGGTAGGCCGAGGCGACGAATGCACCAAGTCTCTGTACGCCGTGTGGACCGTCCTGCACTCGCTGTCACTGGTTCGGCAGGTCGGCGGATCGGTGCGCTGGGCCCGCCGCCGCCCAGCCCGCCCGACCCGTCCGCGGCCACGGCGTATGTGTGATGCGCCGCGATCGTCTCGATCAGCACTCCATGTGCGGCGAAGACTTCCTCAACGGCGCCTGATGCGATGGCGCTTTCGTCCGCGGGCTGCGCCGCCACCGCGACGCCCACGACGGAGAGCTGGAGGCGGCCAGCGCCAAGAGCGGCTGGCAGCAGGCAGTGAGCAGCGGTGGTGACTGGGCGTTGCGGCGTTCGCCCCTCGTCGTCGTCGTCGGCGTCGCTCGCTTCAGCAGCGTCAGACTGCCAACGCGCTCCGTCGCGCTGCTGCGGCTGCTTCGCGTGCTTCGGCTCTCGCTGCTGCTCGTCTTCGCCGGTATGAGGTCGTGGCAATCCGGCGTGCGTGCGACCGCGCACGCGAAGGAAACCGAGGGTCTGGTGCCACTGCTCACACTCGCGCACGTGTGGCTTATTGGAGGCGTGGTACATGTACTCACCAAAGAGCGCTGCGTCGGCCTCGTCGAGCTTCGCCTCGAGCGCATCGCGCGTCGATCGTGCATACTCGGCGTCGTATTCTTCGTCGTCGGCATCGGAAGCACCGCCCAGGGAGGAGTAGCCAAACGCGCAGGCAGGAATGCGATTGGTGTTCGTGGTGACATCAAAGATCAGTGGCTCGCCGTCGTCGATCGCGAATCCCTGGCCGCCGTAGTCGGACAGCCCGTCCTCGTCGCCGTAGTCGTCCAGCCCGTCCTCGTCGTATTCCGCGTCAAGCGTCATGGTTTCGGCCACGAGGGGCGGGTAAACTTGGTCGCGTACCGGTAAAAAGACACCGGGGGGTACCGGTAAAAAGACACCGGGGGGAGCCGGGACACACACCCCCCGGTAGGTTGGTGATTGCAGGTTCATCAAACTACACAAAGGCAGCCTGGTGAGCGC
>ENA-UOXO01000713-UOXO01000713.1-mixed-culture-metagenome-genome-assembly--contig:-NODE-713-length-25102-cov-48.571206_pt1 | contig 25102 bp, 11 predicted proteins | sample MGYA00238162_ERZ761640 | MGnify/ENA primary metagenome ERZ761640 (study PRJEB28914, sample SAMN08778297) | mixed culture metagenome | isolation source: Freshwater growth medium | place: USA...
CTTGGCGCTCCACACGCCAATGCATGCAAGGCAGGTCATCAGTGGCAATCAACGTACCTGCGCCTTGGCGCTCCACACGCCGAACGGCTGGTTGCCCGAGCTCATTTGATACGTGACCATGAAGATCGACTCCTTGAGCATCCCCGATTTGAGCAGCCCGTCGGCCGCGGGTGCCCATTCGAATTGAGCCACGTAGCGCTGGATCAGCCTCCAGGTCTTGCCGAGGTCTGCTCAACGCGGCGCGCGCCGTGGTGAGCGCCGGTCCGGTAGGGCGCCGTGGCGAGCGGCCGGCCCAGCAGCAAGCCGCCACCGAGGAGGCAGAGCGCCGTGGTGAGCGCCGGTCCGGTAGGGCGCCGTGGCGAGCGGCCGGCCCAGCAGCAAGCCGCCGCCGAGGAGGCAGAGCCCAGGGCGGTGAGCGGGCGCCGTGCCGAGCACCCGGTGGGCATGCGCGGTTGCGGGGCCGCGCGCGGCCACGTGGCGCGCCGCATAGGGCTGCAGCGGCGATGGCCCCAACGCAGCAGCGTCGGCGCGCGTTGCAGGTGTGGTGCAGCAGCGCACCCTGGGTGAGGTAAACCTCCATGTTGCACTCCTTGCGCTCGGCGCCTTTGCAGCCCTCCGTCAGATGCGACGCCATCATCCACTCTGGCTCCGTCGGGTGGATCTTGACCTGTGGGGAAGGGAGGACGCCGTGGTGAGCACATGCATGCAAGGCAGGGGGCGGTGGCTCCGTCGCGTGGGTCTTGACCTCCTTGATCGTGAACGCTGGCTCGAGCGGAATGTACTTGCCGCCGCGGTCGAGCGTGGCCCAGTGCTGTTTGCCCACGCCACGGAAGAAGAGCTGCGCACGCGACGAGCCATCCGATGTAAGTGGCGGGCGACGCGTCTATTGCGGCGCTGTGCGCAGCAGCGGCCGCGGCGGCGCACTTTATTCGTGTCAGAAGGCGACACGTGGAAAGACAGGATGCCCGACTTCTCGTCGTCGCTCGTTTTCTCCATCTTCCAATTCTGCCGCTCCCACGACCGGCCCTCGTCCTCGCTGCGATAGACAAAGTTTTTGCTGCTCCGCACATAGATCGTCTGCAACAGGCGAGAGCGCCGCACCATGAGCAGCCGCACTTGCGTGCAGGCACACGGCGCGCAACGTGCTAGCGCTGCACACACCTTCTTGTCCGATCCGACCCATTGAATGTCGGCGACCGGGCTGTCGATCTTGTACTGCGGCGGCACAGGACGTGAACATATGAGGAGCCGCGGGAGCGCTAAAGCGATCGGAACCGCATCGATACGGGCTGCAAGCGCGGAGCCGCGCGCCGTGCGGCCTGCGTACCTCATACACGGTCACGTTGCTCGCGTACGCCTGTGCGGCCAACACAACGAAGGCGACCGCGACGCGCTTCATGACGCTCGACTCGATGCGTGCGAGGATCGTGAGCGAGTCAAGACGCGTACGGTTTTTTGTGCCTTTTCTGGAATGAAACTCGACCGCTTGCCGTTCCTGTTTTCGTGTTTCACTTGGATTGACTTGACATGCGCTCCATGTACATGTATGCGTTCACGTCTGGTTATTCATGGGGGGGGGCTCATAAGGCGCGAACTCCCTTGTGGTCGTGGTTGCAGCCTGTTGCAGACTCTCACGAGCCTTTGTGTACTCACTCGTACAGCTCAGCCTACCACGCTGGCAGCTGAGCCTGCGCCAGGCAGGCGTCAACACATCTTATATGCTCCAGCCCAACATGACCGCTCTGCCTCACTTGCTCTTCTTCATGGCCGATGACACCGGATGGAACAACGTCGGCTGGCACAACCCACAAATGCACACGCCAAACGCAAACAAGCTCGTAGCCGAAGGCCTCACTCTCGACCGGCACTACGTGTTTCCGTACTGTTCGCCGTCTCGTTCAAGCTTCATGTCCGGTCGGCTACCCATCCATGTGCAGCAGCAGAACTTGGGGAACTGCGACCTCGCGCAGGGCGTCCCTCGTAACATGACGTTCCTCTCAGCCAAGCTCAAGTCGGCTGGATACCGCACAGTGCATGCGGGCAAGTGGCACCTCGGGATGAGCAGCTGGGGGCACATACCGGCAGGCCGCGGCTTTGATGAGAGCCTCGTCTTCTTTGCGGGAGCTGAAGACCACTTGACACAGCGATCCTGCACGGACGGCGAGTGCATCATCCCGATCAACGACACGTCCGGCTCTCCGCATGACTGGTGGCAAAACTCGAGCCCGGCGCGCGCCACAGCCGGATCGCGCCACAGTGGCTTCCAGCTCAACGACTTTGCCGTGAAGGCCGTACTCGATCACGAGCCGGACGTGCAGCCGCTCTTCATGTACCTGGCGCCGGCGTCCTCGCACACGCCTCTCGAGCCGCCAGAACGCTTTGCGAATCTGTACCCGTTGAGCTGGTATGAGGATCGGCGGTTGTACGCTGGCCAGTGCTCGGTTTGGGACGAGATCCTCGGGAACGTGACCAGTGCCCTCATGTCCAAGCAGATGTGGTCGCGCACCCTCCTCGTCTTCTCAAGCGACAACGGTGGGCCCGTGTATTGGAGCTCCGACCCGTCGTTCCCCCACGGTGCCGGCGCCAATAATTGGCCTTTGCTGGGAGGCAAGGCTTCGAACTGGGAGGGGGGCGTGCGTGCTGCGGCCTTTGTGAGTGGAGGCATCCTTGCGGCGTCGCTGCGAGGGACGACGACGAGCGCATACGTGCACATTGCCGATTGGTATGCGACATTCTGCGAGCTCGCTGGGGTCGACCCCACGGACCATGTCGCGGCGAAGTACGGCCTGCCACCGATTGATTCCCTCTCGATGGTGCAGCTGATCTCTTCCACAAACGGCACATCTCCGCGACAGGAGATCCCAATTTCGCTCGACTGGGTGGACGGCAGAGCAGGATCGAGCGCGAACGCGAGCGCTCTCATCCAGGGGCCATGGAAGCTGGTTCAGGGCTTGCAGCTGCAGACGTTCTGGCAAGGCCCCGAGTTTCCAAACGCGTCCCACATACCGTATGGGAACATTAGCGAAAACTGGAAGCTGTGTGGCAACGACAATGACAAACTCAAGCGCGCGTGCCTGTACAACATCATGGAGGACCCGACAGAGCATGAGGACCTCGAAAGGGCGCACCCCGACATTGTGGATCGCATGGTGGCGCGAATGGATGAGCTCCGCCGCACCAAGTATCAGAGGGCGAGCGAGTTCGACCATCTGGCGTGCCAGGCGCAGGTCAAGGCGAACGAGGGCTTCTATGGCCCGTGGCGCCCATGAGGTGAGAGCCGGAGAGGTGAGGACATAATCAAGGGCCACGCGGGATCAGACTCGTTTTACGCACCGCAGACCGGCTTCTCCGTCCTCGCGGGTCCATCGGTCCGGTTGCTGCCTTGCCTTCGCAATCGCATGGTTGACGTGGTGTGTTAACGCGGCGTGCGCGTCTCTATCGCGTACGCCTTCGCCGTCCCCCCGGCTTGGCCTTAGCGAGCCGTATACCTGCGTTCTTGACACTTGAGTGCAGGCGATAATCCGGTGTGCGGTCCGCCTCATTTAAAAGCGGGAACAGTTGTGTGAATACGGTGCTCATTTTGTGCGATTGCTTCCAGTGGCTTAACATTCACGTAACACAGACATCATCCATCATCGGTTGTAATCGGAGATGTCCGAACCAGAAGCGCGCGCCAAACGCTCAACTGCCGCCGTGTGGCCTGCCGCTCTCGCTCAGTGCGCACGCTTTCGAAGGGTCGCGCGTCTTCGAGGAGCCAGCCGTGCTGGTCGTGCTGCTCGGCAGGCGGCAACTGGAAGGCACCGCATTCGAGGAACGCAGTGCGCATCTCGCGTGCGAGCTCCTCGACGTCCGATTGCAAGAAGACGAAACCGCCCGAGGGTAGGCGTGAGGCAATGTCGCGCACAAGTGGTTGCTGCACCACGCGTCGCTTCTGGTGGCGCCGCCTTGGCCACGGGTCGGGAAACTGGACAGAGCACGAAGCGAGCGCGCCGGGCTGCAACGCGTCCACGCATGGTGCGAAGAGCGCGTTGGCACTGCCAGCCACAAAATCCAGGTTGCCACTTGCCGTCAGCTCACGCAGACGCTTCGCTTCGTCCACGAGCTGCTCGCGAATCTCGATGCCGAGCACGTTGATGTCTGGACGCGACGATGCCAGGTCCGCGCAGAAATGACCTTTTCCGCAACCGATGTCGACATGCAAAGGCCGGGCCGCATCGAATTGCACTTGGTCCTTCTCCAAGCGTTGCGCCGTGAATCGTGACTGCAGCGGGTTGGTGTGCGGACGGATGTGCCTTTGGGCGCGCATGCGCTCGCGCCACGTCAACGAGGCTGGCAGGTCGAGGATGATCAAGTTCAGAGTGGAAACCACCATCGTAATCATGAGCGCACAATCGCGGTGCGTGCGTGCGTGACGGCCGGCGAGGTTGGTGGTGCTGGTTGCGATGGCGGTGGCGGTGAGGGCGGTGGCGGTGGGCTCTCGTCTACGGGCATGTTCGTGGGTGACGAGCCGCCCCCGCTGTGCCCGCCGCAGCGCTTCAAGAAAACACAAGGTCCTCTCATCACAAATTGTTGAACAACCATGAACAACACGCTACATCGCACGTGACACGCGCATATCTCTGCGAATCGCCATGTCCGCACAGCAGAGCACAGACTCTCACGCCAAGCATGTGCGTGTCACAGCCCCCAGCAGACATGGCTCCTGGGCAGAGACCAGAGTCCTCAGACATCCCGCAGCATGCGATACGCCTGCTCGCCGCCCCCCACCCCACGTCATGCCCCACGTTGGCTGAAAATAGTAGCACACCGAGTCCGAACCGCCGATGAGTTCCGTTGGCAGCCGGTCCGCCCCGTGTCCATCCCTAATATGGATCGATCCGCGTACATGGATGCGCCCCACTCCTGCACGTGCCGCTCGGCTGCTCCCTCAGCGCTCGGCGATCCAGATTAGGGATGGATTCGGCAGCGCTCGGCGATCCATATTAGGGATGGATTCGGCAGCTCTCTCACCGCTCGCCGATCCATGCATCACGGTGGGCGCCGCAGAAGAGGTCCACCCTCTCCCCACAGCCAACGCCCACCAACACGGGCGCCGGCCGCCGTCGCGGCCCCCGTATGGCCGCCGCTTGGCCGCACACCGTGCACCACCCTCGAAGATAGAAGCGCATCATGCCGCTGCTGGGATGCACCGGCCTCGCCCATACTTTTCAGGGAGATTCAGATCTGGCTCAGATATCACTTTTCAGGGAGATTCAGATCTCATTGGAGAGCGGCGCCCACACGATCTCATTCGAGATGCTGCGCCCCACCTCATGCGCTTCGAGCGAGCGCCTCGGCGCCTCACCGCACCCAGCCCCGAAACCCATCTCGTGAGATTGACGAAACTCATCGCACCCAGCCCCGAAGCCCATCGTGAGCATCGCGGCGATCGCCTGGCGGGGCGTGTTATCGAGCACCACGCCGTTCAGCTCGGCCTGCACGTGCGCTGGCGTGGGTGCGCCGCCACACCAGCCCTCCTCCACCCGCACGGCCGTCGCCGGCGCGCGAGTGCCGCACGGGCTGAGCATCGGGCAGTGGGCCGCCGAGGGCGCAAAGGCGGCGAAGGCGCTGGCACTGTTGAGGGTCGCGGCGGTGGCGGCGGTGGCGATGGTGGCGGCGGCGGCGGTAGCGGCGGTCACGTATTGGGAAGGGTGTTGGGCCATCACTGGCATCGCCGCCTGAGCCGGCGCAACCGTCGATGCGAATGCAGCGCTGCTGCACGGGACAGCGCGTGCGACGGCAAGCGCCGGCTTCGCGCTCAAGGGAGCGCCTGCCGTCGGCGGGGGCAGCGGTGGAGCCTGTGCGTGCGTCCATCGCCATTGCGCCTCGGACGCTGCGGCTGGGGCTACGGGGATGGCAGGTACGGGGAACGCGGCGGCGGCGGCGGCGACGACGAGCGACGGCATGGGCGTTGCGGCGAACGCGAGAGGAGGCTCGAATGAGTCACGCCGCGCCCGAGCCACACGGTGGCAGTCAGTGGCGATGGACTGGCGCCGGGCGCCTCCGTCGGCCGCCCCAGCGCCGTGCTGAGCGCCCGCCCCTCCCGTGGAAGGGCGGCCGCGCTTGGCACACACGGGTGCGTTGACGCCACCGCCGTAGGCCTTGATGGGGCGCGCGGCGGCGGAGGAGGCGTCGAAGACGGTTTTGGTCTCCTCGGTGACGCCGAGCCATTTGAAGGCGGGCTTGGACGTGTCGGGCAGCTTGATCTTCTCGATCATGCGCAGCGACGTGAGCACGTTGCAGATGTCGTACAGCCGGCGCACCTTTGTCTTCATCGCGCCCGCGTCGGGCTCGACGGCGGTGGCACCGGGCTTGTCGCCACCGCTCTCGTGCAGGAGCAGCGAGCGCGCCGCCTGCTCGAGCGAGATCACACCGTCCATGCCGGGCGTGGCCACCGCTTGTAGGAAAAGCCCAACGAACTTGGTCGACAGTTCGCGGATCGACTTCTCCTTGCGCCCCTCGACCTTGTCGGCCCTGTCGGCGGCGCCATTGGCGGTCGCGCCCATCACGGGACCCGTGTCGTTCCCGCCATTCTCCTTGCCCGCCGTCCTTGTGCCGTTGATCACGTCCCCCGCCAGGCTCGGGTCGTCGACCAGCAGCTCAACGATCGGCTTTGACTTGAGCAGCCGCTCGACGCATGCGGGCATCTTGGAGAGCCCGAGCCACGTGTACGAGGATGCGCGATCCTTCTGGACCACGTCCAGCGACTCGAGCACGTTGACGATGTCATAGATGCGACGGCGGCCCACGCCCAGGCGCGTGGCGACGCCCTCAAGCTCAACCGTCGTGCAGCTGCCGCTCGCAAAGAGCTGCAGAAAGTTGTCCGCGAGCAGGCCAAGCGACTTGTCCTTGCGGCTGACGCGCGCCTCACCGCCGAGCATCTCATCGTCCTCATCCTCGGGCCCCGCGCCCTCGTCGCCACCCCATGGCGCGACGCCGGCACGCCCCAGGTCACGGAGCACGCCCGCATTGCCAAGGTCGTCGTCGTCATCGCGCGCGTCTGGCTCAAGCGACGAGATGCGTGCGAGCAGGGCGGCGGCGCCCTGCCCGCTCATGAAGCCCGGGCTCGCAAGCCCCTCGGCGAACATGGCTGGAGAGGCAGAGGGCGGGACGTTACCGCCACGAGAGTGGTTCGAAAACAGAGGTGTGGTTCGAACCAAAAAGGAAGCAGCGCGAAATCCGACGGAACACGTGTGAACCCCGTCTCCTCTCATGTGTCGGTAAACACCGGGGGGAGCCGGGTGTCGGTAATTCAGTCATTTTCGTCGCGGTCCCCCCGCATGTGTCAAGAAGAGTCTCAGCGGAGTCTACAGTCTTTCGAAAGTCCGGAAAAACCGTGTAACATACGAAGCCAGCCTTCACACGTTCAGTTCAAGTATTGTCCAAAGCCGAGAGGAGTGACCCGGACTGAGTGCGCGTTTTCCCGTTTTTCATACATCATGGCTGGGACTACCTGGTATATGGTTCAGATGTATATGCGGCTTTATCCGGATAGGTGCTGACGAGCCATCCACATTCTCATTTCCTCCTCGGTGATCTGGCCTCCGGTGACCCCGAGCGTCGTCTCGATGCGGTGAAGGATGAGCTCGATCATGTGAGAGACCGAGTGAAAGAAGGGCAGATTCGTGGGCATGCGACCCCACTCCGTCTGCCTCTCCTTTAGCATGGTCGTGTAGGCTTCCTCGTCCTGGGCCTTCAGCATATCCATGTATTCCCCCGCAGTCTTGCATCCCGCGTCGCGGATCTCCTGGCACGTTGGCAGCGCCTTGAGGCAGGCAAGCCGCGCGATGGCCTCGAGCCAGCCCTCGAAGTTGAGGGTAGAGTCTCTGGTCAAGCCATGCAAACTCATGGTCTCGATGACGGCCAATCGAGACCACGCAAAGCACAGGATAGCCTCCCGTTCGCTGAAGTCATCACCACAAAGTTCAAGGGCGCGCAGCGATGCCATCCACTCCATGATGTCGATGGTCCCGCCCTTGCGAGGACCCCCGGCGCCGGCCCGACTGTTTGCAATCCCATCAAAGATCTGCCGAAGAGATTCCATGTGAAACTGGAACACTTGGGCGACGGGCTGCGAATAGAGGTGTGTTCGCCGAAAGCAATCCGGGTGGGCATGGGCGTGCGTCAGCTGAGCCGTTATGTCGACCTCAAGGAGCCTATCCAGCGCCTTGGAGACATCCGGCACTTCCTTCGTCAGAACGTACTTGTTGATCGCAAGGTGAACCAACGCGATCAGGAACTCGTTGCGGCTGAGAGCATTCTCCCTTTCTTCTCCTTTGGCCTGCGCTTTTGCTCCCTCTTTGCCCGCCAGCACCCTCTTCGCCCTCTCCCTCTCTTCCTCCTTTTCGCGGAACTTGGATGCCTTGTCTACGGCGATGAACAGCCTATCGATGTCGCTCTGTTTGCAATACTTTGATCTGTTCGAAGCGAGATGGAAATCCTTGACAAACAGCGTCCAAGCGTTCAGGGTCATGACTGCCAAGGGGGGGCGAGAGCCGAGCGTGCATGGTGAGTAGCGCGAGGAAGTCTCTTCGTGGGGCTTTGGGGGAATGCGCGCACAGTGCATGCTCGTCAATAAAGTCTCTGTGTCCTGAATTGCGTAGTAGGTAAAGAGGACGCAGAGGGTGCGGTGGTGGTGCCATATCACTTCGCCAACTTCTTGAACTTCGTCGGGGATGCCGTCGCCATCGTCGTCCGCAGCGCCGTCATCATCGGCGCGCACCACAGCCTTAGTGATCCCAGCAGCCACGATTCTTACCCAATCAGCAGCAAAGCGTTTGTACTCGACCTCCGGCGTATCAAACACTGTCTGGGCATCAGATGCCAGTGCCCGGAATGCCCATACGGGAGATTTGTGTGGGTCAAAGCTCTGTTTGACCATCTGCCATCCACTCTTGCCAGTCCGGTGGCTGCGGGGGCTGCCCGCAGCAGAATCCGCTTCTTTGAGGAAGCAGGCATCGCAGTCATGATGTGGCACATGCCAGTGATGGCCATGTGCGCCACCTCCATGACCACGACCATGTGCACGGCCGCCCTTGCCACCGCCACGTCCACCATTCCGTGCATCGTCATAATATTTATAATAATTGTCGATGCCGCCATAGCCATGACCATCGCCATCGCCTTTGCCATCGCCATCGCCATCGCCTTTGCCATGGCCATCGCCGCCGCTTCGGCCTCCCTGTCGACGGCCATAAATGTCGCTCGGGCGCCGATTTCGACTGCCATCGCCGCCGCCGCCGCCGAAGCCGTCGTCGTTGCCGTCGCCGTCGCCATCCCTGTCGCCTCCGCCTCGGCCTCTTTGTCGACCGCCATCAACGCCGCCGCCGTAGCCATCGCCGCCGCCTCGGCCTCCCTGTCGACCGCCATAAGCGCCGCCGCCATAGCCATCGCCGCCGCCTTGTCTGCTGCCTGGTCTGCTGCCTTGTCTGCTGCGGCTTTGTCTGCTGCGGCTTTGTCGCCGACTACTGCTCGCAATAGGCTTCAGACGAGGCGTGCGCGCCCTACCGTCGCCTTCCTTTCGCCTCCACATCATATCGTTGGCGGCAATCGGCAAAGTATACGGTATAGTTCCTGTATCCCTAGCGGCCGGTGTTCGCAAGATGATTCGTTGCTGAGCCACGCTGGTCTGATGCTTCCAGAACTCATCATCGTCAACATAGGCCACCTGCTGACCTATAACCATGTGACGTTTTGCTCTCGCCCTCAAAATTCGAACGCGCTCTTCGAATGCATCTGCGGTTGGAATCTGTTCAGACTTTGCAGCCTGGAGGCGCAGCGGTGGCAGACGTCGTGCACCATTCGCAATCCGCTCGAGAGCAGCGTGCTTTATGCGGATGGTTCTCTCCGCCTTTCTCCAATGCGCAGCAGCTTCTCGTGGTTTTGCAATGGCCTCGTCTGGAGCTGCTGTACATGATGATGATGCTCCTTCCGTGCTCGGTGCAGACTGCTGGGCAGTCGGCAGCATTGCTCGCAGATCTACCTCATTCATATCTGTCCCTCGTTCCGCCTCGCCACCTGCAATTGACATCTCGGCCAGACGAACCGACTCCAAGGTTGCGCAGGGATCTCCGTTCTGGGAAGTGTGCAGACCTTGTGCAGCAAGTACAATCGGTGCTGTGTGAATTCGTGGGCGAAGTACCTGTAGCGCTTCTCTTTTCCGCGTTCGAGCACTCTTGGCAGCATGCTCCGGAAGAGGAATGCGTGGAGGAGCAGGCACAAGGGCGCGTACAGAGAAACCCGCTCGTGAATCTCCCACCCCACCTTCAAAGGCATGGCTTGGCGCTGCGCCTACTGCCGTCGGTCCATCCTCATCATAGTCGTCGATGAGGATGGCGTGGTGCATGAACTTGCCAGCCAAGCGTGGCGGCTTGGCCCGGTCCTTGAAGTTTTTGCCCGCCTCGATCTTGAACGGCACCGCGAGCCGACGAAAGTTGATCCGTCCAGGAAGCTGTGAATGCTGCTGCTGTGAAACACACACAACGCGCGCGCTCTCCGGACCCCCAAGCACGGGGGCCGCTGTGAATCAAAATTCGACGGAAACGACGTCGAAAAGAGAAAAAAGCGCGGTGGTGAAGCCAATTGACCACTCGACGAGAGCAATCAAACTGTAAAAACAGTCCCACGGGACGGATTTCGGCGCAACGGCACTGGCCACCGTGGCCCGTGCATGCGTGCAATCGCAGAATGAGAATCGCGCCGTGCCTTGCTAGCCGCAGCTAGCTTCAAGCTTGTAGCGTTGTTGAACTTACAATTAAAGCGTGTCAATGAGTGAAGGCCGTCGCACGGCCAGCTACAATTTGTACAATGCAGCGGCGAGGACTAGACCGATGAAGACCAGTACTCTCTCCGGACCGCCAGTAAACCGCCAGGAGCCACAGCGCTCAGCGGTCTGCGCGGTCGACTCTCACCGATTCTCTCTCTCATGTCTCAACGGACCACCACTAGCCACAGGTCCACACCCGCCTCATCAGCACGCCATAGATCTCACATGCATGACGTTGCGTGGCTGCCATCTCATCCCATCATGTCCGTGCCAATCCCTTCTCGTATCGTCAAGTCGCCATGCGGCCGATCTCTTCTCGTCCCGTCCGAGTGTCCATGGTCTCTGTCGCATCCATCCCATCACTTTTTGGTCAGTGCCTTGAAGCCGCCCGCAGCGCCCGCAACTGCTCCGGCGGCCTTAAACCTGGCGAGTCCTCCACCCTTCGGGGGTGCTGGCGCTGCTGCGGCTTCACCTGCCGGGCGCCGCAACATCTTTTGGAGCTCGGCGAACTCCATCACCCCGCTCTTGTCCGGATCATACTGGTCGAAGAGGTCGTTGACGGCCTTGACCGGTAAGTCCATGCCCAGCATGGGCATGGCCTTCTGAAACTCCTTCTTCGAGATCTGCCCATCGCCGTTGGCATCCCACTCGCGAAAGAGGTCGAGGACACGCACCGCGTGCTTCTGCAACGCCTCCCGCAGCTGCGGCGCGAGCGGCTTCTCCTCATCAAAGTCAACCTCACCGAGGATGCCGCCCTTGCGTGCGCGCTTCGTCTTTTCCTCCTGCACTTCGGCCGGAGACTTCCCTCCCCCCCGGTCCTCCGGCGGCGGCGCATTCGCCTGCCGCACCTTGTTGCGCATCATCTCCGCCTCGAGATCGGCGAGCTGCTGCTTGAGCGCCCTGATCTCCTCGCGAGCTGACTTGAGCTGACTCTCAAGAGTGCCGCGCACCTCCTTGAGTTGCTTCGCCAGGTGATCCGCGGCCTGCTTCTGCTGCTCGGCCAGCAGGTCCTGCGCCGCCTTCTTTGCGCGCTTCTCCTCCTCGAGAGCCTCCTGCGCGATCCCCGCCTTCGTGAGCGCGAGGGTCGAGCCCTTCTTCTCGGACGAGACCTCACTGTCCAACAAGTTGAGCTGCTCCTGGAGCTGCTTGACCTGAGCGCGCGCCTCGACGAGGGCGATCGAATCGAGCTGCAGCTGGTCCTGGTACTCGCGCTGGACACGATTCAGCTTGACGGAGAGCGCTTCACGCTCTCGCTTCTCAACCGAAAGCTGCTGCTCCATCGACATGGCCGATTTGGCCGCCTTGTTCCTCGCACTCAGAGTCTTCCATCTTTGGAAGGACTTGACGAACTTTGGCCGCAGGAGCCGGTTGCCCGCGTTCTGCAGCAGCCGCTTGCGCCGCTTCATCTCCAGGTACGGAAGAGACCAGCCGAGGAATCCCTTGCTCAGCTCGCGCTTCTGCAGGCGGTGGAGCGCCATGTGCTGCGTGTGCTCGACCCTCTTCAACCGCTCCGCCTCGAGCTTCTCCTCCATCTTCTGATGCTCAACGAGCTCGAGCCCGCGCCCTTCGGCCATCGCCTGGCGTGCCTCCTCGAGCGCCTCGAGCGCCCGTCGAAGTTCGTCATCGCGTTGTTTCGTCTCGCGCTTCGCTCGCTCCACCTGCTCCGCGAGCGACTCGGCCTTGGCCTCGGCATGCGAGACCTGCCAGTCCGTCCACCACTGCTTGTAGGAGCCGATCAGCCTCGGCCGTAACAACTTCGCGCCCGCCTGCCGCAGCACGCGCGTATGCCGGACGCGCTCCGTGTAATCGCCGTGCCACTTGACCCAGCCGAGCGACAGCTGCCGGTTGCCCAGCCGCTTGCCCGCAACGTACTGGATATGCTCCACCCGTTTCTGACGCTCCTTGGTCAGTTGCTCTTCGAGCTTACGCTGCGCCTCGAACTCGGCGCCGCGCCCTTCGACAGTGGCCGCACGAAGCTTTTCGAGCTCGGCGAGCACAATCACGAGCTCGTTCTTGGCTGCCTCGCCCTCACGCAGTGCCCGCGCCGTCTGCACGCCCAAGCCGCGATTCTTCTTCGAGGCCGCTTCGACCGACCAGTCGCGCTTCCAAAACGAGTAGCCTGAGACCAGATGCGGTTTCATCAGCTTGGCGCTGGCGGCCATGAGCACGCGCGCACGACGAGTCTTCTCGAGGTACATGTCGAGCCACGCGACCCAACCGCGCGAGAGATCTCGCTTCGCGATCCTCCTGACGGCCATCTGCTTGGTGTGCTCGACGCGCTTCTCGCGCTCATGCTCGAGCCGCTCCTCCATCTGCCGCTGGATCTCCGCCTCCGCGCCCTCCCCATTTGCAAGCGCCTTGCGCAGCTGCGTCAGCTCCGTAGTTGCCTCCATCAGCTTCTGACGCAGCCGCTCCTCCGTCGACATGTGGCGCGTCTCGTCCTCCTTCCTCTGCACAAACTCCCAGTCTTTCTTCCACGAGACGAAGGAGTGGATCAGCTTCGGCTTCGTCAAGCGCGCTGACGCCTTCTTGAGCATCGACTGCTGACGCCGCTTCTGCAAGTACATGTCGGACCACGCCCCCCAGCCGCGCGACAAGTCGCGCTTGAGCACACGGCGCACCGCCATCTCCTTGGTGTGCTCGACGCGCTTCTCCTTCTCGAGACGAAGCTTCTCGTCGAGCTGGCGCTGCAGCTCGGCCTCCATCCCGCGCCCATCGAGCATCGCCTGGCGCGCCTCCTCGAGCTCCTTCTTGAGCCCTGTGATCACGGCCGCTAGCTGGGTTTGCATCTCATTGCGCTCATCCAGCGCCTGCTGCAGCCGTTGGCCCATCGTCATCTTGCTGCTGGCCAACGTCTCCTCCATCCAGCCGCGCCGCCAGAAGCTGTACGCATACACCATCTTGGGCTTCAGCAGCTTCACACCGGCCGCCTTGAGCATGCGCTTGCGCCGTTGTTTCTCGTCCCACTGATCATGCCACGCCGTCCAGCCACGCGTGAGGTCGCGCTTGCCAATGCGACGCACGGCCATGTCCTGCACTTGCTTGATGCGCTTGTTTCTCTCCTCCTCCTTCGCATCTTCAAGCTGCTTCTGATACTCGAGCTCGCTCATCCCGTCAAAGCCCGCCTGCTTGGCCAACTCGAGCGCGGCGAGCGCATCCTTGAGCCGCTGCTGGGTCTCGAGCAGCTGCTGACCCATCCGCTGCTCAACGGTCATGGAAGCTTTGGCTACCGCCTCCTCTTGCCAATCCATGAACCACATGCGGTACGCTGCCGACAGCTTCGGCTTGGTGAGCTTGTTGCCTGCGGCGCGCAACAAATGGTTGCGCCGCCGCTGCTCAAGATACAGATCGGACCACGCGACCCAGCCGCGCGTCAGGTCGCGCTTGCCGATGCGCCGGATGGCCATCTCCTTCGTGTGCTCGATGCGCTTCTCCTTCTCCGCCGCGAGCCGCTCCTCCATCTGGCGCTGCTGCTCGGCCTCCATCCCGCGCCCCTCGAGCATCGCCTGGCGCGCCTCGTGAAGCTCTCTGGTCGCCTTGGCGAAGGCTTCCTGCAGCTCCTTCTTCTCCTTGACCTCGACCGCGAGGCGCTCCTCGAGAGACATAGTGGCCCTACTGCTCGTCTCAAGCTCCCAATCGCGCCGCCACGACGTGTACGCCATCGTGAGCTTGGGCTTCGTCAGCTTGTTGCCTGCCGCCAGGAGCACTTTGTGCCGACGCCGCGCCTCGAGGTACCCCTCGGACCACGCCGTCCAGCCGCGCGTCAGGTCGCGCTTGCCGATGCGGCGCACGGCCATCTCCTTCGTGTGCTCGATGCGCTTCTCGCGCTCTGCCTCGAGGCGCTCCTTCATCAGGCGCTGCGACTCGGCCTCCAGGCCGCGTCCCTCCATCATCGCCTGACGCGCCGCGGCGAGGTCATTTTCTGCCTGCTGCAGTTTCAAGGTGAGAGCACTCACCTCCTTGTTCGCTAGGTTGAGCTGGGCGGACACGGAGAGCTTGCTCTTGATGTGCTTATCAGCGGCCCAGTCGCGCTGCCAGTGTTGCCAGCCGGCGGTCAGCTTCGGGCGCATCAACCGATTGCCCGCCGCTTTGAGCATCTGCGCACGCCGCTTCTTTTCAAGGTGCTGCTCGGACCACGCCGTCCAGCCGCGCGAGAGGTCGCGCTTGCCGATGCGCCGGATGGCCATCTCCTTCGTGTGCTCGATGCGCTTCTCCTTCTCCGCCGCGAGCCGCTCCTCCATCTGGCGCTGCAGCTCGGCCTCGAGCCCACGCCCATCGAGCATCGCCTGGCGCGCCTCCTCGAGCTCCTGGGAGAGTTTCGTCACCTGCGCCTGCAGGCGCCCCTCAAGCGTGCGCATCTTGAGGGCCTCCTGCGCAGCCCTCCACGAGGTGCGCCACAGCTGGTAGGAGGCGATCATTTTGGGCTTTGTCAGCCGGGTGCCCGCGGCGCGCAGCAAGTTGCGCTTGCGCGCGTGCTCCATCCACGCTTCGTACCAGCCCACCCAGCCGCGCGTGAGGTCGCGCTTGCCGATGCGCTTCACGGCCATCTGCTGCGTGTGCGCGATGCGCTGCTCACGCTCGGCGGCTCGCTGCTCCTCGAAGGTCTTGAGCAGCTCGTCCTTGCCCTGCCCTCCTCTCTCGATCTGCTGCTGGGCCTCCGCAAGCTGCTTGGTCAGCTGCAGGATGCGCTCGCCCAGGCGCTGCTCAAGGGTCATGTTGCCCCGCTGGCTCGTCTCGGCCTCCCAGTCGCGGCGCCACTGCGTGTAGGCAAAGGTCAGCTTGGGCTTCGTCAACTTGCTGCTTGCCGCTTTCAGCATCCGCTCGCGCCGTTTCCACTCCAGGTAAGGCGTGACCCACGCCGTCCAGCCGCGCGCGAGGTCGCGCTTGCCGATGCGCCGGATGGCCATCTCCTTCGTGTGCTCGATGCGCTTCTCCTTCTCCGCTGCGAGCCGCTCCTCCATCTGGCGCTGCAGCTCCTCCTCCATCCCGCGCCCCTCGAGCATCGCCTGGCGCGCCTGAGCAAGCTCGTCAGCCAGCTTGTCGCGCTCCTCACGGAACACGTCGCGCTCCTTCTCCGCCAGGGCGAGTTTCTCGGCAATCGAGAGGGATGCTTTGCTGTGCTGCTCCTCGATCCAATCTTGGCGCCATTGCATGTAGCTGGCTACGAGCTTGGGCCGCGTCAGGCGCGCGCCCGCCGCCTTGAGCGCGTTACGCCGACGCCGCTGCTCAAGATACAGTTCGGACCACGCGACCCAGCCGCGCGTCAGGTCGCGCTTGCCGATGCGCCGGATGGCCATCTCCTTCGTGTGCTCGATGCGCTTCTGCCGCTCTGCCTCTTTAACCTCCTCGATCTGACGCTGCACCTCCTCGTCAGTCAGCCGCCCTCCGAAGCCCGCACGCCGCGCCGCCTCGATCTCCTTGTAGGCGCTCTCCAGCCTCTCCTCAAGCTCCGCCACCTGCGACGCCAGCCGCCCCTCGGCCGACTGGGTGAGGTTCTTGCGCATCGCATGGTCCCAAGAGCGCCGCCACGAGTTGTACGACATGACGAGGTGCGGCCTCATCAGTTTCGCACCCGCCGCCCGGAGCACATTGATACGCCGTTTCTTCTCCACGTACAGATCGGACCACGCGACCCAGCCGCGCGTCAGGTCGCGCTTGCCGATGCGCCGGATGGCCATCTCCTTCGTGTGCTCGATGCGCTTCTCCTTCTCCGCCGCGAGCCGCTCCTCCATCTGGCGCTGCAGCTCGGCCTCGAGCCCACGCCCATCGAGCATCGCCTGGCGCGCCTCCTCGAGCTCCTGATAGACCTTCCGCAGCTCCTCCTCCACCTTCTCGCGAAGCTTCGTCTCCTCGTACAGCTTCTCCGCCGTCGACATACTCGCCTTGTGCGTTTGCTCTTCCGCCCAGCCATGCTTCCAAAGCTGGTAGGACGCGATCAGCTTCGGCTTCGTCAGGCGCGCGCCCGCCTTCTTGAGCAACTGACGCCGCTTGCGCTCCGACTTGAACTGATCGGACCACGCGACCCAGCCGCGCGTCAGGTCGCGCTTGCCGATGCGCCGGATGGCCATCTCCTTCGTGTGCTCGATGCGCTTGAGTCGCTCCGCCTCGAGCTTGTCGGTCGCCTCCCGCCTCGACGCTTCGACTTCGGTCTCGAGGCGGCGTTTGAGGCGTGCCTGCTCGGCACGCTCGGCCTCGACGATGCGCACGCGCTCGTCAAACTCGGCCTGCTGGCGCTCGAGCTTCACTCGGGCCTCCTCGATGGCGTTCTCGGCCACCAGCTCTGCCTCGAGTGCTCGCTTTCGTTGCGCCTCAAGCTCTTTATGCAACTCATCCTGCTGATCGTTCAGGCGCACGAGCTCGTGCTCAAGCTTCTCTCGCTGGTCTCGCATGCCGCCCGCCGTGATGAGCATCCGGCGCTCCGTGTCGCGCTGCTCGCGCGCCGCCTCGCGTGCGGCCTGCCGGGCCAGGCGCGCCTCAAGCTGCGCCTTGTTCTCCGCCTGCAACGCCGAAACGCGCATCTCCCGTTCTTCGGAAAGCTTCTGCTGTGCGACCTTCATCGACTCGGAGGTGGCAGCGAGCTCCGCCTGCAGCTGCTCCGACCAGGCGAGTCCCGACGGCCGCGGCACCACGATCCCGGCAGGCAACGCAGAGCGAGGCCGCACGAGAGAATCGCGCCCTGCACGCTTTCGGTTCGCGGCGGCGATGATGCGCTTCGCGGCAACCAGCTGCCCGTCAGTGTACGCCTCGGCCGTGGGCTGTCGCTCCTTGTAGGTTGGCTCTGCACGCAGGTCGAACAGGTCGAGTGGTCGGTTGTGGACCGAGTCCAGCAGCCGCGGCTTCGGCCCCGAGCCAAGGAAGGAGACGGCCGACACCGGGCGCGAGCCAAAGTCCGTGATCGTCGATCCCATGGCCGCTGAGTGTGGTCCAGAGTCGTCACGCGCTGAGTGAGGCCGTCGGGCGTGGGGCGCCGAGCCCACATGCGGTGATCCCAAGGCTGCGATGTGGGCTGCCCGTGGAGAGTGGGGTGCCGAGTTCAACCCAGGCGGCGGCGCAGTGAGCACGACACTGTTAGGCCGCCGCTGCCGAAGCCTGGGGGCCGCAGTGCCGCCCACCGAATGGGGCCGGTCGCCATCGGCAACCGAATCCAGCGTGGGCGAGTCCACCCTAATCGGCGCAAGGAGGGGTGGATGCCCATTCACATGCTCGGACGAGTCGCCCATGTCTCGCAGACCGGGCGGCACCGGCGCCCAGATGCCACCGCCGCGCATCCGAGCGGCAACTGGAGACTCGGCCGGCCCGCCCTCTGCGAGGTCGGGTAGGGGACCCCTCGCCGCCGACGACGACGATGAAGCCATCTTCCGCGTCGTTGACCAGCCCTTCTCCAGGCCGATTGTTGAGCGGTCTTCAGTCAAGTCAAGGCAAGTCAAGTCAAGTCAAGTCGTGCAAGTCGAGTTCAAGTAGGCAGGCGCATCAGAATAGGAAAAAGAACGAAAGGAAGGCTTTTGAGTACATGTACTGTAGCGGACCCTCTAAGATTGTACCGGTACTGCACATGTATGAATATCTCGTGCAGCTCGACAGCAGGTGCACGCTCCTTACATGACGCTTTTGATACTCGCTCTGCTCGCCAGCGAGCGCCCGGCAGTGTTTGTCGCCCGCATCCGCGGCGGCCAGTGGGGTGACGGCAGCCAGCCGCCGCCCAATCCCTACGGCCAGCAGGCGCTGCCACTCGGGTACGGCCAGCAGCAGCAGCCGCCGTACATGCCGCAGCAGCCGCAGCAGCCGCAGCAGCCGCAGCAGCCGCAGCAGCCGCAGCAGCCGCAGCAATACGCACAGCAGCCGCCGCCCAATCCTTACGGCCAGCGGCAGCCGCCGCCCAACGCGTACGGCCAGCAGCAGCAGCCTACCAACCCGTATGGGCCGCCAAACCTGTACGGCCAGCCGCCGCAGCTGCAGCAGCCGCAGCAGCGCGCCCCACCTCCGTTCGGGACGCCGGGCTCGGGCGCTCCTCCGCAGTACGGCGGCGGCCCTCTGCAAGCGCCCATCGGCGGCGCCGGTGCCCCATGGACGCCTCCACCGGAGCTCGTGCGCATCGGCGTGCGCCTCGCAGCTGGACCGATGATGCCAGCGCAGCTCGACGCGGCCGCGCTGCCTCGGCTGACCGTCGAGACGGCAGCGCTGATGCGGGCGAAGCAGACGGCGGAGGGCACGCCGTTGCTGACAACCTTTACGGCGATCGGCGAGAGCGCGGCGTTGCAGCAGAAGGTGCCGTTACCGCTCGGTGCCATAGTGCAACCCCTCGCGACGCTCGCACCTCCTACGATCGCTTCCGTCGACGGGCGCACCCCCACTCTCGCGCGATGCAAGGCGTGCTCCGCGTACCTTAACGCCTTTGCTCGGGTGGACGAGCACTCTGGCCGGTGGGAGTGCAACCTTTGCGGCGAGGTGAATGAGTTGCCGCTCCCAATGCCCGCCGTGCCAACACCGAGCGGCACCGACGGCGCCGGCGGCGCCGGCGGCGGTGGCTTCCTTCGAGGGCTGTGGGGGAGCGGCGGTGCGGCTGGGGTGCCGTCGCCGCCTCCCTCGTCTGAGCCGCGCGCGGATCTGCGCCATCCCGAGGTGGAATACATCTTGTCGACCGCCGAGGCTCGCCAATATAGTGCACCAGACATCGCGGACGCCCTGAGCCCCATGCGCGAGCCTCTCACCCCGGACACGCGCACTCTGGTGCTCGCTCTAGAGACCTCGGCCGCCGCGTACGCGAGCGGTGCGGTGCGCGCGTACTGCGACGCGGCCGTTGTGGCTCTGGAGAGCCTCGCGGCGTCGGAGCTGTCCGGGGGGAGCGGAGCGACGCGGGTCGGTCTCGTCACCTACGACGAGCATGTGCACCTCCACTTCTTCCCTCCGCCCTCGAGCCCCGCAGACGCGACTGAAGCCGCGGCGGCCGCGGCGGCCGAGCCGCCTCCGCCCATTTCGCACACGCTTCCGATCAGCGTGGACTCTGAGACGCTGCTCACGCTGCCGAAGCACACGCCGCCGCCGCTCAGCCACGTGTCCGTCGCCCTACCCGCCCTACGTGCCTTCCTCGAGCGGCTCGCACACGCGGCGCCGCGCTCGGCCGATGCCTCCTCGGCTGCCGCGGCGGCGGCCTCGTCGGAGGCCGATCGTGCGGCGCTCCCGTCGGCTGTGAACATCGTACTGCAGCTGCTCGATGGCATGCCTGCGACTTTGCTACTCTGTTCCGCGAGCGGCGCCACCCATGGCGCTGCCAAGACGACGCGTCGCATGCCCGAGCGTCGTGTCGGCGGCGCGCCGATGATGCCCAGCGCCATCGTTCCCGGGGCCCTCGGCCCGCCGCCGACGGACGCGGACGCTGAGCGCGCGGCGAGCTTCGAGCGATTGACGCGCGCCGAGGCGCCCCAAATAAGGGACCTCGCGCGAAAGTGCCTCGCGGCGAGCGTCACCGTGCACCTGTGCCTCGCCCCCGCCCGCGACGACGCCTTTGTCGACGCCGCCTCTCTCGCGCCGCTTGCGTGGGTCACCGGCGGAGAGTGGTTACTCGCCGACGAGTTCGGGGCGCCGGCGGGAGGGCGCGCCTCAACGGCCGAGCCCGCGACTGCGCGCGTCTCACGTTGGGTCGAGCGCTCGATCGCTCAGCGGCCGGCCGGCACGGAGGGCGTCTTCCGCGTGCGCACGTCGGCAGGGCTCAAAGTGACGAACCTCATCTCGCGCGAGACCGAGGCTGATTCGACCGTGGTCAACCTGCCCTCGGCGCAGCGAGACACGACGCTCGCACTTGAGCTGGCGCATGCCTCCACACCGTCAGGGTCGGCCGCGAAGGACAAGTCGAGTGCGCCGAGCGCCGTGCTGAGCGCTGACCGAGTCTTCATCCAGACGGCACTGCTCTACACGGCGCCGGACGGCGGGAGGCGGATCCGGGTACTCACGCGGCCGTTGCGTGTCTTGCGGGACGAGGGGACCCTACTCCGCACCGTGCACCCCCCCGCTGTCGCTGCGCTGCTCGCCAAGCGCTGCGCCGAGCGCCTCGCCACGACGGCCGCCTCGAAAGTAGCAGAGCTGGTGCAGGAGGAGTGCGCTGCACTGCTCCTCGCGATGCGCCCGCTCTGCCCACCCCCCCTGCGCCGGACCGAGACCGAGATCCTTCTGACCAAGCCGCTCGAGCTGCTGCCGCTACTCACCCTGGCAATTCTGAAGCTGCCGCCGCTCGCGCTGCTGCTCGTGCCCGGCGCGGCGCGTGAGCCGCTTCACAAGCCGGATCAGCTTGTGGCCGGCCTGGCGGCCCTCGTCGCACTGCCAGCCCACTTGGTCTGCCGCGCCCTCGTGCCAAGTGTGCACGTCCTCCATTTGGCCTCGGAGGGCAGCGGCTGGCTGCACGACGCGCGTCCACCCAGCTCACCGGCGGTGAGCGAAAGCAGCGCCAGCGCGGCGCTGCCCGCGCCCCCCGGGCCGGCGCCTGACACGGCGCCCGAGCCCGTCACGACGCGCGAGCTCCCGATGGCGCGGGCCGTCGACATCCAGCCAGCTGGCGTCTACCTGCTCGACGGCGCTCTCGAGCTCATCTTATGGGTGGGCTCGCAGGCCGCCCCGAGCTTCACACGCGCCCTCTTCGGAGAGGGGGGTGCCCGCGACGGCGCCGCGCTCCTGCCGGCCGACACGAATGACGAGAGCCGCCGGCTACATGCCCTCCTCGCGCGCGCGCGCGAGGGGCGCCCCGACCGAGGCCCGCCGCTGCGCGTGCTGGTCCAAGGCTCCGCCGAGGCGCCGCGCTTTTATGGGCGGCTCCTCGGCGACGGGTACGAGCCGTTCACCCTCGCGATGCACGCCACACGGGTCAAGCCAAAGCTCTGATCGAGAGGCGCGCGCCGGCGCCAGGGGGCGCGCGTTCCCCGAGAAGATGAAGGTAAGCCCCTCGGCAGTGGAAGCCGCGAGATACATGCGAGATTGGAGATATACTCACCGAGAATGTTAGCCCCTCCGCAGCTGTAAGCCGCGAGACGCACCGCGCGCACCAGTGAGCCGAATGTAGCCGAGTGTGTGCGAGTCGAACCCTCCTCGGTTGCATGCGCCCCACCCCCCCCCGACACGAAAGTGTGCGCCGCGTATTTTCATTAATTAATCGCGACTTCGTGAAAGTGCCAGCTGCCACTTCTTGTCGAGACGACGGTCCGACTTTCGTCTTATATGTGCGTGCCGATTGGGCACCCAATGTTGAATGTGGTATGTGCCGGTCCGAAGAACTTAGGTTCCTAACTCTTATCTCTTAAGTCGAACTGTGTGCCACTTCTTGTCGAGTCCCGGAGTCCGACTTTCGTAAGACTAAAGACTTTCGACTTTGTTGTACCCAATGTAACTGTTTGATCCGAGATGCGAGAATAGGAATCTCTACACAAGCGGTCACGGACCGACGGACGCGGGGGAGACAGTGCAGAGTATCAGCAGAGTAAGTCGTTACAGACAGTGGTCAGTGCGGTCGCTGGTGCGGTCGAGGAGACTATTTTTTTGAAGGGAGCGCTAAACGGCCGCATGAGCAGCGTGAGCGTCTGCCCCCAAATGCCGAAACCTCGCGCCGGAGGGTTCCCCAAAGGAGGCGGACAAGTGTAACGTAACTCCATTGATTTTAACTTGACTTGACTTGACTTGACTTGAGTCTGGACTTGGCTTGTTTTTGACGTGATTTGACTTTTCAGTTCGGCATGGAATCGCAGCAGCCTCTCTTTTCTCATTGTGAATGGTGGCTCCCACGCCTCCCCTGTGGGGAAAACGCGGGGAGGGGAATCGCAGAGTGTAGATGCAGAAAAGCACGATTCTGCATTGCCGGCGGCCATTCGCGCACTCAACGACATGGAGGGAGGCTCGGCGCCGCTTCCGAGCAAGGCGCCGCTTCCGAGCCGCGGCCACGGCGAACACATGCGCACCAGCACGCAAATGGACGATCTGGTTGTGGCACAGGACGAGGAATCGGAGCCGGAGCCGGATGTAGAGGAGGCGCCACCGCCAAAACCGGAGGCTGAACCTGAAGCACCTCCGCCTTCCGACGACGACCCTTACGCCACTTCCGACGCCCCTTCCGACCCTTCCAACGAGGCCCGCTCACCGCGACGCGAGGCGGCGCGTGAAGAGAGCGCCGAGCTGCAGTGGATGTGCAGGATGGAAGAGCGGATCAATGCGATCCTGGTGGACGACCCTCCGCGCTGTGGCCTTCCCGTTCCTGATCGCCCGCCCCGGAAGCCACCCTTCCCAGAGCCCGAGCCCGTGCCCGCAGTCCCCAAAGCAGCCCGTAAAGCGTCTCTAGCTGCTGTCGCTCCAAATGCCGCGCTGGGTGCATCCATCCCCAAGCAAGCTGCTGTACCCGCCGCTCCCGCTGCCAAGCGTGCTCGAGCATTTCAGCACCGCCGCTCCGCCGGCAGCGATGGCGTCGCGCGGCTCGATGTTGCGGTCGAGATCGAGCCTCATCTCTCGAAGGTGCAGGCGACGCACCGGAAGCGACTTTGGCCCATCGTCGGTGCGACGTTGGCCGCAGCACTGGCAACCGTAATCGTCCTTTTGGTGCTTGACGTCCTCAATGCCCACCCGAGGATCGCACTGACTCGAGTTGCTACTCACCTCAACGATGAGCTTCCGGATTCCGTTCGCGTGCATGCCTCTGGGCTGCTCGAATACCATGGGCGCGCCCACGCTTTCGGGCTTCATGCGGCGACGTGCAAGTTGACAAGTGGCGATGGGCACCACATCGTGCAGAGTGCACTTGACGGACCGATCTCCAGCACCGATGGAACCTTGAATGTCACGATGATGTTATGGGTTGCATCATCCAACCTCGTAAGCGTGGCCGTCGCTGACTGGCAGGCTGGCTTTACAATTGAATGTGGGCTGCACCTCTGGGTGTCTGTCCTCGGACTTTCTTTTGCTTTACCCATGACAGTTACGGTCAAAGACTTGAATCGCAAAGGCTATGATGCGTCGATGAGCGAGCAAGATTATCAAGAAGATCATCTTCTCGCCATTGGCATCTTCGACACATGGGTCTTTGAAGAACACGTGGCGCTTGCGAGCGCAGTGCCGAGCTGGGTATCAGACGTCTTCGGCTTCCGAATCTCTGGGCATGCTAATCCTGGGCATGAATCCGCTGACCCGGGTCTGAACCTCGACAACATCTCCTCTGTGGACTCTCAGAACGAGAGTGCATTTGAATGCGCACATGAAGAGTCCAAGCTCAGATTCGATGGCCGAGAAGTGTACTATGGTACTTGTCTGCCCTTCGGTCCTTCTTTTCCGTTGGCGGCAGCTCCCCTTACCGAGATCCACGTTTCATCGCAGCCCTTCGCTACCCCGATTAAGATTCCATCGGATCTACGAGGGCGGGCGAGATTCACGGTACATCCTTCGATTCGCCAACGTGTTAGGGACGTCATCCCCTCTTTGCAGTCCGTTGTCATCGACCGTGACGTGCTCAGCCTTGGGCTACGAGTTCAGGTAGGAGGGGCCGCAGAGGTTGAGCAGCCAGAGTTGCTGAGTGTGAATCCCTCTTTCGACCACGTCGATCTGATGGAAGAAAGTGGCAACTTGGACATGGACTTCTTCGTTGGCCGAGGATATTCAGATCCATCTGATGGATCGGGCCGGCGGCTGACTAGTGTCGAAGACCTCTCTACCATAGCGTTTCCACCTATTACATTTGCGTATCGATGGGGAACCAACCGTTTCATCCCTGTCGTCACCATCAACGGCACCGCAAGCTATGGGGACCCCTTTCCGCTGAGGCTCGAGGTTCTCGTGAATGTCGACGATGGGAGTTCGCGAGTCGCTAATGTGACCGGGTATCTTGACAGCACAGCATCTACTACAGTCGCAGTGGTGAACGTCTCCAGCACACATCGCGATTGGCTTACGCCCATGAGCCTGCGTGCGTCAGGTCAATACGCAGAGCCCTTTCATATTCAAGTCCAAGAAGGCATCTTCACATACGGCTCGTCGTCGGTCGATGCGACGGGCACCGTTGATGTGAGCGGCTCGTCGATGGCGGTGCACGGCACAGTGATCCCGACTGCCATCGACTGGATGGAGACGCTCGGCGTGCAAGTACAAGCTGAGTATGGGGACAATCCATTCGCGGTGTCCCTCACACAGGGCACGATCGCGTACGGCTCGTCGTCGGTGAATGCGACGGGCAGCGTTGATGTGAGCAGCTCGTCGATGGCGGTGCACGGCACAGTGATCCCGTTTGCCATCGACTGGATGGAGACGCTCGGCGTGCACGTACAAGCAGACTACGGTCAG
>ENA-UOXO01000716-UOXO01000716.1-mixed-culture-metagenome-genome-assembly--contig:-NODE-716-length-25061-cov-55.361993_pt1 | contig 25061 bp, 19 predicted proteins | sample MGYA00238162_ERZ761640 | MGnify/ENA primary metagenome ERZ761640 (study PRJEB28914, sample SAMN08778297) | mixed culture metagenome | isolation source: Freshwater growth medium | place: USA...
TTGCCTCCCTCATCAGGTGCTCAGCCCGCTGATGTCCTCTGAGTGCCACTTGATTGCCTCCCTCATCAGGTGCTCAGCCCGCTGATGTCCTCTGAGTGCCACTTGATTTCCTCCCTCATCAGGTGGCCGCGCCTTATACTCGATCCAGAGGGCACGATAGTCGTCGAGAGCCGCGGTCCCAAAGGCGAGCACTCCAAGTCCCACTGGCAGACGGTCCTCCCCCTGGTGGCGGCCCGACCCGCAACGGTCATGCCGTCGCAGAGGATCAGCGCAAGCTTCCAGGTCGACCTGCGAGATGGCAAGCCCAGCACGCCACTCAAGTACTCCTTGGCGGCGGAGGTACTGGCAGAGGAGACAGTCGCATGATTTCGCCGCACCCAGGCCCCACACCGGAACGCGGAAGGCTCGACGTGTGGTCCTCGACCGATAGACGCAGGCGAGGTGGAGCCTCTGAGCATTGAACCTAATCGAAGACTCCAATACACATCCGAGTGTAATGATACGGTACAGTACGTTTCTAGTGGATTCCTCTTTTCCGGCTCGGTTCTCAAATTCTCGTGTGACTGGATATCTGACGTGAATTCTACGCCGCGATCCCTGCCTGAGATTGCACGGATTCGAGTCTCGACCACACATGGCATCCCCGCCCGACCGATTGCGATCCGTTCCGTCAACAATCTTCACGTCGCGCCCGTCCGAACGCCCGTCCGCCGCGCTCGCGCCAGCTTACGGCTTTCCCGTCGCTCAGCTCGAGCCGCAGCCCCCGTGCCAAAAAGGGGGCCATTGCGCGTTGCACTGCACCCGGCTTGCTCAGTGTGCCGAGGCCAATATGTGGGAGTCACTGGGCTCTGCTGTAGTGCGCCACGGCGACCGGGCGCGCTCACATGGCCTCGTGCCAAGCGAACGATGCCAGCCGCGCTCTGTACGTCTCACTCGAAAGCGGTGCCATGACCTGTACTCGCTTCTTTTGGCTTCTCTGGCTCTTGAGAGGGCTGACCTTCTCAGGACTCGTCGGACGCCTCGGAGCCGTGGAGCTCTCGGAGAGTGGCGCGCCCCTGCCCGTCAAGGCGCAGCTCGTGCGTGTGGAACTGCGCGAGCTGCGTTCGGTGCGCGGCCGTGACCAGGCTCATGCCCGCGGCCGCACACTCGGCGAAGAAGGCCAACTCGAAGTCGGGCTCAACGGCAGAGCAGGGCTCGTCGAGGATGGCAATCGCTGGCTTTCGGAGAAGCAGCCGCGCGAGGGCGAGCCGCTGCTTCTCCCCGGCGGAGAGGCCGTCGGCGCCGTGCGCGCGCCCGAGATCGGCGATCCCATTGGGTACAAGTCGGTGCAGCCCGACGCGATGGAAGAGCGCGAGCAACTCGTCGTCGGATGGCAGCCCACCAACGAGCGTGGACTCACCCGCGGCGTCGACGTCGGGATACGCCAAGTTTGCCTTGAGAGAGAGCTGCGGCAGCGTGTACGAGCGCTGGGGCAGCACGAGCCGCGAGGCGGGCGGCACGTACCAGGACAGCGCGCCGTCAGCGTCCGCGTCGCCTAGGGGCCAGACGCGCGTGAGCACGCGAAATAAGGCTGACTTGCCGGCACCGTTGGGGCCGCTCACGAGGACGCGCATGCCCGCACGCACCTCGAGGGTCACGCCGGAAATGAGCTCGCGACCAGCGGGCGTGCTCACGCGCACGCCAGACAGCTGCAGCAGCAGCGGCGGCGCGACCGTATCGCTGCAGGCGGTGGGCGCGGAGGCGAGCTCGAGGGCAGGCGCGGCGGCAGCTTTCTGCTCGAGGGCCTCGAGGAGCTCGTGCACGCGCCCGGCAAGGCCGCGCGTGGTCGCCAGGTTCTTGTGGGAGAGCACGAGATCCCTCAGTGCCATCCCGACCTGCACGAGCAGGTGCAGGCACGTCAAGAAGTATTCGGTCGGGTCCTTGAGTGCAGCGGAGCCCGACGCGCCCTGTATGATGGCGGGCATCATGGCGATGAAGGCAGCGAGGATGCCCAAATGACGCAGAACGTACGTGTCGAGCACGTCCGAGCCGAAGCGCTGCAGCGAGAGCGTCCTCGAGGCGCGTGTGTGCACGCTGGCCGCCCGATCCATTAACTGTCGCTCCGCTGGTGCGCCCTGCAGCATGGTTACCTCCTCCGCGTAGGCATGCAAGCGGGCCCGGTGGGAGAGCAGCGCGCCCTCGGCAGCCTGCACGTCGGCCTGCATCGTCGCAAACCCAGGCGCCACCATCCGTGCCCATGAGCCGGCCGCGCCGAAGAAGGTGGCGATCGAGAGCAGCTGCCGCCCGCCCATCATGGTGGCGAGCTTGATCGAGATGAGGATCACCTCCGTCGAGGGCTTGATGAGCGCCTCGAAGAGAGCGACCGAGTTGACGCAGTATGCGTCGAGGTCGGCCATGCCGCGCTGCACACCCTCGTCGCCACCCGCCACCGCCTCGACCGATGCGAGCGCGGCGGGCAACGAGCCCGCCTGCTCGTACCTCTCGTGCAGCGCAGCCGTCAGGTTCTCGCGCATGGCGAGCGCGGCGTTGGCGGCGGCTAACTTCTGGAGTGCGTAGAAGACCGCGGCCGGCAAGGCGTACAGCGCATACGAGAGCTGCCGCCGGTAGAGCGCCGGCCAGTCCTGCTTTGACAGCAGTGAGCCTAGTGCACCGACCTCGGCCGACGTCTTCACCTGTACCACCAGGCGCAGTCCGATCCCCGTGGTGAGGAGCGCACACCACACGACGGGCTTGGAGCTCCACTTCGGCACGGCGAGGCGTTGCATGCGGCGGAGCGGCGTCAGCGCCTTGGCCGGTCTGATCTCCGTCTCCGTACTGCTGATGGTGGATGGCTGCTTCTTTACGAGAGTCAGCTGCTTCTTACGCCGCCGCTGGAGCACAACGGCACGAATGGTGACGCCTGCAAATGTGGCGGCCCAGCCGATGAGAAGGATGCGACCTTTGGGCTCGGCCGTCCAGCAGCGGAGGACATCCGCGAGGACGCCCATCGCGATGCTCGACACGTGGAGGGGCCGGAAGAAAGTTATCCTATTTGGAAAGAAAAGAAACCAAATGGGTGGGGATCCATTAATAGTATGATTTTCCATTACAAAAGAGCACATTTCGCTACACATTGGTCTTGCATGGAGGCTCATCAAACGGAGCGAGCCTCAGGATCGCAGGGCGAGGCGAAAACAGCAGGGGTTCCTCTCAGAGTCTCAGTTGCCACCGCGGAGGCGGAGCACAAGGTGGAGGGTCGACTCCTTCTGGATGTTGTAGTCCGAGAGGGTGCGGCCGTCCTCGAGCTGCTTGCCCGCGAAGATCAGGCGCTGCTGGTCGGGCGGGATGCCCTCCTTGTCCTGGATCTTGGCCTTGACGTTGTCGATCGAGTCAGACGGCTCGACCTCGAGGGTGATCGTCTTGCCGGTGAGCGTCTTGACAAAGATCTGCATGCCACCGCGGAGGCGGAGCACAAGGTGGAGGGTCGACTCCTTCTGGATGTTGTAGTCCGAGAGGGTGCGGCCGTCCTCGAGCTGCTTGCCCGCGAAGATCAGGCGCTGCTGGTCGGGCGGGATGCCCTCCTTGTCCTGGATCTTGGCCTTGACGTTGTCGATCGAGTCAGACGGCTCGACCTCGAGGGTGATCGTCTTGCCGGTGAGCGTCTTGACAAAGATCTGCATGAGTGCTGTGTTGTCTGCGAGGGCGGGCACGGGCGGTCGGTCAGAACGGGGGGATAGAGAGACAGGTGACGTGCGCGCGCGCGCAGGGCGTCCGCCCAGTGCACTTTTGGATTGGGTCAGGCCGTGTCGCAGGCGTCCCCCGGCGAGGCGAGGCACGCGTGCGAGCCGCAGGCGCGCCAGCGGTCTGGGCAGGGCTCATACGCGATCAGGCCAAGCTGATGCGCGCCTTTTCTGCGAAGGGCGGATGAAAACGCGAGCGAGGAAGTGTCCAGAGAGAAAGTCGCCGTTCACATTCTCTTTCACAGCGACATTGTCTAGATGAGTCGAGTCAAGTCCACTCAAAGCAAGTCGACTCTCACCTCCACTTTTGCCTAGTGAGTGTCGATTCGATGGTTCCTCCCGTGAACACGCGCCGATTCACAGCGATAAAAATGCGACAGCGGCCGCTGGCCGCTGCCCCCGACGACGACGACCCGCGCTCTGACCCTCTCGAGCAGCTGCGCGCGCGACGGACCGCCCTCAATGACTTCCAGCGACTCGGTGGCCTGTACGGAGCCCTGAACTACGCTGCGCCGCTCGTGAGGCTGCACGCTCTTTGCTCCCTACTCTTCTCGTCTACCACCGCCTACTTCAACCTGCTGGCGCCGATTGTCGCCGTGTTTCTGACGTCAAATGCGCGAGCTCCGCTCTTCCTGATCGCGGGCAAGCTCATGAAGAAGGCACCTGGACCAGAGGTGCCTGCTGACGCCACCGATGCTGCCGCCGACAGTGCCTTCCTACAGCGGCGCCTTGTCGTGAGCCAGGTTCTTCGCGTAGTGGTCATCCTCGCGGCGGCCAGCGCCACCGTTCCGGTGGCGCTCTCCGACATCAGCACGGCCACGTCCTGCGGCCTCGCCTTGCCCGTGACGAGCCGAGAGGCGCTCATCGGCACAGGCTACGCAGCGCTTGCCTGCCTTGTGTGGAGCTCGGTGCACGCGCGCTCGGAGCGCGAGCAGCTGTCGATCAACCCGGTCGCCGACGGCACGCACGACCTTTCGGCTGCCACGGAAGATGAGCTCTTCCGACAGATGCGCCCGAGCCTGCGCGCAGCCTCGCTTGGCGCGCGCAGCGTCCTCATCGGCATCGAGACGCTGAGTGATGTACTCCTCTTCTTTGTGCACCTCCCGTCCGCACTCGAGCACCTCTCGGCCCCGTCGACCGCGGCGTGCAGCTCTCCGCTCGCTGCCGCCGCCGCCGCGCTCGTCTACGGCTCACAGCATCTGCGCTTTCGCGGCGAGTGGCTCCTGTGCAGTGTGCTCGGCCTCGGGCTGGTGGCCCTCGTGCTGACCCTCGAGGGTCGGCTGTGGGCCAGCCTCCTAGCGGCAGTGCTCTTCGCCGTCGCACGCCATGTCCACCGGGTCGGCCTCGATGTGCGCCGCTTCCATCACCAGTGACTGGGTACGGCATTGGCCGCCCTATCGACGCGTGCCCAGCACAAGCGGCCAAACCGGGACTCACACACGGGAGGGGCCGCTCCCACTCTAAAAAGCTTTGTGTACGACGAGTCTTCGTGCTTGGATCGCAGGAAAAATGAACGAAAAATGTAAACGCGCGGACTGTACACGTGTCACGCATGATCTAAGTAGCTTGGTCTCGAGTCCATTGGTCCGACGAGTCCAGACTGTCAACTCTCGAGGCCTTATCATCGTGCTCCGTCCTGGAGCCTGTCTGGCGCTTGTCGCGCTGGCAATCGTTCCAAAACGTAAAATGCACGTCTCCAAAACTCGGCCTCATTCATCATCGCGGGCACGAGTGTATAACGGATCGTCGCGATGTGCTCATGCTCGAGCAGCTGTTTGGCGTCCTCGAGGTGCTCATCCATACTAAATCCATTCACAAAGTCATCCGGCAGCGTTCCGGGGGTCGCGAGCAGCAGCTCCTCGGTCAGCATGGCAGCACGGCGCGTGCTGAACGAGTTCAGAGGCAAATCTTTTGCCGCCTCTGGCGCGACACCGACGATAGATCGAAGCGCGTCACCGAGCCAGGTCGCCGCCATGAATCTTCAGAGTTTGTTGTGAAGGTGGAAATCAGTTGGAGTCGTTGGAAATCCAATCAGTTTTCCAACACATTTCTGAAAGTTTAAGGTTGCATCCGGAAGGGAGTAAAATCCGGTATCCGCGACGTTTTAACTGTGTATCTCACGGTCCACAGTGCACTCTTATACTGTATACTCTGAGGAGCGTTTTATACTTGTCCATACAGTCACGCAGCCCGCACACCCGTGTGCGGGTACGAGCAGTCGCGTCGCATGTACACCTTTTAGCTTTCAAAGGGATTCATGAAGTTGGATTCCACCTACAACAGTAGATGTACAGGCTACAGCTGTGAGCTGACGTTGCGTGTTTAACGTTGTGTACACGCGCCGAGACAGCACATGGATCCAATCTTGGACAGTGTAGTAGATTGTGCCCGAGAGTTCTGCGGCGCTGACTCTCGTTTAATGCCGCTCGGATGCCCGCCGGCGCCTAGAGAACAAGCGGCTGCCCTCTCAGACCTCATCCTCGACCTGTGCTGAGGCGATTATACTCCCGGGCATGCCGGGCATTGCACTCCGCGAGGGCGCAGGCCCGGCGCCTTGCAACGGCGGCCTGGTCGAGCCCGGCAGACCAGGCAGAACCTTGAGCGCTCCATTGGTCGGCACTGGCAGGCTGGTGAACTGGCGCTGCAACTCGCGAGCACCCGGAGGCGCCAGATCGGCATCTGCGTCATCGAGCAGCTCAAGCACCGACTCCATCGCGGCTGCCTTTTCGGCGGCGTCGTATGCCGCCTGCACCACGGGAGGCAGCACGGGGATCTCCTCCTCAGTGCTCGCTGTTGGCGGCCTGGCGGGCGACTCGCCATCCGCATCCGGTGCAGCTACCTTGGCGGCGGCGTCGAGAGCCGCCTTCACCGCGGGAGGCAGCACGGGAGTCTGGCCCTCTATGCTCGCTGTCGGCGGCTGCGCGGGTGCTGGATCCGTGGAAAGGTCGGGATGTGCTGTCGGCGCTGCTTGCGGCGTAGGCGGTGCCAGGCACCTTGTGAGCTGCTGCCAGCATGAAAGAGTAGGCGCTTTGCCCTTGGCGTGAAGCTCCTCGGCAGCATCTGAGTTCGAGAATTTCTTTTTACTGCTGCTCGACATGAGATAGGCCAAGAGTGCGCTTCTCTGCACGTCGGTCAGCGCATCCACCTGCAACCGCAAGCTCGCGGGAAAGCCCAGATATGCTGCATGCGGCGGCGCCGTGCTCGAGGCTGCCACCGTCATCGAGGATGTCATGTTGAATTTCGACTGTCCAGCGAATCCTCCTACGCGCACCGGAAGGCTCGGCGGCTTGATGGTGAGCGCCGGCACTACCGCCGGGCGCGGCGGGCTCGCACTTCGGTCTTCTTGCATTCCCCTTCCCAATCTTTGGATTCAATAGTTGATTCAAACGCTAGTTTCAGGCACTTGATTCGTGGTTCGTCACAATATGGGCAGTGTGCGAGCCGTGCAAGAGTTTAGGTCCGTGCGTCTCACGCAGTAAAAATAGCATGCGTCCGAGATGCGTCCTAGCTTTTTGCAAGATGATCATCAACTGTTGGCACGTCCCGTGCAAAAGCTGTGGTGGCAAGGATTGGCCGAGGGTGAATGTTGCCTGCATCTTGCGCTTCTCCGGCACCAATGGTGCCGCCGCTGTCCTGCTCTCACATCGCAAGCATACGTGCGGCGGGCACATCCTCGGAGCGCCTTTGCTTCGCCGTGTCCACCATCCTCGAGCGGGCGACGTGCGATCAGCTTGCCGACCACCGATTCCTTGTCAATCTGATCGAGGCGATCGGCCTCGCGGGCGACCTTCGTCGCGAGCGCATCTACGGACCTGCAGCTATCCATATGCGTCGTATGGGGTCGCGCGCAGGTCTCTGGCAAGATCCGGGGCAAATAAGTTCCGCCTTGCTCGCCCTCGGCAAGGCGCTCGGGCAGCGACCAGCGACGTCACTCTCTCACTTCGAGTACCTTGAGGTGGGTGTGTACACGTGCTGGACGTGCGTGGTCATCTCATCGTACCTGAAGCGCCTCATCGGCTCAGCTGGCCACTTTGCTGGCCACGCGGTCGATGTCAAGAGCGTCAACATCCATCAAGGCACATTCGCCTTGATGACCCGCCTCAATGTGTCCTTCGAGGGCCGCGCGGTGCGTAAGCACACTGAACTCTGGAGCATGACGCCATTGGGACCCCCACGCGCGCCCAAGGGCCATCCAAGGGCCATCCGTCGAGGCGTCAGGCCCCCGATCGCTATGAGGCCATTTCTGAGGCCCGTACGTTCGATTCTCGTCGTCTTGGCCAGCCCTTTGATCGCCGCCTTGCTCTCGACGAAGGCAAAGCCAAAGGGGCAGGGGGCGGTCGGCCGCGATTCGACGTGTGCTTCATCGATGGTGATCATTCGTACAGCGGCGTCAAGGGCGACTACGCGCAGCTCGCGCCGCACTGCCGCATCGCCATGTTCCACGACATCCAGGACTCGTCCACCATGCTCGACTCGGGCAGCACGTATGCAGGCGGCGTGCCCATGTTCTGGGCGCATGCACGTTCGCACGTGCGCAGCGCGCGTGTCGTCGAGCTCACGAGGCAAGGCGCGCCTTTCTGGCCTGTCTTCGGCATCGGTGCTTGATTGCCACGGATTGCCACGGATTGCCACTGATTGCCACTGATTGCCATTGATTGCCATTGATTGCTCTTCGGCGACACGTGGCAGGGCTGCTCCTGGCTGGGCCAGGCGGCACCGCCGAGCCGGACGACGGCATGGCTGTTGCCCAGTGGCCGCCCTGGCAAGGGCAAGGTGCGGCTGCGCTGCGCCGGGCACTGTGCGACGGCAACCACGCGGCCGAGCCGCAGCCTAAGCCGCAGCCGGGGCAGGAGCGCCTTCTACCATTGCGCCTTCCTGAGCGCCTTCCCGCGCGCTACGTGGCTCACGAGATCATGTGCCCGATTGCAACGGAGGAGAACCTCAAGTCGATCCTCGAGGCCACGAAGCGTACCGTGCCCAAGTCTCTTCTCACATTCGCGATGGGCCTGCGCTGGAATGAGACACGAGTTGCGGCGGCCACCGCGCGGTTGCTCTGACTGACACGTACACAAATGAGTCCGTCTCGCTTACACGCGCAGCGGGTACTATGTGTGCCGCTTTGTTGAAGGTAGCACAGCCGTCTTAAGCTGAGCGCCGGTCCAGTCAGCGCGCGCGTAGTTCGGTTGGAAGTTGCTAGTTGGCACACGCGCGGGCGGGGGTTGCGGGTTCGTACATGTTGATTGTCGTGTACACGGTGCACGGGGCGGGCGCACGCAGTATAGTATACAGGGTGCAGGTACCGGTACAGAACAGGCTACTTGTAGAGCAGAAACAAGAATGGCATCAAAGGGAAATAAATCACTTGAACCACAACCAGGACTGTGGCTGGTTCCGCGGGCTCGGCCGTGTCTGACTTTTGCGATCATGCCCCGGCGCATGTGCGCAGTGCGGTTGCGCGCGGCCTCGGACCGAGCGGTCGCTCGATTTGTTTCTCCCAAGCGCCGGTTTTCATCAGAGAAAAGCAAACCGTCACGAGCCACTGCTGTCCCGTGCGCTGTAGACTGGCCCCTGCTGATCCCGACGTGGTGCGCCAGGTGGTGCACGATGGGATGGCGCCGCTGGAACGCTCGCTCTGCCGGGAGGTGGAGCCGGCCTATGCAGGGGTTGGCCTGGCTTCTCTTCGACAGGTGGCGCGTGAGCTGGTGGCCGCGGCGAACGAGTGTGCAATCGAGGCGACGCAACATTGACGAAGCATCTCACACGGCACTGCTCGCCGATGGGCTTTGCAACATCGAGCACGCTGCCATTGCAACTGAGAATCGTACGCACGCGGCGACGGCAGGCGCCCCCCGCCCCCGAGTAATCGGCATGCGCTGTCTCACGGGGTACGTCCCGTGGGTACGCCCTCTGCAGCGCACTCAATGCAGCCTCTACAAGGGTATCGTCACGGATGAAGCCAGGCCCAGGGTTGAGCTCGACTGTCGCCGCGGATGCGGACGGCCCACTAGCCAAATTTGCCCAAGTCGCAAACACATAGTGATGGGGCGCCATCCGCGACACAGATAGCAGGTGCAGACGCAGTCCATCGGGTGCAATCCGCCTCGTCCGACTGCCATCATCCAGCAGTGTTGAGTTTGGAGAAGCAGGAACAGGAGCGGAACCATAACCAGTAGCCCAAACTTGCCCACGGCGTTGCCGTTCGTTCCGCCACCTCGCGAGCGTCTGATCCAGCATGGCATGCTCTGTGCAAGAGTCTGCCTTCGTGCGAAGGTACACGCTCAGCTTGGCCCCGTCGGGAGGCGATAGGTAGGCTTTCCAAGGAGGTCGCTCCATCCGAGGCTCGCCCTCCACGCCTCCAGTGCGGCGCGGTGTTTGAAAGTTTCATTGCGTCGAGGCCATTTGCATGCAGTACATGTACTGCCATTTGCATGCAACTGAGAACCGCGGCTGTTCGAGCTCTTTCGTAGCAGAAGGGTTTCACGACGAGATCCATCCAGCGAATTGTTTGCTGTGCGCCGTCGTCGATGGCGAGCCACCGCGAAGGCTCGCCGTGCGTCACGTCCTTCCCGAAAGACGCTACGGTCGCCGAGTGCCAACCCTTTTGCAGCTTCGCCGAGGCGTCTCACCACTGCCCATGGTGCAAGTGCAAAGCGTGCGCCTTTTGCACGCCGACCTCTGAGATTACCCACATCTATGCGTCTGCTGGGGTCCGCATGGTCGCCTGCACAGAAGGCATAAGCGTGCCATATCAAAATCCACGCGGCGGCACGACGCTCCAGCAATGCAAGGAGGCGTGCGATGCGGCGTCCGCCACGTGTCGCTCATTTTCGTATAGTGGTGCATTGAAGAGCTGCAAGCTGTGGAGGAGCGGGGGCGAGCCACTCTCCTTTTGCGACCGGCAAGACTGGAGCACCTACTGGCGCGTCGAGATCCCGATGAGGAGCGTGAGCGGCGGCGGCAGCACTAGCAGCAGTAGCAGCAGTAGCAGCAGTAGCAGCGCCGCCGCGCCGCCGCCCGCTGCGGCACTGCTCGGCCCGATAGGGCTGCCTCGGCGCGCCATTGTGCAGGGGCAACAGCTGGTCGACTCAGCGAGCGGTGCGGCGCTGCAGCTGCACGGCTTGAACATCTATCTGGACTACGTGCACTACGACGATATGGCGCTCATGCGGCAGCTGCTGCCCTCGGCCAACCTGGTGCGCCTCGTCGGCATCTTCTGGCACGATGCCGAGCGCCTCGCCGACTGCACGTGCTGCACGGACGACATCACGCAGGTGCGCCACCTGCGCCGCCGAGTGACGCCGAGTGCCGCAGAGTGCCGCCGAGTGACGCCGAGTGCCGCCGAGTGCCGCCGAGTGCCTCTCTGGTTGTCTCTCTGGTTGTCTCTCTCGTGACAGCATTGAGTGTCGGGGCACGGATGGCACGTGCCGCAGGGCTATTTTGCACCGAGCTGCCTCGAGAAACTGCTGACGGCTGTGCGGGCGATCACGAGCCGGGGCATCTGGGTGGTCGTGGCGGCCAAAGCGCGCTACGCTGCCGGTGAGGACACAAAGCCCGACGCGTCCCCGAAGCCGTGGCGAGCACCTTCTGAATTTGGTACGCCCCTTGCGCCGCACAGGTGAGAAGCCGGAGGTACATCCCGACGTCTTCCACAGCGCTGAGCTCGCGCGCCGTTTCCGCGAGCTCTGGCGATACGTGGCGCGCGCTCTCAAGCCGTTGCCGATGCTCGCGGGCATCGAGCCCATGTCCGAGCCGCGCAACAAGCAGGTGGCGCAGACGGAGGTGGCTCGCTTTTATGAGGGCGTGTGCGGCGCGGTGTACTCGGTCGACGACCGCATGCCGTGCATAGTGGGTCCGACGCCGTATTACAAGGTCTGGCAGCTGAACTCGTCGATGCTGCTGCACTGGCCCGACGGTCGTCTGATGGAGCACATCGTGTACACCTTCGACTTTTTCGAGCCGTGGGAATACGTGACCTCGGAGGACGGGCAGCAGCTCAGCGCGGATGGGTACCCCGCCCTCTACCCGTGCGCCGTCGCGCACAAGGGGTGGGCGTCCCTCTTCTGCCCGCACGGCGCTGAGGCGCCTGTGATGGTGGACAAGCAGTGGTTACTCGGCCTGCTCGAGCGTTTCCCGCTGCAGCTGATGCGTCAGTACAACGTGCCCGTGCTGGCGAACCAGTGGGGGGTCAAGCGCTCGGTGGGGGAGGCGCGCGGTCGGCTGCGGTACGCAGAGGATGTGGCGACGCTCTTCGAAGCACACGGCGTGCACTCGGCACTGTGGATCTGGCGCTCCTATTCCAAAGATACGTGGGGCTTTGAGCTCGTGCACGAGGACGAGGCGCAGCGCGAGACGGTCGACGTGAAGCTCATGAGCACGCTCGATCGCGTCTGGCGCTCCACCAGTGCGCCCCGGCTCCTCCCACTCACGACGGCGCCTACCTTGGTCAGTACGGTTGTCAGTACGGTCAGCGCGGCTAGCGCAGCTAGCGCGGTCAGCATAGGCGCGGCCAGGCAGCCCACCGCCAGCCACCTCACTGCCAGCCACTTGCCGCCCTCACCGTTGCCGCCGCCGCCGCCGCCCTCACCGCAGCCTTCGCCGGCGCCGCCGCCGCCGCCATCGCGCCCGCCGCCGCTCGCGCCACCGCCTAACCGGCCACAAGTGACTGAGGCAGCCCTCGCCGGCGGCCGATCGCGCTGCGCCACCTCGCTTCCAGAGAGCAGTAGCTGTTGGGCGGAGCGCTGCTGCAACGACGCGGCGTTCACGTGCTTCGTCAAGTTCCCGGCCGTTGCACACTGTCGGCCATCGGCATTGGGCTGCCCGTCTGGCTGGGCTTGCGGTTTCGACACAGTGCATGCGCCGTCGCTGCCGCCGCTGCCGCCGCCGCCGCCGCCGCCGCCTGCGCAGCCGCCTCCGCCGCCGCCCTCGCTGCCACTGCCGCCGCCGCGGCCGCTGCCGCCACCGCCGCTGCCCCCACCACCGCTGCCCCCACAGCCGATGCCACCACCGCCCCCGCCGCTCGGGCGCTCTCCGAGCGCCGTGCCGAGCGCCATGCCGAGCGCCGTACCGAGCGCCATGCCGAGCGCCGTGCCGAGCGCCATGCCGAGCGCCGTGCCGAGCGCCATGCCGAGCGACGCAGAGGACGGCGGCCCCACGTTGCCATCGGAGCGCTCGGGCGGTGCGGCGCGCGGCTTCGGCAGTCTAGTCGCCTTGGCGCGCTCGCACCTCCCCCCGACGCTCAACACGGCGCTGGGCTCGGCGAGCCCCGACGAGCTTCTAACCGTCGGTGCGCCCGCGCTGCTCGTGCTCATGCTCGGCGTGCTCATGCTCGGCAGACGGCTGAGCCGCTGCGGCGAGCACGGCGCGCGCTTCTCGCGCGTGGCAGCCGGTGAGGTGGACGGGGCGAGTGGTGTGGCCGGCGAGGACGGCGAGGACGACGACGTGGAGGAGGACGATGATGATGACGATGAGTACGGAGGCAACCCGGCGGCGTCCTTGGCTGTGAGCGCGCGGCGTCTCGATGAGAGGGAGCGCCGCATACTCGATGCATGCAGCAGCCGTGGGCCAGCCGGAAAGACGGGCGGCCGTGGGCCTCCGCGAGCTCGGCACGTCATGGCCAAGCCGCAGCACCAGCCGCACCGAGGCACAGGCGGCCGCCGGTCCTCGGGAGGATGGTGACACACGCATCGTTGCGTCTCCCCGGGTGAGGGGTGTGTGGTTGCTACAGTTCCGAGCGTACGCAGTATATAATCTCCTCAAATACGCTGCGGAGACTGTGTGCTGCGCGTCAGTTCGGTCTACTTATAGTCGATTAAGATTCTCTGACATAACGGAATGCGGCGCGCGATGCGCCGCAAGACCACTCACAGACGCAAGCACCTCGATCTCCCTTAGGTCTCAGATCTCCGAGACATCGAAATCATCGTCGTCGAGCACATCATCCAGGTTGTGTCCCTCGGTTTGCACGGGGCTCTTTGGCCTCCACTCCGTCTGGATCGACGGCTTTGTAAACTTCTTGGGTGCCTTGAGGGCACGTGTCGAAGCTTTCGCAACGTCGGGATGCTCGGTCTGAACGGAGGTATAGCGTCCACGCCGGACATGATGCACGATGGCGAGGAGCGCGAGCCCTACCGCACTCAGTGAAGCGGCCGCCATCAGGGTGGGGCCGGACATTGCGAGGGCTACGAACCCTAGCGGATGGTCTGGCGGAGGGGCCAGCGGTGGCAGCGGCGATGGGGGAGGCGGCAGCGGCGATGGGAGAGGCGACGGCGGCGGCAATGGCGGCGGCGGCAACGGCGGAGGCGGCGCCGGTGAGGGGGACGGCGGTGGCGATGATGACACCGGCAGCGGCGGAGGTGGTTGTGGTACGGGATTGCTTGGCGCCGGGTGCGTGGGCGGGCTCGCGCCTAAACTCCGTGCACGCGCCGCAAGGATATCAGTCGACTGCAGCTGAGAGAGGAGCTCGAGCTTGGATGCGACCGGAGTGTTCCAATCCTGTTCCAGCAGACCCCCGGTGTCGACAGAGTTTGGGTTGAGAGCGAAATAGAAGAGGCCGATCTCGTGCTCAGCCATGAAGGCAATCGCCCAGTCCTGCCAGGTCTTATCACGCATCTGCGGGTCGTGCCCTGACGGATTGCCCGGGGTGTCGTAGAAGCCACCCATCTCACCGATCACCACGGGTGCCAGCTGCTGCTGGGCGATGAACGCAAAGCGAGCGCTCCAGATGCTTGCCATGTTGGCAGGGAACGTCGCGTCCTTAAAGTACCATTGCTCATAGACAGCTGGCCCGTATGTATGCGGCGAGTACACGAGTTTCGTCGGATCCGAGAGGCGCACAGGCTGCTTGTGCACTCCGGCAAGGTTCTCCCCCCACCAGATCCCAGCGCCGCCACTATCCATGCCGGGCGCCCCTGGGCTGTAGCCCACCCCTTCGACCATGATCATCCATCGTGAGCAACTCGAGAGGACTTGGTTGCCCAGCCGCTCGGCCGCCTGGCCCCAGTCCGTGCCTGGATCACCCTTGCCCCAGGAGGCGGCGTGCGGCTCGTTCTGCAGGTCCGCGGCGAACACGTTCCACTGCGGGCACAGCTTCGCCGCGACCTTCTCCCATGAGGTCTTGACGCGCACCTCCGGCGTGGCAGCATCGAACCACAAGCCGTCGCCAGGCCACGCGTCCGCGCGCAGACGGTGGGCGGCGATCATGACGAGGATGCCATGCTCTGCCGCTACCTGCGCGAGTTTCAAGAACATGTCCAGGTACGAGTAATGGGCAAGCTCCGGAGCCTCCCAAGGCGCTCCCACGCCGTACACCTTCTCGTTGGGCGCCTCGAGCATAGCATCGCCCAAGACGGAATCGTGATTGAACAGGAAGCGGATTGCATTAAAGCCGTGGCGCTTGAGGAACTCCATGTACCATGAAATAGGGTGTTTGTCCAACCCTAATGGCGGGCCAGAGCGGCCCTCGGAGCCGAACCAATTGACACCCTTGATGTGCAGTCTTTCGCCGTTGGCGAACAGATGCGCGCCGACTGCCGCGACGTGGAAGGTCTCAGTCCCGAGTGCACGGTTCCACGGTGGCAGCGATGGCAGGGGCGGGGGCGGTGGCAGTGATGGAGAGTGCGCCGGGCAGCCGACTTCAGGACCGCAGCCTGGACACTCGGGATGCATGCACGTCCATCTGTTGCAGAAGGCGGAGCAGCCGTACTCCTGGCAGCGCTTGTCGCCGTCGCCGCACGTTATGGATCGGATCGGAAGCGCATTGAGAATGATTACAGACACCAGCGCCCGACTCGTTCGCCACATGAGCACGTAGTGTGCCACGTCAGGCGATACCACACCTAAGTGCAATTCTGTCCGTTGCGGGCCCAACGGGTGCATGCACGTTGTCATAAAAGTCAAGTCAAAAGACAAGCTTTTCTAGCACGAGCCAAGCTGTGGACTGTTCGCACTCACGATTTGTCTGTGTGACTTCTAACACGATTTGCGATGACCTGGCTTTTCGTGAACGTTAACACGACAGACGCGACAACCGGTGCTACGGCACTGTTACTGCCCGCTCAGAATACACACACCTTACATGACCCCAAATGAGACGCGGAGCATGCGCGCGCTGGCGGCGTTGAGGACGGTTTGGGCGTCGGCGGCTTGGATGGCGGTGGAGATGTCGGCAACGTGGTGCGTGAGGAAGCTGCGGGGGGACGCGCGGCCCTCGCCGTGAGAAAAACGGGTTCACACATGTCACCTCCTCAAACCACCTCGCTCGCAAAAAGCTCGCTCGCAAGATGGAGGACTCCCTCGCGGACCCGCTGATTGACGCCATCGCGACGGCGCGCGTGCCGACCGACCGTCCTTGCCCGACGCGGCACCTCGCAATCGCCCCGCCATACGATTGGAGCCGCACCTACATGGCTGCAAAGGACATGGAAGAGTACCTGCCCGGCGTGCCGCTCGATGCGACACTCGTTGAGGCGACCGAGGATGGCTTCGACGTCCTCGCGTCCGACGGCGTGACCTCGCTCGTCCACGTCGTGGTGGAGCGGCGGCGCCACCAGCCGCTGCGGCCGGGCGATCCTGTCGTCGCCACCGTCGCCGGTGTCGGCCTGGAGGGCGACCTTCTGCGCGAGGGCCGGCCGGGCGAGTGGGTCGTTCGAGCCAGGACTGGCGGGCGACAAGGACACGGTTCCCGGCTCACGGTTCCGGATCGCCTAAAGGAGTTACTTCTAAGCTGTCCGAGGCTCGCGGCGGCACACCAGGCAGTCATGTTTGACATGCAGCAGGCGGCAGCTAAGGCGGCAGCGGCAGTGGAGGAAATCACAGTGCCAGCTTCCGACGTCACATACTCGTGGAGAGTGGGCCGCGACATGTGGATGAAGGCGGTGCGCCTGGCACCGCTGCGGCTAGTGGCGCGCAAGGCCAACTGGCTCGGAATCGGTTCGCTCGAGCCCGAGAATAAGGATGCGACGGCAGCTCGGAGGGCGCTCTCCGCCGGTGACCCGGCCGCACTGTGGGGCGTCACAGACGAGCCGGAGCTCAACGGCCAGGTGCGTGGACAAGGTTCGAGAGTCTCCACTCCCTTATTGGACACCAGCATTCAATGTGCGCTGAACGCGCGTGCGTCCCTCTGTGCTTGCCATACAGGGTGTCACACTCCTCGAGAAGCTCGCTGGGAGTCGGGTGCGGGTTCATGGACTCGCGAGCAAGCCCGAGCTCAACGGAAGCGTCGGTGAGGTCGAAGGGCCTGCCCTGGACGAGCGCGTGTTCGTTCGTCTCGATGCGCCGCACAACAAGACTGTCTCGCTCAAGTCATCCAACCTCGAGGAGCTCGGATCTTCCGACGGGCGGTGGCGCGTCCGCCTCGAGCGGCTCGGCGACGGTGACGCGCCAACGGAGCGCGTGGTGTCTGCTGCGGCCATCGGTGCGCTGCCCAACTGGCCGTTTCTCGGCGTGTCGGTCGCGTGCCTGCGCGCATTCGCTCGGGCACACGAGGCGCTGCTCGTCGATGCCACGACTGAGGACGTGTGCGAGCGCGTGTGCAAGCCGCTCACCGAGACAGCAGGGGACTCGCTGGCCGCGTGCCTCGTCCGATCGGGGGCGGTCGACCCCGTGACAGGCGTGCCGTTGGCCGCCGCACCAACCATCTTCGTCTCGCACGCGCGCAAGTACCTGTTCCGCGACCTCGTCGACGCCGTGTGTGCGCACGTGTCGTCGCTGCCCGAGGAGGAGCACGAGCGGCATTACGTGTGGCTCGACATCTTTTCGCAGTACCAGCACTGGATCGGCGACGTGGGCACGGCGCAACGGCCTTGCAACTGGGACGTCGTCTTCCAGCTCACGACGGCCGCGATCGGGCACACGTGCCTCGTCTTCGCGCCATGGCGGGACGCGGTGCCACTTCGGCGCGCGTGGATGCTCTGGGAGGTGCTGTGCACTCTGACGGCGCAAGGAAAAAAGGGCGGCGCGCCGTCGGCGCTGAGGGTGCGGCTGCCGCCGGCGGAGTCGACTGACTTTCAAGCGGCGCTGGTGAATGAGTTCGACGCGATCGCGGCGAGCGTGGCACGCATTGACTCGCGCTCGGCCGAGTGCTTCACGCGGGAGGACCAGGCGATGGTCCATGCGGCGATCGATCGCACGCTGAAAGGCGGTCACACAGAGCTAGATGCGCGGCTCTCGGAGGCGCTGCGCGAGTGGCTCGTGTCGGAGGGCCGCGCGGCGTTGGCGCGCCTGCCGCGCGAGGAGCGGGCGACGTCGAAGCTGCAGAATCGCCTGGGGTTGCTGCTGTTTAACCAGAGCAAGCTTGACGAGGCGGAGCCGCTGCTGCGTGAGGGGCTCGAGGTGCAGCGTGCCACGCTCGGCGATCGGCACCCTGGCACGCTCGCTTCCATCAACAATCTGGGGACGCTGCTGCAGGCCCAGGGCAAGCTCGACGAGGCGGAGCCGCTGATGCGCGAGGGGCTCAAGGCGCAGCGTGCGAGGCTCGGCGATCGGCACTCTGACACGCTCGCCTCTATGAACAATCTGGGGGCGCTGCTGTATAACCAGGGCAAGCTCGACGAGGCGGAGCCGCTGATGCGCTCGGCGCTTGATGCCAGGCGTGCGATGCTCGGCGATCGGCACTCTGACACGCTTGACTCCATGAGCAGTCTGGGGACGCTGCTGACAGACCAGGGCAAGTTCGACGAGGCGGAGCCGCTGTTGCGTGAGGCAATTGAGGCGAGCCGTGCGACGCTCGGCGATCGGCACCCTGACACGCTCATCTACATCAACAATCTGGGGGCGATGCTGAAGGACCAGGGCAAGCTCGACGAGGCGGAGCCGCTGTTGCGCGAGGCGCTCGAGGCGAAGCGTGCGACGCTCGGTTATCAGCACCCGCACACGCTCAACTCCATGCGCAATCTGGAATCGCTGCTGAAGGCCCAGGGCAGGCTTGACGAGGCGGAGCCGCTGCTGCGCGAGGACCTTGAGGCGGAGCCGCTGCTGCGCGAGGACCTTGAGGCGAGCCGTGCGACGCTCGGCGATCGGCATCCTCACACACTCGCCTCGATCATGAATCTTGGGACGCTGCTGTATGAACAGGGCAAGCTCGACGAGGCGGAGCCGCTGCTGCGCGAGGGGCTCGAGGTGCAGCGTGCCACGCTCGGCGATCGGCACCATAGCACGCTCAGCTCCATCGGCCATCTGGGGTCGCTGCTGCATGCCCAGGGCAAGCACGACGAGGCGCTGCCGCTGTTAGTCGAGCATTGCCGTGGGACGCTCGGCGATCGGCACCCCGACACGCTCCGACTCATGGACGTGCAAAGGGCGCTCGAATTGAAGCGTGCGCCGCTCGTCGGCAAGCAGGTGCTGGTGCATGGGCTCGTCGCGAAGCCGGAGCTCAACGACAGGACGGGGACTGCGGCTGGCTGGGACAGCGAGCGCGGGCGGTACTCTGTGCGGCTGCTGGATGGGAGCTTGCTGTCCTTGAAGCCAGCCAACCTGCGACAGCTTGACACTACACAGGAGCCACAGATGGTGGACCTCGCGGACGCGCAGGAGGTCTCCCTCGTGGACTCGCTGTTGGACGCCATCGCGACGACGCGCCTTTTGGGCGCCATCGCGACGATCGAGACGCAGCGAGCGACGCTCGGCGATCGGCACCCTGACACGCTCACCTCCATTCGCCAAAAAAAGATCGAGGCCAACGAGGCCATGAACAACGAGGCCATGAACGAGCTCCTCTGCGGGCGACTCGAGGCGCTCGAGGCGAGGCGTGCGACGCTCGGTGATCGGCACCCTCACACGCTTGGCTCCATGGGCAATCTGGGGTTGCTGCTGCACGCCCAGGGCAAGCTCGACGAGGCGGAGCCGCTGTTGCGCGAGGCGCTCGAGGCGAGGCGTGCGACGCTCGGCGATCGGCACGCTCAAACGCTCATCTCCATGAGCTATCTGGGGGGGCTGCTGACAGACCAGGGCAAGCTCGACGAGGCGGAGCCGCTGTTGCGCGAAAACCTTGAGGCGAGCCGTGCGACGCTCGGCGATCGGCACCCTCACACGCTCACCTCCCTGAACAATCTGGGGCTGCTGCTGCATGCTGAAGGCAAGCTCGACGAGGCGGAGCCGCTGTTGCGCGAGGCGCTTGAGGCGAGCCGTGCGACGCTCGGTGATCAGCACCCTAAAACGATCATCTACAGCAACAGTCTGGGGATGCTGCTGAAGGCCAAGGGTTTTCTTGGCGACGCGCTGCCGTTGTTGACCGAGCATAGCCGTGGGACGCTCGGCGATCGGCACCCCGACACGCTCAAAGTCATGGACATGCATAGGGCGCTCGAATTGAAGCGCGCGCCGCTCGTCGGCAAGCAGGTGCTGGTGCATGGGCTCGTCGCGAAGCCGGAGCTCAACGACAGGACGGGGACTGCGGCTGGCTGGGACAGCGAGCGCGGGCGGTACTCTGTGCGGCTGCAGGATGGGAGCTTGCTGTCCTTGAAGCCAGCCAACCTGCAACAGCTTGACACTACACATGAGCCACAGCCAGGGACACAATCTGTCCAAGGAACGGCGCCGTCTTCGTCATCACCCGACCCGAGTGCTGGAGGGCTCGTTGGCGAGCAGGTGCTGCTGCATGGGCAGGTGGCGAAGCCTGAGCTCAACAACAGGAGGGGGACTGCCGGCTGGGACAGTGCACAGTACAGTATTCATACCGGTGAACTACTGGCCGTGGCTCCCGCGGTCGCACCGGTCGCCATCGGCTACCGGGAGGGACAGGCAGTGGAAGTGATTGTCGGCGACGAGTGGCGCCAGGGTCGAATTTACGACGGGAACGAGGCGGAGGGTACGTATGACGTGGCCTTGCAGGGCGGCAAGTACGTGGAGGGGGTGAGCGCTGATCGGCTGCGCTCGATCTGACGAACTTGGCCTGCGCATCCAGCCCCACGCCACCGCTCTCTGGCCCGAAGTCCTGCCCTGCCCGTGAACTATCTGTTGAACAGTGCACAAAGGGGGAAGTAGACCGACCGGAGAAAGTGAGAACGGAGACATGGGGAAGGCCACGCGCGCAGGGGGCGGGTGTCATGTTGTCCAAGACTGTGCCGGCTCCCTGGGCCGGGTTTTGCACACGGATTGATACAAACCCGTGCTTTGTGACCGCATGCGACGTGTGGTCATGTGGTGTGGATGGTGGCGGCCTTGCTGCATTCTGGTGGCGACGGCCTTGCTCGCGCATGTGCTCGTGCTGGCTGCGTGGTGCTGGTGGTGGTGCTGTGCGGCGCGCGCTCTCGTCGGTGCCGTGACCGGACCATGGACCGAACTAGCGTAGTGTGGCCTAAACCTAATCCTCAGGATTTCGATTGTCGTTGTCGAGTCGTTCCTGTTGTAACAGGAACATCCTGACGTGATAACTCGAGTACCCCGCTGCGACCCCCGGCTAGTCGTCGAACGATCCGGATCTGGAACCCGCACCGATCCGGGATCCGGCATCCGATTGCCCGGCATCCGCCCCGCCGTGCGAGGACGAAGACGCGAGGATTTAGAGAAATGACAATGCTGTGTGCTAAAAGACGTACTGTGTGCTAACAGTCATTGTGCAGAGAATCATCTGTGAGACGCCGGACCGATCACAAAGCCTTGCCAGTCAAGAAGTCAAAGTCGAGGAAGTTCTTGGTTGGCATCGGATTCTTGTTCTGGCTCTTATCGGCGGAATTTCGGCACGAGTTGGAGCCTGGGATTCGCTCCAACCCCTGCCCCTCGCACGAGAAGATACCAAGGTACTGCGAGATGAACTCGCTCGAGCCGGCAGCGGGTAACTCCATCGAGACCACCTCAGGCAACGTGTATTTGGATCCAGCCAGCGTCAGGTACTCGCCGAGGACGCTGCCCGCCGCCTCGGCGCCAGCGAGCTGCTGGTCGGCCTTCTGCTCGCGGCAGCCCTGCTTTATGGCGCTCAACTCGCTCTCGAGGCGGGCCGAGAGCGACCTCGCCTTGGAGAGATCGACCTCGCTCAGCAGCGTCATCTGGGTGGTGGCCTTGTCCATGACTTTGACCGTGCCGCTCAGCTGGACCGTGACGGTCTGGAGCACAACAATGCTATCATCGGCGCTGTCACCCTTTAGTTCCTTGCTCTTGAGCTTTGAAGCGAGCTCCTTGAGGCGCGTCTGCGAAAGCTGTATCTCGCGGAATGGTCCATCTAGCTCCGAGCCAAATAAACCAGCATGCGCACGCAGCGGCGGCAGAGCGGCGGCCGCTGCAGATGCTAAGGCGGTCGCTGCCGCACGACGCGTCAATAGCGGCGGCGGAGTGGTGAGCGACAACGTGCATGCGACAAGAACGGCGGCGGCGACGAGCATGGCAAAGCAATCTCGATGGGGAGGTTCGACCGAAACCAACTTAGAATGCGTTTAGTTACGAGATCTGTTGGCATGACGTGGCGATGAGCAGCCTCTGTGACAGTCCATCAGTCATGTCGCGGCCTCTCCCGCGCTCACCAACCCTCCGTCTCAAAGAGCTCCTCCGATCATGCATTTCTGGTGCCCGGGAGCCTCTTCGCTCTTGCTCTTCCCGCTGCCGACTGGGATTACATCGACAATTCGTCGGAACGTCGGTTTGTGCCCCCGCCCACGACAACGCACATCACGTTAAGTGCTATAGTACTGTTGTATGTACGAGCACTCTTACCCCGCCCTTTCTGTCTTGGAGCGACTAATACGGGTCATCTGGGCAGGTCGGCCCACATACCTAATACGGGTCATCTGGGCAGGTGCCCACATAGTACGCGACACTCCCGTCGCCGGCGTAATAGCATCCCTCCTTCCACTGGCCTGCGAGGTAGCATGGCGGTGCGGGCAGCTCCTCACGTTCGTCGTCGTCGTCGTCGTCGTCGTCGAGGCCACCAGCGGCTCGCCAGCCCAGCGTCGCCCGATAGCCCGCGCCGCCGAGCGTCACGCGCGAGCCACGCGACTCCTCGGAGATCAACACAGCGCACAGCCGGCGCACCCACACCTGCACCGCGCGCGCGCACACCGTGTGCTGCGCGTCGTCGTGGCCGAGCAGTGCGGGCTCCGCGGTCCAGCGCCGCCCGTTGCACGTGAGCTCAAAGGCCGCGGCTAGCGTCGTGGTGGGCGCCTTGGCCGGCCGCACCATCGCGAGGCGCTCTCCTCGACCACCGAGCGCGCGCACCGCGACACCGCTCTCGAGACGAATGGGGATCACACGACGCGCCTCGCCATTCGCAGCGTCGAAGCTGCCGAAGCTGCCGCCGCTGCCGCCCCTGCCGCCGCTGGCGCTCTCGCTCACGACGGCGCTGCCCTCTCCTCGGGCTGCGCCGGCTGGTCGGCCGCGCACGTCCCTCTCAAGGGCACGCTTCACGTGCCCAACCTCCAGCTTGACAGTGTAGAGGGGGCGCCCTACGATGTCCATTTCACACTTCTCAACAGTGGCCGCCGACTCGCTGCCGTCGGTCCGTTTGACCAGCACTTTCGCGCCGATGGCGAAGGGCCTCTCCCCCCCTTCGATGCTCCGCGAGCGGTGGACCTTTCCTGCGGCTGCTGCTGCTGCTCCAGTTGCGGCTGCGCCGCCGTCGCCCGCCCGCGCGCGCTCGAGGCAGAGCAGGAGGCGTGAGGAGAGAAGGACGCAGTACCACTCGGCGCGGGGTCGGCTCGGCGCATCGCCCCCCTCAGCCGAAAGCCACAGGTGCCCCGCATGCAACACTCGACCCTCAAACACCCCATCGACCACCTCGGCCGACAACGCCGCCGCCGCCGCCGCCGCCGACGCGGACGCTTCCATCGCAGCCAACTCGCCCGTGACCACCCTTCGCGCCGCCGCGCGCAAGAGAGAGAGAGGCGTGCGAGTGAGGCGCGCGTCGGCGGCGCTACTGGCCCGAGAGCTTGAGAAGCGTTGGCTCTTGAGGCGCGGGAGATGCGGCAGGTAGACTATCTCGTCGTCGTCGTCGTCGTCGTCGCCAGCGCGCTCGCGCCGTGCGGCAAAGGCGCGCTGGATGCGGGCGGCGGCCAGCTGCTCGAGCACGGCGCGCTGACGCTGCTGCTCGAGCTGCCGGCAGCGCTCGTGCCCGTGCTGCCGGCGCGCGCCCAGGAAGGGCAGCATGACCCTGGCAATCTTCTGACCCGCGCTCCGGATGCGCTCTCGCGCGCGCTCGATGGCGTTGCGCTTGGCGGAGCGCAACATACGGTAGCGACGCTTGTGCACCCACATAAGCAACGTCTTCTCGAGGATGGGCAAAGCCGCACGCCGCCGCTCATATTCTTCGAGGAGGGCACGAACCTCGGGCAGCGAGGCGGACGCATCAAGCGCCGTGTCGAGCGCATCCGCACCGCCGCCGCCGCCCATGAGGCGCCCAAGGAAGCTGCCCCTCGAAGCACGGCAGAAGAGCTTGGTGGTACCGAAGCGCAGGTCCGTTGCGGGCACACCGCTCGCGAGAGCGAGAGCCCGCACGAGCTCGCGCGCGGGCAGCTGAGCCGCCCACTCGGGCAGCCCGCTCGCGTACTTGGCATGCACCTCGACGTAGTCGAGTCGAGTGGGGAACCCGAGCTTCATCAGCCGCACCGCCTCGAGCAGGCCCGACGCACGCAGCTGGCCGAGCACTACACGGCCGTCGAACTCGACCCGCGGCGCTGCGCCACCCGCGCCCGCTTCGTACTGCTCGCCATAGGCACGCTCGCCATAGGCGCCGTCGCCGACGGCCTCACTGGCCGTACCGGTAGGCTCCTGCGCGTGTACGCCGCCGCGCGGGCGCACGCAGCGTACAAAGTAGGAGCGCGTGGCGGCGAGAGCGTCGAGCAGCTCGCGAAGGGAGGCCTCGAAGGCCGCGTACACGGTGGCCGCGCCACGCCGGCCGCCGCCGCCAGCGCCGCCACCAGCGCCGCCAAAGAGGGCGTGGACGAGGGCGTCGGTGGAGGTGGCGAGGGCGTCGGAAGCCTCCACTGGCAGCTTGTCCACATTCTTCTCGACGAAGTGCGAAGAGGAGTAGCGGATGGGTCCGGCGAAGTGGCGCAGCACAAACTCGGCCTTGGGCGCATCGCTATTGGCAGCGCCGCCGCCGCGCCGCCGTCCTCGGCGCTGCTTCGGGCGCGAGAAGACGCGCGAGCGGGCGTGCGCCTGCATGGCCCGTTCCAGGAAGGCCTCGTCCTTCGGATCGGCGAGGGCGCACTGTTCATCGAGCAGTGGGAGGAGCCCAGTTGGACGCGCGGCGAGCAGCGTAAGGAGCTCGTGATTCTCCGGCACCTGATGAGGCAGGCAATCGGCATGCACTCAGAGATGCACTCAGCATGCCATCAGAGGTCATCAAATGCCATCAGGGGCGCTCGGAGGCCATCGGAGGCCATCAGAGGCCATCAGAGGCCATCAGAGGCCATCAGAGGC
>ENA-UOXO01000747-UOXO01000747.1-mixed-culture-metagenome-genome-assembly--contig:-NODE-747-length-24552-cov-103.134914_pt1 | contig 24552 bp, 18 predicted proteins | sample MGYA00238162_ERZ761640 | MGnify/ENA primary metagenome ERZ761640 (study PRJEB28914, sample SAMN08778297) | mixed culture metagenome | isolation source: Freshwater growth medium | place: USA...
ATGACCTCTGATGACCTCTGATGACCACTGATGACCTCTGATGACCTCTGATGACATCTGATGACACCCTTACCCCCACCCTGACCCCCCTCCCATCACGCCCTCGATCACTCTCTCCAATCACAGGCACATGGTCTTCAAGCACCTCCAGCACGAGAAGCAGCTGGCGGACGCCGCCGAGGCTGCCGCCGAGGCCGCCAAAGCCAAGAGCTGCAAGGAGGCCGAACCGCCTTCTACGGCGGCTGGCAGGCGCAAAGCGGGGGATTCACTCCTGAGCCTACGGCACGTGAGCCGAATGAGAGCGCTCGCCCCCACTGCGGCAAGTGCCGCCGAGGCCGCGCGCCCGCCGCACCGACGGCGATGCCCTCTCAACTACTCGCGTGACTTAAAGTGAGTTCAGTGAGCGTAATTGGAGTCAGATTTCATATTATTAAAGTCCGCGGTGACCGCGGTCGGGCGTGCGTGCCCGCGACTCGTGGAGAATGGAGTTTGGACCGGTACGTGCGTAAGTACCGGCGCGGCTTAAGTCGCCCCCTCCAGGCTTAAGGCACGACCTGCAGATCCCAGACTAAAGCCACCACGCGTGTCCCCGGACCGGGACTGCCGCCGGCCCAGACGAGAACCTAGACGCTCATCCTCAAGCCTCATGTTGCAAGTCATGCAACTTGAACTTCCGGCCGACCGAAGGCCACACACCGGCCCAAAGCAACGCACGCGTGAGCGCGTGAACTTACTCCCCCTCCCCAATACGAAGTATAGTGTTACTAGGTGTGGTGAACGCGGGTGGACCGCGACGAAACTGCTCATTGACTGGCCCAAAACAGCGCCGTTCGTTTCGGTGAAACGTTTACTTTTCGTTTTTTGCAGCGCGGAAAAACGCAATGCGTTGGCTAACCTCGGCCTGAGGCGGTTGCGAACGCCGGCCGCCCGCCTGGCCACCACTGCTTTCCTCGCGGCCGCTATTCGAGTCCGCCACAAGGATGTGGCGCACGTGTGCCCCTCTCGACGCAGAAGGCAGCTGCTGAGATAGCGGCGGCCGAGAAGGCCGTCGGCCGAGAAGGCGGCGGCTGAGAAGGCAGCCGCTGAGATAGCGGCGGCTGAGAAGGCAGCTGCCGAGACGGCGGCGGCCGAGAAGGCGGCAGCCGAGGATGCGGCGGCCGAGAAGGCCGCTGCAATCGAGAATGCCCCTGCAGTCCCAAAAAGGTCGCTGTCGAAAAGGCAGCGGCCGAGAAGGCGGCGGCCGAGAAGGCCTCTGCAATCAAGATTGCCCCTGCAGTCCAGAAAGGCCGCTGTCGAAAAGGCAGCGGCCGAGAAGGCGGCGGCCGAGAAGGTCGCGGCCGAGAAGGCGGCAGCCGAGAAGGCAGCCGCAGCCACTTAGAAGGCGGCGGCCGAGAAGGCAGCCGTCGAGAAGGCAGCCGCAGCCGCTGAGAAGGCGGCGGCCGAGAAGGTGGCGGCCGAGACAGTCACTGACGAGAAGGCCGCAGCCAAGAATGAGGCGGACGAGAAGGTCGCAGCAGCGGCGGCGGCGGAGGGGCGGTGGCGCTTCGTCGTGAGATGGAAGCCGTGCGTGCCGCCGTCGAGATGGCGGCGGCTGGGGCGAAGGCAGCGGCCGAAAAGGCGGCGGCCGAGGCCAGTGGCGGCGGCCAAGTAGGCGGCCGACGTGAAGGACGCAGCCGAGAAGGCGGCGGCCGAGAAGGCGGCGGCGGAGAAGGCGGCGGCCGAGCAGCGGCCGGGAAATTGGCAGCCGAGGCCAAGGAGGCGGACGAGGAGCTCACACGGCGGCCACTGTCAAGGTGACGGCCGAGAAGTTGGCGGCCAAAGCCTCAACAGCACAAGCTGTACGCGATCGAGCTGAGTTCGCCGACCATCCGACGCTCGATTGCGCAGTTCATCTTTATCTCCGACCCCGGGTTTGCGCTCTCGGCGTTCGCACGTGACGACCAGCTCGTCGCACGCTTTGGGCGCATCCTCGGGCCGAGCGGGCGCATCCTCGACTTTTGGATCGACTCCTCCGATGCAGAAGCCATCTACGACACGGCGCAGCGAAACGAGCGCGCCGCCGAAGTGGTTGGCATGTACCTCAACCCAACTCAGGCCAATCTGAAGCAGCTCGACGCGCTCGCCTATCTGCAGCAGGAGGCGGAGGCCAACTTCGATCGCCCCCGCCGCCATTGCCGCCGCCATCGCCGCCGCCATCTCCTTCGCCCTCTCCACCACCTCCCTCGCCGCTACCTCCCTCACCACCGCCGTCGCCACCAACATCTCCACCACCATCGCTTCTGCCATCGCCTCCGACTTCCCCGCCGCCCTCACTGCCATTGCCCTCCCCTCCACCCTTGCCACCGCCGCCCTCGCCGCCGCCCTCGCCGCCACGGCCCTCGCCGTCTCCTCCCTCGCCGCCTCCTCTCGCCACACCGCCACTGTCGCCGTCGCCAAATCCGCCGCCACCCTCGCTGCCAACCTCGCCTCCTCCGCCTTCGCCACACCCTCACCGTCACCTCCCTCACCACCGCCGTCACCGCCGCCGCCCTCATCGCCACCATCGCCTTCACCGCCTTCGCCTCCTTCTCCTAGTCCTAGCCCACCTCCGTCGGCGACGCTACCATCGCCACCGCCTTCGCCATCACCATCTCCACCGCCATCTCCAACTCTTTCTCCGCCGCCGCCACCATCACCGCCGTCGCCTCCGCCGCCGTCACCACCACCGTCGCCACCGCCCTCTCCACCACCTCCCTCTCCACCGCCCTCTCCTCCGCCTCCCTCGCCGCCGCCCTCGCCACCTCAACCATCTGCACCCCCATCGCCCCCACCCTCTCCTCCGCCTCCCTCGCCTCTGCCATCATCGCCACCTCCCTCGCCAGAACCCTCACCGCCAACCCGAACAAAGAACGTTAACCCCGCATACCTTCGCCGCCGCCACCCTCTCCTCTACCACCCTCGCCATCACCACCTATTCCGCCACCACCCGCATCGTGGACTTCTACCCCGGTCTCAAGGCGCCCGCGATGAACCACCCGCTCGTTGAGTCCGCCGTCAAGAAGGCCGTGGCGCCACCGATGTGATCTCGACCTCAGGAGATGCGATCTGACGGTATCTCCTCCGCCGTCACCACCCTTATCGCCGCCGCCGTCACCGCGGCCGCCGTCGCCTCCCCCCTTGCCGCTGCCGCCTTCCCCTCCGCCCTCACCGCCACCGCCCTCCCCTCCGTCCGTAGCCGCCCCCACCTTCTCCACCACCGCCCTCACCGCCACCGCCCGTCTCCTCCTCCTCCTCCTCCTCCTCCGCCGCCGTCGCCGCCGCCGCCGCCGCCGCCGCCCTACCTGTCTGATTCTCCGCCGCCCCCGTCGCCGCCGCCGTCACCACCTCCACACTCTCCGCCACCTTCACCGCCGCCACCCTCTCCGCCACCTTCACCGCCGCCACCGTCGCCGCTGCCTTCGCCGCCACCACCATCGCAACCGCCCTCGCCACCTGCACCCTCGCCGCCGCCCTCACCTCCACCCCCGAGCCCTCCGCCATCGCCGCCTACACCATCACCACCACCGGTTCCGCCGCCTCCGAGCCATCTACCATCGCCACCACCTCTGAGACTAACACCCTCGCCGTTACAATTTTGGCTCTTGCTGGATCACCCGACGGGCTGCCCGTGCTCGGCTGGCAGCGGTCGTCACGCTGCGAACAGCAGCGCGTACTACCCATCGTATCGATGGAACCGTGACGTTTAAGACAAGAGCAACCTCAACACGCTTGTGGGCTGCACGTCGCGCGCAACAACTAAGAACAACTGATGCGGCACGACCGTAGCCGTAACCCATCTCCGTACCCGTAACGATGTTCCGTACCCGTCTCCGTCACGACCTCCATCCGTAACGATGTTCCGTACCCGTCTCCGTCACGACCTCCATCGCAGCGCATTCCTCGCCGCATCCGACCTCGCCCTCGCCGCCTTCACCCTTGCCCTCGCAGCCACCGACTGTGCCACCCTCGTGTCCGCCGCAATCTGCGCCACCGCCAATCAGCAGCCGCGGATCAAGATGGTGAACTCGTCCTCGGGGGGGCCGCCCTCTGAGCGGCCGCCGACGATCACCAAAGAGAGGGCGCCATACTTACCTTGGCGCACGAAGACGAGGTGTCCGCTGGACACCCCCTTCGTCTGGGACGAATGATAGTCACTCGAGGTGACGTCCCAGACACGGTACAACTCCGTCTCGATTACGCGGCGCTCGCCCTCCTGCCCGCCGCCCGCGCCGCCCGCGCTGCCGCCGCCGCCGCCGCCGCCGCCGCCGCCGCCGCCGCCGCCGCCGCCGCCCACGCCCACGCCCACGCCCACGCGCACGTTGCGCAGGAGCGAGCCCGCCGCCCGCGCCGCGGACGCGCTGCGTGCGTCCTCGCCCGTGCCGAGGGCGAAGAGGTCGGCGGCGCTCGTGCCCACGCGCGCCTGCGCCGCCTGCGGCGGGCTCGAGCTCTTCGATGCTTTAACGAGGTCGCACGCCTTTGAATCCACCTTGGCCGTGACGCGCGCCGTCGCCGTCGCCGCCGCCGCGCCCGCGTCGCGCAGCACCTGCGCCAGCGTCACGCCGCGCCGCGGCAGCAGCCGCAGCTCGCCGCCGACGAGGTCGTAGCGCACCGACGTGGCGGCATCATCGCCGTCGAGCGCGCCGAGCGCCGTGGCCACGTCGCTGGCGCCATTGTCCATGCCGCGGCCGCCGGGCTGCACGAGCGGTACACCGCACAGCGCCGGCGCGAGCGCGCGCGTCGTGCACAGCACGAGCTGCACGATCGCCTGCTCGCGGTGGCGCGCCGCGAGCGCGCGGGCCGCTGCGATCGTGCCGCCCGCCCGCGCGATCGGGTGGCCGGTGGCGCGATCGAGAAAGGCGAGCGCGCCCGCGTCGCCATCGGCCGCCTTCCGCTCCTGCTCCGCGTACGCGGCGACGTACGCGAGCGCCTCGGCCTCAGCCGCGTCGACGAGGCGCTCCTGCTCCGCCGCCAGCTGATCTACCGCCGCCGCCCCCGCCTCGCACAGCGCCGCCTCGAGCTCCTCCTTCTCGTCCGCGTCGAGCTCCTGGCGCCGCGCATCGTCGAGCGCCGCCCAGAGGAGCCGCTCGTGGCTCAGGCGAGGGAGCTCTGCGAACCGCAGCAGCAGCAGCGCCTCGAGCGCCGTGTCGCGCGGCTGCTGCGGTGGTGGGCCACTGGTCGCCGCCGCCGCCGCCCTCGCATCGCGGCACTCGGCCACCGTCTGCGCGAGCCAGCACCCCGCGGGGCTCTCGCGCGCCGCCGCGAGCTCGGCCGAGCCGAGGAGCGAGCGGGCGGCACGGCGGAGGCGGCGGGTGAGCTCCTGCTGGGTGAGCCGCCGCTGCGAGCTGGCGGCGCCTCCGCCGCCGGCGAGCGCGCTGGCGGCCTCGGGCGTCGGCCCGAGGAAGAGCATCGGCCGAGCGGTGGCCGCGGCGGCGCTCGCGGCGGGCGCCGGCGCACGAGGGCGCGGCAGCGGCGCCGCCCCCGCCGCGGCAGCACCACGGCGCGCCTCGATGATCTCGCCGATTCGCTGCGCCCGTCTGGCCATCGCCCCCTGCCACTCGACGCGCGCGTCCACGGCGGGCGGCGGCGCACGCGCGACGAGCCGCTCGAGCCCGAGCGCCCGATGGACGGCGCGCGCAAACGCCGTGGCCGCGGCCGTCTGCGTGTGCACGCCAAACGCCCTCGCGGCGCCGGCGCCCGCCTCGACCGTCGCCTCGCTCAGGCCGAGGGCCTTGGCGTTGAGGTCGCGCCGGCCGCCGCGCACCCAGAGGAGCAGCAGGGCGGCGGCGGCGGCGGCGCTGCCGCCCGCTCGCCCGAGGAGCCGCAGCACGGAGCGCAGCGCCTCCACGCACGCCGTCTCGACCTCGGTGGGGGTGGTGCTTGCGTCGGCGCCTTCCGCCTCCATGCCAACCAACGCCTCCGCCTCCGCCTCCGCCTCCGCCTCCGCCTCCTCCTCGCCCATCAGCACGGCCGCCAAACGCCAACCCTCTCCGGAGCGCCGCCGGCCGTCCGCGGCCTCGCTGAGCAGCCGCACCCACTGCGCACACCAGCCTCGGCCGTCAGCGGCGGTCAGCGCGGCGCCGGCGTACACCCACTCGCAGCGGCTCGCAGCGGCGGCGGGTTCGGGGGGCACGGCCGTCAGCCCCGCCATGGCGTGCTCGCCCTCGGCGCACCAGCGGCGCTTGGCCTCGAGCGGCGCGCTCGGCAGCGCGGGCTGGCGCGGCGGCGGATCGGCGAGCGATGGTGCGCAGAGGACGACGAGCGCCGGCTGGCCATCGCGCCCGCCGCGCCCCGCCTGCTGCAGCGCGCCGTGCAGGCCGGCGCCGGTCACGAGCAGCACGAGCCGCACGTACGGCTGGTCGATGCCCAGGCCAAACGAGTCGCGCGTGGCGCACACCAGGTCGAGCTCGCCTCCAAGGTAGGCGGCCTCGATGGCGCGCCGCTTGCCGTCGGGCAGGTCGGCGTGGTAGCCTTCGGCGCGCAGGCCGCCCGCCCGCGCAAGCGCCGCAAACGCCATCGCCGTCGCGCGATTGCCGACATATATCAGAGCGACGCCGCCGCCGCCGCCGCCGCGGCGGCGGAGACTGCTTTCGCCATCGCCATCGCTGTCGCCGAGGCGGCCGCGGCGGCCGTCGCCGCCGATGCCGCCGATGCCGCCGATGCCGCCGCCGTCGCCACCGATGTTGCCATCGCCATCGCCATCGCCGTCGCCAACGCCATCGCCGCCGCCGAGCTCGCCATCGCCATCGCCATCGCCATCGCCATCGCCGCCGCCGAGCTCGCCGCCATCGCCGAGCTCGCCGCCGCCGCCGAGCAGCCGCCAGCCCCTTGTCTCCGCGAGGCAGCGCCACGCCGCCCGCACGGCCGCTCTGGTCGGGTCGATGCGCAGGAGCGCGGCAATCTGCTCGAGCTTGGGGGCGACGAGCGTGCGCATGACGAGGTCGCGGCGCACGACGCTCGCGTGCACGATTGCGTGGTCGGGGCGCAGCCCGAGCGCCTCGGGCAGCTCGCGCGTCCTCTCCTCGCGCGTCGCGGTGGCCGTGAGCGCCATCAGCGGCATCAGCGGTGCGGCGCCGCGGAGGCGCGCCAGCACGGTGCGCAGCTCGCCATAGTCGGGCCGGAAGAGCAGGTTGCCCACGGGCTCGGGCAGCGCGCAGTGCGCTTCGTCGACGGCGACGCACGCGCAGCCCCGCTTGGCGCACGCCCAGCGCAGCAGCGCCGCATGCTTGGCGGCGCTCTCGGGCGCCGTGTACAGGAGCTGTACCGCGCCCGCCGCGTACAGCAGCCACGCGTGCGCGAGGCCGTGCTTGGCGGCGGCCGCGGCCGCGCCCGGGGGGAGGGCCTCCACCTGCGTGCGCATGAGCGCGCTCAGCGGCGAGATGGCCACGCCGCCGCCCGGCGCCAGCAGCGCGGGCAGCTGAAACAGCAGCGTCTTGCCAAAGCCGCAGGGCAGCTGGCCGATGAAATCGGCGCCGCGACGCCAGGCCGCGAGCGCCTCGAGCTGCTGCGGCTTGAGCTCGCGCCGCTGGCGGCCGAGCGCGCGCAGCGCCTCGTCCTCCTCCACAAAGTGGCCAAAGCGCGGCGCGGCGGCGCCGAGACGGGCGAGGGCGGCGGCGGCGGCCGCGTCGACGAGCGGCATGCGGCTCAGGGCGAGGGCCTCGCCACTAGCGGGCCGGGGCGACGACAACGTTGCCAGCTCGGCCGTCGCGAGCGCCGATAGGAGGCGGAACAGCACGTCGCGCGCCTGCTTGCGCAGCGGCTCGCCGCGGCCGCCCACGCGCAGCCGCTCGAGGATGTTGCCAAGGTAGCCAGCCGTCGCCACCGCCTCGGCTGTGGGTGCCGCAGCCAGCGCTGCCGCCGACGCCGTGAAGCAGCGCTGTGCCAGACGGAGCGCCTCGGCTCTCACCACCGCGCCCACCCCGCGAGCAGGAGACGCGGCCAGATCGAAGAGCTGGCTGGTGCGTGTGAGCGCGCCATGAAGCCCTCCATTGGCATCGTCAGCGTGCTCCGTCAGCAGCCTCAGCTGACGGAGCACGTTGGCGACGGACGCGCGCAGCGGCTTGCGCTCGTTCTCGAGCGCGCTGCGCAGCTCGAGGACGCTGGCCGTGCGCACGAGCCGCGCCTCGTGCGCCTCGTGCACGTCGTCGCGCATCTGCCGCGCCAAGGCGTCCATCGCGCTGGGCACGTGCCCGCCCTTTGGCGCCAAGCAGCGGCGTATGGCCGCAGGCGCCGGAAGCGCACGCCGCCCCCACTCGGTGAGCTCGGCCACAGCGTCCGCGACACGCGCCCCGGCCAGCCAATGGAGCAGGCTGCCAAACAAGTCGGTGGCAAGCTGCTCGTCAACCACGGCCGGCAGCCCCGCCTCCTCCTCCTCCTCCTCCTCCACCTCCTCCTCCGCTCCCTCCCCCTCCGCACCCTCCTGCGCACCGACCTCCTCCGCGGCGCCAAGCAGCGCCGCGATCGCGATCGCGGCCTCGTCCGCCGCGCCTGCATCGCCCAGAATATGCCGTGCGTGCTCGAGCGTGCTGTGCTGGACGAGGAGGGCGGCGAGGCGTGCGAGGCCGGCGGTGCCGAGGCCCAGTTCGCGCGCGAGCGCGGCGGGCCCGCACGCGTCCGAGTCGGCGGCGAGCCGGGCCAGCGCCGCGCTCTGCCCGAGGCTGTGGGCGCGGCGCCACGCCCAGATGCTCGACGCGGGCACGCCGAAGGCGGCGACGAGCGCGGCGAGCAGGGGATCGGCGGCGGAGGTGCGGCCACTGCCCACACAGCCGCCGAGCCCGAGAAGCACGAGGGCGGCGCCCTCGGGCGCGTCGAGCCGCCGCGCCGTGACGGCCGCACGCGCCCGCTGCAGCACACCGCGATCGCGCGGCAGCTTCACGCAGCCAATCCAGACCGCCATCGCCTCGCGCTCGCACCCGGCGTCCGCTGCAGCCCACGCGACAGCCGCAGCAGCGGCCGCGACCGCACCGCCGGTGGCAGCGGCTCGCTCGGGCATCCCGTACAGCGCGCACGTGCGCTCGGCGCGCGTGCCGAGCGCAGCGACCGCGTCGACGGCAGCCGAAACGGCCGGCAGCGCCGTCGAGACGTCAGCAGGCGGCACCCACGGCACCCGCCCCACGTAGGCGCCGCGTGGTGTGGAGAAGGCCGGCGCGTGGCGGCGCGCGTACGAATTGTCGGCGAAATGCGTACCGACCAGAGCCGGCGCCGACGGGCAGCGCTCCTCGACGAGCCGCCAGAACTCGATGCTCGCGCGGCCGAGACCGTGCACCTCGTGGAGTAAGTGCACGGCGGCTTGGAGCTCCCCGTCGCCCTGAGCTGACCAGATGCTCGGGCGGGGCCCAGCAGCGGCGGCGGGCGGCGCGGGCAGCTTTGACAGCAGGCGCGGCAGCAGGCTTCGCTTATAGTGCTCTACGACGGCAAGGCCAGTGGGCGCCCAGCACGAGGTCGGCGGCTCGGCGGCCGCGAGGGCGAGGGCGATGGAGTGCCACTGGTCCTCAGGCACACGACGTCCGGCGCGATGCGACGGCACCGTGCGGAGCGCCGCCCGAAGCCTCTGCTCGCGCGCCTCTGACCACACGCTGCGCCTTGCCGCCTCTGCCGCCTCACGTGCGCGGCGGTCGCTCGCGCTGTCGTCGTCGTCGTCGTCAACGTGTGCGGCGGTGGCGGCAGCACATGGAGAGGCAAATATGGACAACGGCAGCGGGGCAAGCGGCTGGGGCGATGGCAGAGGGGTCGACCGTCGCTGCCAGCCCAGCAGCAAGAAGCGGGGGTACGTCTTCCGCTCCTTGCTGAGCTTGACGCTCTTCTCCGTCACGACTTCTTCAGCCGCGGTCAGGAGCGCTGCGACGTGCGTCGCGCCGCCAGCCACGCCGCCGGTGGTGGACGGGAACGCCCACTTGAAGGCCGCTGGCTCGAGGATCTCCTGAAAGGAAGCATAGAGCGTCACGTGGCACGGCGGAGCATCCTCTGCCTTCAGGCAGCCGCACGACGAGCGGGCGCCATTCAGTTTGATCGGGCCGACGCACTTCTGAAAGTTCATGACGAGTGCGTCAAGGAGCGCCGCGGCGGCGCGCCGCTCGCCGTTCAGCCCGACTTTGCGGATGGCCGCGAGGGGTTTTGGCGACAAGCGCCAAACGAGTGCACGGTCGTCGGCGGCATCATCGGCGGCATCGGCGGGGGCGGCGGCGGCATCAGCGGCACCGGCAACACCAGCAACACCAGCGGAATCGGCAGCACCAGCGACACTAGCGATCGCGGCGATGTCGATGGTGGCGATCGCGGCGGAAGGCGCGGCGATGGCGGCGGGCGCGGCGAGGCCGGTGGATGACGCGGCGAGAGCGGCGAGGGTGGTCGATGGCGTGGAAGCAGCGACAGTGGGCGCCGTGAGACGCTGGCGCTTGCTGGATGCGACGACGGCGGCAGCGGCGGTGGAGGATGCACCGGCGCAGGAAGGAGGCGCGGTGACGAAGTCTTCGTCGGGGGCGTCGGGACAGAACCGCGCACGCACGAGTCTTGCATCCTTTATAGGCAGAGGCGCGTTTTCTGGATATGGCCGAAGCTGCTGACGCTTGCGCGCATCGATGCGCGCGGGTGAGATTGTCGGCCGCTGCTGCTTCCGCGCGGCTTTGTCGGCAGGGCAATTTGAAGCCCAACAATCGTCGCAGTCGTCGTCGTCGTCGTCCTCGTGCTCGCCTGGGCTGTTATCTGGGTCCGTCGCGACCCGTCTTGCACGGGGCTCTCCAAGGAGGCCCTGTGGCAGGCCCACGCGCCCAGTCGGCATTGCGAACGCGGCTTCCTCGTTTGTTTTAAACGCGGAATCGTACCGGCGCGAAAAAAGTTCGTTCCAGGTCCCTCGCGTGGACTCGATGACTTTTTGTTGCTCTTTAGCCGGCACACCTGTATCCGGATACGAAGATTCGAGCCGAAACATTTCTTCGCTGGGGAACAGTTTTCCTTTTGTCTCGCCGCGAATCGTTTGGGCGCGAGCGCTCGTGCCGACAGGTCGGTGCGCAAGAACGTCCACACTGCGGCGCAATCCAAGGACGCGATTGCACACATCATGGACGCTGCCCCCCGCAGCGCCGAGGATGTGCTCGTGGAGGAGGGCGGCGGCAGCGAAGCGACGGTGGTGTCGTTTGATGAGTGGCCAGACGCCAATGTCGTCGAAGAGACGATCGAGTCCTGGCTAGCGCGCTTGCGGCCCTCGCCGTCCGACTTGGCCGCCGGTGCCGCCATGATCGCAAGCCAGGAGCTGTACGAGCACCGACGCATGCTGCGGTATGTTGGCGAAAGGAGCGCCAGCAGGATGCTGGGGGAGAAGGTTGGTGTGCCACCTGGGAGAGACCCGTCGGTCGATGCGGCATGGCTATACCTCGCCGACCCTGACCGACGCCCAGAGTACGAGAGACGGGCTGAGCAGGCGGGTCGAGCCGTGCCCCCTGAGCGCAGGGCGGACGTGATGCGTTGGATTGCCGAGCTTCTCACCCCGCGAGGGCTGCGACGTCTGCGCGCGTTGGCGCAGGAGCTGTGGGTCCATGCAGGGTCACCATGCTCGTCAGCAACGGGCCAGCCCATCACGGCGGCCAACGTCAACTGGTCCGCTTGCTGGGCATGGTGCGTCGCTCCTCCCTCGCCGACTCGTTTTTCACGAACGCGCCCGGACGGTCACGATGCTCTCACCTTACTGTATGCAAACTCTCGACCGTGCTCAGGGATTGCCACATCATGGCCATCCCCGCCAGCGAGGTGCACGTCGCTGGCTGTTTGCTGTTCATTCTCGTCAGGAGTATGATCGATAAAAAGGTCGTGCCCCCATCGCCAGCAATGTGCCCCATTACCCTGGAGATGGCCGACAAGAGCGACTTCCGCGCCGGAATCCGTTCCCGCCAGTGGTCCAGCATCCATCCGTGCATGCACTGGTGTGGGCGTGAGGTCCTGGTGCGTTGGACGGCGGACCCGAAGAACTACAGGTGTCCCGTGTGCCGAACCGAGATCCTATTCATGCTCGGCACTCATATCAGAAAATCACGCGAGTGCGCGTGATGTGCGGCAGCGGTGGCCACTGGTACATGTTGAGTACCTTGAAGATTGCGAGTGGTGCAGCATCCATCACGGTGTGCAGGCCGAGCATCTTGCTTTCAGGCCTGGTTATGCAAAATAACGGGCTCAGGGGGGGCCTTAATCGACGCGTCTGAGGAGTGAGGACTGAGCTTGCCGCCTACGGCGGCGCTGCGCGCCGCCAGGCGGCACCTGCGGCGCCGGTTGGCGCCGCTGCGCGGCGCAATATTGTTGCGCGCTGCGCGCGCAAAATATCTCTACGAGTATCGAAAAGTCGCCAAGTTTTCGGCGCCGGCGGTTACTTTTTCCCCGAAACCGAGATCGACGAAAGCGACCCGCTCCACAAGCCCGAGCACCGTCGTACAGGCTCCTCGGACTCGCCTTGGTAAGAGGCATTTCGACCACCACCTACGACCACACGAGCTCCCAGGATCCGTGCCCAGCTGTTTCCCCAAACGACGCACTGCTTCCTCGCTCGCTGCACAATGGCCCCTCCCTCCTACCGCAACTGTCCCTTTTGCAGTCAGCTCTTCGGGTCGGCATCGCTCCCCATCCACATTCGACGCTGCCGCGACCGAACGTGCATCGCCCTCGATGCCTGTGGCCTCGTTGAGCCCAGCTCGCCGACTGCAAGCAACCCTTCCTCGCCGTCGTCGCCTTCCGCTCCAGTGCTGCTCGACGAGGCCGAAGCCCTAGCGCACGCTCAAACGCTGAAACCTTGCTGCAAATGCGGCCGCACCTTTGCGCCGGACCGGCTCGCGGTGCATGAGCGCGTGTGCCTCGCTGGTCGACGCAGCCGCAAGGCTTCATCTCCTACACCACGCACCCCACGCTCGAGGGCGTGGGAGCGGCCGCGACCAGCAAGCAAGTGGCGGCAGCAGCACGAAGAGCTGCAGGCGATCGCCCGGGCTCACCGACGACGACGGCCGTCGACGACTGCGCGCGTTGGCTCCCGACAGCGCATGCTCTGGCAGCACATGCAGCAGTCCATGCGAACCACCGGCGCGGCGCCGTGGTCCGTGCTGAGCCCCAGCCGGCCTGCATCGCAGAGTGCCGAGCTCTCTTGCCCTCGCAGTGGCAGCCCGACGAGGCGGCTGAGTGCGGCGGAGCGCCATGCCATCGAGTACTCCAGGACAGCGGAGCAGCACGAGCAGCAGCCACAGCACCACCACCACCACCACGACCAGCACCAGCGCGGCGATCATCATCATCATCATCATCATCATCATCATCAGCAGCCGCAGCAGTCGCAGCAGCAGCAGCAGACCGCACGCCAGCAATATGCCGCACACACGGCGCAGCTGCACCTTGCGCAGGCCAAGCAGGCCAAGCAGGCCAACCAGCAGCAGCAGCAGCAGCAGCAGCAGCAACAGCGTCGGCAGCGGCAGCAGCAGCAGCAGCTGGAACCCTTGCCGCAGCGGCCGACGACGTCTCCGGGGCTGCCCTCGCTCACTCGACCGTTTCGGACAGAGGCGAGCGCCAGCGCCTCGATGCCAACGTCGCCCTTGCGTGCTGCCCTCGATCGGATCGCCCGCCACGACGCCCGCCATGCGTCGCCTCCGCAGTGGCAATCACCCCTTGGCACCGCGCCGCAGCTCACACAGCCGGCAGCGCGCGCTGTCGCGACAACTCCATCCGCCATCCCCGCGCCAGCCTGCGCGGCGCCTCAGCTCGCGCGATCTCCGAGCCGCTCGACGACTGCATATCACCATTGCCTGGGCAGTACGACCACCTTCCAAGGTGCCTTCTACCAGCGTGAGGTCGTTAGGTGATGGATGCGCGACACTGACCGCCGCGGGTGTGGTCAGCGATCAGCGTCAGGTGTGCGGCCAGTCCGGGGCAGTGTGCGGCCCGTGGTGCCGGTGCGTGGAGGCTGCTGCGTGCTGGATTCGGGTCGGACGCGGTGTGGAAGCTTGTAGCTTCGGATCCCTACAGGTACTCCCCAAACCCTCCTAACGATTGTCGAAGAAAAAGTAAAAGAATCTAGACATTGATTAAGGTAGTCCGCTCGCACTCATTAGGGTAATTTTGGAAATCAGCCCTACATAAATCAATGAGTCCCAAGGCCCCCGGGGCGGGGGAGGGTGGGGAAAGAATGGACAACGGTGAAGCCAAACAGTGAAAATAAGCTGGTTCGAGTCTCAGGGGGCACTTCCCGCGCTTGCTTTTTTAGGCGAAATTAGGGTTTTGGGCTGGTTTGTGAACTAGAGTATGGGAATTCCACGTTCGATTCTGAAAGTTTTGAGCTAGAACTCAATGGGAGTGCGTGGGACACCTCTGGCTTGAGTTTCGTTCAAATCCCTTCAGTACTTTTGGAGATCAGTTTTTGCCCCATGTACACCATGAGCGGACTACCTTAAAGGCGAAACGGACAAGTGACGGGACAGGCTCCAGTACACCCGCCTTGCGTCGATATGCACAGCGCTGACCTTTTTCGTCGATCGCATCCACCCACATGCACACGGCCACCTCCTCCTGGTTCGGCAGCAAGAGCACCTCGGCTGCGCACGTCACAACTTACGACCAGTTCTCTTCGGTGGTGGTTGATAATGGAAGTGTCATGAGCATCGACACGCAGCCACGCGCACGGCTCGATCTGCTCTACGCGCTCGATGCCCACGCTGCTGGCAAGCTTTCAGAAGAAGAGTTGTTCCGGCGTCTGAGGGCAGCAGGCGTGAACAAAGACGGATCGGGTGATGAGCTCGCTCCGCTGCCCACATTCACACCCGCCGCCTGCGAGCTGCCGTCGCTTCCGTCGCGCCAGCGAGCGCCTTTGGAGGATGGCCCCTCGTCGTCGCAGGTGCATGGAGCGGGTGTCGGGCTCGGCTTAAGATTCGACGCGGCGCCGAGGCCCGCGCCACCGCGGTGGACACCATCCGACAACGCAGGGGTGGTGCTCAATCGCAACCAGCTCGAAAGGCAACAGGATGAGCCTCGTAGACCGAGTGCAGAGGTTCGTCGTCACAACGAGCTTGAGGACGCCGATTGCGTCTGTATGTAGGCTTCCAATTGTAGGCTTCTCAGTGGCGGTGGAGACCTTAGAGCTGAAAGCTGTAGTTTTGTGAACGTGTGGTTCAGAATCCTAACGAAGTTTTCGAGTGCGGGGCCATGGTGCGGGGCACACTTGGAAAGACACGAGTCTTGATTGTAGACGCGTCCGATTCGCAATCGTCGGTGGACCACCGGGATTCGCCGAACCTCATCTAGTAGACGGCGGTTGCCGGTTCGGTTGACCATGCAAGCGTATACGGTGTCGGTCGCGGTGTGCGGTGCCGCTATCTGTGCCCGCACACCCCTGTGCACACCACATCGTTGCGTATTCCCCGCGTGGATGATCCCCCGCCCGCGGCTTACGCAGTCCTCACGTATCATCGTCGTTTCGAGAGGCTCTAGCTAGTCAGCGCGCGGTGCGAGGGTTAGTGCAGGGCTGCTCCCCACCCGCCTCCCCACCCTTGAATAGCCCTGGGGATAGCGTGCAAGTCAGCGCGCGGTGCGAGGGCTCCTCCCCAACCGCCGCCGATCCCTTGGGATAGCAGGCGCCTTCGCCGGAGGGTCAGGCCTGAGAACGACGGTCGTGCTGAGCGCGTCGTGGTGAGCGACGACGGCGTCAAAGAAATGGCCTAGGTGCGCGATGATCGAGGGCTCGAGAGCGGCGTGCAGGTGATCGCACCCAGCGAGTGGCACGAGGCGAAAGGGCGCCGCGCCCGCCGGCCGACATTGGCCGACATCGCGCTCGAGGGCGACAGCATGCTGTATCGGGACTGTGCTGTCGGTGGCCCCATGAAGCAAGAGCACCGGCACGTGCGGAATTTGCGTCAGCGCGTCGGCGGTGCGAAGTCCATCGAGGTAGCAGCGGAGCAGCAAGCGCGGCACACCAGGCAACGCGAGCAGCGGCAAGGCGGCAGGGAAGGTGAGCGCGGCAGCCCGGAGCGAGTAGAAGCTGCCCTCAAGCACCAGCGCCCAGGGGGGCGTGGAAGACCCGGCGGCAGGAGACCCGGCGGCAGGACTGCCGAGCTGCAATCCTAGCTGCGCCGCCACGCCACTGCCAAGCGAGTGGCCGTAGATCAAGAGACGCGACGGGGGAACGCCGCGCGCCTCGAACCAACGCACCGCGCCCATGGCGTCCAGCGGCAGTGTCTCGACAGAGGGAGGACCCCCACTGGAGTCTCCGAATCCGCGATAATCGAGCAAGAGCACGTGCAGCCCGAAGTGGTATGAGAGGAGCTCCGCGTGCTTGGTGGAGACCCACTTGGCGCGGCTCTCAAAGTTGCCGTGCAAGTACAGTGCCGCCCATGGCTCGTCTGTGTCTGTGCTCTGCTGCTGTGCTGTCGCGTTCAGCGCGCCGTCGAAGGCTGCGTCGCCGTCCATGCCCGCCGCCAGCTGCATGGCCACCCGCCGCGATTGCGCCGCCGGAAGTATGTGCCAAGCCCCGAGGCGCTCGCCATCGCTGGTCGGCACCCACACCTGGCGAGCATGCGGGAGGCCAGCGTGTGCCGGGATCGAATAGTCCCGGATGCCCACAGTCGTCGCTCCTCGATCAAACGGTCCCGCATCGTTTGCTGCACCAAGGCGCTTGGCAGGGTGCCCAAATGTAATCCAACCCTGCAGCGTAGTGCTTGCAGATAGCGCGGCGGCTATTGCGTATAGCAGAAGCTGCACGGCAAAGAGGCAAAGCAGTAGATTAGGCATTGCTGCCATGTCCCAAACAGATATGGCGGCCACGGCTGCCCAGTTTGCAGTGAAGATGAATGTCAGCACCTCGCAGCCATTACGGATCAGTCTGAGCTGCATCGGCACGACGCCACCTGGAAGACACGGCGGCAGCGCGGCGACCGAGGCATCGCGGTCCATGTGGTGTTCATGGTGACGAGTTTGTGAGGTACTTGTAGATGAGTTTGTGTGAATTTCACACGACACACGCGACAACCGGTGCTACGACACTGTTACTACCCGCTCTCTGTGTGTGGTGAAGTTGCACGGAAATACCGTAACCGGGGGGGGGAGCCGGGACACACACGAGACGAGACCGGTACGTTTAAGGCAAAGTTATTTCCTTAGTGCCCTCCGTCTTCTGCAGCGTTTCAAGTCGTTCATTTTGAAGCTCCCGTGGCGGTTTCATTCTGAGGACTTTTGGAGGGCCGCACAAGTCGCAGCCGCTGCCGCGCACGTTGCGTCGAATCCGCACCGAAGAGAGGTTTGCAGATACTGAGCCCAATGGTAGTCCCGGGCATTAAGAGCCCGGGATCCGTCATCACGGGCTCAGGTCCGGTCTCCAACCGTCCGGACTCCGACAGCCCGGACTCCATCATCCCGGGCTCCGCCAACCCGAGCTCCAAGTACCAATACGAGCGCAAACAGTCCTCATCCCGCCGCGGGGCAAGTGTCTCGCCAGAGTTCGTCGCGCAGGTTTACGAAACAACTCAGCAGCTCAAGAGACGCTCGTTGGCGCGGCGGGGGCTTCTCGATCCCTTAAACTCGTCACTGCTCTTGAAATGGGACATCGTGACGGCACTTGCACTGTTGTTCACTGCAACTCTCACGCCCTTTGAAATCGCCTTCATTGATCAGGCTGAGTCACCCGCGAACGCGTGGTTCATCGTGAACCGTGTCGTCGACTTGATCTTTATCGTGGATATGGTGCTGCAGTTCTTCATCGCGTATGAGGATCGGCAAAAAAACAAGGCTCACGGCAAAGGCTTCTTTTACACGCGCGAGGTTATCTGGGACCGTCGGCGGATCTGGCGTCATTATCTCTTGGGCTCCTTTTCGGTCGACCTCGTTTCGATCTTACCATCTTTCCTGGATGTGCTCCCTCTAATGACCCAAGAGTTCAACATCGGCATCGATACTCGCGCCATGCGGGCGTTGCGCGTGCTTCGCCTCATCAAGCTCATACGCCTCATGCGGGCACAGCGCGTGATCTCCCGTGTGTCGTCGCGCATCTCGATTTCACACACCTCCCAAACCCTGATAAGCTGCCTTGTCGCCATCTTGCTGGCCTCGCACTGGTACGCTTGCATCATGGCTCTGCAAGCATCTTTCCATCCCTCGCTTTCGGACACGTTTCTTGGAACATTTGGCTACTGTGATGATTCCTTTGCCACGAGCACCGAGGCCACGACGGAATCTGGGGGGGGCGTCTTGGCCCGCAAGCTCGCCCGGGAGTGTCCCGGCCTTGACCTCGCCCAGTGGTACATTGCCGCGTTCTCCTGGTCCAGCATGGTTATCACGGGCACTGGCGGAACAGACGCGTACCCGTCGAAGAACTCGGTAGCCGAGACCATTCTGGTCGTGTTCCTCGTCATATTTGGAGCGTTGCTGTGGACGCAGGTCCTCGCCGCCTTTTGTGACATGGCGACGAATGCCGACCCGGGAGCGATCGAGTACCGGCAGCTCGTCGACGAGGTCAATCGCTTCTGCCACCAAGAGAAGCTGCCCCAGGAGCTACAAATCCGCCTGCGGCAGTACTTTGCGCAGCGTCGGCACATCCTCAAGGCGCGCTCCACAACCTCGGTCGTCCACAAAATGTCATCCACGCTGCAGCAGGAGGTGACCTTGCTCGTTCAATACCACTGGCGTAAGTGTTCACCGCGATTGGACCCCTCGGCTTCCGTCCTCGCCAGATCCCTTGCCCGGCTACAGAGACAGTAAACACGCTGCTGACCGCTCTCGTGGCGTGTTCGCAGTCCGTCATATTTGGTTTCTCAAAGGATGTGAGACGGGATGCTTTGTTGCTATCTCTCTTGCTGCGGAGGGCCGTTGTTACGCTCCGACCGAAGTGCCTGCGATAGAGACGCTGTACTACATCCACAAGGGGTGCGTGCTCTTTGGAGGCCGAGTGCTCGCGTCCGGTAGTATGTGGGGAGAAGACATTATCCTCTCGAATCCAGCCAACTACAGCGGCAGCGTCGCGCTGTGCATGAGCTATGTCGAGACCTTCGCCTTGGCACGGCAGGTACTCCTGGACATCATTCAGCGCTTCCCTTTCGCGGCGAAACGTATGAACCGAGCAATACTCTTGTTAGCTTTGCGGCGCACGTTGATACGCATTCGAGACGAGGCGGCCAAGCTGCAGCTGCAGCTTGGTACGAAAAAAGGCAGGAGCGCGTCTAAGCAGCCATCCGGTTTCTTGGACATGGTCTTCGCCGCAGCCGCCTTGCGGCCGGTAAACGTGTTCACGGGCGATAAGACAACGTCACCTGCGAGCGCGCCTGCGGAGGAGTATGCGACTGGGCCATCTATGGAGTACCGAGGGCCTTCGTACTATGAACACTACTACGACGACATCAAGGCTACCAAGGCTGAGGTCGCCGCGCTAGTTGCTGATATGAGCCACACCAAGCTCGTCGTCGATTCTCTCCGCGGCGACATGGCCATCATTCGCCGCAGCATGAGCCAGCTCTTGGCTGCGAACAACCTGCATGCTGACAGTGGGGTGGAAAGGCTGGCCCCCATTCTTCCGCTGAGCTCAACAGAGCGCCAGGCTCGCAGCCGCGACTTCCAGAAGGTGAACGAGATGCGAGAAAAGGTCTCCACCGCGCGCAATGCACTCGCTACCATGGCTTACAGCGCCCCAGCTGCTGCTGAAGGCATGCACATCTCTCCCGCAGGCGATGTGGGAGCCCCTGCAGCGGACGGTTTCCCAGACGATGATTAGGTTGGAGCGCCCATGAAGGTCCCAGACGAGCGTCCATGATGGCCCAGCTCTCGTCTCGGCAACACAGGTGATACCGATACGATATACCTCTTTTGCCGTTATCGAATGTACTTCGTTCGTACCATACCGTTCTACGATCGGTACAAAGTATACGGTTTGTACATTAGGATTGTAGCCTTTGTAGACTATCAACGTATTCGCGATTGCTGGCGGGCCGAATCGGAATCCGTCGTTTTCAGTCTAAACGTGGTCGCGATTTTTTCTCCGTCGTATGTGCGATCCCGATCCGTGTCTCTGGAGTATGACCGTCGTCGGGGGGCACGTCGGGGGTCGTCGCAGTCCCGCCGCGCCGCAACCCGCCGCCAGCACCGCGCGGCCATCTCGCACCTCTGCTGACTCCGCCACCGGGGACCGGACCGGACCTGCCGGGCCACACAGGACACTCTGCTGACACACAAACCGGCCAGAGCGGGTCGGAGCGGGGGGGCGCGTTCAATGGTATGCCGTTTAGCTTGTTCAGATATGTGAGCACTCGCTTACAGTCGCGTAGTCAGGCCCACAGGCAAGGCACAGGAAGCGAAAGACTTCCCGAGACCAGGCGTACTTTGGTCTTTGCAGCCACGAGTTCAGTGGTGCTGGTTTCGCCCTCCACTCTGGCGCGTCTCTCGCTGCGTCAAGAAGTCGTCAGGCTGACGCTCCACCCTCATCATTTCCTGCGCACGCGTACTCACGATTGCGCGCGTGCATGCATGACTCATCACGCTCTCCCGCCCCCAGCCCCCCAGCTCCAGTGCACGAATCCGGTGCTCCCGGGATTCACAGCTCCAGGGATTCACAGCTCCCGGGATTCACAGCTTCCGTGCATGAATCCGGTGCTCCCGGGCTCAAAAGTTGGTGTCTCCTCAGCCGACATCCTGGCGGCGGGAGTTGTGGTGCGGCTTGGGCGCCCACTCTTGGTGCTCGGTCGGCTTCGGTTCCACCGGCTTTGAGGGCTCGAGCGGTCGGGCAGCCACGCCGAAGGAGGTCGCCGACTTGGTGTCGGCAAAGGAGTTCGCCTCCATGCGCTCCTTGGACTTTTTGGCCACCGGCGAAACAGGGTCGTTTAGGCGGAAGCCGTCAGAAGCAGACGGCCTGCCGCGCGTGAGTGAGCTGCCTACGCAGCTAACGCTCTTTTTGGGAGTTGTCACGATGAACTCGAGCGCCGCAGCCGCTGCTTGCGCCGCGCTGAGCACGCCGGCTTGCTCCTCGGACGCAGCAAGAGGTCGAGGAGGCGGCGGGGGCACCTTGCGGTCGAAGAAGGACGTGAGCGCTTGCCTATGGTCCTCGTCGAGCCGCAGAAGGCCGCGGCGTCTCTCCACGAGCTCAAGTGCCATTGCCGCGCTCATCTGTGTGCGCCACGAGAGCACACGCCGCGCACACGCACACATGCAGCCCTCAGCAACACAATCCCGGGGAAGAGCCCGGGACCACGCCCCTTAGTGCCCGGTACAACGCCTCGTCCGAGTGCCCGGGGCAACGCCCTCGGGGTGTGCGTGTGCCGCGAGGCGTTGTCCCGGGCACCCAAGAGTGTGCCCGGTACGACGCCTCGGCCGTGTGCCGCGTGCGTCGGCTCCCTCGAGGGCATGGGTGGCGCAAGGCACGCACCCTCGAGCAGTCGAGCGTCGCGAGCACAGCGGCGCATGCGGCGGCGGCCAGGCCGTTTCCCGATGTCGAGCAGACGTAGCACGCTCCGTCGGATGTCGAACGAGCAAAGGCCCCGAGTGACGCAAGCTGTTCCTTCAGGTCTCCTGCGGGGGTTATGGGGTGAGTGGGCACGCCCGTGGTCGTGGAGATCGCGTGCCACGTGAAATCCGAGTCCGTGATGACGACGACACTTCGGATGCCCAGCATAGCGAATGCGAGGGTAGACTCGCATGCGCCCATCTCCCCCAGGAAGAGCTTGCCACTGACGACCTCGGTCATGTCGATGGATTCGAGATCTTGGTGGACGGCATTGCAGAGGTCGACGGAGTCGACGTCCAAGAGCGGCGCGCACATGTGCGTGCCACTGTTCACGAGGGTCGCGCACGTGCACCAGAACTCAAAGTCGCCGTCCGAGGGCTGCGAGCGATGGGTGCGATCAGCGCGCGCGTGATGGGAGGAGACAGACATGTGCTGCTGTGCTGGGAAGAGGGCGTCGCGCTCACCGGCAGCTTGAATCCATCGCCAACCAGGTAGCACACTTCGTTCAGCTTGGCAGCGAGCGCATGCAGACGGCGCGGGGCCCACTCGCGGAAGAAGTTGGTGCACATCCGTCCGCGAGTACGGAGAGGTCGGCAAATTTGCCGCACGGTCATTTGACGATCGAAGTTCCGTCCATTTTAGCACTTGAACGAATCCCAAGATTGGGATACATTGTAGTAAACCCCTTGCAACATTAAATTTTCTTCTACGCATCGGGTCTCTCAAACGATCGTCCCAGTCTCTGCCGTCGTCGTCTTGCGCACGACTTCGAGCTTGCCCGTCTGTCGATTCACTCCAACCTCGAGGTCGGCCTGTTCGAGCACCCCCGGGTTGGCCACGGAGCACGGGGCTCTCTCGATCTGCGCGAGGAACTCGCGGTTGGCCTGGCTATTCTCGGTCAGGTTGCGGATGGCGAACACAGCCCACTCCTTGATGTTTGGATTGGCTTCATCTAACTGACAGCGCTGCAGTACGGTGAAGAGCCCGCCGAGTTCCCGCACTCGATCCCGGACTGCGACCGAGCCGTGCGCCATGAACGCGATCAGGCGGATGGCCTCCTGCTCCATCGAATGGGTTGGCACCGCCAGGGCAGCCGCCGCCTTGGCAGCACTGCTCTTGCTGGGCGACATCATGGGCGGCTGCCAGACGGCCATTTGAGCGAGTGCGCGAAGGAGAGGCTCGAGGACGTCGATGGTAGGGTCGGGGGCGGCGGAGGTGGCGTCGTCCGCCGCATCGCCGGTCGCCTCCGTTCCCTCGGACGGCGCTCTGAACGCTGCCACATCGCCAATCTCGACGGCGGGAGGTCCAAACGGTGCCTCCTTCTGCATGGCTAGGTCGCCTGCCACCCGTAGCAAGCACACGAGCTCGCAGCAGCGGGCGGGAGGCGTGGTCGAGCACGGTGCGTCCGGGGCGTGCAACCACCATGCCTTCCGCCCCGCCTGGTGCAACAGGCGTGTGAGCCGGCACGCCAGGGCGCGCCGCCACGGCCCACCCATCATTCCACACGTCTCGCCTTTATCGTCGCAGGCCGCCTCAACTGCATCGCACAGCGTGGCCACATGATTGAGCGTCGCCGTGTGAGCCCAGGCCGCCGGCGCTGTCTTGGCCACACGCGTCGTACCGGGCGCGCGTGCTCCCTCAGTCGCCTCCGTGCCGCCATGCGCCGCCTCCTCGGGCACTTCGGCGGCGGGCTGGGCGATCTCGTCGCGATCTCGTCCGATCTCGTTACGATCTCGGCCGATCTCGGTCACCTCATCGGCCACCTCGTCGGCTGCACTCGGAAACCCATCGAGCTCGTACGCGCATGCAAAGGCGTCGAGCAGCAGACCTGACGTGATGAGCTCCCTCACCAAAAGCAAGCTCCACGAAACATCAGCTCCCTTTCCTGGGTAGGCGCCGTGGTGGGCGCCCACGCTGCAGCTGCCGCCGCCGCCGCCGCTGCCGCTGCTGCCGCCGCTGCTGCCGCCGCCGATGCCGCCGCTGCTGCTGCCGCCCCTGCTGCCGCCGCCGCTGCCGCCACCTCTGCCGCCTCTGCCACTTGCACCGCTTTGAGCTTCGGCTTGCACGACGTAGAGAGCGGCGCTCAGCCAGTGAGGCTGTGGCCCTCCCCACACATCGTCCATCGCCTTGCCCGCCGCGCGCGATCCGCCCAGCACGGCGCGATCCAGCTGTCCGCGTCCAAAGACGAGCTGGCGCAGCCGCCGGCCGTGATTGCGGCTGCAATTGAAGAGGAGCATCACTCCGATCGAGACGAGATCATGGCGAGCCGATCCGAGTAGGGTCCCCAGTAACTGTCCGTCACGCCAAAGCGCCGCCTGCGTCTCCGCCTGGCCGACGGCGATGTTGGCGGCGAGTTGTGCGGCGGCGCGCGCACACTCGTCCAGCCCAGGAGCGCTGTGTTGGGCATGTAGCATGGCCAAGGGAAGGGCGGAGCTCGCCATCAACAGCCTTGTGATGCCCATGAGCGTGCCATTCGAGGCTAGGGCCAGCTGCACCGCCGGCTGCGAAGCGCAGGAGTTGCGCAGCACACGGCACACGAGGGTCGTCGCGCGGAGCACTGTGGGGACTGAGTCCACTGAGGGGACTGGGAGCACTGTGGGGATTTGGTCCACAGTGGGGACTGGGAGCACTGTGGGGATTTGGTCCACTGCCGCCGCCCGCTCTGGCGGCTCTGACGTGGCTGCCATCCCGGCAACAGCGGTGCCGGCCGAATGTGAGCCACAGGCCGTCGCGGCGGCAGCGAGAACGCCGCCGACGAGGGGGGCGAGCGATAATCCAAGACCCTTGCGAGCCATCAGGTCAGCCCGGGTCAGTTCAACTGCAGCGGGGAGCACCTCGGCGATCCAACGGCGCATTTGGACGTGGATCTTGGCGAGGCATGGGTGCAGCTCGTTGTCGAGGGACGACCAGATCTCGTCGAGGGAGCTCCCCTCGTCCGACAAGTGCTCCTCCTCCATCCCCTCCTCCTCAAGGCGCTCCTCCATCCCCTCCTCCTCCATGCGCACGCACGCGGCCACGCGCTCCATGAGCCGCAGAGTCTGGCGCGTGCGCGCAAACGCGCCGGTGCCGCTTGTCGCAAGGCCCCCCTCGCCGTCCGAGTCGAG
>ENA-UOXO01000762-UOXO01000762.1-mixed-culture-metagenome-genome-assembly--contig:-NODE-762-length-24319-cov-36.862636_pt1 | contig 24319 bp, 18 predicted proteins | sample MGYA00238162_ERZ761640 | MGnify/ENA primary metagenome ERZ761640 (study PRJEB28914, sample SAMN08778297) | mixed culture metagenome | isolation source: Freshwater growth medium | place: USA...
CGGCCTCCTTCTCCACCTTCTTTGCAGCCGCCGCGGCCTCCTTCTCCACCTTCTTTGCAGCCGCCGCGGCCTCCTTCTCCACCTTCTTCGCAGCCGCCGCGGCCTCCTTCCCTGCCTTCAAACTCACCAGGCGCGGAGGCTGCGGCAGCTGGCTGTCCACCGCCGCCCCCACGGACAGCGGCACAGCCATTGTGGGGTCCAACGGCCGCGGCTCGAGAGCGATCGCCTTGATGACTTCCGCCAACGATTCCATCGGCGCTCGTGCCGATCCCGGTGCCAACGATCCCGGTCTGTCACGGAATGTGTCGCGGGGTGAGCGCGACAGGGGGAGGGATCTTCCGTTCCGACCACAAGATTCGAGAGAGGCGAGGGCGAAAAGTGTCGCGTTACGCCAAGACAAGTCAAGTTAAGGAAACTTCATGGAAACAAAACTTGAACTTGAACTTGTCACCTAATTTCTGGGCCCGGCAACGTGGGAGCACTCAAAGATTATCGAGCCGCTCGCCGCACACGAGCAGATTGCGCGGCGAGACGGAGCGCTCACACAGTTGACGAACCTCCGCACTGTAGCCCGACTCTTCGAGGTACAACGCCACGTCGAGGCACAGCCACTGCTCGAGAGGGCGCTGATACGCGTGCCGCACGAGCTCGAGCCGCGCGAGCCGCGCGGCCTGCGCCGCGCCGAGCTCGAGGCAAAGCGACGCCTCGCGTTTCGTCAAATGCTCTTCGAGGGCCAAGGCGAGCCAAGCCCGCGAGCTGGCACTCTTGCCAGGCGCGGAGACGGCCCACTTGCAAAAGGCGCGAAAGCCGTCGACGGTGTGTCGAGTGCTATCGCCCTGTGAGAGAAGGAGCTTCGGCACGGACGGCAGCCGCACGGCGCCCGGGCCAAACGAGCCCTCCACACTCGCCCCGTAGGCGCCGTCACGGGCGCGATCATCTCCATCGCCGCGGCCGTCGTCATCGTCTTCACAGCGCCGTAGGTCTTCACGGTCCCATTCGGATCGGTCGCAGCGAATGTCGTCACATTCGAGGCCGCTGGAGTCCAAATTAGTCGCATGTGACGAACCTCGAATGGAGTCCAAATTAGGCGACACCAGCGGCGCGTCGCGGTTGCCGCCATGCACATGCGCGTGCACGCGCCGGTGCCACGCAGCGAATGCTAGACGCCACGTAATCTCCCGGGTGCGCAGATTCTCGTCGCGCCGCTTCGCCGCAAAGCCGGACGCGCTGGCCAGCCGTAACTCTTCCCAACTGATCACGAGCTGCGATGCCCTCGCGGCGCGTGCCGAGAGCAGTTGGGCGGGCGCCGCCCCGTCGCCCTGAGGTGGGTGCTTGTGGAAGCAGCAGGGAGCGACCGCGACGTGTGCGGCACGCGCGGCGACGGCGCCGCGCACCATTCGCCGATGGAGCCCTCCACATGCATGCAATGCCACGTGCAGTGCCGGACCCGAGCCTACCAAATATGGCAGGTCTTCATCCGCGAGGCTGAGGACGTCGGCGACACGATAGGTGAGCGGGAGCCCAGCCTCGGAGGCCAGCTGCTGACCAGTCGCGCATAGCGTCGGCGAGATCTCGAGGCAGATCGATGACGTGGCTGCCTCTTGCCCCAGGAGCTGCAGCGACAAGTACCCTTTCCCAGAGCACCACTCGACGGCGGGTATGCGGCGCTTGGGCATCGCGCTCGCGAAGGCCGAGATCTGGCACACGTGAGGCCGACCATGTGGGAGGCAAGGTGGCAGGATGAGGCCATCGCATCAAGGTGGGCGAAGGCTGGTTCGGTTCGCTCCAGAGCCCCGTCATACCTGCCTCCACTTTTTCCCAGGCACGCCAATGTGCGCGCGTGAGTCGCTCTTGCGCAAAGAAGCCGATGGGTTGAATGATGCCTGTGCCTCAGCATCGATCTCACGCGAAACGTGCGACATGGGCGCAAAGGACGGCTCGTACTCTCCAACAAGCTCGTGCAGCGCTCGCTGGTTGTGTTGCACCTCGGCCAGCTCGGCGTCATCGAGAGAGAGGATTTTGCGATGCAGCCCCGGGTGTGTCACACGCCAGGCGACACGATGATCGTGGAAGGGTTTGGGCCGCCACAGGAGGCCGCCACCCACCAACCCGGCGTCCAGTATTGAGTGCGCGTCGAGCAGGGTACGCGTCAGCATTTGAGAATTCCGGAAATTACGTCAATTACGTCAAGAGCGGTTTCAACGAACTCGCAAACACCTTCGTACAAGCCTCGTAACCCTTCGTAATTGTAATATAGTTGGTATGCCAATTCATATCTCAACTGACAACTCACCGCCCCATGCCGCGCGGCGGCGGTGGCTGGTGGTTGGGAGGTCGCTTCGTCGTCTCCCTGGAGCGGCCGCCGCCACCGCGCTCGCGGCTGCAGCTGCGGCTGCGGCTGCGGCTGCGGCTGCCGCTACGCCCCTTGCGCTGTGACTCGCGTCGGGGGGGCATCGAGCCGCGGTGCTTCTCGCTACCGCTGCCGCCACCGCCACCTTGCTTGTCGGGAAACTTACGCCGCAACGCGGGGCTGCGGCTGCGCTCGCGTTCGCGGCTGCGCTCGCGGCTGCGGCTGCGCTCCTTGTCGCGTCGGCCTCCTCGCTCTGCGCGATCGCCGCGACCACCGCGGCCGCGGCTGCGGCTGCGGCTGCGGCTGCGGCTGCGGCGTCGGCTGCGGCTACGGCTACGGCTGCGGCTGCGGCTACGGTGCGCTCGCGGGCTCCGTGAAGATGCGTCGCCACCGCTGCCGCGGCCGCCGCCGCCACGCCGCTCACGTGAAGCCGAACGCTCACGATGGCGCCCACGGCTGCGGCTGCGAGATCGGCTCCGTGGACGCGCTGTGCCGAGCGCTGGCGCGCGTGTGTGCGACGCCGTGCCGAGCGCGCGCGTCGTCAGCGCGTCACGCGCGCCGTCGCCGCCGATATCGCGCCGGTTGGCCGCTGTGAAGGATGAAGGGCCGCCGCTGTGAAGGGCCGCTGTGAAGGATGAAGGGCCGCCGCCCGCATCCCCCGCCGCTGCTGACTGAGGTGGAGCTATTCCGGCCGTTGCGGCGGTTGCGGCCTTCGTCTCGGCTGCCGCTGCGGCCGCTGCGACCGCTGCGGCGGTTGCGGCCTTCGCCGCGGCTGCCGCCCTGGACGCTTCCGCCTCCTCCTTCGCCGCCTGTGCGCGTGCGAGCGCGAGCGCCGCTTCCTTCGCAGTGTCCCTTTCCTTGCGCTCCTTTTCGCGCATCTCGCGTAGCTCCTTCTCGGCGAGGGTGACGACGCTCAGCTTGGCGCGCGTCGCGAGCTTCTTCTTGGTCGCCGAGAGCAGCGGCCGGGAACCCGAGCCAAAGCCGCCGCTGCTCCCGCCACCGAAGAGGCCGCCGCTGCAGCTCGCGACGGAGGGCGATGTGGCGGCGGCGCCGGTAGCCTCATCGTCGTCGGCGCCGTCGGCGCCGTCCTGAGCGCACGCTGCCGCCGCCTCGGCCGCAGCCGCCTCGGCCTCCGCCACCGCGGCCGCGGCCTCTGCAGCCGCCACCGCGGCGGCGGCAGCGCTGGCCTCTGCAGCACTGGCAGCGGGCGCACGGGCAGCCGTTGCCGCCGCGGGGCTTGCGCTCGACTCGGCGCTCGACCTCGAGTCCGCAGCTGCGGCCACGTAACCAACGCCCGGCACGGCGCCCGGCACGGCGCCCGGCACGGCGCCCGACTCCTCACACTCCCTACGTTTGAGACGTGCGAGCCGACGTGCCGCAGGATCAAGGCTGGGCGCGTCGGCGTGCGCCGAGAGTGGCGCCGTGCCCACGGAGGTTGACGACGCTGACGACGCTGACGAACCCGCCGAGAGTGACGTCGTGCCCACGGAGGTTGACGAAGCTGACGAACCCGCCGAGAGTGACGTCGTGCCCACGGAGGTTGACAAAGCTGACGAACCCGCCGAGAGTGACGTCGTGCCCGCGGCCGCCGCTGCTGGCGCACCGCCGCCCGCCGCCATCGTGCCCCCCCCTCCGGTGCAGTTAGGGAAGGATGCGCTCCCCGTGGCAGCAGCGTCGCCAGTGCTACTGCCGACGGCGCCTTTGGGCTCGGCTGGCGTTGCCATGCTGCCGCGGGAAGGTGAGGTTGACGAGGCTGACGAAGCTGACGAGCCCGACGATTCGCCTGCCCTCGCTGCTGCCGCTGCGGGCGGCGGCGGCGGCGGCGGCGGGCGGATGGGCGGCGGCGGCGGCGGACGCAGCGACGATTGCGGCGGGCCAGCGGAGCTCGGGAGGCGCGAGGGCGGCGGTGGAGGCGGAGGCGGAGGCGGGCCACTCGAAAAGCCTGTACGACGTGCGGGTCGCGGCGGCGGGGGCAGGGGCGAACCGCCGTAGGCTCCCGGTGACTGCGAGCGCGGCGGCGGAGGCGCACCCCCTCCGAAAGGCATCCGCGGTGGCGGCGGCGGCGGCGGCGGTACAAGAGACTTTGAAGGAGGCGGTGGCGGCGGCTTCCCAGCGCCCATCCCAGCGCCCTCGAAGCCCGGTTGACGAAGCTGGGCGCGCGCCACCCCAGCTGCCGAGCCAAGCGCGCCGCCCGCCGGCCACTGCGCGAGAAGATCGCGCACCAACGGGACTGCACGGCGCACCCCTTCCGGAGTACCCGTAATCTTGATCGCGTTCATACGACTCGACTCCTCGGCCTCCTTGATGGACACCTCGGCACCGGTCACCTGCTTGATACGCACGGCAGCGGCGGGCCCGTCGCCCGTGGCGCCGCCGATCCCCGTCAGCCGCTCGCGCCAAATGTTCAGCGGCTCCCCCGTGTCCGGGATGGGGAGCAAGGTCGACATACACGAAGGCATCGCTGCGGACCATGTGCTGATCGTCACCGACGGGTTCGAGGGAGCTGCTGCTCCTGCTGCTGCGAGGCTGGCGCTGGCGCCGCCGCCGCCGCCGCCGCCGCTGCTCCTGTAGCTGCTGCTGCCGTTGCTGCCGTCGACGTCGCCCTTCCTCGCGTCGGACCAACGCGAGGCGCGTGGGGGGGCGCGTGGTGGGGGGGCGCTCGCAGATGCGCCAGGGGGGGCTGGCGCGCCGGCGCCTTCAGAGGAGGACGAGCCCGGAGACCCCGCCTCTGCCGCCGCCGTGCCGCCGCCGAAGCCGCCGCCGAAGCCCAAGCCGCTGCTAGCAGAGCCCGACACGGCGCCAGCGCCGCCCCAGCCGCCGCCGCCGCCGCCGCCGCCGCCGCCGCCGCTGGCCCAGCCGCCCGCCGCCACGCCTCCTATCGGAGGGCTGAGGGACGACGACGACGGTGCGCTGCCCGCGCGGCCGGCGCCACCGTAGCCGCCATAGACGGTGGGCGTGGCGACGTGCCCATCACGGCGCCCTGGCCCCCCGTGCGCTGGAGCGGGTGGCTTCGTCGTGATGCCCGGGATCGCGCACACCTGCTGCAGCACCTGCTCGAGCGTGAGAGACGTCATGTTGAGCGTCATCAGAGGTCATCAGAGGTCATCAGAGGTCATCAGAGGTCATCAGAGGGGAGCACCTGCTCGAGAAAGGTCAGAGGCTGGCTCGCGTCTCCGCCATGGTGGAGCGCGGGCGCTTGCTGGAACTCGCGCCCTTGCAGATCGAGCCGCCGAAGCACGTCGAGGTTCTGCTTGACGAACCCGAGCTTGCCAGTGACGCGCGTGCAGTCCGCCTGCCACGAGCACTGGTGGTCTTGCACCGCATGCATCAGCTCCTGGTGGCGCACGTGGCACTGCTGGAACCACATCTGGTTGCCGGCGCACTGGGCCTGGTACGACTCTTGCTGTAGCTGCAGCTCTTGCTGCTGGTAGCGCACCGTCGCCGACTGCATCTGCTCATGCAGCAGCTGCTGGTGCATCGTCAGTTGGCGAAGCATCGTGTCGAGCTGCGTGATGTAGAAGCCAATGTCGTCGTCGCTGCTCCCGCCGCCGATGCTGCCGCTGCCGCCGCAGACAGTGGCGCCCATGGTGCCCATCACGGCGCTAATGGGATAGGCCCCACCTACGCCTCCGCCGCCGCCGCCGATGCTGCCGCCGATGCTGCCGCCGATGCTGCCGCCGCCGCCGATGCTGCCGCCGCCGCCGATGCTGCCGCCGCCGCCGCCGCCGACCCAACCCGCTCCCTTGCCAGCGACTGACCCCTGGCCGCCGCCACACCTGTCCAGACGTTCGAGGTCCTCGAGGAAGGCGAGGTCCTGCAGCGTCGGCAACGGCTGCGGCGGCGCAAAGGGCGTCAATGACGGCGACGATTGGCATGCGCCGGGTCCTCCGCACGCCACGAACGCGCCCTCCCCCGACGCCTCCGACGTCGAGTGGACGTATCTGGAGCTGCCGCCGTCACCGCTCACGTCGGCACGATCATGGGCGCCGCCGTGGGCGCCGCCGGTGGCGGCCGCTGTGGCGGTGCTCGCTGCCTTTGTCTTGCTCTTCTTGCCAATCTTGAAGCGTTTGGTGACCGGTACGGCGCTCGGGCGCTCGGCGGAATCCAAATTAGGGTCGGCGCCCAAATTAGGCAGGTCGTGCAGCCCGAAAGCATCCGCCGTCTCGAGCGCCTCAGACGTGTACACGTGGGGGGCGTCCTCGGCCCCACCGCTGCTCTGCGCCAAGGCGCCGTGAAGGGCGCGGCTGTGCCTCGCGAGGTCGCCCCCCCTGGCCTCGGCATCCTCCGCAGCAGCGGCCGCAGCAGCCGAGGCCCGCCTGCGGGCGGTCGCCCCCTCCACCTCGTCGTCCTCGTCCTCGTAGGCCACACGTCGTCGTCGCAAGCTGCTCCGCCGTGGCGAGCTCGCCGCTGCCTCCTCGGCCGCATCCCTCGATCTCGCGTGCTCCTCATAAGAAACCTCCTCGCGCGCCCGATCGCGCGGTCGATCGCGCGCCCGATTGCGCGCCGAATGGCGCGGCGCTTCGACCACCTCCTCCTCATCGTCCTCATGGTACACGGGCTGGTGCTCGATCTCGATCTCGATCTCGTGCTCGATCTCGTGCTCGATCTCGCCCTCGCCGGACTCGAGCGCGCCGTCGCGGGCGTCCATCTCGTCCTCGACGATGCCCTCCTCCTCGTCGTCCTCCTCACTCCGCTGCCCGTGCGCGTGGCGCTCCGCCGGCGCGCCCCTACTGCCGCTGCCACCGTTGCCGCCGCTACTGCTGCCGCCGCCGCCGCCTCCGCCTCCTCCTCCGCCGCCGCCGCCGCCGCCTGCTCGTCGGCCTCGCTTCCCTTGGCGTGCCTGCCCCGCCTCGTCCGCCTCGGTCAGCGCCGGCGCGCTCGCCGCCGCCTGCGCGGCCTCCGCCTCCGCCTTCTTGCGGGCGGCGCGCTTCTGCGCCTCCTCCCTCTTCTCATTGGCAAGCTTGGCAGCCTGCTCCTCCGCCTCGATCACCTCCTTGGGCTTCCGACGCTCGCGCCGTCCTGAGCAGTCCTGCCCAAAGTCCATGACCGTTCCGAGCCGCAGCAGCTCTTTCGACATCGGGTCCATCTCCAACGGCTGCGCCTGCGCCTCTTGCAGCAGCATGTGTGCCGACGCCTGGCGCGGCTTGGTGCACTTGGGTGCCTTGGGCTTGGGAGGAGCCTCTGTGAATTCACATCTCTCCTCGATCGAGTCTACCGCGAGCCCCGCCTCGCTCTCGGCCGCCTCCTTGTCGACGACGACGACCGGCTTGGGCGGGCGCGGGCGCGGCGGCTTCTTCTCGCGGGGCGCCTTCTCTTCAGCGACGCCCGAGTTGATCCGCATCAGCCGGCGGAGTGCTCGATGGTCCATCATAGGCTCGACCTCTCCCGTCCACGCGTCCACGTTGCCCTCGAAGAGCACTGACGCGGCCGCCTGCAGCGTCGCGCGCGTCTCCGCGTCGATGCCGTCGATGCCCTCGAGGAACTTACTCGGATCCATACTCACTAGTTGCTCCAGTGAAGGTGCGGGCGCCGCCGCGGGAGCCGCCGCCGCCGCGGGCGCGGGCTCGTCCGCGGTAGCGGTCGCGCCGTACTGAGCGCCCCTGTCCGACGATCGCCTTCGCTTCCGCCCGCTCGCCTCGCCCTCCTGTTCGAGGCCCTCCTCTGCCTCTGCCTCGGCCTTACCGGTACTCCGTCGGACCTTGTGCTGGGCGTTGTGTTGGGCGCCCTTGCTGTTGCTGCTGCTGCTCGGTGGGCGCCTGCGCGACGGCTTGTCCGCGTGGGCGTCGGCCGCCTCCGCCTCCTCACCTCCTTCCTCCTCGCCCTCCTCCTCGCCCTCCTCCTCACCCTCCTCCTCGCCCTCGTGCTCGCCGCCCTCCTCCGCCTCCACCTCCGCCTCCGCCTCCACCTCCACCTCCGCCTTGCTTCGTCTGCCCTTGGCGCCGAGATGGGCGCCCTTGCTGCTCCGCCGCCCGCCCGCCTCCTGCGCGGCGGTGGCGGCGCCGCCGCCGCCGCCACTCTTCTCCTGGTGCGCGGCGGCCGAGGGGTCGGCAAGACTCTTCTCGAGCGCCGTGCGCGCCGCCCGCATCATCTTCTTGAGCTGACTCAAGCTCTCCACGAGATGCCCAAGGGCCTTTTCGACCGTCCTCGCCTCCGGCGTGCCTGACGAGTCGCCGCCGCCGCCGCCGCCGCCGCCGCCGTCCACCTCGCCGCCGCCGCCGCCGCCGCCGCCGCTCTCGAGGCGCGCGCGGTGCGCCGTGTGGGCCGTGCGCACGCACTTGTGTATCCGTTCGGCTGACGCATGCATCGCCGCATGCAATCGGATCACTTCTCGGAGAAGCAGCTCCGGCGCGTCGTGACGCACCGCGAGCAGCGCGGCGAAGATGCGCGCGGCGCCCGCATGCTGCTGCACGTAGTACGCCTTGAGCGCGAGCACCTTGCGAAAGTCGTCGAGCAGCGCGCGCAGCTTGCCCGCATCGAGCCCGAATGCCGCCCAGTCGAGGTCAGGCACGCGCCGCGAGAGCGAGAGCGGTTCGGCGACGACGTCCTCGTCGACTGCCTCCTCCTCTTCAGCCACGGCCGCCGTCTCCTTGACGAGCTTTGTCATGAACGGCATCGACGAGCCGTAGTTGAACAAGATCTCCTCGCCCTGAGAGATCCGCCGATGCGCCCTCAGTGTGGGGATGCGAGGGTAGAGGCGCAAGGCCTCCGAGCGCACGTCCAGCGGCACGAAGGAGAGGTACGCGTTCTGGTTGGCCGGGTCGTGGTTGGCCATGGGCGCGCAGCCCTGCATCCACTGCGTCGCGTCCTCCGACACGGGCAGGAAGCAGCCGTCGGGCCCGTTGGGGGTGTCCGAGATGCCCGACGCGAATTGCCAGCCGTCCACCAAAAAGTCCGAGTCGGAGATGCGCATGAGATAGCGCCGAGATTGCGACTCGCGCGCCTCCTTTCGGAGCTTGGCCTCCTCCTGCGTGATGAGCTCGCCGCCGTACACGGTGATGATCTCGTTCACCGCGTACTCGCGCCGCGCGAACAGACCACGCCCAAGCGCGTAGTCCCCGATGACCCTCTTGACGTTCGACTGTCGTATCTCGAGCTGGCCGTTGGTCAGCGTGCCAAAGTTGGACCAGACGGCGAGGTCGGCCTCCTCGGGCGGGAAGCCGAGCATGAGCAGCTGCTGGCACGGCTGAAGCTGCTCCATCAGCTCCTGCCGCTTCTCCACCGTCTCGCGCCGCTGCACCTTTTCGCTCTTGGCCTGCTCCGCCCTCGCCTTCTCCGCCTCCGCCTCGGCGTCGACCGGCTTGCGCGCGGGCCGCTTCGGAGCGGGCAGCGCCGCGGCGAGCAAGTTGTCGTCCAACTCGCCGGCCGCCTCGGCCGCCGCCATCGCCGCCGTCGCCATCTTGGCCGCCTGCGCCGCCAGCTCCGCGTCGGTCTTTGGCTTTGGCGGCTTGCGCTCGCGTGCCTTGGCAGCCTCCTCGGCAGACTTGGCCTCGGCCTCGGCGCGCGCTGCCTCGGCGGCACGCCGCTCCTCTGCCCTCTTCTCCGCGGCCGCCTTGCGCTCCGCCTCCGCCTTCTTCTCTGCGGCCGCCTTCTCCTCTGCCTCGAGCACCTCCTTGGGCTTACGCCGCTCGCGGTTGCCCAATTCATTCTGGCCAAAGTCCATCACTGTCCCCAGGCGCAGGATCTCCATGAGCGACGACATGGCTCAGCGCTCGGGTCAGGCAGAACTCGGCTGCGTCACGCAGGGCTGCGTGCTCTGCCTCGGCGCGGACTGCCGAGCCCCTCTCGCAATTCCTCTCTCGTAGAAAGGAAATGCGGACTAAGTTCCCACTGTTCACACCAAAAACCATTTCGTTCACACACCCACTTTCGTCTTGTCACCCTCTCACGTACATGTCACTCTTGAAAAACAAAGGCTTTTAAGTGATCGCACAGCAACCGATCCGCCCCTAGACCCGCGGCCGCGCGTCGCTCGGCCTCGGCCGGCGGGTCCTTGGCTCACGTTGTACTCATGAGGTACTCAGAGATTTTGAGTTTTGAGTTGACTTGAGTGCCCGTCAACACTCATTCGATTCACACTCTCCGCTTTATTTTATGTTTTCCGTAGCTACACCATCTAGCGCCCCGCCCGCCGCGCGGACGGTTCGGTCCGGGGCCACGTGCGGTCTGATTCTCTCGTGTCCCACTCTCTCGACTAGATTTGTCAGCGATACACTAACTGCAGCAATCTCACTAGCGTAGCTCCAATGCCTTATCTCTTGTGGACCCCTTGGCAATCGCTTTCATCACCACGCGGAAGAATCAAGCGTCGCGTCCGTCCCGCACAGCTCGGCCGCTTCCGCACTGACCGTCGGCTCCATTTGAGTGATGGCGGCCGGCCTGAGGTTGGCTGGTCTCAGAGACAGGCTCGCGCCGCTATCGAGACGCACGCCCGCACGCTGCTTCGCGGCTTCCCAAGAGATGACCGTGCCCAGCTCATCATTGTACTCTGGCTTGGCTTCCAAGCCGATGACTTGAACGCGTTGGCCCCTCCCTACGTGCACTGGCGGTGCTTGCATTACCTCAGCTGCAGCGGCCTGCGTCTCCATGCCAATCGACTTGGCTCGTGATCCATTCCAGATGCCACCATCCGTCTGGTTGGCATCCTGAAATTCGGCGGCCGCAGCATCGCGATCCTCGACCGCGGCGTCGGCATCGGCTCGAGCGCAGGCGTGACCTCTCTGCGCCACCTGCTTTGCGACCGCAGCTTTCTGGGCTCTCGCTTTCTCGGCAGTCCGGTCCAACAAATACGCGATCCTCTGATCCATCGTGCTCGCGGGTGCTCGCAATTCGGTCTTCCGTGTGTGAATGGGTCATGTGAATGGTGTCAAATTCCTTTGAATGGTCTGGCAGGTCCAGGGGGTTGTGAAACACTTCTCCAAACGCACTAGCCGCACCGCCGCAATACCGCTGCTCACTGCCTCACACACGACTTGGACTCGCGCTGTCGGAAATACTCGCGAACAGCCCTATACACGCTCAGACTGCGGCCTCTGACCTATGTCAGACGCTTTTTCGCTCCGTCCGACGTGTTCCGACTCTCCGTCAGCGTGTCCGCACCGACTCCGCCCTGCTGTATTGGTCCCGGGCTTGGAATTGTATGTTGTCGACGTCGCGCGCACGCCCTCGCCGCCACGCGCCACGGCGTAGCGCGCGATGGCTCCTTCCTCTGCCTTCCCCCGCATGCCCGCCCTACAAGCTCGTATCATGGCAAGCATTGAGCCGTCAGAGTCGTCCGTCGAGCGCCGAATCGAGCGCTGCGCCTACGGGTCCTGCTGTGAAGAGATGAGCTCCGCGGACTGCTCCTACGGGTCCTGCTGTGAAGAGATGAGCTCCGCGGTCGACTGCTCCGAGGCCTGCGAAATCTGCGAAACATCCGAGAACAACAGGGGGGCCAGCCCTTCATTCTGAATCGGGGGCCTTGGAGGGCGCCTAGTAGGGGCCTCAGCATTGCGGCCCGAGCAGGGTAGGGCTTTTCTCCTGATCAAGAAGAACAGGACAAGCAGCACCACCTCGAAGGCGATGACGACGAAGACTCCGAGGGCCACGCCCGCTCCGAGGCTGTAGGCGTCCACGGCGTACACGCCGTCGCCTTGCTTGCACCCGAGCCCGACTGTGGGATTGTTGGTCTGCGAGTCCACTCCACCGGAGCCACCGGAGCCGGGTGCTCCAGTGCCCGTCGTCACGGAAGGGGCGCTCGTCACCGTGAGACCCGTAACGCCCGTGCTCTCGACTGCTAGCGAGACTGGAGCACTGCCGTCTGAGGGCGACGTGAGCTCGGCCGTGATGGCCGACTGCAGCGCCGTCGCGCTCGTGAAGCTCGCGGCGGTGCTCTGGATCGTCGCCGCCGTCGACGGGTCCGTCGGGAAAGCCATCTGGATGTTGACGCTCGCTGCGGTGATGAGCACGGTGGAGCCGGGGGGGGCGCCGGTGGTGAAGCCGAGCGCCCGTGCAGCCGCGTGCAGCAGTGCGTTGCGCTCCGTGGTGTCGAAGTCCTCTGGATTGCCCGCCACCCGGAACGAGAGGGTCACCGTGACCTGCAACGGCGGCAGGGGGGGCGGCGGCGGGGGAGCGGGCGGGGGGGGATGCGGCGGCGACGGCGGCTGCTTGGGCGGCGGCGGAGAGGGGGGTGGCGGCGGCGAGATTGGCGGCGGCGGCGACGGCTCGGGCCGAAACGGCGAGGGCGGCGGTGGGGGCCGGGGCTCGGGCGACGGTGGGATCATGGGGCTCGGTGGCATGGAGGGGAATGCATAGCCGCCTCCGCATCCGCAGCAGAGAACGTCGGGAGTGGTATCCATCCACGCATAGGTGGAGCAGCGTCTGGCCGTGTCGCTCGCATTTTCGGTCATCCACGTGCAGTCCTGCCAGCCGACAGAAGCCCAGCCACCAGGAGCATACCGATTGACGAGCCAGCCATTGTTAAGCTCTTCCGAGCGCACGCCGTCCATGCACGGAGGTGGAGGCGCGGGAGGGGACCGGGGAGGCAGGGGTGCCAGCGGCGGCTGCGGCGGCGGGGGCGCGAACTGGCTGCCGCCGCCGCACGAGCAGCACATGGTTGTTGGTAGGCGCTCAGAGGCAATTGTGGCCCATCGATACGTGGTGCACCGGCTGACCGGGGAGGCATCGAAGAAGCTGCAATTTGCCGCGGGGAAGGGGGCCCAGTTCCCGGTAGCCCTGACGACGAAAAAGCCCGACCACGCAGTTGATGGCCAAGGGGCATAGTTGAAGGTGGCCCCCGGCCTGGGCGGAGTGCGTGGCGCCGCGTGGTTGAAGCATGAAGTGGACATCAGCCCGCGCCCGTCGAGGAATTCGCATCTCAAACGTGTTTCTGCCATCGAGTTTCGTTTATATAACGGAATGCATGCATGCCCCGCGCTCTCGTTCTTTCGCGCGCGCGCCGGCCTGGGCGCGCGGGCCCGAACACTTCGCGCAATTCGACATCCTTGGGCGTGAATGCCACGATCGTGGAGCCTTCGCTTGGCCCAGTCGCGTTCGGCACTCGATCATGGCGTTCTTGCCCGTGTCGATCATGAACGACCACGCGTCAGCATTAGGAGTCTGGCTGGACTCGAACTTTCAAGGCGCCACCGTTCTCCACATTGACCGGCACTCCGACCTCGCGAGTCCATCGCGGTGTCGTCCGAATGTCATGCCCGTGCACGACCGTGCGGCATGGCGGGCGTGCACCGACCGCGCCGGCTTCCAGCTCGCCGCGGCGTGGCTGGGCACGGTGGACCGTGTGTGGTGGCTCAAGCCTGGCTCGTCCGACAACCATCGTGACTGGCAGCACGGCTTTGTGTCCGCCGCATCGCCACATGACAAGGCCTCACTTTTCTGGTCGGCTCTGCCACCCACGCACGGCACCGTCCAGAGGCTCGCGACACGAGTGAGTGACCTGCACGAGCTCTCGCGCTCCGTCGCAGACAGCCGTGGGCCGCTTCTGCTCGATGTGGATCTTGATTATTGGGGCGGCGCGGCTGGTCCATCGCGGCCGGCGTGGGAGATCCCCGCACTCCGCCAGTGCGCCGAGCTTCTCCGGTCGATAGGGTCGGCAGCGTGGGGCGACGCACGCGGCCAGCGGACGACCGACTCGCTCTGGCCCGCCCTGCTCGACGGCCGCGCGCTGCCGTCGACGAATGCGAGCGCCATGCCGAGCGCACGAGCGCCGTGGCGAGCGCACGAGCGCCGTGGCGAGCGCATGGGCGCCGTGGCGAGCGCTCCTCCTCCTCCTCGGCACACGAGGCTGCTCTCCCGGTGCGCTGTGGAGCTGGCAAGCCAAGGCCTCTCAGCGGAGCAACGGGCGAGGCTGCGGTTCGCCAAGCAGCTGGGGCTTTCGTTGCCCGAGGCACTGAGCGCGCTGGCCCCCGACTTGGACGACAACCTGCACGCGTGCGATCCCGTGGATGAGGGTCAGCTCACCGCACTCTTACGCCTACTGCCCACGCCCGCCGCGGTGACGATTGCTCGTTCGATCGATGGGTTCGTGCCATTCCGATGCGTTGAGCCCCTCGAGGCGGCGGTCCTGCGAGCCCTTCGTGCGGCCTTTGCCAACTCGACCGCCAGTGCCACGCCCGGTGCGAGCAGTTGCACTCTCACTCTCAGCAGCCGTGCTCCTGTTGCACTCGCCATCGACTATCTTCCGGGCTGTGCGAGTAGCGCGAGCTTGCGCGCCCTGCGCCGTTCTTAGTGTACCACATATGTTCAACTAGGTAGAGTGTAGCTTGCGAGTAGCGCGAGCCTGCGCCGTGACAACACGTGCTAACGATGCACGCCGATGTTGTGCGATATCCTTGTGGTTACACCAGCCGCTCTCTATGTAAACCTCTGCTCTCTATGTAATACATGATTACCCGGCTGCTGCCTCCACGGCCGCCAGCGCGGAAGCTCAAATCCCTCGGGCGCCTCCACGTGGTTCGGAGGGACGGTGAGGAGCGCCATGGGCTCCATCATGATGCACGCTAGCAATGCCTCGCACAGCGTTGTGCCACGCAGTCTCCGACAGTAGCATTCGATGCACACGAGCAAGAGGAGGCTTCCGACCACGAGAAGCACAATGATGATGGCCACGTTCGGGCCTTGCTCGCTGGAATCGTCGTCGACTCTTGGCGGCGCCACCGGCAGTATTGGTGATGCCAGCGGAGGCGCCAGCAATGGCGGGCTGCTGTTGGGCGGCGCCCTCGGCGGGGGACTTGACATCCGCGAGCCGAGTTGGGCGTTTGCTGACCGTGACGGCCAGGGTAAGTGCCAGGGTTGGGGATATATCTGATGTTAGTTACTGTAGCAGCCCACATCACGACGAATCGGCGCTAACGCTAAACTTGTCAGTGTTCTCGGCGCGAGCGTTCACCTGCGAGAAGTGTCGCGGAGAGAGTGGCCCGTTGGACGCGCGACTCTCCTTGTCGCGATGGCCTTCAGCGCGCGGCCGTACTTGCAGCAGCAGCAGCAGCAGCAGCAGCAGCGGGACGGCTTTGGCGCGTTCCCAAAGCGCGTGTGGAGCCCGCGCGACGTGGTCTCCGCTGCGCGGAGGGATGAGGCTCGCAGCAGCACAGCGGATGGCTTGCTCCATCGCAGGGGCCGCGCGCCCAAGCCGATGGTTCGCACGTCGCTCGGCGCGGAGGCGCGGGCCCTGCTGGCACGAATGGCGTCCGATCAGCCGCCTGGGCCGAGCGGCTTTGGAAGCAAGGTCTCGATCGATGGCGAGCATTTGCTCGCACTCTTCGGTGGCAGCAAGGTGCCGAAGTGGCTCGAGCCGACAGTTGAGGACACGGCCCATGCGTCGATCATGTCCATCGTAAACCAGAGCGACGAGGCGGCGTTTAAATGCCTCAAGAGCCTCATAACAGAAGCGAGCAAATCGATGGAGCAAGCCGAGTCGAAGGCGAAGCTAGTCGAGGAGAAGCGAACGAAAGCGAGCCGAGAGACGTATGACGAATCCGTGGCGTCGGTCCATGGTGGTCGCAAGCGGCGCAGCCTGCTCGTGGGTGAGCGCGACGACCTCCGCTGATGACTACTGATGACCACTGATGACCACTGATTGCTTCCCTCATCAGGTGCGCGCGACGACCTCCGCTGATGACTACTGATGACCACTGATGACCACTGATTGTTTCCCTCATCAGGTGCGCGCGACGACCTCCGCTCGTCCAAGGACGACGCCGGTGGCGACGTGGCCAACCTCGCCGACCTGGTCGATATCTTAGAAGAGCATGAACTCTCCGACGAGGGCGATGAGGGCGAGGGGAGAGGGTACGATCGGCGGCTGGCCGACGGCGGTGGCGGCGGCGGCGGTGCTGGTGCTGGTGCTGGTGCTGGTGATGGCCGTGCTGGCCGTGCCGCGGGCGGTGTGGCGGGCGGCTCGTCGGGTGCAGTGGCCGTGCCGACCCCGAGCTGGATGAGTATGCCGCTCGTGCCACCGGTGACGCAAGGCAAGGGCCCAGAGGAGGAGGAGGAGGAGGAGGAGGAGGAGGAGGAGGAGGGCAACCACGTCCGAGGACGACCGTCACGCCTGGCGACCGGTCGACTGCACCGACTGATCGAGGGCAGTCCCATAGCAGGCAACGGAGGCGGCGGCGGCGCTTTGAACCATCGGTCCTTGCCTAATAAGGCAATCGATGAGCTTCGGAGCCGTGGGGATCTGTCGGAGTGGCCCGAAGCGCTACCGGTCACTCCCGACGCCATCGTGGCGCTCATGAAACGCGTCGTCTTCTTCAAAGGGGCTTACACAGCGCATGCCGACTGCCGGCGTACGCTGGCCTCGTGGTTCGAAGTGCAGTACGTCGAGCCGTTCACCACGATCGCCGAGGAAGGGCACTGGTGCCACTCGTTCGTGCTGCTGCACACGGGGGCGCTTGAGGCGCGAGGAGCCCCCCTCATTGCCTCCGCCCGTGTGGGACATGGGGCTTCCATATCAGGCAACCGACACATCCAGGCAGAGGGCGGCGTGGACGGTCGGCCGTTGACGAAAGAGGAGAGAGGCCTCGTGCGTTCTTCCCTCATGACCAATGATTGCTTCCCTCATCACAAGAGAGGCCTCGTGCGTTCTTCCCTCGATACCAATGATTGCTTCCCTCATCACAAGAGAGGCCTTGTGCGTTCTTCCCTCAATACCAATGATTGCTTCCCTCATCACCAGAGAGGCCTCGTGCGTTCTTCCCTCATGACCAATGATTGCTGCCCTCATCACAAGAGAGGCCTCGTGCGTTCTTCCCTCGATACCAATGATTGCTTCCCTCATCACAAGAGAGGCCTTGTGCGTTCTTCCCTCAATACCAATGATTGCTTCCCTCATCACCAGAGAGGCCTCGTGCGTTCTTCCCTCATGACCAATGATTGCTGCCCTCATCAGGTGCGCTCTTCCCTCGTGACCAGAGAGGCGCTGCCCGTGCCAACCGTCTCGGGCGAGTTCGACGCTCTCGAGCCTGTGCTGCTTCTCCCGGGCGCCCACTTTGGGGAGCAGGCCTTCTGTACCGAGATGCGCCCGCATACGTGCTCGGTGCGCACTGATGACCACTGATGACCACTGATGACCACTGATTGCGTCCCTCATCTTTACCGAGATGCGCCCGCATACGTGCTCGGTGCGCACTGATGACCACTGATGACCACTGATGACCACTGATTGCGTCCCTCATCTTTACCGAGATGCGCCCGCATACGTGCTCGGTGCGCACTGATGACCACTGATAACCACTGATTGCTTCCCTCATCAGGTGCGCGCGCTCGAGCGCTGTGTGCTGATGACCACTGATGACCACTGATGACCACTGATTGCTTCCCTCATCAGGTGCGCACGCTCGAGCGCTGTGTGCTGCTCGTGCTCCGGCGCGACGTCCTGGCTGATCAGTTGCCCGAGTTGCCTAACATGGCGCGCATCGCGTGGGCCGAGCAGCGCGCTCGACACGACGCGCTCTACGGCGCGCTCGCGGGCCGTTGGATCCACCACGCGCTGCGTCGGCTGCATGTCATCGAGCGGCTCCACCGGACGGACCTGTGGAGGCTCGAGGCGATGGTTACGTACCGTGTGCTCGCGCCCGGCGCGACGCTCTACCGGCTGGGCGAGCGTGTGAGCCATCTGACGATCCTGCTGCGCGGGGAGCTGGGGTTGCATCAGCCCGGCGCAGACGATGCACATGAGAGGATCGCTGCTTCGCTACGTGTCTCGTTACGAGGCGCGCCGCCGCTGCTCCCCAACACAGCGCCGCCGCTGCTGCCCAACACGGCGCCGCGGCGGCTGCCGGAGGACGAGGACGCGGAGCCGACTGACGCGGAGGTGACGGGCGTGGAGGTGACCACGCTTTCAAGCACGGCCGGCGCACCCTTCCATCCGGCGCGCTCCATATTAGGCAAGGCCGACCCAGCTTCCAAGCACCGACCCGCTACCACCGAGCCGGTGCGCGCCGTGTTGGGCACGGCGCGCGCCACGTCGCGTGCGCCGCTGCCGCCGCTACGGCGCCTGGTCACCGAGGCGTCCGCAGTCCCATTCGTCGGAGACGAGCCTCTGCTGCTCGCCACGGCGGCCGCCGCGGCTACGGGCGCGCCGTCCGAGTTCCTCGTGCGCGCGCGCACGCCCGTGTGCGTGGCCGTGCTCGAGTACAGTACTCTCGCGAGACGCGCGCCCGCCCTCCTCACAGAGCTTCGTCAACTCGTCGCCCACGCACGCATGCATCCCTCGAGCCTCATGGCCGCGCTGCTGCAGCCGCTGCCACCTCCGCCAGCCCCGAAGGGCAAACACGCAGCCGCCACGATACGCCCGACACGGCGCTTTCGTCAAGAGGGCATCCAGTAGAGTAGACCCGATCGGATAAAGCGCCCGACGGCTGTAGCAAGTAAAAAAAATCTTCGGAGTTCGGTGTCCAAACTGCGCTGTATGATAATCTATGATTAGAACGATTTCCCCACTGGTTTCGGCAACCACGCGACTTGTTTCTTATGACGCCGATCGACGAGATCGGGTCCTTGATCGGGTCGCACATCGCACATCCACAAGAGGTGAGCACACAACGCATGTGCCGCGTGGGACGGACGCGGATGGGGATGCTGGCGGCGGGGCCCCGGGCGCCGCCCTGAGAGTGCCGATTCGGTTCATCTAATGGAGATCGAGCTCCGCCCCTCCTATGGAGATCTAATGGAGATCTAATGGAGATGGAGCTCCGCCCCCTCTCGCGCGCGCTTGGTGCCATAGCGCACGACCTCCTGCAGCCGCGTCAGGTCGGCCGCGCTGTGGGGCCCCTCTATCGCGACCGCACTGGGCCAGGACGAGGGCGATGCGCCCACGACGGCGCTCGGCAACGGCTCGGCGGGTAGGCCCGCCGCCTCATCCAGCAGATTGCATGCGAGTTGCGGCAGTTGAGCCGGTAGGCCGTGCGCGGCAAAGTAGGGCAGCCGCGAGCCCCAAAAGTTGCGCCAGGTTCGCAGCGTCGCGCCCGGATTGCGCAGGTAATCAGCCTCGGCGCGGGAGGACATGCGACCGGCAGAGGCGAGCAGAAAGTCAGGAACCTGTGGGGCATTGGGGAGATGGCGCCGTGGTGAGCACGTGCATGCTGAGGCGAGCCGAAAGTGACGAACCTGCTGCAGCCGGACGCCCGCCTCTCTCGCGTAGAGGGCAGTGTCGACTCCCTCTGCCTCGAGCATCGCCGCATTCGAGAGGAAGGAGAGGAAGTTGACGAAGTAGAGGTCGACCACCGCGTAGTCGAGCGCGCGTGAGGCTCCCACTGGGCCGCTGAACGTCACCGTCCCCAACCGGGAGAGCACTCGGTCCCACTCGCGCACGATGGCACCGCCATCGGCGTCCGAGGAGACGAAACACTGGCCGCCGCCGGCGCGTGCTTTGGCCGGCGAGCCCGAATACGCACCGTCGATGTACGCAGCGACCGTGCTGGCCGTTGCGTCGCGGACCGTGCGTCCCTCGTCCGGATTGCCGCTCACGAGGTTGCACAGCACCTTGCCACGGAGCGCTGCCTTGTTGGCCGCTGCCTCCGGAGTGGCGCCATCCTCGTCGAGGCCGAAGGTCTCACGCACGACAGCTATCGTGGACAGCATCAGGATGACCAACCCGCCCTCACGCACTGCAGAGAGGGCCTCCGGGATACTTGTAAATGCCGTGCAGGGTGCGTCACCGGGCTCCGTTGCAAGCGCAGCTGCCACAGAGTACGTGCGATTCCATACTGCAACACCCACGCCCTCGTCGCGAAGCCGCCGCACAAATCCGCAGCCCATCTTGCCGCAGCCAAGTAGCGCCACCTCGAACGAGGCACTCGCGCTCGTCGCCATGTAGCGGCCGCCCACGACGACGCGTGGTCATTGCACAACTTTCGGCGATCAGGGACTGCCCGACAGTGACCCAGGATACTTGGCGACCCTCGAAATGTGACCTCATTTGGGCTCATTTCGACCTCAAGTCCATTTATGGCAAAACGAAAAAAGCATTTTTTCCACTAACGCGAGTGCGCGTCTCGGCAGCCCCGTCTGTGCTGGTCTCTCACCTGGCCTCGCAATGAGGATTTCGCGCCTTCTCTTTGCTGTGGCTGGGCTATTGCATCCGATCGTGGGCTCGGACACTGCATGTGTAACGGAACAGCACGCTGCGGAACGGAAGGAGCAATTTGGGAGTTATGGAGCCCATTTTGATTGCAGCCTCATCAGCCGTGTCCAACCAGGACAAGGCCCACTCTACGTCGCAGTCTTAATCGACAAGTCGGGATCCAACACTCTGATGGAGGCCTTCACATTCCGTGCCAGAGATCGAGGTTGGCCCAAGATCTCGGCGTGCTGCCAAGGAACCGTCAAGGAGCTGACCGAATTGTGTAAGATTCCGTTGATCGGGCCGGACTGTCGATTCAGCCCGGACCACGCTGTCGTGCTAGATCAGCGGTTTGGGTTCTGCGAGGAAGTAGTGCACGGCTCGAGGCCGTGCCGCTACATCTTGTTGCTGCGAGATCCCATCGATCGACTGATCTCGTCTTACAACTTCTTTTGCGTGGCCTGCCAAGAAGATGGCCGTGAGTGCAGGCAGGCTGGCCTCGACAATCCCACTTGCAACCAGGCCGGCCTCGACCATCCCAAGTGTAGGCCGTCTGACCTCGACTGCCCACGAATGTCGTTGATCGAGTACGCTCTCGCCAAGGGGAGCTATTACGCGAACACCTTATTTCCGAGGAGTAGCCCCAACTGGCGGCAAGCACGCGAGAGCGTCGACGGAGCATTCCGTGCGATTACGAAGCTCCTCGAGTCAGATGCAATCGCATTCGCATCGACCCTCGAGAACCTGGGATCTCAAGCCACCGCTCTGACCAGCCTTCTCTCACCTGCGAACAGTTTGTCCTCACCGCCATCAACATGGGCACGCTCATTACACCGTATCCACAATTCGCTAGCAGGGTCCTGGGACCACGCAGATCGTCGAGCCGACCTGTCTCCACTGGCGCAGGCGCGCGCTCGAGTACGAACCAAGGCCAGCCTCAATAGGACTGAGCTGAGGCTCCTTCGAGATATTCTTGCACCTGACTATGATCTGTACCATCGAGTCGGTCGCCTTGAAATCAGGAATTCGATCTAGAATGTGCGCGGCGGTCGCGTCGTGTTGGTTGCGGAGCGCGTGACCTAGATACATCTCCACACCGCACAGGGGGTGTGAAGACACAAAAATGGCGAGAAAGTCCTGCAAGCGTGTGCCGTCGCGGCCGTCTTTTTTGAGGACAGCGCCGCCATCCATCCATGGACGAGGCTGCCGAGGCTGAGGCGCCACCGAACGCCGACGAGGCCGAGATATCCGGGTGGCACATGGACGAGGCTGCCTGGTACGATACGGTCGTAACGCATTGGACCAAGGCAGTGAGCGCCGAGGACAACGACGGCGTCCTCGGCGGCTGGGGTTGTGTCGATGAAGAGGACGCGCGCGGCTCGCTGGCCTTCCTCGCGCAGACTTTGGGCGTGCCGGCGGCGCAGTGGCCCATCGCAGGGTATCGCGCCCTCGACTGCGGCGCTGGCATCGGCCGTGTGACCGGAGCTGTTCTGCTCAAGTCGTCCGAGAGGGTGCACCTGGTCGAGGTGAGCGAGGCGCTGCTCGCACAGGCAGCTGTCAAGCTGAGCGAGCACGCGGCGCGCATCGAGTGCTCTCAGACGTCGCTGCGCGACTTCGCTCCACCGGCGGGCTCGTACAACCTTGTATGGTGCCAGTGGGTGCTTGGCCATCTGACCGACAGGGACGTAGTCGCTCTGCTGCATCGATGCCGGAGCGCGCTGCGGCCGGGCGGCGCACTATTTGTCAAGGACAACGTGGCTCCATCGAAGCAATGCCCCTACGACGGCAAGTACATGCTCGACGAGGAGAACGCGGGCGTCATCCGGACGCACAATCACCTGTGGGCGCTCGCCCGGGCCGCGGGCTTCAAACTGTCCAAGACGGCGCTGCAGACGAATTTCCCCGAGGGCCTGTACCCGGTGCGCATGTACTGCTTCGTGCCCAAGGAGGAGAGTGCTTGCTGCGTCTGAGATCAACTAGGACAGCTCCTTGTCATGAATAGGCGCGCGGTCAGGTCTCCGGCCGGCAAGCTTCGTGTCGCTCCGTGTAGGGTGTCGCGGCGCGGCGGCGGTGTTGTCTCATCTCTCATGTTGTCTCATGTTGTCTATCTCAGTCTCAGTCTGAGTGCGGCCATGTGCGGCGGCGGTCGTTCACACCTCGTCGGCAAAGCGTGTGCTCGCGCTCGCGACAAGAAAGCCCGCTTTGCAGGCCCTGTTGCCGATGAGCGGCGACGGCGGCGGCCTTCCGAGCAGCCTGCCGGGCGGCCTGTTCGTGCGCAAGGACAAGGGCGACCGGCAGCAGCAGCAGGCAGAGCAGCCGCAGCAGCCGCAACGGAGCATGCTCGGGCTCGATCGTCTCGCCGCCGAAAAGGCGCGCGAACGGGCGGCGCTCGCTGCAGAGGAGCCGATGCGACCGCCGGCGATACCCTTCAAGCGGCCGCTTCCTGCGCCGGCACACGGCGATCACGAGCGCCACTACCGTCGGCCTCGCGAGGAGACGCCCTCGCATGCCGGCGGCGTCAATGAGGCGCGTTCGGCAGACATTCAGCAGCGCGTCAAGGAGCGGCTCAAGGGCAAGGCGCAGGTCTTCACCTCGAGCAGCGCAAGTGGTCACGGCGGCGGTCACGACGGCGGCCACGGCGGGGGCCAAGGCGGTGGCGGCGCGGCGCGCGTGCCGGCGTCGCCCGCGCCGTCGATGAGCGGCTCAGAGTGGGAGGCACCCTCGCCGCGTCGCCAGCCGCTCGTGCCCGACCGTGCGCAGTTCGGCTCCGAGCCTCGGGGGTTCCTGGACGCGGGCACGCCACTCGGCACGCCCGCGCCCTCGTCGGCGACCACTGGCATCGTCCACCGGCCCTCGCATAGCTTGCCCACGCCGCAGCCCTCGCAGGGGCCGCATTCCGTGCGCGGAGCCGGCGCGGCGGCGGCGGCGGCGGGTGGTGGTGGCGCGGCATCGACGCCGCGCCACCCGGGCCTCGGTGGCGACGTGTCAGCCGCCAGTCACGCAGCCGGTGGCGTGGAGATCTCCACGGCGGAGATCGAGGACGAATGGGAAAGAGCTTCCACAGTGGGCGGCGGCGGATCGACGGCAGCAGAGGATGCGCAGCTGGAGCGTGACTGGTACGATCAGGACGAGGGGGGCGGCAGCACGCGGGAAGCGGGCGCGGCCCCTTTTGTGGGTGACGAAACTCTCTTCGCCAAGCGCGAGGAGCAGCTCCGTACGCGACACCGAGGGCCACTGAGTGCCTCTGAGTGCCTCGGAGTGCGTCTGATTGCGCCTGATTGCGCCTGATTGCGTCTGAGTTTCGTCTGAGTTTCGTCTGAATGCGCCTGATTGCGCCTGATTGGTCTGAGTTTCGTCTGAGTTTCGTCTGAGGTGCCTCCGCGTGCTGTCTCTGCATTGCGCCCCTCATCAGGTAAGCGCGTCAACCATCGGCGGGAGGCTCGGCTGCGGGATGCGGACCGGTGGGAGGAGGGGCGCTTGCGGGCGAGCGGCATGGTGACCATGGTGGATGGCGCGGAGGATGAAGATGATCAGGAGCTACGGACTCAGGTGGTGGTGCATGACACCAAGCCCCCCTTTCTCAACGGGCGTGTCATCTTTTCGAAGCAGTCGGAGCCAGTGATGCCCATCAAGGTACTCATCCACTGATGACCTCTGATGACCTCTGATGACCTCTGATGGCCACTGATTGCGTGCCGTGATGCCCATCAAGGTACTCACCCACTGAGTGCCACTAATGGCCACTGATTGCATCGAAGCGCCTCTGATCGCCTTTGAGTGCCACTAATTGCGACTAATTGCCACTGATTGCCACTGATTGCATCCAACGCCCCAGGATCCAACGAGCGACTTGAGTGCCACTAATTGCCACTGATTGCCACTGATTGCATCCAACGCCCCAGGATCCAACGAGC
>ENA-UOXO01000768-UOXO01000768.1-mixed-culture-metagenome-genome-assembly--contig:-NODE-768-length-24193-cov-60.205692_pt1 | contig 24193 bp, 14 predicted proteins | sample MGYA00238162_ERZ761640 | MGnify/ENA primary metagenome ERZ761640 (study PRJEB28914, sample SAMN08778297) | mixed culture metagenome | isolation source: Freshwater growth medium | place: USA...
GGCAGCATCGAGGAACATGTTGATCTTGTCGTCGATCGGATGATGCATCCGAATGTGCCTAGACGTGTGCGGCGGAGCAGGCGGGGCTTGCGAGCGGGTCTTCTTAGAGGAAGGGTCCCATGGCCAGTCGAACGACTGTCGGTTCTCGTCGACGCGGGAGCCGTCCTGCTTCATGTCGTACGTCGAGGAGATGTTGTTCTGCATTGGGTCGGCCGTCAAAATTTCGTCGGGCGATAACTCCGGGACGTGGATGCCCTTGAAGCGGTTGAGCTCGGCAGGCCTAGCCGCCGGCGGGAGGTTGGGGCCTTGATTGGCCCGCTGCATGCCGCGTTCGAGGGATTTGAGCGCTTGCCGCTTGCTCTGGTCCGACGATTGCCCTTTCTTGGCGGGCCAAGCGAAGGTGGCCGTCCGCTTCTTGCTGTCCGCCAGAGCCTCATCGATGGCCGCCTTCTGCCTGGCCGCCTGTTCTGGGTTGAACGGGCGGTGCTGGAGGGGTGCGGGTTGCTCAGTGGGCGAGAATAGGCCGATGACGGGCTCGGTCTTGACGATGTTGACGTCGAGATCATCGATTTGGTAGACCTTGTAGATCGAGCAACCCGCGGTGTCGTCCCAAATGAAGCGCCCGACGTCGTCATTGGAGTTGCAGGTGTTGACAAGGAGGTCGTCCACTGGAGGAACTGTGCAGATCACGCGACCGATGGAGTTGACTTGGTTGTGCTCGGGCGTTGCCACGAGGGCGCCAGCGGCCAGGCGCTCGTAAGCGCGGCTGAAGGCGCTAACCATGTCCAAGCTGGATTGCGCAGCCCCTTTGTCTCCGGAGCCTGTCGAGAGAAAGACTGGCGAGGCGAGCGAGGACGACGGTGAGTAACAGAATTGCATGCTGAGGATGCGTGCAATCAGAGGCGTGCGACGCGGCTGTGTGCCTGTCGCAGGTCCGTCCTGAAGTAGGTTGGGAGTGTGACCCGTCGGTCACCTGGGGGCACGCCTATCTTGCGGCCTCTCTCCCGTGCGAGGTGCGGTGTTCGACAAAGGCCGTCCGCGGTCCTCGGCTTGATTAGAAAGGTGGAGTGGGATCAGATCACCATGGGCACGCTGCATGCGCGGCCGCTCTCCGAAAGAGAGGTGCGGTGTTCGACAAACGCCGTCCGCAGAGCTCTGGCAGCATCGTGAAGGAGTGTGACTCGGCACCTTTGAGCACGCGTCTCACGTGGCTTCTCTCCCATAAGATGTTGATTTGATTCGGTTGACCGTCAATGGTCCGGTCAACCCTCGGCCGCTCGCCGGAGATCGAGAGTGCGTTCCGTGGGCGCCCGCTCACAAGGAGGGGAGCTTTCGGTACGCCTGAGGGACTTGCAGCTCGACGCATCGCATCCCGCACTCTTGCGGATGACGCAGCGCCTCTCTGATCTCGCCCCTTGATAGATCGTCGGCGACGTCGTTGTCGACCGATGCTATCCTCTCGTTCAACTCATGCACGTTGCGAGACATAAGGTCGCGCAGGCGGATGAGGTTGAGCTCGTTGAGCATCTCGGTGGAGGTGCGGCCGTTCTCGGCGATGCTCTCGGCAGTCGTATTGTCGACGAACGCGGTAGTATGCGAAAAGTTCTTGCCGAGTTCGATGCCGAGGTCGAGAAAGACCTTGCCTCCAATGTCGCGAGCGTGCGCTTCGAGGACGTTGATGGAGAACGTCTCGATCTCCGCTCGCGACCACCTCCAGTGGATGTAGTAGAAGGTGTTGTCGATCGCGCACCAGGCTCCGGCGCCGCTGTGGTTCTCTGCCAAGTCGAGTTCGCGAGACGCGTCGGAGTATCTGACAAGGTGAGTCGGAGAGCTCGCGCCGGGAAACTCGGATCGACTGGCCAGAGGAAGGCCCGAGAGGTCGGCCGTCTCGAGCTGGTGCAGCCACCAGGTGAGCTCCTTGCGCACCTTGGTGGTGATCATGACGCCTAGCAGCTCGCCCTTGTCAACCCCCAGAAAGATCTTCTTCGCTGCGTTGACCGCCTGACGGAGATGGAAGAGGTGCGGGCGACCGAGCGGGATGACGTCCGAGGCGTGAAGGAGCTTGTGGATCAGCGAGTGCGTCTGATTGAACTCGGCGACGCCAACCCCGTTGGGCATGACTCGTTTCGTGTCGAGCGTGTGCCGCACGATGGAGGCGTAGGAATCGGCCTTGACCTTCGGAAGTAGCCGGCGCTCTATGTCGAGGTGCAGGCCGATGCCGAGGAACACGATGCGCTCGTCCGGGCCGTCCTGCTTGTCCTCGGGGCACTCGTGCAAGATGTACAAGGCGATCTTGATCGCTGCCTCCGCGTAGACCTCGATGCGAGACTGGTGGTGGCGCGTGATGACGCCGGCGGCGTCCGTGATCAGCGTGATCTTGGGCGCGCCATTGGAGTCGTACAGCTTGTCGTCGAACGTGAGCAAGCCGCCGTCGTCGACGTAGAAGCACATCCAGAAGAGCACGTCCCAGAGGAACTCATCGGCGGTCGGTGAGCGAGCCCTGAGATGCGCCCTTGAAGCTAGCCAGTGAATCAAAGGTGGGACGGTCGACGGGTACTCCTTGTCGAGCCTCGCCAGCTCGCGCTGAGTGAAGAAGTTGAGACCATCGGACTCTCTGCACGTGTGGTCTGGCGCGTGCGCTTCTCCGAAGTTCGGCCGCATATCGACGCTGTAGCCGTCCTTGAACAAGAGTCCTGACTCACGCCATGCTAGCCTCTGCTTCGGGTGGAAGCGAAAGAACGCCTTGAGGTCAAACTTCTTCATCTTGAGCTTGACGTCAGGTGCAGGCAGGGCTACCGACCTGCACATCCGAAGCGGCGCGCCGAGGATGGCGGCGGCTCTGGCGACCTGACGCACCGTGACCAGGTTGAGGGAGCCTGCGGTCTTGGCCTCCTCTGCTAGATTGACTAGCGTGTTGAAGGGGGGCATGTCAGGCCGGCCGGAGGTCCACATGCTCTTGTCGATCGTGAGCCTAGGCTTACCGTTTTGGATCACGATGTTGCACGGGTCGATAACGATCGGCCAAAACTCCGGGAATTTGCACGCCGCCGAAATAAACCCAAGTTTGATGTTCTTGGCGTTTTGTTCGTCGAAAGCTTTGGCCTGCTTGAGCGCTCCGACGTGCGGGGGCGCGAGCACTGTGCCATTGGGCAGGTTGACTCCGGGGAAGCCATGCTGGATCCACGAGGTGACCTGCTTGTCGGGGAAATCTTCGGCCGCGGCGAGCTCTGAGAAGCGCTCGGCGCTGATCAGATTAGGCTGCCCAGCGCAGGGCTGGTCATCGGGGTACGACGAGGGCCTGATGGCATCCCAGAGCGACTCCTGAGTGAGAGGGGCTTGGGCGTCGCGGCGCCTCCAGGCAAAGCCCCAGCCGCACTCGTTGAGGGCCTCGGCCTCGGAGAAAGCCATCGGGGTTGGGCGGAGCTTGCGAGCTACGCGCCAGCCGTTGGCGCCGCCATCTGCCCTTCTGAGCACCTCGGTGACCTCGCTGGCAAACTGTAGCACTTGCTGTTGCACTGCGAGCGGAATGAGCTGGGCGGTGGTGAACGGGCCCGGCGGCTCAGGCCGCACCGGGGCGAGGTCGGGCTCAGTTCTTCTCGGAATGTTCGAGCGCGGCAGTGCTTCCACGAGGAGCACGCTGTCGAGCTCGGGCTCCAAGCAGCGCAGACTGCCGAGCTTGTGAATGCGCGGGGTCGGGAGCTGGTCGGCGTGGCCGCCGTCGATCGCATGCGGTCGAGCCGAGCCGACGTGCATGTTGCCCTTGGACGAGGATGGGGTCTTGGAGGACTTTTTCGATGAGCTGCGTCGGTGCTCGCCGACCATCGCACGAGCCAATAAGACGTTGAAGCCGATCGGGAGGTAGGCGGTCCTTGGCGGCCTGTCTTCGCCGCGGTGGTCCTCGAGAATTGGAAACTCTTCGTGGATCACATGGTCGCAGAGAAGTTCGCTGGTAAGAAAGAGGTTGGGCATCTTGGCGGAGGTGAGCACGTCGACGTAGACGCCAAAGGGGGAGCCACACTTGCACAGTGGGACCAAGGTCTTCTTGGCTCCGCCCTTGACGAGCTCGATGATCGCGGGCTGTTGCCAGAGCTGGCCCCAATCGGCGTGCTCGGGGTCGAAGGCCGGCGATCCAGGATCGCCGTGCTCGGCCGGGTTCACCATGCTCCACAACGTGCCGTTCTTGTCAGCGGCCGCCGCAACGCGGGCGGCAAAGTCGGCGAGGTCGTTGTGCTTGCGCAGGTACTTGCTGAGCTTATCGCCGGGGCCTGCTTCGCCGAGCACGCCACGAGCTTGCGCCTTTGAGCGGATCTGCACCCCGCGCACGACGGCGTACGAGCCTTCGGGCACGGCGATGTGAACTGCTTTGAATTCTCCGTCGAGGATGCGGCTAAGGATGTTGAGCTGCAGCTCGACGTTGCAAAGATCTTGATGCGTGTCGTTGCGGATGTCGTACTCCTCGACCGACGCCTCGTCATCCTTGAGGCGAATCTGGTCGGCGAGCCGGCCTGCGGCGAGCTTGTCGCCGGCGAAGAGGATCAGGTACTTGTCGTTCGCAGGTGGTTCGACGAGCTGCGTGCTGTCGCTCTTGGACCGTAGGAGCCGAGCCTGGTCGACGACCATGCTTCTGATGTGCTCTGTGTGGCATCTCTTGTCTGCCGGGCAGGCGCAGCCGGCGGCGATCCGATGTCCTTTGGAGACGATCTGGGCCAGCTGGTTGAGGCCTCGAACGCGGAGCTCGGAGGCGGCGATCTCGAGGCCGTCCCAGGAGTTGGCACGCACGATACCAAACTGCACGCAGATCTCGTCGACGGTGACCGTCCGGCGGCGCCACCATTCTTGGTAGGCGTCGCAGACGAGGTTGCGCTTGGACTCGTCCTTGCCCATGCCAAAGGGGTTGGAGAGGATCGATGGGCGGCGCATGTCGAGGACGGGGATGTTCCTGAGCTCGTCCTTTCCTCCCATCTGCGAGTAGCAGATGTCGCCAAACTCCTTGGCCTTGACGGACTTGAGCTGCTGTCCGAGCTCTACATCACAGGGATCGCAGAGGTCAGGGAGGCCGTCGAGGTCGTAGTCGTCGTCGTCGTCGAGCTCAGGGAGCGGGACGGGAGTAGACGGCCTTGTTCTGGCGGCGGCTAGGTTGTGAGCTGCGGGCTGAGGGACGCTGAGCTGCGGAATGAGCGACGCGACGAGCGAAACCTTGAAGGTTGCGGCGGCCGCGCTGCGCTGCGGAGGTTGAGGGCCTTCATCGTTGGATTCAGACGCCTCAACTCGGACCGGCTCGGGCTCACTGGCCCCCAGCATCGCGCGCTTCCGACGAAGGAAGGCTTCTCTTGGCGCGTCCTTGTTGATGAAGTAGTGGCCTTCGGGATGGGCCCTCTTCGTCAGCAAGGCGGGCGCCGCAGGTTCAGGCCGTTGACCGGCGTGGTCAGGCGGCCGTTGCGGGCGGCGGGTGGCTTCGACGTCAAGCACACCGACCTATCCAAATGGTTTGCTCACATCCTCGAGGAGGTCACGAAGCCGATGGTCAAGTTCGCCAATGGCGATGCCTCCTCTGGTCACCTCGACTTCGACCTCGCCAAGCTCGGAGCCACGCGCGACCACGAGGAGGCCATCCGCATCGCGGAGTCCACCGCTTTGGCCACCGCCTCGATAAGCCGTTCCAATTCCGGAACAGGCCCGGGGAAAGTTCCGAAGCAGCCCGGAAAGAAAGCCGAAGAAGCCCCCGGTGACGACGATGATGATCGTCACAAGAATAAAAAGAACAAAAAGGCACCGGACAACCCGCATCCGCTCAAGGACGTCTGGGCCGACAAGGACGAGGACCTCCAGAAGGCCCACGGCAAGTACCACAAGCGCATCAAGGGCGACCACCCCATCATGCAACAGTGGTACAAGGACAATCCCAAGAAGAACGGGAAGGGCGTGTGCTGGATGCACTTCAACCTCAAGGGCGGCTGCCCGTATGGAGACAAGTGCCACAACTCTCATGAGAAATAGGGAGTTACCAGCAGCGCCATGCTCGAAACACCAGTGGAGATGAGCACCACAGCCGCCCGCACTTTCTCAACCGCAGGCGACAAGTGTTTCAAACACCAAGCTCAGGGCGCACACCAGGGCCAACTCGAGGCGATCAGCCCCCTCGAGGTCAAGATAGCCCAGGCGAAGACGGCAGCGGCCTCCGGAGTCCACGAGGGCCGCGAGGCGGGTTTGCAGACGGCTGAAGAAGGACATAATTTCGCCGACCATGGAGGTTGGGGTTGCTAAACTGGAGGATCATTTCTAGCTGGCGAAAGGCCAGAGCCAGGCTTGCCTTCTGCTTGTCCTTGTTCCACTTGCCGAGTTGTGCAAGCGGCGCCTCCTTGGTGCCGCAGTCGTCTTCGTCGATGAGATGGAAAAGGTGCAGGCGCCGAAGGTGCCCGCAGCGAGCGGCCCTGATGGCCAGCTTTTGCCGCGATGTGAGCGAGGCCGTCGCCCCGCCCGTGATCGCGGCCTGCATTCGCTCTTCGAGCTTGCAGCGGATTGAATCGATGTGCATGGCGAGTTGGGGGAGCGCACCTTGCAAGTGTTTCGTGAGGTCGTCGCCCTCAGAGGCCAGAAGGCGCTTGAGCTTCGGGCTCGTGACCGCCTTGACGGCGTCCTCGAGCAGCTTGCCGTCGCCGCCCGCCCTGATCTTGATGAGGGTCTCGAGCTCGGCCGAGGCGAGGGGGTCGTGAGCCAACGCTTGTGCATCCGAGCGCAGCTGGAGCACGTCCCTCGACGTGTCAGCTGCTTTCTTGTCGTTGAGGACTACTTGGACTCCAGCCTGATGCCCTTGGAGCAACTGAAGTTGGAAGGCCGAGAGCTGAGCTTGGTTCTGAGCGGGTTGAATCTGAAACGGGTTCTGAATGTTGACAGGGTTCTGAAGGGCCGGAATTGGTTGGGGCTTGGGTGCTGCCAGCTCGCTGACGAGGAGGAGGAGCGAGCCACTGTCCTGATTGGCATCAAGGGCGGCGAGAGCGGCGGCGGAGGTGGTGCGCCGGAGGAAGTGCTCGAGCATGCCGGTCATGATGTAGGTGTCTTGCCGTTTGGACTGGGCGAAGACGTGACGGGCGGGATCGACGGTGATCATCCAGTGATCGGCGAGGAGCTTGTCCCATTCGCTAGAGTCGATCGCCTTGGTCTTAAGCACCTCCGCGAGGGGGTGCTGAGGCGAAGAGGGGTTGCCGCGGTTGAAGACCGATGCGAACGCCTCTCCGAGTTTCTTGGCCGAGTCAGAGGGCCAGAGAAAACGGTTGGGGTGGAGGGGCACGAACGAGGATAGCTCGGCGTTCAGAGCGTGGAGGCCGTGGACGATGGAGTGGATGGGGCCGCCGGGAGCGTCGTCGACGGCGGCGCCCTGGACGGTGAGGGTGAGCTTCGCGAAGGGGGAGCTGTCCCCGTGCCGGCCGATGAGCGTCGTCAGAGCCTCTCTGGCGTCGATCGTGTGAGGGTCACCGAACTTAGTCGAGACGGTGAGCTTCTTGATGAGGCCAAGAAGGGGGTCGAAGGTGGGGTTCAACACGATCGAGTAGCCGGCTCCGGATGCGCCTGGTGCGGGCGGCGATGCGGCAGGGGCCTTGCCGCTCTGCAGCGCGTCGGGAAAACGCTTGCACCAATCCTTGAGTTGCGCTGCGGTGTACTCGCAGTCGGAGTTCACTCCGTTCAGGTTGTACGACAGCGTGTAGACGTCGGAGGCTAAGTCCTTGGATGCGACTGTGGCGAGGACGTGAACGAAGGCGCCCGCCGGGTCTTTGACGAAGATCTTGACGAGGCGGCCGAGGAAGGGTTCGAGCGCGGGCGATGGCCCCACGCCCGGGATGGTGCACCAGTCTGCCCAGTTGGCGGAAAGATGGTGAAGATCCGCCTTTTTGCGAGACAAAGTGGTGACGAAGCCATTGAAACTGGAGGCGGATGGGGCAGCGGACGGCGGGACGGTGGGGTTGACGACCCACGCGTCGTGCGCGTGGAGGAAGGCTTCGGCTTCCGACTTCTCGTTGAAGACGACGAAGGTGCCCTCGAGAGTGGGCTGCGCGGCGTCCTTGTCAAGTATGCAGACGGCCCATTGGTCGACGGTCGTCTTGGCGTGCGCGTTGGACTTGGAGAGCTGGACGATAGTGCCGTGGGCGAGGAACATAGAGGCCATCTCGTTGCGAATATCCAACACTCAGTGAAGGAAGACCGAAGGTTGGTCGCGTCCGAGCGAGCCGAGCGTCAATCGATTGAGAGCGTGTTCGACATTGCGAAAGCCTCAACGGATCCTGGGGAATCTATAAGTGAGCACTTGGACGGGCTGGCTTGCATGCTGTGGGGAAATGAGATTCCACAGTGCCTGCCCAAGTGAATCACTCCTCGAACCTCCCCCAGTGTAACTGATTGACTCTGACACTCACGCGCCGCATCCCCATCACTCGAAACGAACGGACAGGAGTGGCCGCCCCCAGAATGTCATGGCGTGTTCATGCGCGTTGCGTGTCAGGGGTGTCTCCTCTCCACCCTGGCATCCAGTTACATGTACAGTAGCGCAGTACCGCCTACGCCGCCTACGCCGCCGCCCACGCCGCTCTTGCTGACTTCGCGGGGGTGATACGTCTCGCGGCGTATAGATCCGCAACTGGAAGCCAAACTTATTCCGTAGGAAACGGAACGCATGTCAAAACAGGTACAATTTACAGGTCTACATGAAACATGTTTGAGGGGGTTTACAAGATTATCCTTCCTTGTCATGTTCGGCCGACGAAGCCGCCGCTGGCAGCCTCGCGATGCTAATCTCCGCGACTTTACTCGCAGCAGCGCATACGCCGCACAACCTCTCAGGCCGCCTGCTGCGGCCAGCAGTGCGACCCGCGGCGGCGCGCTGGCTCCGAGCGTCTGCGGCGGCGGGTGCCAGTACCGCACCGCTTCTGCTCCAGCGCGTGCTAGACCTGGCAGCGAGAGGTGACCTCGACGGCACGGCTGTCGCCATGGACGAGCTCACCGCCGAGGACTTGGGCGTCACCACCGCCGGGCTGACGCCTGGCGGACCCGTCGGCTACCACCACGTCTACGCAGACCAGGACATCTCGGTCGGCATCTTTGTCTTGCCTGCCGGTAGCGCAATCCCGCTGCACGACCATCCGGGCATGTCCGTGCTCTCCAAGGTGCTCTTCGGCAAGCTCGAGGTCACCTCCTTCGACCGGCCGCTCCCCTCTGCATCGCCCTCGCCACCACCGCCCAAGTTCGGCGGACCGTTTACGCTCTTTGGTGGCAGAGGAGCTTCCCAGCAGCTTCAGTGCGCAGCGCCAGTGCGGCACACAGTCGTCGCGCCATGTCCGACGCTGCGCCTCGATCCCGTGCGCGGCAACATACACGAGTTCGTCGCCGTCGAGCACACCGCCATCTTCGACGTCCTCACGCCGCCGTACGACGACCGATCCGGACGATCTTGCCACTACTACGAGGTGGAGGCCCCGGGCGCCGTCCTGGACGCTCAGCCGTTGGACAGTGTCCAGCTACGAGAGATTGGATGGCCGCCGAGCCTGCGCGTGGTCAATCGACCGTACCGCGGGCCCCAAGTAAGCCCGAACTGAGGTGAGGACCAGGCGCGTCCGTATCGCCTTCGCACCGCGGTCCGTACATGACGTGCGCCACACGGTACAGGCGAGACGAACTCCATCGAGACGTCCAGCGTCTACTATGGAGTGTGGTCTGGTGGCGCCCCTGCCCGCTGCTACGCCCGGCGCAATTTTAGATCACACCATCTTGCATTAGATGTTATAACCCCCGCAGGGCTTCCTAGCGAGTACCAAGCCGTCGGCGTCGCGTCGTCGGCGGTCGCCCAGCGGTCGCCCTGCCGCCCGTGCCCGCCGGGCGGGCCCGGGCGGTTGCGCGCCGGCGTCGGGGGTGGAGCCGGCAGCTGTATACGGAATACGCTCGCAGCATCACGCTGTCGGAGAGAAAGTGGGGTTAGCGTCAATAATCTGAAAATCCAGCGGAGCCCAAGGAGCCTACCGTCTTCGCAACCGTCTTGACACGTCGCCGGCCCGCGATCAGGCCTCATCGTCATTCTTGGTGATGGGACATTTCGCCTTGAGGCGTTTCGAGGGAGGGCCGCCCCAGCCATCGCCGGTGACGTTGCATGGCTCAAGGCGCGGTGCCGCACTAAAGTAGTCCCGATCGCACGAGGCGCCGGCCTTCGCATCGGGAGGTCGGGGGAGGCTAGCGGCGATCCCCAGACACTCTCGGCACACGTCGGTCGGGATGAAACGCTCAGCTCGGAAGAGGCTCATCCACATGAGCTCGATGAGGATCGCCTTCTCCTTGGTCGTGTACGCGCGCCAAATCGGCAAGAAGCCCGCGCGCCCCATGTCGTCGTGCGGCGTCGTCAGCCAAAGCAGCAGCCTCGCGTAAAAGGCAGCGCTGCGCCCTCGGAGCTCTCCACGACTGGCCCCAAACTGGGCTCCGTACGCCCGGTAGAGGCGCGCTGGCACGCGCGTACTCGTGATGAGCGCGCGGTGCACGGCGGCAGGGCCCGTCGTGCTCTCCACCGGCTCTCCCGCCAGCTGCGAGTACAGAAACTGAAAGAGAGCGCCCTTGAACCGTTTCGCCATGCGACAGGCGCGGTGCAGCCAACGGTCGCCGTGTAGCATCGGGCGCAGGGCTGCCGTGACGGGCTCGACCCACACGCGACAACCGCCGAGGTACGACGCATGGCAGCGCGAGAAAAGCTCCATCTTGCGCTTCGCCTGCTGCACCCAGGAGAGCACCTGCACAGGCGCGTATGAGCTCGTCTGATTGAGCAGGCAGTCCATGTCGGGAGACACGGTGTACGGATCGCCCTGCACGAAGATGGTCGTGTCCGCGAGCTGGTCGTATCGGTCGACGATGTGACGCAAGTAGCCATGCCACTCGAAGCCGGCATTTGGCACCTGCCGGCACAATGTGGCGAGTGCGCATATCCGCGCCGGCGGCGGCTTCTTGCCCGTGTTGTACACAAACAGCCGCCAACCCGGGCGCGCCAAGTAGGGCTCGAGCCAGCCGAGCGGCTCGCGGTAGCGCGTTACGACGAGGTCGATCGACATGCAATCACGGGAGGAGAGGAAAGCGTGCCGTGGCTAGCAGCACTGCCCTCCCAATAGCCAAGCCAGAAGCGCCATCATTGAAGAACTCGACAATCTTGATGACGATATCGATGTGAACAGCGAACCGTGATGAGAAAACAAATGTCTTGCTTGTGAGGTACCGGGTAAGACACCGATTCTTCATAAAAGGGGCAACTGGCATTTGTCTCACATACACTGCCGGCCCGGAGCCCCTCTTTTGAGGGCGCCCCCCATGCCTACACCGCCGCCGCATGTCAGCCGGTACAATTGCACTACGAAGAAGACGAGAGCGAAGGCGGTGGCGGCGGCGGTGGAAGCGACGGCGGTGCCGACGAATGAGAGAACCCCAGTATGGACGGGGATGGCTTTCGGCGGTGGTGGCGCTGGCGGCGAGGGCGGCGATGGCGACGGCGGCGGTGGCGGTGGCGGCGACTGCGGCGGATGCGGTGGCGGCGAGGGCGGCGGTGGCGGCGGCGACCGCGGTGGCGGCGGCGGCGGCGGCGGCGATGGTGGTGACAATGGTGGCATTGCCGGTGGCGGTGGCGACGGCGGCGACGGCGGTGGCGGGGGGGGCGGTGGCGGCGGTGGCGGTGGCGGCAGTGGCGATGGCGGTGGCGGTGGCGGTGGCGGTGGCGGCAATGGCGATGGCGGTGGCGGTGGCGGTGGCGGTGGCGGCAATGGCGATGGCGGCGGCGGTGGCGGTGACGGAGACGGAGACGGCGGTGGCGGCGACGGCGGCGGTGGTGGCGACGGCGACGGCGGTGGCGGCGGTGGTGGCAACGGCGGTGGAAACGGCGGCCGAGGCGGAAACGGCACAAAGCCTGGAGGGAAGGGCGGGAGGGGGGGCATTGCCGGGGGCGGAAGGCCAAAAAAGCCGAATTCCACGAGTTCCGATTGAATGGCATGTTCCACGAGAAGCACTTCTCCGAGAACCTCTGCCTCGATTTGAAGAACCCCTGCCTTGAAAACCTCTGCCTCTTCCTTTATCGGCCGTCGAGCGAAGACCAAGAGAAGTAGCACCAGCACCGAAAAAGCTCCGGCTGTCTTGCAGCACAGGATGTTTGACGATGGCGTCTTCTTGTACTCTCCGAAGTCCTCGCCAAAGGAATTGCGTCTGACTTCAACGGAGCGACGGCGTGCTTCAAGTGCTTCAGAGCGGAGCGACTCCACGTCGCGAAGTGCAGGCGAACCTCCACCAGCAGTGGATGATCGGAGGAGGTGTATGTGATCGTCCGATAGGTCCAACGTCTGGTCGGTCGCAGCCAGGTTCATAGCAGCCAGCTTCTCCTCTGGCTTCTTCTCTAGTTTGCGAAGGCCTTCGACTGCCGCTAGGATCTTGCTGCCTCCAGTGGTGCTATTCGGAGGGCTTTGCCGCAGTATTTTCATGGCTTCAATTGCATTCCCAGCATCCTCATCGTGCTTGAAAATGGCGTTCAGTCTGGCTAATTCCTTGGTGCGGGTTTCTTGGCGCGGATTCATCTGCAGCGGCTCCGCATCCATCCATTTGCGCTTGGCTTCCTCCCTAGCGCGGAGCTCTGCATCCAATTTGGCCCGGAGCGCGGCGAGCTCCGCATCGGCCGCCTCATGAACTTGCCAGTCTCGAATACCCATCGCCGCCACCCGCTCGGTCTCCATCTCCATCTTTGTCCGCTCTGCCTTTGCCTTTGCGGCTGCCGGATTGGAGCCGGTTGGCGGAGGCAAGGCCTTCGATGATGGAGGCGACGAGGATGGACGAGATGATGAAGATGGAGGCGATGATGATGGACGCGATGATGGACGTGATGTTCGATTGGGCCCGAGGGAGGCACTCAAGCTCTCCATCGCGGTCTGGGTTGCTGCAAGCGCAAAAGCAAAGCGAGTAAATCGACGGAGCGAGCGACTATAGGAGAACTATTTTGGAAAGAAAGTTTGGGAACCGCGGAGTAAGTTCAAGTTCATACAGTACGTGACATGTAGGCGATACTTTCGCACACCTCACCGGCGCGGCGCACCGCGTCACGACGCGGCGACCAGCGCCGCCACCGCGTCTACATACTCCTTGAGTCCGCCCACGACGCCGCTGGACATCGCGGTCGCCTTGAGGAGGGAGGAGGCGACGCGGGCCGCCATCGGCTCGCCGGGCGCGGAGACCATGGGCACGCCGCCCCACAGGGCGTCCGAGCCGGTCGTGTGCGTGTTGTACTCGGGCGTGTCGACGCCCAGGCTTGCCGTCGCCACCCGCGCCAGGTGCCCCGGGATGTCCGCCACCATGGGCGCAAACATGACGCGCCGCCGCTCGTGCACGCCACACGCGGCGAGCTCGGCACGCAGAAAGGGCTCGGCATCGTCCGGCTGACGCAGCAGCCACAGGCGGGAGTCGGGCCCCGAGCGCAGCAGCGCCGCGCACCAGAGCTCTCCAGCCACGCGCGAGAGCTTATACGCTTGGTTGAAGTTGATGAGGATCGGCCGTTGCGACGAGGGCGGCTGCTGCGGCGGCGGCTGCTGCTGCGGCTGCTGCGGCTGCTGTTGCTGCGGCTGCTGCGGCTGCTGCTGCTGCGCGTGCGATGGCGGCAGCGGGTGGCGCCCGTGGTCGTTGACCTGATAACAGTGCGGCTGTAGCACAAGGCGTTCGCTCAGCGCTTCGCGGGCACGCGCCGTGGCGAGCGGGGGCGCGGCGTAACGGTCGAGGAGCATATAGGGGACAAAGGAGGCTCCCATCGAGCCTGGGTATCCCACAGCATGCATCACGATCGGCGCGAGGCCCATTGCCAAGAGCTCCGCGCGCTCATCGGTGGTGTACCCGTTGAGGTCGATGAGCACATCCAGCCCGAGAGATGCGATGCGATCCGCGGCGGCCGAGGTACCAGCGAGATCGATGATCTCGGAGAGGTTGACGAAACGGCGACCGGCCGCGGCGGCGTGCACAAAACGGGGCTGCCAGCCGGAATCGTCGTCGGCGCTCAGGGAGAGGGTCCAAACCTCCAGACCCGAGCTGCCGCCCGCGCCGACAACCGAGCCTACACCCGAGCCTGCGCCGCCGCGCTCGGCATTCACGCGTAATGGGGCCCCGCCAGAGTCGTGAAGAGCGCCGCGCCGTGCCGAGCGCCACCTGCCCCGATCCCCCCCGATCTCCCGGCCGGTGGCGTGGGGAGCCTCCGCCCGCCTGCAGAGCTCTTCGAAGAGCCCGAGCGTGAGGAAGGCCATCACGTGTAGCCGCAAATCCGCAGACAGCAAGCCGACCCGTAAGGAGCGCCGTGTTGGCACGTGCACACCCGCACGCCTGCCGGAGCCGTTGACTAAACTGCCGGAGCCGTTGACTAAACTGACGAACTGTCGGCGTGCGCTCGTGCCCTCGCTGTGCGCGCCGTATTGGGCAACCCTCACGAGGCGTGCCGTCGTAAGGTCACGCTGCGCGCGTGCCTCGGCATACAGTCGGCTCGAGCGTGCGGGGAGAGGTGAGGCGAGCCCATACAATGGATCCCAATCACGAGCACACGCACCTGATGATGGAGGCCATCGTAGGCCATCAGTAGCCATCGGAGGCCATCAGTAGCCATCGGAGGCCATCGGAGGCCATCACACTCGTGAGCTCACGCGCCACGCTCGATGGCTGAGGTAATCAGAGCTAATCAGAGCTAATCAGAGGTCATCAGAGCTCGATGAGCTCACGCACCACGCTCGATGGCGGCTCTCGCTCTGTGCATGAGCCCTTCGACGTCTCTCCAGTCCGCGATCCGCATGCGCGCAATCGCGAGCTGGCACGCGGCGCCCTCGCTCGACGGCGCCGCACGCGCCGCCGCCGCGAGCGCGGCCGCTGCCTCCGAGTACCGTCGAAGTTGAGAGAGGGCGAGCCCCTGGGGCGTATCCCAATCAATCGAAGGCGAGAGGCGTCGACCGTCTTGGATGTGGCGAAGCGCGAGCTCGGGTAAGCGGAGCTCGCCTGTGGCGAGCACCGCCAGATTGTTGTAGATCTCGCCCATGGTTGGCGCCACCAGCAGCGCCCGAAGGTAGGCTGCGTGCGCCTCGTGCGCCCGCGAAAGCTCCTTGAGCACGGTGCCTCTGTTGGTGAGCGCGCCCGCATGGCGGCCATTGTGCGCGAGCAGCGCGTCGTACGCCGCGAGCGCGGCGTGCGGCCGTTCCAGCCGTTGGTGCACGAGGCCGAGCTCGAAGTGCGCGTCCTCGTACGTGGGCATCAGGCGCACCGCTCGGCCCAACGCCTCGGCCGCGTGCTCAGGCCGACCGAGGAAGGACTCGGCGAGTGCAAGCGCGCGGTGCGTCGGAGCGTGGCCAGGGCTGAGGGCCCGTGCAGCGAGAAAGGCCTCACGTGCTTGCTCAGCGCGCTGCAAACGACCCAGAACCATGCCGAGGGCCATGTACGCCTCGGTGCCACCTCCCAATTTCACAGCGAGCCCAAACGAGCGCGCGGCACGAATTTCTTGCCCGCCGTGCTCAAAGGCAGCACCTAGCCGGAGCGCAAGCGCAACACGCGTGCGCACATCCGCGGCGTCTGTGCGGCGGAGGGCGAGCGCGGCGCTCGCGATGAGCTGCGCCACGTCCGGCGACGCCATCAAAAAGGCGATTTCACAGTCCGGCCGCCGTCCAAAAAAGGAAATGGTGAAGTGTTCCTTGGACGATGCAGTGACGCACGCCACTCTGCGCACAATGCACACATTACTACGTTTGAGTCCATGCGAGACATCACATCCGAGAGATCGCCCGAGATCGACCCGCTGCATGCGCTGGCTTGCGCCGTCACTGCCATGCCGCAGACACCGCCATGCAGCAGACACCGCCGCCCGTGCATACCGCCCCGATCACACACTGCAGCCGGCGCCGGCGGGGGTACCTCATACCCTTTTCGAGATCTTCTGTCCATCCTTGCTGGCCATGGCCGCGCTGCCTTCCGCGCTCGCGTCCTGGATCAGACCGATCGTCTTGTCGCGCTTGTACTTGTCCATCACCTGCACCTTGATGCGCGCTAACTCGAGGTCCTCCTGCGGCAAGCCCACCTCGAAGCCGACCTTGAGCGCCGTCTTCAGCGCGACCTCGTCCGTGCTCTCGAGCGAGCTGTCGAAGATGCCGTAGTGCCAGCTGCCCACGAGCTCGATCAGCTCCTTGCGCGCCGCCTCCTGCCTCGAGGCCATCTCGAGGCGCTTCACCTCGGCCTGCTCGATCATCGAGATCGCGCACGGGACGAGAAGGGGGCGCAGGCATGGGAAGTGGAACGAGATGAAAGCGAGCGGCCCTGCACGCAGGCTCGCCGCCGCCAAGTCCTCCATCTTCTTCAGCTTGAGCTCGGCGCGCAAGATGAGCGCCTCCTCCACGCAGTTCTCCTTGGCTTCGGCGACGAGCTTGACCAGCGTGTCGAACGTCGCCGTGCCGGTGGGCGCGTTGACGCGCGCCGTGAGCGCCTCGCGGCTCTTGGACTGCTTGGACTGCGCCTTGGTGGCGGCGGCTAGACGCGCCTTGGCCGTCGCAAGCACCTCATCGGGAACGTTCACGTCCAACTCCCCCATGCCAAATATGGTCATGGCGGCATGCTTCTCCTCGCACTTTCGGATCGCCGCCTCGAGCGCCGCGCAATCGATCTCGAGCGGCGAGATTGCAGGTTCGCACAGGGTCTGCATGCGGTCGGCGACCGTCGCGATCGCGAGCTTCTTCTGCGCAAAGGCGACCAGGTCCTGCGGCACTGTCGCATCCAGTGCAATCGCCTTGATCACCGCCACCTGCGCTTTGAGCGCCTCCTGAGCGCCTATCAACTCCTGCTCGAGTGCACGGAGCTCAATCTCCTGCTGAGCTGCGGGCGGTCTGGGGATCTCATGCTCGATCTCCCGCTCCGTGATCGTATCCGTGCGCACCCACGCCGGCAGCAGCTCGCCCGTCTTCGACCGGTCCTCGGGCTTCTGATGGTGCGCGCGCTTCGTCACCTGCTTCTTGAGGAACGCATCGCGCTTCTTCTGCTGGTCCATCGTCTCCTTAATCAATTCGATCTTCGCCTTGAGGGCACCCACCCGCACCTCGAGCTCCTCCTGCCGCTGCTGCTGGAACATTTGCTCCTCACCGCCCACATCCGCGAGCTCGGCCATGAGCTCGGGGATATTGAGCAGCCCCGGCGGCTTCTCCGCCTTGGCAAAGAGCCCGGCCGACTTGCCTAGGCTCGCGATGCGCTTCTCGCTCTCCTCGATGATCGCTGGGTCGACGCGCGCCTCGATGCACTCGATGAGGATTTCATTCACCTTGGCCACGTCGATCATGAGTGTCGGCACCTTCATCGCCGTCGTGAGAGCCTTGAGCGCATTGTCGCGCCTCGTGCGCGCCTCGAGCCAGAAGTCGAGCTTCGCCTGTGCTTTGATTCGCAGGTCCTCCTGCCCTCCGCACCGGTTGGCCTCCTCGAGGGCCAGCTTGAGATCCTCGATGATGCCGAAGCCGTCGTGAGTGAGCAGCTGCGGCTGCGCGAGTGGCAGCAGCTTGTCCTCGCTCTGCGTCTTGCGGCACACGAACTCGTGCGCCTTTGCATCCAAGATGAGCTGCTCCTCGATGCCCTCCTCCTCCGCCACCGTGATCGCCGCGCTCAGGGCTGCCATGTCGCAATCCGAGGGCGGCGTGGTGCACGCGCCGGCAAGGCGCTCCTTGGCAAGGTCCTGGCGCGCCTCCTTGCGCTGCACGATCGCGTCCTCGTACGCCTTCTGTGCCTTGGCGAGCTTCTCCGGGTCGGCGGAGGCCGCTTGAGCCGTCACGAGCGCCTCCTTGAGCATCAGCAGCACTGGCGGCATCTCCGTGAGCGGGCGCACTCCGAGATCGAGCAGCTCGGCAGGGTCGATGCCCTCGACGGCCACCTTCATCGCGTACGTCGCCTTCGCCTCCGCCAGCTTCACAGCCGCCGCCTCGAGCAACGCCTCCAGATCCGCCTTCATCTTGGCGACGTCGGCGTGCGGCTCGGGCCTCGCCGGCGGCGCGGGCGGCTCGCTCTCCGGCTTCTTCGCCCTCTTTCTTTCGGCCTTGTAGGCATTCTGTGTCGTCTTCGCGTCGTCGTTCTTCTTGCGCAGCGGCTTCAGCACGGCCTCGTCCATCCCGAGTGCCAACGCCGTCTTGAGCGCCTTTTCCATCTCGTCGGTCGCCACCGCCATCGGCTCCGGCTTGATGAGAACCTTCATCCACTCCTCTACCTCCAGCCTCTGGAGCGTGTTGTACGCGCCGCCAGGCGCCTTGGTGGCAGTAATCGCCCCCTCGAGCTTGGGCACGTTGATGTCCCATGCCCCGCCCTCCGACAAATTGCGCAGCGACTCAATGCCCTCCGTCAGCTCGAGCTGGAACGAGATGATCGCGCTCAGCTTCTCGCGCGCGTCGGCGAGCTCCTTCTCATCCAGGCCTGCATCCACGCCGGCATCGAGCGTCGCCTGCATCACCGCCCGGTCGCCCGTCAGCTCCGACGCCGTTGCCACCACCGCCGTGAGCGTCCTCCGCGACTTCTCAGCGACTAACTTCACGGCTCCTTTCATCTTCTCCAGCTCCGCCGTCGCCTGCTCGAGCGTCTTGGCGAGCTTCTCCTCCACCTTGTCGGCCTTTTTGACCTTCAACTCATTGCGCACCTCGACGAGGGCGCCCAGTGCCTTCTTGGCCTCCTCTGTGGCCTGCTCGAGCGCCTTCATCTCCCGGCCCGGATACAGCTGCCTGTTCCGATCGGCGAGCCTCTTCTCGATGTCAGCGAGCGCCGCCTTGACGGCGGCGTACTGGGGTGACGCACCCACCTTTCCCGACATGATGCGACGGCCGCCTACGGGCGCGGTCGGCGGCTATCCGGGCGGCTGCAGCGGTCCCGCGAGCGCGCGCGCGCAACGGCCTTTAGCGCAGTTGGCGAGCCTTGGGAGCAAGGTGTCCGGCCAAAAGGCAAAGGTGGCTCGTTTCGCGTCTCCAAGTTTCGCCATCGTGAAATAAGAGAATAACGGTGTGAATGGTCACCCCCAAAAATCGCATTGTACATGTAAGCGCCCACAGACGAGTGCGTAAAAAATAACACATGTACATATTCTCTCTCCAAGCTACAGTTTGGCCATCGGCCGCGCGGGCGACGCAGCTCCGACTTGCGCACTCGCAGTCGCACACGCCTCGCGGCCTTGAGGCTCGCTCGCATGCCGGCATCAATGTCGCTCGAGGTCGCATCGAGCTCGATGCCTGGACGGCCGGCACGTTGCTGCCACAGGAGGCGACACGCTGGCGGGGCGAGGCGTACCGTACCTTGCGTGCATGCAAGGGCTGTTGCATGCGCGCGCGAATCTACCGGCGTAGAGCATCGAGGGACTGCTTGAGTGAGGCGATGAGGTCGTCGGCGTCCTCGAGGCCACACGAGATGCGCACGAACCCGTCGGTGATGCCCACCTTCAGACGGTCCTCCTTGAGCATGTTCGCGTGCGTCATGACCGCGGGCGCTGTGCAGATGGATTCGGCAGCTCCGAGGTTCTCGCAGAGCGACCACGGGCGCTGGATGGAGTTCATCATCGCACGGCCGCTCTCAGTGCCGCCCTTGACTTCAAACCAGAGCATCGAGCCGTGCACACCGTCCAGGTGCTGACGGTCGGCGAGCTCCTTCTGTGGGTGCGAGTCGAGGCCTGGATAGCGCACCGTCTCAACGGCCGGGTGCTTCTCGAGAAACTTGGCAATCGTCATCGCTGTGGCGCTCTGCTGCTTGACGCGCAGCGCGAGCGTCTTCGTCGTCTGCAGCGTGTAGAACGCGTTCTGTGGCGACATGATGTTGCCATGCACATTCTGCATGTGCTTGATGCGCTCGTAGAGCTCCTTGGTGGCGCAGATCACGGCGCCCCCCACGGTCATGTTGTGGCCGTCATAGAACTTGGTCGTCGACTGGATGACAAGGTCGGCGCCGAGCTCGATTGGCCGCTGGATGATCGGCGTTGCGAACGTCGAGTCGACCACATGAGGGATGCCGTGCTTCTTCGCAAGCGCCGAGACGGCGGGGATGTCGGTCAACGTGAGGGTCGGATTTGCAGGCGATTCGGAGAAGATGAGCTTCGTGTTCGGCTTGATGTATTTGGCGATGGTGGCAACGTCGGTGAAGTCGACAAAGTCGAACTGCATCCCCATGTCCGTGAACATCGTTCGGCACACGCGGTTCGTGCCGCCATACGAGCAGTTTGTGATGACGCAGTGATCGCCCGCCTTCATCGTGCCGCTGACGACGGCGATGGTGGCCGCCATGCCCGTCCCAAAGCACGCTGAGCCGTAGCCGCCCTCGAGCATCGCAATCTTACGCTCGAGCGTCGACACCGTCGGGTTGTTCGTGCGCGAGTACGAGTAGCCCTTCTCGAGGTACTGCTCGATCGACTCCTGAATGTACGTGGTCGACTGGTAGATGGGAGTGAGGATGGCGCCTGAAATGGGATCCGGATCGATCGCGGCGTGCACGAGCTTCCTGCGGAATGCACGCGAACCGCACACGGCCGCGGCTCAGAGCAAAAGGATCGCGTGATAGATTGGCAAACGGACGTTGCCGCTTGTGTGCGTGTGCGGTCGGTCGGCACGCACGTATTGTAGCCTAGCTCCCTGTCAATCCACGTGCCACTCTTGGGCAGCGTGCTTTTCGAGCGTTGCGTGCAGCTGGCACCAGCAGCAGCTGCACGTGAGGATGAAGGCATCGCGGTTCGACATGCGAGGCGAGACAGCATGTTTGTTGCGGACACGGAGACTCGCGGCTCAAGTCTGTACGAGTACAGATTCTTGATGATGTCAGCCCCGTCAGCCTGCAGAGTGAATCGCGCCGTGCATGCGAGGTTTTCAAGTGTCATGGGTGGCGCAGCGTCTGGGGGGGGAGCGCGTGAGGGGCGGCCGCGTCTAATCCCTACCCTAATTGCACTTATTTACCCAAGTCTCATTTACCCGCTCTTGTCCCTCTTTAAAATTGAAATTTAAAATGAAACCATGAAATGAAACCCAGCAGCCAGGATCTAATACAGCAGTATTAACTTCAAACATGGTCTGATAACCGTCTGAAAACGCTGAACATACAACAGAAAACAAGCCGCCCGTGTGTCCCCGCTGACTCGATCCGCCGCGCGGCGGCCGCGCGCGCGCCGGGTCCGGCGCGGCGCCAGCCGCCATCCGGACGTGCCCTGGCCCTGCCCGTCCCGACGCCTATTTTGGGCGGCGCCACGCTACCCACACCGGGTTCCCGCTAACAACATTACGCACCACTCTTGAGTCTCGTGTATCAGGGTTCATGCCACCATCCCCTTTTGACCCCTATACCCCCTAACTCGACGTCGCAGGCGAGACTTGTTTTCGCGCCGTCCGAGAATCCGCGGGTAGTTCGATGCAGCAGAGCGTCGCCAAGAAGCGCTTCGCGCTTGGCGAGGTGTAGAGGTCGACGGACTTTTGGTAGAAGTACAGTGTGAGGGCCCCCACGGTGAGCAGCAGCGTCCAGGTGCCACCGACGGTGGAGATGAACTGGAGGAGATCTTTCTGGTCCACTTCGACCGAGGTCCACTGTGCGTCGATGAAGAGTTGCGTGGCATACTGGGACGTCACGTTGTGCAACTCCGCCACCGACGTGTCAACGAGCGTCACGCCCAAAAGAGAGGGGTACCACTCGTAGCGCACGTAGCCAAACCCCACCGTCGTGTGGTTGGTCGTGTTGACGAGGTTGAAGAGCGTGCGTCCCGCGCGGATCGGAACGTCGAGCGCGACGGGCCCCCCCGTCACGAACCCTATCGAGGTGACACCCACTCCGAACGGCGACGTGCCGTTGTGGTACGCGAACAAACCATCCTCCGGGTTGTCTGTGTAGCACGCGAACGTTGTGATAGCCTCGCCATCTAGCAGCGAAACGATCTGCCCATGCTGCAGCGGTGCCCCCGCCGCAGCCGTCGCAGCGCGACAGTTTGCCGAGCTGCCACGCTGCCCCGAGTACGACAGTGCGAGCAGGCAGCCCGATGCCGCCTGGCAGACAATATTCATCGGAAAGAGCGGCCCATTGCCGACGCCGCCAATCGGCCCATCAACGACGGTCCATTTGAGCTCGGCGGACTTGGGAAAAGGCGCATCATTGAATTTGAGCGACTCGATCACTGTGTACGCGATGAGCAGGGCCATGGCAGCAAACGTAAGCAGGAAGCCTTGAACTGTCTTGGGCGCCGGGTCCCCGTCACCAATCTGATCGAGCTGCTCGAGCACCATAGCTGTCTGGTCGGACACGAACTTCGTCGAGCGTGCTGCTGCGGCCGACGCTGCGGCCGTCATATCCGACAAGCTATTCCTGCGCTGTAAGGGTTGTGCGTCGGGAGCGGAGTCCTTCTCCGCCATGTCGCTACCTCTGGGTGATGCCGGTACAAGCGTCGCTCGCGACACAGATTCAGACCGCGGCAACAGCCTCTGCGGGCCAACGCACGCTGATTAAGTTTATGATCATGTTCTGAACGCTCATCTGAGCGCTCGACGCGTTACGGCTGTGCCGCCTTTCCTCCCGCTGTTCTTCGCGCGTCGCTTTGCCCGAGCTACGAGCTCGCGCCCAACATGTTGCATGCGTACAAAGGTACAATGTATGCGTCCTCTGGCGTACATCAGTACATGGATTGACTTACATGGAGTGAGGAGTAAGGAGCTTGGAAGAAGTTCAAGCATTTGTCCGCATTAGGGACAAAACAAATCCTATTCCTTTTTCGTCATTCTTCCCTGCGGCGGGCGACAACGCCTCGCTCGCGGGGTCGGGAGTCTTCATGGTGGCGAACGGCACGCGCCTTTTCTGCACCGCGCCCGCAGCGCACGCGGCGGTGATCGGCGCGCAGCTTGTGTGGAGCTCGTGGACTGTGCTCAGCAAGCGCTTGATGGGCACCGGAAGCGATCCGATCATATTTGCGACCTGTCGCGAGCTGGGCTGCGCGCTTGTTCTGTGCATGGCGACTGCCGTTCAGCGCTGGGTCTCACGTGAGCCATCGTCCTCATACACGCGCCGCGAGGTCTTTCTGCTTGTTTGCTGCGGCGTGGCGATGGGCGCCATGCAGCTGACCTTCTTGCTCGGAGTGCGCAAGGTGGACGCCACCACGGCGAGCCTGTCCAACCTGCTCATCCCGATCCTCACGCTCGTAACCACAGGAGTGCTCGGCTGGGAGCCGCTGCCGCTCTGCGGTGCACGATGCTCCGCCCTCTGCCCGTCGTACACCAAGGTCGCCGGTGTGCTCTGCGCCTGCGCCGGCTGCGCCGTCCTCATCTACAACCCGACGGGCGCTCAGGACGGCACTCACCCAGAGGGCGAGATGCAGTACCTGGTGGGCTGCGCTTTCCTGCTCCTCTCGTCGTGCGGCAGCGTCGCCTTCGTGCTCACGCAGAAGGCCCTGTTACGCCGTCATGGGGAGCTTGAGGTGCTCGCTGCTGCATACGCGCTCGCGTCTGTGAGTTTGGCGGGCACGTGCGCGGCGTACTACGTGGCGTGCAAGCAGGCGCCCGCGATGGCGCTGGGTCGTTTTACACTCGGCCGCGAGGAGCTCGCGGCGCTCGCGTTCACAGTGAGTTTCGTCGGAGTGGGCGCCTACTGCCTGATGACTGATTGCGTCTGATTGCGTCCCTCATCAGGTGAGTTTCGTCGGAGTGGGCGCCTACTGCCTCTTCACCTATGCCAACCAGCGGCTGCCTGCGACGCTGCTCACGCTGTACGGCATCGTGCAGCCCCTTCTCACGAGCCTGATGGCGTACGCCGTGCTAGGGGAAGCCCCTCGGAGTGGATGCCTCGCGGGCGCGTCCCTCATTGTTCTCGGCCTCGTGCTCACCGCCGTCGCCACCGTCGCCACGTCGCCGCGCTTCGAGCTCGAAAATGCGCCCGGCATGGCGCCCGACCTTGCCGCGCCGCTCCTACCGGTCAACTACTCGCGCCACTATGACCACAGCCGCCACGCGACCAGCTTCCCCAAGCCACCGCCGCCACCGCCACGAAAACTGCACGCGGCCAGCTTCTCCAAGCCACCGCCGCCGCCGCCACGAAAGCTACAAGAGAGCTTCCCCAAGCCACCGCTGCCGCCGCCACGGAAACTACATGAGAGCCGACAAGGAAGCACCTCCGAGCCGCCGCAGCCGCCGCCGCCGCCGCCGCCGCCGCCGCCGCCGCCGCCGCCGCC
>ENA-UOXO01000779-UOXO01000779.1-mixed-culture-metagenome-genome-assembly--contig:-NODE-779-length-24025-cov-42.493534_pt1 | contig 24025 bp, 9 predicted proteins | sample MGYA00238162_ERZ761640 | MGnify/ENA primary metagenome ERZ761640 (study PRJEB28914, sample SAMN08778297) | mixed culture metagenome | isolation source: Freshwater growth medium | place: USA...
GCTTGTGTAGCTCTGATGAACAGCAATTCAAGTCAAACACGCGACCAAGTTTACTAGGTCCTCTATCCGCCCTTGAATTTCACACCACGATGGAGTCCGTGCAAGATGAAAGCGCTTCTGGCAACATGAGCACTACAGCAGGGGAGCGCAATACTGGCGCTGGACCAGCATATGAGGAGAAGCTCGTCCTCGCCAAGGCTCAGCACGCGGCAGAGGTGGCTCGTATCACCGAAGCTTACGACCGCGCCGTGAAGAATGACAAGGCGCGCGCCGAGGCGGCGGCCGCCTCAGCGCTGCCTGCAGCGCCTCCGGCGCCACGCCGTGGGGACGCCACGATACGGGGACGCATGTCACGTGCCGAGCAGGCCGCTTTGGCCGAGCAGATGAGGCTCTCGTGGGCCGCCTTTCTCGGAGCGTCTGAGGTGGCCGACGCGCTCGCCGCATACACGGGGCTGCGCGCCGCGTGCCGCGTGCCCGAGAGCGTGAATGGGCGGGCTGCCTTCGATGCGGTCTTGCACGCGACCGTCGAGTGCGACGAGGTGCCGCACCGCGAGAAGAGCTTGATACGTGCGCTTGCCGACAACTGGACGCTGCGGCCACCGCCGCCCGACGATCCGGCTCGCGTGGTCATCTCGGGAGCGGGTCCCGTGGGCTTGCGTGCAGCCGTCGAGGCGAGCCTGCTAGGTATGCACGTAACGGTGCTCGAGAAGCGGGCGGTCTTCTCGCGCGTCAACATCCTCACACTCTGGCAGCCCACTGCGGACGACCTGATGGCGCTCGGCGCTCACCTCTTCTACCCGCGCTTCTCCAACCGTCGCGTGGGCAATGCGCCGCTGCACCTGGGCACGCGCGAGATCCAGCTGGTACTGCTCAAGAACGCGCTGCTGCTCGGGACCACCTTCCTGTACAGCACCGAGCTTGTCGCCGTTCAGGCGCCCACTGACGGCGGCGCCGGTGGAGGGGGCGGTGCCAGCCGAAGCAACCGAAGCAGCGGCAGCAGCTCCAGCAGCTGCCGTGGCGGTGGCAGCTTGTCAACTTGGCGCCGGCTCGGTGTGGATGTTGCCTCTTCCTCCTCGTCCTCGTCCTCCTCGTCGTCGTCGTCGTGGACAGCGTGGGCGCGGCGCGCGGCCTCCACCGCCACACACCAGACGATGGGCGGTGCCCTCGCTTTCAAGCCGAGCAAGTTAGCCGACTACGCCACGGGCATTGGCCAAGGCAAGTGCAACATGCTGGCCACGTCCGAGCTCGACGCGACGTTTGCGCTCGGCGCGGAGGTAGTGCGCCCGTTGGATGTGGACGCGCTGCCCTTCGATGCGCTGCTGCTTGCGGAGGGAGAGTGGTCGAACACTTGCAAGCAGCTCGGCGTCGCTAAGAGCGTGGACCGATTCACGCAGGCTCTCGGGCTCGTGCTCAACCTGCTCATCGATCCCAAGGAGCCGAAGACGCGAGAGCCATATATGCGCTCGTTCAACATCTCGCCGCTCGAGCCGCTCGGGCTCGAGCTCAAGGCGGCGGGGATCGACTTCGAGTTTGGAGAATTCCTAAGGGGGGAGACGCATTACATTGTGCTCTCGGTGAAGAAGGCTTCGCTCCTCTCGCACGGCGTGCTGCGCGCCGACTGCGGCAGCGGCCTGCTACTCACGCCGAGCAACCTTGACGAATCCCGGCTGCTCGAGCTCGGTCGAAGAGTGGCGACGCTCGTCGGGCTGCCCGAGACGACGCAGTTCGCGCCGCACCACCCGGCGAAGCTCTTTGACTACTCGACGCGCGCGCGCTGCCTGTGCCCCTTCCGTGTGCTCGGTGTGCGCGAGGGTGGCGCGAGCCCGGGGGGGGTGATCGCGATGGACATCGAGGCGCAGCCGTACTTGAAACAGGAGGAGACCAAGTACCACGCGCGCAGCCGCGCAGAGGCAGACATGGAGATCGCCCAGCGTGCCAGGGAGCGCATCGAGCTCGAGCGCGCCATCACGGAGTTACGCAAGGTCGTCGGGGCGGGCGTCCAACAGCAGCTGTCGAAGCTCGAGCCGCCCAGGCCGGCAGGGCTCCAGATGTTCAGCCTCTCTCAGATGGCGGAGCTCTTTGAGCAGCAGCAGCAATTCGAGCAGCAGCTGGTCGCCGCGACGAAGACTCGCGGGCCGAGCGTCGGGCTCACGTGCGAGGGTACCGCCAAGAAGACGTACCACCTGTCCGCGGTCTCTGCCCATTCTGGATGCACCGAGGCCGTGCTGAGCGCCAAGAATGCGGGCGGGCAGCACGACTGGACCTCGGAGGAGCGACTGCAGATCGCCATCGCGCAGCTGAGCACGTGCGAGCGGGCACTCGAGGAGCTCGCCGAAAAGACACGCATCCAGCAGAACGCCGCCGATGCGGCCAGAGCACGGCAGGCCGAGTGGAATGAACGCACAGCGCGCGCGCACGCCGGCTACACGAGCGCCGTCCCGGTCTTCCCGATCGGCGACGCGCTCCTAGAACCCTTTTGGCCTCAGGGACTCGGCTCCAACCGCGGCTTCCACAGCGCGCTCGACGCGGTGTGGAGCGTCCACGTGCTGCGCACCGAGGGGCTCGCTTCCGCGCTGCTCGAGCGCTCCTTCTGGTACGACTTGATGCTGCAAGGGCCGTGGCACCCGCCGCTCCTCAGGCCCGCTGCTGGCTGGTCGGCCGATCCCGTCTCACGCTACGCCGCCACCGCAATCGTGCGCCATAAGAGCACGTACACCGATGTCGCGTCGAAACGGCTGTACCGCGGCGCGGGTGCGACACCGCCGCGCATCGACGCGCTCGGGCTGCAGGCCGAGCGAGGCGGCGCAGGCAGCAGCAGCGTGGGCGGCTTGTTTGGGCGACCGCTTGTCTGACTCAGTCTGCGAGGAGCAGGAGGGCCAGCCTTCCAAGTACTTACTACGCGCGTGGCTCGTTGGCAACGTCAACGTTCGGACGAAATCCAAAACCGAACGGAGGCGCGCAACCGTGAACGTCTCCGAGACATCGTGAAGAATCACATCTTGTTGATTGAAGGCTCCTAGTGTAGTTTCTTGCGTTGCTAATTCATTCCGGCCTATATTTTACATGCCACCACGGACTAGCCGTACGCATTAGGCCCTCAGCATGCGCGGGCGTGCGCGCCACTGCGGGAGAGCGCCTTCTTCGTTCTTGCAAAATGGGCACTTGAGCTCGATGGTTACCGGCCCGCGCGTCGACTCCACCAGCCTGCCGCGTTCAGGATCGTCCGGGGTGAGCCAGCGCCCGAGACAGTCAAAGTGCGCCGTCTGCGCAGCATCGCGTGTATCCCCACCCGCCGTCGGGGCGAAATACGGTCGCCCTCGTCTGACCTCATAGTGTGCTATGGAGCTCATCACGCCTACGTGATAACCGAGAAGACGCGCGATAAGGATGTTGACGGCAACTACACGATGTACTCGATCGAGAGACCTGTGAACATCCTGGAGTGGCCGCGCTTGATGCAACCGCTACACCTCGTCAACACGAATGGGCGGCGGCGCCGGGACTTCCTGACGTCTCCGTTCATGCGGAGCGATAGGAGCTTCGAGCCGCGGCCCCAGCATGAGCCCGCCCAGCATACCAAAAGCTCCCATCATCGCCTCCATGTGCCGCATCATTTGCTCCATGCCTGCATCGGGTGAGCCACTCCCAGGAGACGTGGGTGGTGGCGTGTGATGCGGGTGGTCTTCTTTGTGTCGCTCTGTGGTCACCTCTTCGGGAGCCCGTCCTGGGCAATGCCTCCATTGCCGTGAGAGCGTTTCGCAGCGCAGCTTGCCATTCTCATCGGTCGCGCAGCGACGTTCCCACGAAGAGGAGAGGTAGCAGTCCTCACGGCGGCCTTGCAAGGCTCGTTCTTCCATCCTTCGTACCGGTACGCCCCTCACCTGTGAAGCCCTCTCACCTGTGAATTATGTCGAGAAACACTTATCGTGTCACAAAACGCGGTGAGAGCTGCCACCCCGGTAGCTAAACTGTATATTTCACACCCAACTTCACACCCAATTCGCGTTTGCTTTTTCACAAAAGGCCGGTCACGTTATGTTCGCTCCCGACTCCGCCACGCCGCCGCCGTTCCATAAGCAGACTACGTTCGCGCCGCTGCTGTTGGACGTGCCCGTCGGTGCGGCTCCTCGATCGCCGCAAGCGAGCCCTGCTCCGAAGCTCGGGATCCTCGCAGTGGTCTCCATCATCTTTTTCAATGTATCGGGCGGCCCGCTCGGCAGCGAGCAGGTCATCTCGTCGGTGGGTCCCATCATCGGCCTCGCTCTGCTCGGCGTCTTCGCGCTCTGCTTCTCGGTGCCTCAGGCCATGATCACGGCTGAGCTCTCGACGGCCTTCCCGTACAACGGCGGCTACTCTTTGTGGGTGCAAGCTGCCTTCGGCACCTTCTGGGGCGTTCAGGAGTCGTACTGGTCGTGGTGCTCGGGCGTCGTTGACACAGCGCTCTACCCAGTGCTCCTCTACTCCACGGCGCAGCACCTCTTCTCGGGCCTGGGCATCGACATCGGCCTGGAGGAGGAGGCGACGTGCGACAGCGGCGGCGGCGGTAACGGCACGCGCGCCGCCGACCATGAGGAGGAGCCCACGCGCAACCTGTGGGTGTGCATGTTCGAGCCGGGGTCGGGCTGCGCGCTTGAGTACGGCATTAAGCTCGGCATCCTCGTCTTCTTTTGCCTGCCCAATTTGATCTCGTCCAAGGCGGTGGGCGACTTCCTCACCTTGTTGTGCGTCGTCGCGCTCATGCCCTTTGCGGTGCTCTGCGCCATCGGGATGCCCAAGATGCGCGTGAGCAACCTCGTGCGCAAGCCACGGCAGTACGATTGGGGCACGTGCCTCTCAACGCTCTATTGGAATATGTCGGGCTTCGACTCGGCCTCCACCTTTGCAGGCGAGGTGGAGAAACCCGGCTCGACGATACCGCGCGCGCTCTTCGTCGCAGTCGCTATGGTGGGCCTCGCTACCGCCATCCCGCTCCTCATCGCCGCCGCCGCAGATCCGGGCTGGGCGTGCTGGCAAGACGGTTCACTGGTGGCGGCGGCGATGGTCGTGGGCGGCAGCTGGATGGGTGTGTGGATCCTTGCAACGTCAACGCTCTCCAACTGGGGGCTGTTCGCGTCGGAGCTGCTCGAAGACAGCTACCAGCTCCTTGGCATGGCCGAGATGGGGCTCGCACCCCGAGTTTTTGCGATCGTCTCGCCGCGCACGGGTACGCCGATCAACGCCATCCTCTTTCAGTTCAGCATCATCGCCTTACTCATCTCTCTCGACTTCAATTCGATCATGTGCATCGACAACTTCTTCTCCGCCGCCCAAGGCGTGCTTGAGTTTGCCGCCATCGTGCGCCTGCGCATCAAGCGCCCCGAGATGGCGCGCCCGTACAAGATCCCTCTCTCCACCGCCGGCCTCGCCCTGTTCCTGATCGTTCCCATCTGCTGGTCGCTTCTCATCTGCTACGTGACGGTGACCGACTCAGTGCAAGCCGCCGTGACGATTTGTATCGGCCTCGTCGTCGGCGTGCTTCTCTACGTGCCCTTTCTTTGGTGGGATCGCGCGAAGCTGGAGATTCGCGCGAAAAGCGAACCTGTGCCAGATGAGGTGGAAATTCCCGCAGTCCGAGTCAGTGGGAGGAGCGACAGCACTTGTGATAGGGATAGCACCACATGACGGCCGTCTCCTCTCACGCACCCCGCTCACGTTAAACTGCTATCATCAAACTGCTATCATCGACTTTTGACAACAGAGTCATACACACTCATACTCGTCGTAGACCTAGATCCTACGCCGCGACGCTCAATCAACATTGAAGGTAGTAACAACTTACGAGTTACGTACCATGAAGTCGTACGATGCCGTGAGGACGCAGCTCTTCGCGGCCCGCAGGAGACGTCGCTTTCGAGTTCACGCGCTTGAGGTGTGGCGTATGTGTTTGTGCGTCCCAAATGTGAGCGCGTGCATATAGCCGTTGGATGCTCTGCGACGCACGGCTCCGGCCTGGCACGAGGCCTCGACCACCGGACAGGATGTGTGGCGCACCACCGTCGATGCCCACCTTGAGCAAGCCCCTGCCCTCAAGATCAAGCACGAATCTCAGCACACTGCCAGATTTGAGCTCCGGTATCCTCGCACGTGCCATCAGCTTCCCGTCCACGTACGCGCAGCCACGGTCCGAGACGAGATGCATGTGCCAGCCGTTGTCATCCAGGTGCTCAAGGCCAAACATCGTCCACGAGGACCCGAGTTGGGACTTGCGCAGCTGCTCGATGCAGCACGTCCACTCGAGCACTGCCGCAGCAGCCGGAAGGCGCATAGCCAGCGCGATGCCGCCGTGCTCGGGTGGCGGCAACAGCAGTGGCCGGTTCGCCCAGGAGTAGGCGTCCAGGTCGACGCTGAGCAAATTGAGCTGTGCGGGTGATAGCCGTCGCCTGAAGTTGGTGTTGGCGCAGGACAGCACTTGTGCGTCACGCAGGCCCAACCGATCAAGAAAAGAAGCTCGTCGAGGCGCATGTTCGCAGAGTTAGTTTAGGATTTCGTTAGGCCGCGAACGCATTCACGTTCACGTTGCTGTAATTTGTCATCGCCACATCACGCGTGAAGAACATGATTGAATGAGGTTAATTAAAAGCTGCAATTCTTCATCATCACCGAGGGACCGCGAATCCGGATTGGAGAGGCAGGTATTCGCGTACCGGGATGCCGGACTCTCGAGCGACGGAGATCATAGAAGCCCTCAATCTTCCGATCCCTGTGCTAGACGCTCTCATCGCTGCTTCCCATACAAACCCGCGCTTGCTCAACAAGCGCCTAGAGACTCTTGGTGTCGCCAAGATGGGTTGCCGTCTGCAAGTTGCGCGGGCACTCAAGGAGCACGCCCAGGGTAGGACGATGCTGCCGGCTGGGCTCTTCCAGCCGGCCGGAGAAGAGGATGGGCCCGTCCTCCAGGAGAATGTGTCGCCGCCGTGCTCCCCGCTTCCCCAGCCCAAAACGTATGAGCCGACATCGCCCACAAGAACTTCACCCGAGTGCTACTTGACGAATGCTGCCATTGTCGCGGCTGCAGTCGGTTGTGCATCGCCCACCGCCAGCCTCATCCGCGCGTACGTCAGCGCGCCCGACCCATCGCCGCTCACCGTCGCTCCGACGCCAACTCCGATGGCGAATCGAACCAACCTGAGCTCCGCTGATTCTCGAACCCTGGGCTCCGCTGAGCTACGGACTAACTCACGGACTCGCAAGAGTCCAAACGCATCGCGCGGACGCGGCAACAAGGCGGCCCGCGCCGCATCAAAAAGCTGCTCGCCACCGCTCGATGCCGTGGCGTCCTGGGCCTCTGCCCTTCAGCAGGAGGCGGCCACCAGTCCTGCGGTGCCCTTCTCCACAGCGACGGCCCTAGCGAGCACAGAGTCGACGAGGCGAGCTGCCCAATCACTCCATGCGACCATTGGAGAGATCGTTTGGGCGGCGCTGCTCGCGCTATTGACCCTCGTTGGCGCCCTCGTGGGCACCGTCGAGAAGAGGTTCTCACCTCGGCGTCCTGTATCACCTTGGCCCATGCGCATGACCCTCCGCCCATGACTACCTGGGCTCTGTGCGCTCACCGACCATTGCGGAACCGGCGGCCAGCCGCGCACGCGCTCTCGGGACTCACGCGTGGGCGGCCCCTCAGAACCTCATCAGAAAATTCGCACGATGTACGAACGTGACTGTGCGGTACAACTATAGAGATGAGCCGCAGCTCCGAGCTCGCGCCTCGCCTCTAAGCTCCCATCTCCATCAGCGTCGCGACGCTCGCGTGGCCGCTCTGGGCTCTGGGCGTTGCGTCTCGCTCTCGAGGCGGTCTGTGTGGCGTGTCCCGAGTATCTGGGCTCTGGGCGTTGCGTCTCGCTCTCGAGGCGGTCTGTGTGGCGTGTCCCGAGTATGGCGCGAGCGACGCGCAATACCGTACCGATAGCGACGCCGGACGCGAGGTGGGCCACTCAATTGGGCCACTCGCTACACGGCTACACGACAGAGGAACGCAGAGCCACATATTACAGCATTCGAGATCGACGTATTAATGTCAAATGCGAGCGGCCTAAATAAACGAAGTGAGTAGTGGAACGCTGCGCTTCCTCCTTCCTGTACTTCCTCGCCCTCGGCCTCGGACGCGTGGGGGTGGGGCGTGGGCCCGCGCACCGCCCCACGCATCACGCTCCAGACGGACGGTCGGAGAAAACCCAGTTCACACCTCGCTGTCGCGCGCCCCGCTCGGGCCCTCCCCGGGGGGTCCACCAATTCGGGCGGCTCTCAGGGCTCAGCGCCCACGCGGTCGGGTCGGTTGCTCGGTTCTCCGTGGCACCAGTGCGTGGCACCGTGGCTGTCCTGCAGTGCCCATGAGCCACCATCGCTCTTGCTTCTGCTCAGCGAGTATCGGCCTCGTAGATCGTAGAGCAACGTCCCGGGCGGCGCCGAGGCTTCCTTTGCGCGAAACGAGATGTAGAAGAGCACGCGCCTCCGCGGCGACTCATTCGCACCGCCGCAGTGGATCAGACGCGAGTCGAAGAGCGTTGCCTCGCCTGTGTCGAGGACACCGCGCCACGTGGGCCGGCGGAGCAGCATGGCGAGCTTGGTCTCGGCCGAGTTGAAGGCCTCGTGTGCGGCGGCCGTGTGCGACTGCGGTACAAACTTGGTCGGACCCATGGACTCGTCGACCGGCTGCAACGCGATAAAGGCGGTGAGCACAGCCAGCCCCTGTTCCGACCGATAGGGCGTGTCTGGATGAAACGGCTGCTGCGGCGCTTGTGGGTCGGAGATGAGCGCCGCGCACTCGTGTAGCACGGCATCTGGCCCCAAACATTCGGCAATGGTCGGCCCGAGCGTGGCCAACAACTCGTCGACAGCATCCGCGACTGGAGGCCTTGAGATCGCAAGCTTGAGATCGTGTCGTCGTCGAATTCCGTCCTCACTGTCACGGCGCAAGACGTCACCAAAGTAACTCACGTATACGTCGTCAACCTCAAATGCCGCAGTGTCCGCCGAGGCTGCAAGTGCCTCAGGAAGAGCGCTGTTGACATGCTCCAGCAGTTTGACAGAGCTTTGCAAGGAGAGTGCGTTGGCGATTCTGATGATGCCATCATCAGCAAGTGAGGCTGCTGCATGTGCAACATGTAGTGAGGTGGCCGCGTTGAATTGCTGCGGCCACAACTGTGACACAGCCTCGGCAGGCTGTGTCAGCGCCGCAGCCGCGGCCTCGATCACTAGGAAGATCATCGAATAAAACCCGGATTCATATACATGTACATGCAAATAGATCCGAAACGACCGAGGTTTCCGTGTGAATTCCCAGTCACAGAAACACCTACTCCGACCAGAAGGCGTCGGATTATTCACACGAGCCAAGTTCACTCCACGCGAGGGCGCGGCGCGTCACAGTGGTCCAGCAGGCATGGCCTCCGTGCTGTTCAGCGCGGAGGATGGCGGCATATTCACATCTTCCACCGAGCTAGACGAGCGCGAGGTGTTCGCGGCCTTCCGTCAGAGCTTTGTCAAGTCCACCGAGTTGACAAGTGCCTCGAAGATGCTCTTCAAGATCACTGTGGATGAGGGCACGAAGACGAAGAGCGTGTGCTGGCTGGGTGTGCCGCACGTGACAACATTCGCGGTTGTGCTCGACCTCTTGAACAAGAAGTTCTCGGGCAATGGCGCATTCCTCCTCAAGGGGGGCTACGGCATCCGACCACAGCAGAGTGCAGGGCAAATATTCATGAAATACGGCTACGAGATCGAGTTCCATCCAAAGGTGGACCTTACGCGTATCGCGTGGCATCAACGCGGATAGCCCGCACAGATGTTCGCATGCGCGTGTGTGAGCATCTGGATAAGTTGTTCTTTTCACTTTTGAACGAATTAATCCAGGTCTTTGCCTTCCCGCCGCGCGTTGAAGATGTTCGAGCATTGATCTTCTCGAGAATGAAAGCTCACATCGACATCGTCATTCCGCGGAGCGGCTACCCTCTCGAGGCGCAACCTCTTAAAAACGGCCGACCGCACGGCGACAAGCGAAACGAGCCCTGTCGTCGTACCCGCCAAGGGCTGGGAGTACCCGCGTACGTCAACGATGGGTTCCATCAAGGATCAAGACGGGTAGCCGACCATGGCTTTCAGTCCTTTGGGTTCCTCGCATGTCCTTCTGGGAATGGCCGTCCCGCGAATATCTACAATAAACATATAGCGGCCTCTTCCGAGTCGGCCGCGGGGAGCGGTCGGCTCAGGGGCTGCGGCCGTTGAGTCGGCCGCTAAGGCGGTCGTCTCGCGGTCGCGCGGGTGCGTAGGTGGGTTGGGATGGTTGTGAGGTTCGTCTGCCCGTGTGTCCCGTGGCTGTCCCGTCTCCCCCCGGCGTCTTTTTACCGGCTCCCCTGTTTTTGAACGGTACCGGTAAACTTGACGAGTGACGTGCGGGGTGTGTGTTGTTGGTGGGTTTGGTTGGTTGTGAGATTCGTCTGTGTGCCTTTGTGCGTCCGCGTGTTCCGTGTGTCTCGTGAGTGTCCCGGCTCCCCCCGGTGTCTTTTTACCGGTAAACATGTACGATCGGTACAAGTCCGCACGAGGCGCGGCCTGCGTAACGAGCGAGGCAGAAACGCGTCTGATCTGTGTTGTTTTGGTTGCGCGACGTGGAAGAATGGCCGCTAACTTTATCCTCCGCTCGCTAAGGGATGCAAAGGACAAGCACCCTCTGACCATATCCAAGAGCGCTCCGCAAATCGCTCCGCAAATCCGGCCACCGTCAATAAACGAGAGGGTCCAAGTGCGATTCAACAAAACGTCACTCTCTCCTGGGACAATCGTCGGCTACGACAGTGAGGACGGCACCTATCTAGTGCATCTCAGCCTCATAGATCAGATCGAAAAGGTTGCACCAGATCAAGTGCAGCGCTTGGTGATCTCGATGATGAAGCCGCCGCCGATGACGACCTCAACAACGCTTCCAAAGCTCGTCGGGCCAACGCGTCATCAGCTCGAGTGGCACCACCTTGAGATCAAGGCGCTCTGCTACTGGAGCAAGAACGGGCTCGCGCGAGCTTGGCTGAAGTGGGCCAGCATGAAAGCGGAGCGCTTGCGCCGCTCAGCGAGGATTGCTGCAAAGAAGCAGGCCGAGGCCGAGGCTGCCGCAGCAGTCAAGGCCAAACGCCATAAGGCTGTCTTCGGCAAGCACGGTGGCGTCCTCGGTAAGCTTAAGAATACATTTGAAGACGAGCACGCCCAGATCAAGCAGGAGTGGCTAGCACACAGATTGGCCATTCACCCCGAGGCAGTTCGGCAGTACCAGGAGCTCAAACATGGCGCCGAGGCTGCCTGGGACAGCAACGACATCACCGAGTGCAAGCAGCTCCTTGACATGTGCATCAAGCTCAATGGCCACTGCGACAGCCTGTTCAACTTTCGAGCCAGAGTGAATGATCGCGCAGGTCACACGCGCGAGGCACTCGATGACGCCCGTCGAGCGGTTAGCCTCTGGCATCGCACCGACAACCACCTGCTGCTGAGCCGACTCCTCCAACAGGAGCAGCGGCTCGACGAGGCCAGCTTGCACTTCATGGCAGCTCATAAGCGCGGCGGCGATGGTGTAGTCGCCACGCGCGACGATGATTACAGAGGGCTCGTGATCAGCATCCGGCGCAAGCGAAACTTCTGCAACGTTCGCAGGCCCGACCAAGCCAAGGTTGTCGAGACCAGAACGAGCGTCATCGAGAAGCCCGACCCCCCCGACCTCACTGGAGAGGCGGTGAGCGCTTCGGATTCTGCGAGTATCTTGGCACGATGGACGCCTGTAGAAGGGTCCGACGCCGCGGGAACCTATGAATATGTGCTGCAGCACTGCGAGGAGATGACTATATTCGATCCCAAGCAGCGCAAGTTCCAGGTTTCTTATGGGCCATGGGTCACAACCACTTTCAAGGTGCGGGCAGTGGAGCAGCAACGGATGCTGCAGGGCAAGTCCGTGGCCGACACCATAGCGCTTGAAGGCTGCAGCGTGGGACCGTTGAAGGCAGACAGACGCGGCCGCCTCGTGGCGCGACTGGAGCCGTTGAAAAGGGGTGCGACTTACAAGCTGCACGTCAAATCCACCTCGCAAGAGGGCGAGTCGGACTACAGTGCTGACGTGTTCGTGAAAACCGTGGCGAACGAAGACTCGGGTCCAGGCATCAAGCTTGTGCCGCTTTCCTGGCTTCTCGGCGCCACATACTGTGTGGGTATTGCCGCAGAAGAGTCCACACGCACCGGCCAGGGCGCATTCAGCTATGTGAGGTCGGTGGCCAGGGTGCTCAATTCGCGCCTGATGGACTTGAGACGTGTGTTCGCATACTACAAGTCAGGCCAGTATCTGACAAGCCTCAAATTCATCCGTATGCTTCGCGATGTGGGCCTTATGCAGGGATGCACCCCCGCACAGGCAACTTTAAGCAAGGCAAAGCTGCTGGGAACGAGCGATGTCGACTTGCGCTTTCAGAGGTTGGTCCGTTCCGTGTCGCTGTCGGATGATTCTGTCCCCGCTTCGATGCCAGGCAGCGCAATTGCAAGTGCCGCTCGCGTGCTGACTAATGGCAACGGCGGCGTCAGCCCGAGTGCTAGCGCGAAGGAGATGGCTCCAGGTATCGATGCGACACGCAAAAAGTCGCCTCCACCACCAAAGTCGCCTCCAAAGACACCAAGTGCTGCGCGGCAGCAGCAGGTGCCGCCGCCGCCACCCCAGCAGCAGCAGCCGGCCCCTCTGGCGCAACAGGAGCCACGAAAGTCGAAGGTAGAATGGCGCAAGGTCGCAGGCTCAGCCAGGAGCTTCACACTGGCCGAGCTGCGTGAGGCTGCACGCAGGTACCACGAAGAGATGGTGAAGTCGGCAGGTGAGGAAGCGGAAGTGATCGTGGATCCCGTCGCGGCGGGCGACGCCGCAAGCGGCTTGATGGCTCCCTTCCAGTTCGTAGCAGCACTCATCGAGTGCAGCTGGCAGTGCTACCCGTCGCTCGTTGGTCTCGAGCGACGTCTGACGACATGCATAGATGCCATTCTCGCTGTCGTCATGCCCCTCGTGGACGGTGTCAAAAAGAAGCGCGTGGAGCTCAACTCCGCAAACGTGCGCGCGCTCTTCGTCTTCTTTGACAAGGACCTGAGGAAAATCTTTCGCGCGTATGCGGAAGGAGATCAAGCTGCGATCGTCGCAGATGTGCAAGGGAACGAGTCGATCAATTTGGCTGAGCTCAAGAAGATGTTGTCCGATTGTTCGATGATGGATGACAACCTGACCAACGTTAAGCTGCAATCGATCTTCGCTGAGGTGAATGTCGGCTCAGCGGAGGAGGGCATCGACGAGAACGACAGTGAGATGAGCTACGATGAATTCCTTTCCACGTTGGCGCTCATCTGCGACGTCAAGATTCCCGAGAAGGGGCGTAGCCGAGATGGATTCGAATACACGCTGTACGCGTGGCTGCAGCTTCAATTCATCCCTACATGTCGGCGTCTGATCAACGCCAAGGCGAAAGGGAAGAAGTAACGCGCTACAGTAGTCTCGGGGCGTGCGTACTGCGCCTGCGGCCTGCGGGTATTCCGCCGGTACTGCGACCCACGCGGACGGCGGACGTGCAACGGTGCAAGTAATTAGAAGCGCGGCTTGTACATGTACACGTTTAAATGCGCCTTTTCAAGAAAAGTGCCCATTTAGCATTTTCAGATTGTTGAGCCAAACTTTTAATGCAGTGGGACACAGATTGGACGATCTCGTGCGCTTAGAACGCGGCACGCTCCGATTCCGGATCTCCCCCATGCTGCACGCGCAGCGGCACCTGCACACGGTACGCGGCCAACTCTTCCCTCAGGCCAGTTTGCTCGCAAAGGTCGACATAGGCGAATCGGCCGTGCCAGCTCGGCGCTGTCGGCGTAGGCGCCAGTGTCGCTGCGTGAGCTCAGCCGCCCGTGCGAGTTCTTTAGTCCAGGTCATCGTCATCCTCGTCATCATCCTCGTCATCCTCATCGTCGCTCAAGGCCGCCTTGCGTTTGCGGCCGAGCTTCTTGCCGCGGCCGCCGCGGCCGCGGCCGCCAGAGCCGCGTCCGCCAGAAGCCCGACCACCGCTGCTGCCGGGCGTACCGCGCTTGGCCGCTGCAGGCTGCTTAGCGGCGGCAGTCGACTTGCGCCCTGCGCCCCGGGCGGGCTTGCTCTCGGCGTCCGCGTCCTGGTCCTTGGGACTCGCAAGCAGGAGGTTGAAGTCGAACCCCGCTTCGTCGTCGGCGAGCAGCGCGCGCAGCCAGACGTACTGTGCGACCGCGAGCTCCACGCCCTCGGCCGCAACGGGCGCCGCAAGCCTCGAGGCTCCGTCACTCTTGCGCGGCTTCTTGACCGCAGGCGCGCCGGCGTCCGCGGCGGAGGAGAGCGCTCGAGACCACATGGCGCTAGTGTCGAGTGGCGGCACGTCGGCGAGGCGAGCGACCTGCCGCTCAGTCGCCTTGAGCTCGGCGAGCGGGTCGTAGGCCTGCAGCCGAAGGTCAGAAATGCCAAAGGCACGTTTGAGCTGCTGCTTGAGCACGTGTGCGAGCCCGACTACCGCGCACAGATGGCACGCGCGCTGCAAGCTCTCGACCTGTGCGCCGTTGAGCGCCTTGGCGGCAGCCTCCAGCACGGGGATCGGCTTGGGCTGCTTCTCGGCCTCGTCGCCGAGCAGTGCGCCGGCGGCTGCGAGGGTCGGCTCGGCGTCGAGAGACAGCATGCGGTTCGCCTGGCAAATGAGCCCCAGTACATCAGGCTCCTTGTCGTACGGCATCTCGGCGAGCGCGTGGCACAGCCATTCACTCAGTCGGAGCTCGTCGGCGAGCTGGGCCATGGGGAGCGTCTCGTGCTGCTGCACGTTGAGCATGCCGAGCAGCTCACGAAGGTGTGCCTGCCGATGCTTGCGGTTCGGACCATGCAGAATGTAGAGAGCTGTCAGCTTCGGGCGGGCTGCGAGCGCCGCGGGCGGCACGCTGCTCGCATCCCCCACGTCGCCCGCGTCGCCCTCGCCGCCACCGCCCTTGGCCGCCGCCGCCGCCTTCACGGCGGCCTCGGCGATCGCCTTCTGCAGCGCAAAGGCCTCGCGCGCGCCGCTGGTCGTGATGGCGGGCGAGGTCAGCATCTCCTTATGCCGCTCGTACTGCTTGCGCAGCTCGCCCATGGCTGCGTCGGCCGTGCCACCCTCCTTGCCCTCCTTGTCCCCTTCATCCACCTCGAGTGCAAGCACCTTGGGCAAGATCTCTGCCGGGTGGGCAATGCCATTTGTGAGCAGCGCGCCCGCGAGCGCGAGCGCCGCGGCACGCACCGACACATCCCGAGGATCGCGCATCGCGGCGAGGATGTCTTTGAGCTGGCTCTGCAGCGAGCCAGTCACCGCCGCCGAGTGGTCGGCGGCCGACTGCAGCTCGGCGATCGCCACCTTCTTGGCGGAGCCCGTGGCGCCACTCGAAGCTGAGAGGGTGCGCTGACGCTCCTCGTCGGCGGTGAGCAGCAGCCGCAGGTTGTCAAGCGCCTGCCGCTTCAGCTTCGCGGGCGCCTGGGGCGCGAGCGCGCGCGCGAAGAGGTCGCGGCACGGCACGAGCATCTCGGGCTTGCGCACGAGCACCGCTCCAAGCCCCTTGTACGCGTAGAGCACGCACATGGGCGGCAGCGCGGGGCGTGTGAGCTCGCGCAGCGTGCGGTAGACGTGCTCGATGACCGACTTGCCCACAAAGTACGTTTTCCCGTCCGCGGCGTGCGCCTCGACCACGGCAGCGGGCGCATCGAAGTCGTAGTAGCGACATAGCAGTCCCGCGCAGATGAACGAGCGCCGGAGCGACTCGGACGTGAGCCGTGCGGGCAACTTCTCGTCGGGGCGCTCGCTCATGTGCACGCGATAGTCTTCGAGATACTCGTGGAAGTTGGCCAGGATGCGCACGATGAGCGTCGCATTGCCGCTCGCCTGGATGGTCATCGCGAACGCGAGGATCGTGGGCGTGAGCAGCGACTCCTTGACACGATAGATGAGCGCCGAGAGGAATTTTTCGAGGTCCGCCAGCAGCTTGGAGGGTGGGTGCTCGAGGATGCGCAGCAGCGCGGGGAGCATCTCGCAGATGTGCTGCACCGCGCGCGTGGCGCTCTCGTAGTGCAGGAACTGCGTGAGCACCGCGATATGCGGCAGCAGCAGCTGCGGCATGGCCGTGCAGAAGAGCGAGAGAGCCTGCAGAGTCTCGCCCATCTTGCGCATGAGCGTGCGCGCCTCGAGCGAGTCAGGCGCCGCATTGAGCGCGTCCGCCTCGCCGCGTTGCAGCAAGCTCTCCATGAGCTGGGCCACGAGCTGATGGCACACCTTCTCAGCCACGGCCGCCTCGCGCAGCGCCGTCGCGCTCGGCTTGCCATCGACGCTCGGCGGCTTGAGCATGCGCGCGAGCAGGGAGCCGAGCCATTCGCATCGCTTGGCGCCCACGTCAGCCTGACCGTCGCCCATGCCTGCGGCGGCGGTGCGCGCCACCACACCCACGAGCATTTCGCAACGTGCTATGCAGTCCGACGACTCGAGCGGCGCCGTCGGGTCGTCGGCATTGGGCGCGAACCACAGGTCGCTGAAGGCCTTGAGCACGAGCTTGTGCACCTCCTCCTCCTCATTGGGCCCAAGGCGCAGCACCATGCGGCAGCACGCGTCGATGGCGCGATCTGAAGCTGAGAGAGCCGGCCGCGAGGGCGAGAGCGGCCCGTCGGCGACGCTGCCGACGCCGGCGCCGGCACGGCCTGGCGAGAGCGGTCCGGCGAGCTCGACGGAGTCGCGTCGTGACAACTCCGACGGGGCGGGCGGCGGCGCGGCCGCGGATGCGCTCGGGCTTAAGCAGCCAATACTGGCCGAGCTCGAGGTACACACATCGCGAAGGATCTTGATGACGCGCTTACGCACAGAGACGCCCGGGTCGCTAAGCCGGCTCGCGATGGTCGCGTAGTACTGCGTGATCAGCTCCGGCTTGAGCCTCAGGTACTCGCCGAGCAGGTCGAGCACACTCTCGCGCACGGCAATCGATGAGTCGTCGCGCAGTCGTCCCTGCACCGTCTGCGCCACGCCCTTGAGCGAGAGCACCGACGGGTCCGCCTTGATCACCTCGCGCAGCGCCTTGAGCGCGCGCGCACGCGTCGACGGCTGCGGGTCGCGGTGAACGTATGCGAGCAGGTATGAGAGCATCACCTCGCCCTTGGCGAAGAGGCCACCGTCGGCCATCAGCTGGCGGCACGCGACAAGGATCCCCTCACGCGAGAGCAGCGGCAGCTCGCGCATTGCGTCCGCCTCGCCGCCTGCAACGCCACCGCTCTGGTGCCGCCGGCGCGCGACCAGCGTGAGTCGCTGCTGCTCCTGGTATAGGTCGCACAGCAGCCGCTGCTTCTTTTCCATCGCGATCTGGTGCCACTCGCACAACATGTGTGAGGCGGCCGTGTCCGCGGCTGGGTCGGCGCTGGCCGAGGCCTGCACGTAGTTCAGCACGAGCTGCTTGGTCGTCTCCGCCTCCGTGCACAGCGCTGCGAGCTCCGCCGAGATGCCGCCGCCGCCGCCGCCGCCGCCGCTGCCGCCGCCGCCGCCGCCGCCGCCGCCGCCGCCGCCGTCCTCGTCGTCGTCGTCGCAGCCGGCGGTGTCAGGGCCGCTCAGAGCGCCGCCAAGCAGGCGCGCCATCTGCTCACGCTGATCGTTGACGGAGGTGGAGAGGCGGCAGTGGTCGCAATACCACTCCTTGTCCGTCTTGCTGTCGCCGACGCCCATGCACTCGCCATGGAACCACTGGTGGCACAGGTCGCAGTCGAGCATGAAGGACTGCGTCTTGTCGTACTCGGTCACGCCACACGGACAGCCGATGATTTCGCCCTTGTCATTGGGCTGTGCGTCCATGTTCACGTCCTCCTTGGGAAGCGGGAAGGTGAGGGGCGCATCCGCATGCTTGCGCTTGTGCTCGTAGAGCGTCGCGAGCAGCGCTCCAAGCTGCTCGAGCGCGAGCGTGCGAGCGTGCTGCTCCTTGGTGTCAGCGGCGCGCCCTGCTGCAGACTTTGGCGCCTCTTTTGGTGCCCCGAGCCGTTGGCACAGGATGGTGCCCATGCGGTCGGCCACGTGCGGCGCCGCGGGCCACTCGGGCCGCCCCGTCAGGTGAAGCACATCGCGCACAAACTCCTCGAAGGCCACCTTGTTCTCCGCGTCGTCGGCGTGGTCGAGGCACTTGGCCGCAAACGTCTGCAGCGCGGCGCCCATCAGCTTCTTGACAGAGTTGCGCGGGTGCGCGGCGGCCGCCGCTTTGGCGGCGGCCTCCGCCTCTGCGGCCGCCTTGGTGCGCGCCTTCTCTTCGGCCGCGGCAGCTGCTGCCGCCTCCGCCGCAGCCGCTGCCACCTTGGCCGCCTTGCCGCCGCTGCCGCGCCCTTTCTTGCCCGAGCCGGCGGTGCCATCGGCGTCCGCGGCCGCAGCCGGCGCAGGCGAGACGTGACCCAGGAAAGTCGCGGGTGCCGCTGCGGCGGCCTCGGCAGCCTCGGCGGGCGGCGGGAGCGCGCCCGCCGCCTGCAGCAGCAGCAGCACGAGCGCGGTGAACATCTGGACGCGCGAGCCGTCGGGCAGTGCAAAGTTGCGCCGGCTCTCACGGCTGGGGGAGAGCATCGAAGCGAGGCGCTTCTCGATCAGGTCGAGCAGGATGGCTCGGCGCTGCGACGGGTACTCGGCAAAGAGGGCGAGCAGCAACCGCATCCCCGCCATCTGGATCGGCAGGCAACTGCCGAGCCCCTTGGCGCCGCCCTTGGCGCCCACGGTGCCAAAGGCGGCGGAGAGGCCGAGGCTGATGAGCTGAAGCACGAGGCCGTCCGAAACGCCAGATCGAGCGAGGCTCGGCAGCCGCTCAAGCACGAGCGTCATCGTCGCCGCGATCGAGCCGCCACCCGCGCCGCCCACACCGCCAACCAGCCCAGCACTGCCCGGCGTCACACGCGGCACCTTGGCCGGCCGCCCCTTAGCGCCGCCACGGTTGGGCGTGCTCAGGCCGCCTGAAGGAACGGACGAACTCGCGTCGCCCGCAAGGGTGCGAGCGAGCTCGCGCTTGGCGAGGCCGATGGCGGCCTCGAGCGCCTCTTCGACGAGCAGGTCGGGTGGCATCTTGGGCACGCTCACCAGGCTGAGCAGCAGCAGCGTCGCCTCGAGCGCGTGCGCGCGCAGAGTCGCGCCGCCCGTGTCCTCGCCTACCTCGTCCTCTTCGTCGTCCATCGCATCGCCCTCGCCGTCCTCGGCCTCGGCGGCCGCGCGCGCCTTGCTGCGCGCCTTCTCCTTGGCAGCCGCCGCCGCGGCGGCGGCTTCGGCCGCGCGCCCAATGACCAGCTGGAGCGCGTCGAGCAGCGCGCGCAGCGACGGCTTGGGCACGGCGAGCAGCGCCGTCTCGGGCATCGCACGCACCTCCGTCGCGATCGACGCGATGAGCGAGCGCGCCGGCTCGGCGCTCGCGTCGATGCCCTCGAGCAGTTCGAGCAGCCGCTCGGAGCTGCCCTCGCCATCGGCGACCGGCGGCGCCGCGGGCGGGACGGCCTTGACCATGCTGCTCTGCCGCCGGACCGCGGAAGACGGCGCCGGAGCAGGAGCGGGCGCGCGGGTGGGCGCGGGCGTCGGCGCAGGCATTGGCTTGACAAAGACTTGCGCCGGGTCTGCGGGCTTGACATCCTGCTCGCGAACGTCCTCCTCCTCATCGCCGTCATCGTAGCACACGGAGACGGTGCAGTTGTCACGGTTCACAGCGGTGATGACACCGGGAAAGAAGCGGTCCCGGCGCTTGAAGCGGGCAAGCACCCGCGCGCCAACAGCGAGTTCCGAGGGCGCGGGTGACGCTGGGGTCACGTCACGGGAGCGCTTGCTGCCCGTACGCACGGGCGCCTTCGCCTCGCCTCCGGCCACACACACACCGTCTGCTCCGCTGGCACTGCTGGCTGCAGGCGCAGATGCCGGGGTGCGCGCGACGGGCTCGGCGCCGGCGCCGAGGAAGTTGGGGGGGCGGACATCACTGTGCACGCGAAGCTGCGTGAGGTCCACTGCGCGCAGCATCCTGTCCATCACTTCCTTGGTCGCCGCATCCGGGGCAGAGGAGGCAGCCTGCATGGCAGCCGGGGTCTTCTCAGAGGCCGCGCGCGGATCCGCGAGCGCGCGCAGCTCGTCCTCGATGGGGATGAGCAGCGAGAGCGACGCCGGGTTGAAGGCCTCGGACGCCGCCATCGGTGAAGTCGGGACGGAGGGGGAGGCGCGACGATGAATCGGACCCAAGCGCGTTGCCGCCGAACACAGGATGGGCACGCACGCGCGCTGTGACGAGCCCATGCGAGTCTAAGCTGAGCTACGGATGTCTCCAAATTGGGAACAGGACTTAGTCCTTTGCCTTGTGACTCACCGAATCACTCTTGCATCGGGCGAGACCGCGGCGCTTTCGCACGCGACGACATGCAGTCGCCGCGCGTTGCTCTCAAGACGAGCATGCAGGGCTACCTGCTCAAGAACCACGACGGCGGCAAGTTCGCCGTAAAGAACAACCAGCGCTACTTTACAAGTGAGGGCTTCACCGTCTTCTACTACGAGACGGAGAAGAAGTCGAAGGCAAAGGGCCACTTTGATTTGCGCAACGTGCTCTCCATCCGGCCATCCGCCGATAAGGGTGCGCCCGCGGGCGCCATCGATCTGGAGGTCGGCGCTCCCAACGGTGGGGTCGCCAAGCGCATGGTCATCGCGTTCCCGGCGGGAGAGGAGGAACGCAGCCAGTGGCTCAAGCTCTGGTGCTCCGCTGTCGTTCCCGCCGGCGTCAGTGCCGTGCTCGCGTCGTATGCCAACCCGCAGCTCGCCGCCAAGCTCAACTCCGAGTACGGCGGCACGAGCGCCGTCTCCGCACGGCGCAGTATCTTTTCGAGCAATAAGCCGAAGGCGACAATAGTGCTCACGCCGCGCACAGCCGAGGCCCTGCGCCAGCAGAACGGCGACGACGACCCGCGCGGCGCGCCCACCGTGCCGCCGCACGACACGTCCGGCTACGACACGCCGCGTGATCAAAGCTTCGCGCCGGGCGGCCCGCCACTGCCCAAGCCCGAGGGCACGCCGCCGCAGCCATCGCAGACAAAGGAGGACGAGGAGGACGTGGTGACTTTTGAGATCACTGTGCCCGACAACGTGCAGCCGGGCGACAAACTGCAGGCGACGACGCCGAGCGGCGTCCGGGTGAAGCTGTCGGTGCCCGAGGGCGCAGAACCGGGCACCATCCTCACCTTCGCGTTGCCTGGGGCGGTGGGCGGCGCAGATCGGAAAGCCAAGGCGGCCGTGCTGCTGCAGGCGCGCGCACGCGGCGCAAAGACGCGCGCGGAGCTCGCCGCGGCTGCCAGCGCGAAGACGCCCGAGGATGAGGAGATTGAGCTCGGCCTCGCCGCCATCAAGTTGCAGAAGAACTTTCGCGGACATTCGGTACGCACCGAGCAGCAGGAAAAGTCGAGGCTTGAGTGGCTCGCCTATTACATGCAGCCGGAGGTGGCGCGCTGGGAGAGTGCGCGCGATCTCGCGATCTCGGCCGAGGAGGAGGCGCAGATCGAGGCGGTCCAGAAAGGCGTCGAGTACGAGGAGACCAGCCGCCTCAAGTGGTTCCGCTACTATGTGAGCACCTCGGAGTTTGACGAGGCCGATAAGCTCGTGGTGACGCCGGTTGAGGCGGCGCTCGTGTTGCGCTCACGTGCGACCGTTCCCCCAAGGTGCTGTGCATGCATCCGGTTGAGCACGCCCGCCTCCGAGGCCGAGGCCGAGAGGTACGAGCGCTTCGTGCAGGCGATCCGATCGTACCACTGGGAAGTGGCCGAGGTACTCGCTCTCACGCCTGAAGAGGCACAGGACGTGGCGGACTCCAAGGTGCGGGTCGCGGCGCTGCAGCATGCGATCAGCACGAACGACACCACGAAGGCGCTCGAGTACGCGATTACCAATGAGGAGATCGCGTACATCCGCGCCAAGGCTTCCGCCGCCGCCAAGTGATGCAGGCTGCAGGAGCCGGACAGGGGTGTGCTGCTGCCCGCCGTCCAACGAAGCTCACAGCGCGCGCGCCACGACCCCCCCATCCCTCCGAAAACATGCTCATATGCGCATACTGTAATACCTGTCTCGAGGATCATGGTTGCCCCGCGGGTACTACCTCGTGTGTGTGCTGTATCAGGTGTTTGCTTTGGGTTGAGCTGATGAGCTCGCTCGAGAGTGCAGAGTCCGGTCGAGACATGCCACATGGCATGGCCCACTTCCGCGGTTTGACCCGCGCGCCTAGTAGAAGAACAACGAGTACCATCCATCTTCTAGAGCGACTATTGCCATGGTGCATGGACTATGCACTATCTGTGTACTGTGAGACGCGACTAAGACGCGACCCGGCCCCGCCTCGGCACGGCCTGGCGCAGGGTGTCGGCTTCGAGCGCTGCTTGGATGCGGCTTTGTGGCGCACACGCGTCGCGTGTGTTGGTGACGGGTCGAACGTGCGGTGAGTCGATTCTATCAGCTACGAGCTAGTACCGGATACACGTTCCCCCACCAGTCCCCCACGCCCCCACCTGTGTTTTTGCACGGGCGTTTTTGAACTGGGTACCCTGACGCGAAGCTGTCGAGTAAACACCTCTCATCACAAGAGAAGCGGCATAGCTCGAGCGCCAATCAGCGTGCTGTGGGGAAGCGAGAAGAGGCGGCGAAACTTTGTGTTTTTTTTGGAAACTTGACTGACGACCCGCGATCAATGGAGCACCTCCGAACCGAGGACCAGGCCGAGAGCAACCGTCTGCTGTACAGATCGCCTCCATCGCCTCCGCGTCCAACCGTCAGCCCTAAGAGCGTCTCCGATGGCCGCGGTAGCCCCACCAACGGTCGGAAGAGCATTCGTGCGCTCGTCCTCGGAGCCGAGGAGCCTCCGGCAGGTGGCCTGATCCTGTGGGGCGCGCCAAAGCATTCACCGACGGCTGTTAGGATCAAGCTGTCAAGAAGCCTCAAGGTGGCCTTTACAATCGGCCAGCTTTTCAGCCTGGGCTGCGTAGTGCTCGTTACGACTGCTGTTTACTTGGCCGCTACAACGCAGGTCATTATATCCCTGCCGCCACCACCCTCGCCGCCGCCGCCACCCTCGCCGCCGCCACCATCGCCGTCGCCTCCGCCCTCTCATCCTCCGCCACCACCGCCGTCACCGCCGCCGCCATCACCCCCGCCGCCGCCGCCACCCCAAATGCCACCACCTCAAATGCCACCGCCGTCACCCCTTATGCCACCGCCGCCGCTGCCGCCACCGCCGTCACCCCTAATGCCACCGCCGCCGCTGCCGCCGCCGCCCTCACCCCTAATGCCACCGCCGCCGCTGCCGCCGCCGCCCTCACCGCCGCCGCCCCCGCCCTCACCGCCGCCGCCTTGCCCACCACCTCCCTCGCCGCCGCTGCAGCCATGGCCGAGCTCGCCGCCGCTACCGCCGCTGCCAATCTCTCCGCCGCCGCCGCCACTCTCTCCGCCGCCGCCGCCGTCGCCACTGCCGCCGCCAACCTCTCCACCACCACCCTCGCCACCGCGGCCCCCACGGCCCCACCCGCCGCCATCACCGCCGCATCCGCCGCCGTCACCCCCACTGCCGCCCGAGCCGTCGCCGCCGCCACCTCCCAGGCCACGGCCTCCGCAGCCATCGCCGCCTCCACCACCGCCTCCCTCGCCGCCGCAGTCGCCACCAGTGCAGTCACCGCCAAGGTCGCCCGATCCGTCGCCGCCACCACCACCCCGGCCTCATCCGCCGCCGTCGCATCAAAGCTGGTTCGAAGCAGGGCTGGCAGCGGCCGAGGCAGGGCTGGCAGCGGCCGAGGCGGAGGCTGAGGCGAGGATCGAGGAGGCAGAGGCGGCGATGGCATCGTTCGATGAAGGATTGTTTCGCGTGCACGAGCGGCGGCAGCGGCGACTAGACGTGTACGAAGACGTGGAGCCGCCGCCGCCGCCGCCGCCGCCGCCGCCGCCGCCGCCGCCGCCGCCGCCGC
>ENA-UOXO01000799-UOXO01000799.1-mixed-culture-metagenome-genome-assembly--contig:-NODE-799-length-23460-cov-54.523478_pt1 | contig 23460 bp, 10 predicted proteins | sample MGYA00238162_ERZ761640 | MGnify/ENA primary metagenome ERZ761640 (study PRJEB28914, sample SAMN08778297) | mixed culture metagenome | isolation source: Freshwater growth medium | place: USA...
GACCCCCCCTCCCCCCTCCCCCCCCCCCTCTCAGAATGAACGCGATCGACTGTACCAACCGAGCAGCGTGGATGGTCTCTCAAGTGGCAAAGCCTCAGTCCGACGCCAAACGGCCGTCGGTCAACTTTCATCGCCGAAACCATCGCAGGCGACGTGAGGGGCTGCAACGCGAGGGTGCCAGGCCGTTCATGGCCCGCAAGCGTGGCCGCTCGCCACCGTCCGGAGCGCAATATCTGACGACGCGGCTATGCGCCGCTTTCGAGGACGACCAGCTGCACGCCAGAGCGGATCACCAAGCGCTGCCGCCTACGCTGCCTCACGCATTTGCCGAAGAGCGGTCCTACTACAGCTCAATGGTGCAGCTCGTCTTGGATGAGGCGAAGGCTATGGTGGCCGATGGCCTTGCAAGCTCACGTAGTAGTCGCGCTGCACACGCACGGCTCACACTCGAAAACGTAGTACGTGCTTCAGCCCATGGTGGTGGCGGCGGCCTCGGCTGCATGTGCTTCGAGCAGCCACGGCAGTCTTCTGAGGGCGATCGCTTTCGTGCTGGCAGCGTGTTTCTGCTCCGGAGCATCAGCTTTGGCGTTGAGCTGCTTGCCGTTGTGGATGGGCGTGCAACCACATGCCAGCTCGAGTGCAGCGACGGCGCGCTGGCCCGATGTGCACATCACATCGATGAGCGTTTTCAGCCGGGCAGCGTGTGGGCAGCCACACCAGTCGCCTCTGTGCTGGTGCAGCAGCGATGCATCGATGTGTGCTTGCGACGGCCAGTGCCCCCTTTCATGCAGCAGCTCCTCGGCGGGCCGCCGCCCAAGCTGGCGACGCACACGCGCTTTGTCGACGAGGAGGTCGTCGAGGAGCAGGAGGAGGGTGCGGGCGACGTCAGTGATGGTTCCCGGAAGGGTGACGAAACTGACCGGAAGGGTGACGAAACTGACCGGAAGGGTGACGAAACTGAGGGCCGCGATTGGGACGAAACTGACCGGAAGGGTGACGAAACTGACCGGAAGGGTGACGGAACTGAGGGCCGCGATTGGGACGAGGAAGCGGTGGCGGCGGAGGAGGCGGCGGAGGAGGAGCCGGCGGAGGGGGGCGAGCTTGGATGGAGCTTGGATACATCGGTCGATGTCGACGCGCCGTACCGGGCGCGCGCACGCCTGAACGAGGGCCAGCAGGCCATCGTCGATCAGCTCCTGAGCGAGGGCACTGCCGATGCGCTCTCGTTGCTCCAGGGGCCGCCCGGTGCGACGCCTCGGAGTGCCGCCCTGTATGCAGCTATTCGCATGCTGTGTCCCTGATCGTCCTCGCTCACCCTCGCTCTCGCTCTCGCCCTCCCTCTTGCCCTCCCTCTTGCCCTCAGGCACAGGCAAAACCACGACGCTCGTAGCCTACCTGCTCGCGCTGTGTGCCGCGCGAGGCACTGGGCGTGTACTCGTGTGCGCACCCTCCAACCGCGGCGTGCAGGAGGTCTGCGAGCGCTTCCTCGGCGCACAGGAGACCGTAGCTGCGGAGGATGAGGCGATCTTGATCGGCGATGCGGACAAGGTGCCTTCCGACGCGCCGTGTCGGCGCGTCTTCGTCTTCGCCCTCGCCGAACGCTGGCGAGGGCAGCTCGAGGCGGCGGCGCAGGCCGTGCCCGAGCGGCTCGTGAGCACGGCCCTTTGCTCGAATGAGGATTGCCAGTCACTTGTGCGCGTGCGCCATTGCGAAGCGTGTGCGGCGCAGGCCGAGCACGTGAAAACGGCTCTGGGCTCAACCCGCGTCGCATTAGGCGCGATCGGTGCTTCGATACGGCGGCGACATCCGCACAGCTGGCGCTCGCACGGCCTGCAGCGTGTGTTCGAGGTAGCTGGCTCGGCCACAACGACGGCGGCCGCGCTACTCGATGAGGTGAGCGCCGCGTGGCCATGCCAGCTGCGTTGCCGGACCGATGAGCTGCACGAGCGGCTGCAAGCCGTGCGCAAATCTGTCTTGGAGAGTGCGAATCTCGTGAGCGAGACCCTTCGTGACGCCGACGCCCACGCCGAGGCGCTCGCGAGCGCGCGCATCGTCTTCGCGACGCTGTGTGTCGCTGGCAGTTACCTCGTACGCGGCATGCCGCCCGTGTCGCACTTGGTCGTAGATGAGGCTGCGCAGGCGACGGAGCCAGAGGCGCTCATCCCCCTGCTGTGCCAGCCGCGCCGGATGCTGCTCATAGGTGACCCGTGTCAGCTCTGCTGCATGTGCGTCTCGGCACGTGCGCGCGCCGCAGGGCTGGAGCGCTCACTCATGGCGCGGCTCCTCGACGCACGCGCCGCGCCACTGCACTTTCTATCGACGCAGTACCGTATGCATCCAAGCATCGCCGCCTTCCCTTCGCGTCAGTTTTACCAGGGCAAGCTCATCGACGCGCCGTGCACGGCGAGCCTGGCCAACACGGCCGCCTGGGTGCGCAGAACCGGTACACCAAACGGCGCTCCACATCTCGGCCCCTGCACACCTCGTCATTCACACCTCGGCCCGTGGGCGCTGGTCGACGTGGCCGACGGCGCCGAGCGGCAGCACGCTGATGGCTCGATCTACAATGCGGACGAAGCCGCCGTGGTGGTGGCACTCGTGCGCGAGCTGCACGACGAGTGGAACCTCGAGGTGCGTTCGATACGAGCGCTGCGAGTGCTCACGTTCTATGCGGCGCAGGTGGGCGAGATCAGCCGGGCGCTGGCCGCCGCGGGCCTGCGAGGTGTCGTCGTGGGCACTGTGGATGGCTCCCAGGGCTCCGAGGCCGACGTCATCCTCCTCTCGTGTGTGCGCTCGAATGCCGGTGCGCGGCTCGGCTTCGTCTCTGACTCTTTGCTTGAGTGCATGCTGATTGCCAACCTCATCAGGTGCGCGGCTCGGCTTCGTCACCGACTGGCTCTCATGAACACTGATTGGCTCCCTCATCAGGTGCGCGGCTCGGCTTCGTCACCGACTGGCGGCGGCTCAATGTGGCGATCACGCGGGCGAAGCAAGCGTGCATCATCGTCGCGCATGCAGCCACGCTCGGTCGGGCGCCGCCCGGGGATGCCGCCGCAGACCTCGTTCGCGCCGCAAGCGCGGCGGGTGTCATCTATACTCCCACCGGCCAGCAGACGGAGGTGCGGCTGGCTGCAAACGCCACCTGGCGGCACACACCAGCAGGTGCGAGCCTGGCACACGGCAACGGCGCTCCCGTGGCGCCACCGGCTCAAGCGGCGGCGGCAGCCCTTGCAACGCCCCGTGCGGCGGCGATGCTCCCAAAGCGGGCACTAGAGAGGGCCGAGCGGCACGCCGTGCTCGATTTGGACGACGGCGCTCACGGCGACGCTCACGACGACGCCTTCCTGCAGGCGCGTGTCGCCGAGGTGGAGGCCTACGTGAGCTCGTGCCGGCGCGTAGATGCCGAGCGGGCCGAGAAGCGCCGTCGCGAGCGGCAGGCGACGCTCGAGGCGGCGGCGGTGGTTTTCGGGCCGCCGACCTTGTATTAAAAGACTCGAGAATATTCGAATGTTTGCGAGATACCAGCGATGCACTCTGCACATGACACGAGGACTCTGCACCACAATCGGACGGCTAACGCGCGAAATGGTATCAGAGTTCGGGTTAGTGCAGTCGCCGCTGAGGTGATTCCCGTCAATCTAAGGGACCTACAAGGCTGCTGCCATCGCTCTCAAACCGCTGGTACGCCAGAAGGTACTCGGGGTAGATGTAATCTGAGTGGAAGACGATGAACTCACGGTAGCGCACCGATGGTGGGGTCGGGTCGGGTGCAAGCAGCGAGTGGTGATGCACGGGCGGAGAGACGCCAACCACCGTATCGAGCTCGCGGAACGAGATGGGGAACACGGGCCGACCCGTATCGAAGCTCGTGGCCTTCTTACCCCAATCCTTTGTACGCACGTGATGGCCGAGCGCCACGCGGCACACTAGGATGTAGAAGACCTTGCCCGGATGATGGTTCGCGCCGTGCGCGTACAGCCGCTTGTGCACTTCCGAGCTCTCATCATACTGCGAATCCACCTTTGTGTACTGGTCATTCTTGCCCGCGTCCTCGGCCAGGTAGGAGCCCTCGCCGTACGCGGCTCCTGCGGCCGTGCCGGCAAAGCGCTCGTTCATGCCCGTGGAGAGGATGTTGATGAGCACGTTAGTACCGGTCCCATGCATCAGGAACGCCTCGTTGACGTTCGCGCGCAGCTGGTCGGGCAGATCGCTCGCCACGACGCCCGTCATGGGCGGCGCACCGCCCGTGGGCTTCACGCCTGCCTGTCGAATTCGCTCCATGTCGTTTGCCACTTGTTGCACGCCGCTCATGTACTTACCCCATTGCACCGGGTTCTCGAGGCGCCACGCGCATGCCAGCTTCAATGTATCGTGCGAGGTGCCTTGTCGATCTGCCCCACTTTTTTTCAGCTTGGCCTTGTCGGTCTCCAATAACCGCCCGAGGGCGGCAAACGTCGGGTCGGTCCTGACTAGGGCGATTGCAGCAAAGCCATCCGGCGCACTTTTTGCCCTGACCTTTTCCCAATAATCGGGTAGGGCTTTTGCTACTCGGTCCGCCTCTGCGTTTGCAATTGCCAATGCAGCCTTCGCCTCCGCCTCCGCCTTGGCCTCCGATGACGCCTTGGCCTCCGCCTCCTTGGCCAACCTGGTGGCCTCCGATGACGCCTTTGCCTCCAATGACGCCTTGGCCTCCGCCTCCTTGGCCAACCTGGTGGCATCCGCCTCCGCCTTGGCCTCCAATGACGCCTTGGCCGCCGCGTTCTTAAGTTCCAGGTCCAACTTTGCCTTGGCGCGCTCTTGCAGCTCGACGAATCTCTGCTCGAGCATCATGAGCTTCGAGTACACACCACCAGTGTTACGGTTACTGTTCACCTCTAGCAAACTCTTGCGAGCTTCCTCGCGCCTCTTCAGCGCCGCTTCCCGCGCCTCCCGTTTCTTCCGGGTGCGCTTCCATGGCAACATGGACAGCTGTGGGATCGGCTCCTTGAGAGTCTCACTCATGGTGCGCAGCTCCTCTACGTCGCGCGAGAGGTCATCAAGCTCAAGAGGCAGCGCACCCTTCATCTCAAGAAGCTTTACAAGCGACTTCTGCACCTCGCGGTCCCTGCCTTGCTCCAAATGTTTCTGCACATCCTGCAGGATGTCCTTGGCCAGACGACACATGAAGAGCCGCGCTTGATGGGCGCCGTATTCGTCCTGGAGCATGTCGCCTTTCAACAGCCCCAGGACCGTCGATGCGTCCTCGACCAAAAGTGCCTGCGTCACCTGGTCGATAAGCTCGACGCGAGCAACCAGCTTGCGGCCGGCAGCGGTCGTCTCGCCCTCAAAATGACCGAGGGTGGCGACGGCCCGCTTCATCACCATCACGTCGTCCTTCATCGCTTGAGAAGACTTGTCGGCGCCTGACTTGATGATCCTCTCGAGCCACTCTTCTACGAGCCTGCAAATGCGGGTGCGCGTCTCCCAGCACGCCTTGACAGCGGGCGTCTCGTTGCCCTTGTCCCGACTCGTCCTGCACAGCTCGTACAGCGGCAGCCATGTATCCTCAAAGTCGAGGTGCTCCGGGTCTGCCGAGCAGCGCATCAGCTTGTCGGACAGCTCGCGTGCGAGGGCCGCACACTTTGCGATGCTGTCCACCTCGGGCGTCGAGTATGTCTTGCGCAGTTTCTCGAGATCCTCGAGGCTCTTGAAGGTGCCGCTGAGCTCCTTGGAGATCTGGCTGCCTGCAGACTGCTTCTCATCCAGCGCTTTACTGATTTTGGACACCCACGCGCCTGAGTCGTGACCGTGTGATGCATCCAGCGCGTCCTTGATAGTGGCCGCGAGGCGTGTGACCTTTCCTTCGGTCTCGCGCATGTGCGTGAGCTCGCTCCGCGCCTGCTGCAGAAAGCCCTGCGCGTGGTGATTGCCTCCATACTTGCTCTGTGTGTCCGGATCGTCCAGCAGCTGTTCGAGGCCCTCCCAGCCCTTGCCATTCTTCCACGAGCATCGGTGCAGCTCCTCCTGGAGCTTGTGTGCACACTCGCACGCTCGCAAGATCTCGCGAACCTCGGGAGGTCGTAGAGGGTACTCGGCGGCGGTCATGTATGGCCGGAAGGCGGATATCAAGTCGCCAAGTCTCGTGCGCTCGTGGCACCACCTTTCGACGAAGTCAGGCTGGTGGCGCGGCATCTTTTCGAACGTGTCGAAGCTCTGATTCAGCTGAGCCATGTGCTCCTCCACTTTCTGTTTGCCTCGATCCTGATCTTTCACCGCTTGCTCGAGCAGCGCAAGCTCAGCTTTCACAGCCTGCACCTCAGGCAGGAGAAGCGCACCTTGCTTCTCTGCCAGTTGCACCGCAGATTTGAGAGCACTCCAGCTGTTCTCATTGTACCAGGAGCAGCTCTGCAGCTCCGACAAGAGCGCGATCACATGCTCGCCGCGTATCACGACGTCCTTCGCCTCAACCGCCCACTCACTGTGAATGTATGTGCTCAAAAAGCCCTTCAGGAGCGGGAGGTCTACCCGAAGCGGCCGAAGCGGCAGGCACTCTTCGAGCTTGTGACTCGGCTGATCCTCGCCTCGCCCCGCCACGAGTCGCGCCTTCCAGTCTACAGCATTCAGCTTGTCCCGTAGCTGTAGCGTTGCTTCAAGAGTGCGGCGCTCGAGCGCAGCTTCCGAGTCAAGCATGAGTTGGGTGGAGCTCACCTCCTGCCTGCAGTGTTTGAGGTTCTCGAGGAGCTCTTTCATGTGCTTTAAATCCTTGATCGCCGAGCCAGGGTGCTTCTCGAGCAGTCTCTCTTCCAGAATCCGCCTCGACGACTCACTGAGCTTGCGCACAATTGAGGCTTTCGCCTCATCGCCAAGGCTGCGTGCTCCTCCCTTCGATGCGCGGCTATGCCGACTGACTGCCCTCGGTGTGCGCGATGTGAGCGACCGAAAGCTCCCCATTTTGGTGAGCACGAGCGGGATCTTTGACAGCGACTGGTTTCGACTGGAGGGCGTCTTGGCGAGAGGGGGTGGCGCAGGAGCGGCAAGATCGCTAGTCCTGCTACCGTCGCCGCCACCGTCGCCGCCCATCCTGCCGCCACCGCTGCTGCCACTTCTGGTGCGACCGCTGGTGCTATCGCAGAGGTGCTTCAGTGCAATTGAAAGCAGCTCCTCACCCGCGCAACGGATCTCGGCAAAAGCAAGCTCGCCTCCTGCCGAAAAGCGCGCAGCGTCCTTGCTGAGCAGCGTCGCAAGGGTCTCGAAGCTCTGGGGCTGGTTGACGTCACACTTGAGCAGCGTGGACCGTACCTCCTGGATGACATCAACCTGTTTGAGGCTCGCTTTCCCCTGCTTCGTATTCTTGGGCAGCCTATTCACCATTTTGAGGGCCGTTGCCAATGAGTCTCGTCCAGATGGAGCCTCAAAGAGGAGTTGCACCTTGTCTTGGCTCCAGGTGAGGCCATCGGCCTTTAGGAAGGGGCGCGTGTCCTCGATGGCCCGCACGAAGTCATTCTCCTTCGGTTCGACAGTCTCGCTCAGCTCCTTGTACAACGCCGCACCTTCGCGCTCGCAGAGCGGCAGCGGCTTGCGTCCCTGCTCATCGGCAATCGCCTTGTCGTCCTCGAGCGCTTCCCGCAGCCCCACGAGGTCGTTTTCCTCCATTGCAGTGCGCACATCGAGGACAAGCCGTGCCGTGCGCAGCTGCACCGACTCCTTGAGCCCAAGCGGTCGCGGCGTTCTCAACTCGCTCGACAACAGCTCGCTGACGCAATCCTTGCGCTTGCTCTCGAGCCAGCTGCGCAGGTAGCGCTTGTCCGGCCTCGATGCCGCGAGGGCGAGGCTGCTCGGCTTGTAGCCGCCTAGCAGTTGGCGCAGCTGCTCCGCCTCGAACCACACAGCCGAGATGCGCATGCACGCGAGCTCGTTGCGCAGCTCGTGCGCGCGATGGATGAGTGTGTAGAGCGCGGTGAGTTCCTTCTTCGAGCCAACGCCAGCCGAGCTCGAGGCCCTTTCGAGGGCCGTGTCGAGCCTCTCAGCCTCGTCGAGCACACTACTCAGCCGATCGACCTGTGGCGGCACGTAGAGCTTTAGGTGGACCTGTGGCGGCACGTAGAGCTCGAGGCGGCGCGCCAGCTCTAGCTGCGCCTCTAGGCGCGTCGGCGCCTCTAGGCGCGCCGCCTCGAGCTGTGCACGCGCTTCCCTGAACCAAGTCGGGTCATTCTCCTCCGCACCCTTGAGTAGAAGCTTGCGAGCGACGCGCAACCGGCCACACACCCTCCGAGCTAGGTTGCCTCGACTGTACGCCTGTATGCACGTCGCGTCCTTACTGGCGGAGTCGTAGCGCGCCTGTTGCAGCGCGCGCTCCTGCGCCAGTCGGAAAAAGATCAAGGTGGTCCCGATCGCAGCCTCGCACATGCAGTCGAGCACACCCGGGTGCAGTGTCTGGAGCCGCCGTAGAAACTCCTCACAGACGGAGCGGCCATCCGCTTGGTTGCCATCTTTTTTAGCCTTCTGCCGGAAGCGTTTGCGCTCCTTGAGGTCGGGATCAAGGCACAAGTAGCGGTGCACAAATTGCCTGTGTGGTACGCGAAAGCCATATCCTTTCTTGCGCACCTCGACCGCCTCGAATACCCCGGAGTCTGCGTGGGCACAGGGTGAGTCAGCTCAGGAGATCTCGCGCGGGAGCCACCCCAGGGGTTGGGGTGAGCAGCAGTCGCATAAGGAGCCTTCGGATTCAAGCCCCCTCTCGCGAGCATACATTTCAACTGCTGGAGTGTGAGCCTCTCTTCAAAATCACTCGGAGAGCGCTTCATGTTGGGCTTGATGCAGCGCACATAATGTGGCTTCGTCGTCTCGATCGTTTTGATGAGCCTCTCCAGAGAGTCCTTGAAGGCGAGTCCAACTGTCTGCTTCCGCCCTCTGCCGCCGCCGCCGCCACCATGACCACCTTGAGCTTCCTTCTGTTGTTGTTTTTCGCCCTCATGGGCACCAAGCAGCTGTCTCACGAAGGGTGCGCCTGTCTCGCGCAACAGCCGTTCAGCTGGCCCGAGCTCGAGCACGCTCTTCTCGCGCAGGCCGTCGATGCTATACTTGACTTCTCCTGCATAGTGCTTGACCACAAATTGGCTGTCGCCGACGTTCTTGAAGACGCCGCTGGCCCTCCCGTCGAGGCTTTGCTTGAGGACTTTGAGACGCTCTAAGAGGTGCTTGTCGGTCGCACGATCACCGGTCTCTATCTCGCTCTGAATGATCTGCAGGATCCCACCTTCCTTGTTTTGCTTCCATTCGAGCTCCGACTCGATCAGGCTGATGACGAGGTGGTTGTCAACAAACTCGACGCGCTCGAATGCCACGCCCTCCTTCTTATACTGGCCCTGCTCGAGTTCGAAGATGGTATCCGTAAAGTTCTTCTGCAGCTTCTCGTTGCAGAAGTTGATGCAGAGCTGCTCGAGCGAGTTGACATCAAAGACCTCGAAGCCAAAGATGTCGAGCACCGAGATGGTGTAAGGGCCCTTGGGGGGTCTCTGCGCGTTAATGGTTTCGACCAGCCAATCAAACAGCTTCGAGTACCTGCAGGGGATGTGGCGCAAGCGATGTGATTGTCAGCCCAAGCTAACTTGCTCGAGGCCGCTTGCGGTCAGTGACGCACAATGTTTCAGCCAGGGACTTCTTGAGTCCAATCGCCTTCGCCACGGACTGTGGCCCGATCGATGGGCCGCCCGCCTTGATTGCGGGGCGCATGACTAGCGCGTTCTTCAGGCGGTTTGCATCCACACCGAGGAGATCAGCAGCATTCATGAGTGCTCTCCTTGGGTCGTGTACCATGGCGTAGCCACCGGCCTCGCGCAGAGACGGCGCGTAGTTGGCGGCCTTCATCTCCTGGTCTCTGATAATGCCCACGTTGCCCAAGTGCAGCACGGCAGCGACCACATCGAAGATCTGGCCCTGCGAGTCAGCAGGGATGCCAAGGTCATTCATTTTCTCGCACGTGACACTGAACTCCTGACGGTCGTCCACATGCTCCACATCGAAGACTGAGGCGCCGCCGCCCCTGAGAGATTCGAACTCCTTTGGGTCCGCAACGAGCTGCCGCGCCATCAGCTCCGTCTCGGGCAAGCCGCGCAGCAGCTGCCAGGGCGGTAGTCGTACAGCGACACGTGAGAAAGAGCAGGTGACGGCGGCATAGCACGAGGCAGCAGAGGCAAGCGCTGGTTTCAGGCAAGTGTTCGGTCTCGGCCTCAAGGACCTGAAAGAAGAAGTGGTAGTTACGCTCGTCCATGTTGGGCGAAGAGATGCGCGACTTCTCGAGGAGGTATGTGCGGATCGACGTGCCCGAGAGCTGCGCAGATGCGTCGAACCGCACGTCGACGAGCTTGCCGAAGCGCGACGAGTTGTTGTTGCGCACAGTCTTCGCGTTGCCAAAGGCCTCGAGTACGTAGTTGGAGGCGATCAGCTGGTCGCGGATTGCAGCGGCGGCATCGGTAGCGGCGTTTGTCGCGGCCACCTGCGCGAGGAAGAAGAAGACCTGCTTCGTGTTCTCGGTCTTGCCAGCGCCCGATTCGCCCGAGGAAATGATTGACTGATTCTTGCCATGCTCGCGCAGCTCCGAGTAAGCCTCTGCCGCCATCTGGAAGATATGGGGCGGCAGATCGGTCGAGCGAGAGTCGCGGTACTTGAGCACGGCCTCGGTCGTGTATAGTACGAGGTCGCGGTATGGGTTGACCGAGATGAGGATCGAGTTGGGGCCAGCACGTGTGTAGGGTTGGCCGGTGCTGTGGCGCTTGCGAAGGACTGCAGGGGATGGTGCAGGGCGTGTGAATGGAGTGGGGCGCAGACGCTTTGGGCTGGGTGGCTTCAATCACGGCTGGAGGAGCTCACTGCGTAAGATGTTTGGCTCGTCGATGTTGAGCATCTCGCACATATCGGCCTTCTCAAAGTCTTCCTCGTGGTAGGGCCACGTCTTGCGAGGGCGGCCGGTGACCACATCGATGTCGCGCGCGTTGTCGGGATGGCGGATCTCATACATGGGGCTGGAGTCATCGCGGTGCGGCCCGAGCACCCAGACGCACGCCTCGCCCTTGCGAACCGGCTGGGGAATCCACAAGGGCACGCAGTCGCCGGCGCCAAGTCCCTTCGTCATCAAACTCTGCACGCGTGTGTGCCTGTCTACGCGGCCTAAGGCATGATCATCGCCGCGCGTGATCATCGCCGAATGAGGCGACTTGGCCGCTAGCACGAGCTCCAACTGCTCCCTCAGGCCGGGTAAGCCCTGCACACTCTCCGATGTGGGCACTAGCCATGGCGCAAGCAGCTGAGCGCACGTGAGGGCCAGCGAGTCGAGGCCGCATCGCTCATCAGCGCCATTTCGGCACGCATACCGGACGACCGCCTCCGTGAGCACAGGGCCGACCGGCTGGTCGTGCGGATGCGGCTCGGTCCGATCGTGCAGCGCCGCTGCACAGAGGTACACCAGGCGCGGCTCCAGCTTGCGTACGGAGCTGGCAAAACGGGCGGAATCCACGAGATACTCGAACACCTCGAGCGGGGACGAAAGCGGCGTGGAACCGCCGCCCTCGCCGTAAGCAGCTTGCTTGAATAGATGGAGCAGCATAGGCTGGAGAAGCCGCCGTACCGCATGTAGCCGCAAGCCCTCTAACGTGGCATCGCTCACCCAGCGCTCGCGGCACGCCAGTACGTGCGCCAGGTTGGGCGTGTCCGCGTTGGTGGACGCGGCTGTCATCTCGCTCACCGTCTGCATCACGGCTGTGATAAGGTCGTCGGCTGTGATAAGGTCGTGTACGCTGAGCGATGCTCTCTGCGGCGTTCGAGGCTCAGCCCAATCATCCGTGGTGGGCTGCCAGTGCACGCTGCCTGAGCCCGCGCGGGTGGGCTTGATCACTGGAACCATGTCGCCGGCTACAGCAACACCAACAACATCAAGCGCATCTGAAGAGTAAAGCGCATCATCGGCCACGGCGGCGGCGCTGCTGGTGCGCACGGCCAACATCCTATCGACGGCAAGGAGAACGAGCGCCTGGAGAAACTCGGGCAGAGACAGGTGCAATCCAAGCAGCCCCGGGTGCGCGCGAGGGTCTCCCAGCTTGCGCGCTAGATTATCCAGGCGTGTGCGCCCGTCAAGCACGCAATGGAAGATGCGTTTGGCAACCTCGTAGTCAGCCCACCGGGCCTCTTTCACCACCAGATCGATCCAGCTGTTGAGTACGACGCCCTCGCCATACTTGAGTACGACGCCCTCGCCATGTGTCTCGGCGCGTGCCGAGAACTTGAGGTACACTCCGACGAGCACGTCGAGATCCGGCTTCAGCGCATCGCCGAGCATGGCGACCGCAGTCGGCTCAGCCTGCAGGCGCATCGGCGACAGGTTCCTCAGCGCATACCCGAGGTCCACGCGCGACCAGAGCAAGGCCCAGTGCGTGTCGATGCGCCGCCGCAGCTCCTCAGAGCGCTTGTGTGCCTCCTCTGCAGGGCCAGGGGCCACAGTGTCAAAGGCAGTTGCGAGCCGTTGGCGCAAGTCAACGACTGCCTTCTCCCGTTTTGAATCGGCGGCGGCCTTATCTGCTGCGGCCTTCGCGTCGACTGCGTTGATGGCCGCCGCCTTCTCGGCCGCCGCCTTCTCCGCTGCGGCCTTCTCGTCGGCTGCCTTCTTGGCTGCCGCCGCCTTCTCTGCCGCCGCCTTATCCGCTGCGGCCTTCTCGTCGACGGCCTTCTTGGCAGCCGCCGCCTTCTCGTTGGCTGCCTTCTTGGCCGCCGCCGCCTTCTGCTCACGCTGGCTCGCGGTGCCGGCGTCGACACGAGCAGCGAGGGCCTGCGCCGCCTCCTCAGCCCGCGCGTTGGCTCGGGCGAGCTGCTCGCGGACCCTCTCGAGCTCCGCCCTCTGTGCGCGTAGCTCCTCCTGATCAGATGCCCTGAGCCTCTCGACCTCTGCTTCATGAGCTTGTCGCTCATCTTCGCGCTGCTTGGCCAGCTGGCCCTTCATGGTAAACGCACGGGCAAGCAACTGGCCGTAAGTCAGCTTCCGTATGGTGTCTGGAGGTGGAGACGGCTCTGCCAATGCGGCGTCTTGGTTGGGGTCGGTGGTGGCGGTGGCGATGATGGTGGTGGCTCGGCCAGAGACGGTGTGGCCACGGCCACGGCCACGCGCACGAGGAGGAAGGCCACGGCCACGGCCCCGGCCACGGCCACGGCCTCCGTTGGCCCTGACATCGGAGTCGGTGGCGATAATGGCGGTGGGTCGGTCGTCGTCGATGGCGACAGCGGATGTTATGCGTCCGATGGATCTGCTGCGGATGGGGATTTTTTTGGAAATTGGTTCCATCTCAGCCGGTGGTGGTCCTGGCGGCAATTGCTGCTCAGATCCATTTGGGTGCCGACTCTCCGTCGATTGTTCGGCTCCCATCGTGCTTTGGAGCACCACGAGGCGCCATCATCGGTATTTGGGCACCACAACTTCTGCTCGAACTTGCTGCTGCTGTGAAACATGCAACACAAACTTGTTTACAGGACCGATCGGATGCCGACGTGGGACGATCTGATTTAGAGGATTAGAGCGGCCAGCACTCTAATCTGTGTACATGTAGTGTGTACTCTCACTACAGACTACGCACACAGTACACGACACTGTTGTAGCTTCCACCTTATAGTTATACTGCGGTCTCATGGTGTCTTGCTCTTGGTTTCGGTCTATGCAAAGCACCTACAAATTTCACACCGTCACGCATCGGCCGTCGCCCATACGATACCTCGCACACGAGAGATAGCTATAAGAGAGATCCGGATCGGTAGCAACGAAAATCCAATTGCGAAAATCGAGAAAAAACAGCGCAGAAAATGCGGACTTGGGACTAACACGCGGTGCGCCTATCTCATTTATCAGGCTATGTCAGAGAGGCACCCCCTCCGACGCACCGCGACCTCTGCGATCCGGACTCACAACTCGCTGCAAATAACACATCGCGCGGGACGCGGGGCGCGCCACGGCGGTCCGGCTAGTTCGGACTGGGTGGGGCGGGGTTCTCACACGTACACTCGTTGCATCCGTTTAGTTGGCCGTCTAGTTGACTGCGACGAAGACCGACCCCGTCGCGGGTGCTGTAGCGGGTGCTAGTGGCTCGCGTAGCCAGCCGCGCGGGGATGAATAGTCGACCACTGCCGAGAACAACTCCGAGTTCTCATCCATACTGGGCGCCGCGCGCGAGCTCCAGAGCACAAACGAGCCCATCGCCACGAGCACCACCTCAATGTCCGACCACACCGCGCGCACGAGTATGTACGTCCACGGTCGCAAGCAAAAGCTATGAAACGGTTGCCCTTCGTATGGGACGAACGAGACGGCCAACAGCACGCACAGCGTGAAGCCCCCCCACAGCACGCCCCAGACGATCGAGAGCGCGACCAGCGTGCGCAGGTGGGCCGCCCAGTCGTTGCGCGTTGGCCGTTGGCTGTCGAGGCAGTCGATCCAGTTGGGGAACAGGAGTGTGAGCACGAAGCCACGCGGGAAGGCGTCCGGCTCGACGAGCGGAATGATGCCGAGGCGCACGTCGCGGAAGCGCAGCGGCCAGTGGAGCAGAGAAATCATGAACGCTGTGATGGTGGCGTCGACGAAGATCTCAACCATGAGATTCACGCCGTAGGGATGGCGCAGGCCGCCGCCGCGTCCGGGAAATATAAAGCACGCATCCCTCTCGCCCGGATCCGGCACTCGGCATGTGCCCCAGCACGAGTACATGAGCCAGCCTATCAGCACGTGCAGCCCGCCGCATACGATTGCCTGAACGAGGGCTGCACGCTTGAACTTAGGGCCATGCCGCACGCGGCGCCACACGTCGCCACGCTCGATAGGAGGAAGCTCGAGCTTCGATGGGAGGAAGCTCGAGCTCGGGAGACCGAGCAGCACGATCGGACTTACCGTCGTCTCTCTGATCGGAGACAGGGTCGACGTGCTGACGGTGCTCGGCGATGCTGTTGGCTGCGTGCTACGCGCGGGTGTCGGAAGCTCTCGTCGCATATGGAAGCGGCACGCCTCGCACCCCTGCACGCACGCACTGAAGCACCGACCTCATCGGCGTCCCCGAGCCCTTTTCCTGTCCTGCAAGTCAAGTCAAGTCAGGTCACTGCCCGGGTCAAGTCAAGTCTACTACCGGCTCACCCCGGTTCAAAAACACCGGGGGGAGCCGGGACACTCACGGGGGAGCCGGTGGAATGTGAATGTGTGTCTGTGTGACTTCAAACACACACGGGGCGATTCATAGACGAATCTCATAATCAGAACCTCACAATCATCCCAACCCACCAACGCACCCACACGCACTCGACCGCGAGACGACCGAATCCGCGGCCGACCGGCCGACAGCCGCAGAACCGGATGCCGGAACCGACAGCTCCCCCATTGCGCTCGACCGCGGCCGACTCGACCGAGTCAGAACTCAGAAGACAAATGTCTTAAAAGACAGGCCGCGCCCCCCTGCAAACCCGACCCTGTCGCCTCCCGCTCCCAGAGCGCCTCCCGCGCCTGCTCAAAGGCGGTCGGCGAAATGAAGGCGCGCGCTGCAGACGCGTAGCGGCCCCCTGTAGCGGTTGGCAGTGCCCCCGACCCCTTGCCCCGACCGCATTGAGCTCGAGACTTCTCGTAGGCTGAATGTTCGGGCGTGCGCTACGGCTGCGGCAAAGCCTTGGAGCTCGGCTTGGTGTGCTCGTGCGGCATGGAAGCAGCCTTCAAGGCACCGCTTGCAGAGCTACCCGAGTGTGTGTTGGGTGCACGCCTGGGACGGCGCGGCGCGCGGAGGCGGAAACTACCGTAAAAGTTTGCGTCATCGACTTTTGGACCGTAAAAAGACCCATGCGCATTCGGCACCTTTCCGAAGCTCTCGCTTGCCTTGTCTCAGAGAGCGTCCAGTTCTCCCAAGCACGATGGGAGCCGAACAGTCGACGGAGAGTCGGAACCCCAATGAATATGTGCAGCCATTGCCGCCAGAACCACCGCCGCCTGAGATGGTGCCAACCTCCTATTTACACATAACATCCGCTGCCGCCATCGACGCCCACCGACCCACCGCCATGATCGCCAACGCCGCCCCCGATGCCAGTGCCAGGGCCAATGAAGGCCGTGGCCGTGGCCTTTCTCCTCGTGCGCGTGGCCGCGGCCGTGGCCACGCCAACTCCGTCCAAACCGCCACCGACCCCACCCAAGACGCCGCGTTGGCAGAGCCGTCTCCACCTCAAGACAGCATACGGCAGCTGACTTACCGCCAGTTGCTTGCCCGCGCGTTGACTATGAAGGGTCATCATATAGCAGAGGTCGAGAGGCTCAGGGTGGCTGCCCAGGAGGAGCTACGCGCACAGAGGGCGGAGCTCGAGAGGGTCCGCGAGCAGCTCGCCCGAGCCAACGCGCGGGCTGAGGAGGCGGCGCAGGCCCTCGCTGCTCGTGTCGACGCCGGCACCGCGAGCCAGCGTGAGCAGAAGGCGGCGGCGGCCAAGAAGGCAGCCAACGAGAAGGCGGCGGCTGCCAAGAAGGCCGTCGACGAGAAGGCCGCAGCGGATAAGGCGGCGGCAGAGAAGGCGGCGGCAGCCAAGAAGGCAGCCGACGAGAAGGCCGCAGCGGAGAAGGCGGCGGCCGAGGAGGCGGCGGCCAAGAAGGCGGCGGCCGAGAAGGCGGCGGCGGCCATCAAGGCATTCGACGCGAAGGCCGCAGCAGATAAGGCCGCCGCCGATTCAAAACGGGAGAAGGCAGTCGTTGACTTGCGCCAACGGCTCGCAACTGCCTTTGACACTGTGGCCCCTGGCCCTGCAGAGGAGGCACACAAGCGCTCTGAGGAGCTGCGGCGGCGCATCGACACGCACTGGGCCTTGCTCTGGTCGCGCGTGGACCTCGGGTATGCGCTGAGGAACCTGTCGCCGATGCGCCTGCAGGCTGAGCCGACTGCGGTCGCCATGCTCGGCGATGCGCTGAAGCCGGATCTCGACGTGCTCGTCGGAGTGTACCTCAAGTTCTCGGCACGCGCCGAGGCGCATGACGAGGCGCATGGTGAGGGCGTCGTACTCAACAGCTGGAGCGATCTGGTGGTGAAAGAGGCCCGGTGGGCTGACTACGAGGTTGCCAAACGCATCTTCCATTGCGTGCTTGATGGGCGCACACGCCTGGATAACGTGGCCTCTCCTCAAACGCGCAAGCTGGGAGACCCTCACGCGCACCCGGAGCTGCTTGGACTGTATTTGTCTCTGCCCGAGTTTCTCCAGGCGCTCGTTCTCCTTGCCGTCGATAGGAAGTTGGCCGTCGTAGCCGATGATGCGCTTGATGTTGTTGGTGATGCTGTAGCCGGTGACATGGTTCCAGTGATCAAGCCCACCCGCGCGGGCTCAGGCAGCGTGCACTGGCAGCCCACCACGGATGATTGGGCGGAGCTTCGAACGCCGCAGAGAGCATCGCTCAGCGTACAAGACCTTATCACAGCCGTGAAGAAGACGGTGAGCGAGATGACAGCCGCGTCCACCAACGCGGACACGCCCAACCTGGCGCACGTACTGGCGTGCCGCGAGCACTGGGTGAGCGATGCCTCGTTAGATGGCTTGCGGCTACATGCGGTACGGCGGCTTCTCGAGCCTATGCTGCTCCATCTATTCAAGCAGATCGAGGCGAAGCAAGCTGCTTACGGCGAGGGCGGCGGTTCCGCGCCGCTTTCGTCCCCGCTCGCGGTGTTCGAGTATCTCGTGGATTCCGCCCGTTTTGCCAGCTCCACACGCAAGCTGGAGCCGCGCCTGGTGTACCTCTGTGCAGCGGCACTGCACGATCGGGCCGAGCCGCATCCGCTCGACCAGCCTGTCGGCCCTGTGCTCACGGAGGCGGTCGTCCGGTATGCGTGCCGCAATGGCGCTGATGAGCGATGCGGCCTAGACTCGCTGGCCCTCACGTGCGCTCAGCTGCTTGCGCCATGGCTAGTGCCCACATCGGAGAGTGTGCAGGGCTTACCCGGCCTGAGGGAGCAGTTGGAGCTCGTGCTAGCGGCCAAGTCGCCTCATTCGGCGATGATCACGCGCGGCGATGATCATGCCTTAGGCCGCGTAGACAGGCACACACGCGTGCAGAGTTTGATGACGAAGGGACTTGGCGCCGGCGACTGCGTGCCCTTGTGGATTCCCCAGCCGGTTCGCAAGGGCGAGGCGTGCGTCTGGGTGCTCGGGCCGCACCGCGATGACTCCAGCCCCATGTATGAGATCCGCCATCCCGACAACGCGCGCGACATCGATGTGGTCACCGGCCGCCCTCGCAAGACGTGGCCCTACCACGAGGAAGACTTTGAGAAGGCCGATATGTGCGAGATGCTCAACATCGACGAGCCAAACATCTTACGCAGTGAGCTCCTCCAGCCGTGATTGAAGCCACCCAGCCCAAAGCGTCTGCGCCCCACTCCATTCACACGCCCTGCACCATCCCCTGCAGTCCTTCGCAAGCGCCACAGCACCGGCCAACCCTACACACGTGCTGGCCCCAACTCGATCCTCATCTCGGTCAACCCATACCGCGACCTCGTACTATACACGACCGAGGCCGTGCTCAAGTACCGCGACTCTCGCTCGACCGATCTGCCGCCCCATATCTTCCAGATGGCGGCAGAGGCTTACTCGGAGCTGCGCGAGCATGGCAAGAATCAGTCAATCATTTCCTCGGGCGAATCGGGCGCTGGCAAGACCGAGAACACGAAGCAGGTCTTCTTCTTCCTCGCGCAGGTCGCCGCGACAAACGCCGCTACCGACGCCGCCGCTGCAATCCGCGACCAGCTGCTCGCCTCCAACTATGTACTCGAGGCCTTTGGCAACGCAAAGACTGTGCGCAACAACAACTCGTCGCGCTTCGGCAAGCTCGTCAACGTGCGGTTCGACGCAGTTGCACGGCTCTCGGGCACGTCGATTGACACATACCTCCTCGAGAAGTCGCGCATCTCTTCGCCCAACATGGACGAGCGCAACTACCACTTCTTCTTTCAGGTCCTTGAGGCCGAGACCGAACACTCGCCTGAAACCAGCGCTTGCCTCTGCTGCCTCGTGCTATGCCGCCGTCACCTGCTCTTTCTCACGTGTCGCTGTACGACTACCGCCCTGGCAGCTGCTGCGCGGCTTGCCCGAGACGGAGCTGATGGCGCGGCAGCTCGTTGCGGACCCAAAGGAGTTCGAATCCCTCAGGGGCGGCGGCGCCTCAGTCTTCGACGTGGAGCATGTGGACGACCGTCAGGAGTTCAGTGTCACGCGCGAGGCAATGAATGACCTTGGCATCCCCGCTGGTTCACTCGATGTGTTTGGGCAGCGCCAGATCTTCGATGTGGTCGCTGCCGTGCTGCACTTGGGCAACGTGAGCATTATCAGAGACCAGGAGATGAAGGCCGACAGCTACGCGCCGTCTCTGCGCGAGGCCGGCGGCTACGCCAAGGTACACGACCCAAGGAGAGCACTCATGAATGCTGCTGATCTCCTCGGTGTGGATGCAAACCGCCTGAAGAACGCGCTAGTCATGCGCCCCGCAATCAAGGCGGGCGGCCCATCGATCGGGCCACAGTCCGTGGCGAAGGCGATTGGACTCAAGAAGTCCCTGGCTGAAACATTGTGCGTCACTGACCGCAAGCGGCCTCGAGCAAGTTAGCTTGGGCTGACAATCACATCGCTTGCGCCACATCCCCTGCAGGTACTCGAAGCTGTTTGATTGGCTGGTCGAAACCATTAACGCGCAGAGACCCCCCAAGGGCCCTTACACCATCTCGGTGCTCGACATCTTTGGCTTCGAGGTCTTTGATGTCAACTCGCTCGAGCAGCTCTGCATCAACTTCTGCAACGAGAAGCTGCAGAAGAACTTTACGGATACCATCTTCGAACTCGAGCAGGGCCAGTATAAGAAGGAGGGCGTGGCATTCGAGCGCGTCGAGTTTGTTGACAACCACCTCGTCATCAGCCTGATCGAGTCGGAGCTCGAATGGAAGCAAAACAAGGAAGGTGGGATCCTGCAGATCATTCAGAGCGAGATAGAGACCGGTGATCGTGCGACCGACAAGCACCTCTTAGAGCGTCTCAAAGTCCTCAAGCAAAGCCTCGACGGGAGGGCCAGCGGCGTCTTCAAGAACGTCGGCGACAGCCAATTTGTGGTCAAGCACTATGCAGGAGAAGTCAAGTATAGCATCGACGGCCTGCGCGAGAAGAGCGTGCTCGAGCTCGGGCCAGCTGAACGGCTGTTGCGCGAGACAGGCGCACCCTTTGTGAGACAGCTGCTTGAGGGCGATAAACAACGACAGAAGGAAGCTCAAGGTGGTCATGGTGGCGGCGGCGGCGGCAAAGGGCGGAAGCAGACAGTTGGCCTCGCCTTCAAGAACTCTCTGGAGAGTCTCATCAAAACGATCGAGACGACGAAGCCACATTATGTGCGCTGCATCAAGCCCAACATGAAGCGCTCTCCGAGTGATTTTGAAGAGAGGCTCACACTCCAGCAGTTGAAATGTATGCTCGCGAGAGGGGGCTTGAATCCGAAGGCTCCTTATGCGACTGCTGCTCACCCCAACCCCTGGGGTGGCTCCCGCGCGAGATCTCCTGAGCTGACTCACCCTGTGCCCACGCAGACTCCGGGGTATTCGAGGCGGTCGAGGTGCGCAAGAAAGGATATGGCTTTCGCGTACCACACAGGCAATTTGTGCACCGCTACTTGTGCCTTGATCCCGACCTTAAGGAGCGCAAACGCTTCCGGCAGAAGGCCGACCAGGGCGGCAACCAAGCGGACGGCCGCTCAATCTGTGAGGAGTTTCTACGGCGGCTCCAGAGTCTGCACCCGGGTGTGCTCGACTGCATGTGCGAGGCTGCGATCGGGACCACCATGATCTTTTTCCGACAGGCGCAGGAGCGCGCGCTGAAAGAGGCGCGCTACGTCTCAGCCAGTAAGGACGCGACCTGCATTGCGCGGTACAGGCGAGGCCTGCTAGCTCGGAGGGTGTATGGCCGATTGCGCGACGCTCGCAAGCTTCTACTCAAGGGCGCGGAGGAGAATGACCCGACTCGGTTCAGGGAAGCGCGTGCAAAGCTCGAGGCGGCGCGCCTAGAGCTCTACGTGCCGCCACAGGTCGATCGGCTGAGTAGTGTGCTCGACGAGGCTGAGAGGCTCGACACGGCCCTCGAAAGGGCCTCGAGCTCGGCTGGCGTTGGCTCGAAGAAGGAACTCACCGCGCTCTACACACTCATCCATCGCGCGCACGAGCTGCGCAACGAGCTCGCGTGCATGCGCATCTCGGCTGTGTGGTTCGAGGCGGAGCAGCTGCGCCAACTGCTAGGCGGCTACAAGCCGAGCAGCCTCGCCCTCGCGGCATCGAGGCCGGACAAGCGCTACCTGCGCAGCTGGCTCGAGAGCAAGCGCAAGGATTGCGTCAGCGAGCTGTTGTCGAGCGAGTTGAGAACGCCGCGACCGCTTGGGCTCAAGGAGTCGGTGCAGCTGCGCACGGCACGGCTTGTCCTCGATGTGCGCACTGCAATGGAGGAAAACGACCTCGTGGGGCTGCGGGAAGCGCTCGAGGACGACAAGGCGATTGCCGATGAGCAGGGACGCAAGCCGCTGCCGCTCTGCGAGCGCGAAGGTGCGGCGTTGTACAAGGAGCTGAGCGAGACTGTCGAACCGAAGGAGAATGACTTCGTGCGGGCCATCGAGGACACGCGCCCCTTCCTAAAGGCCGATGGCCTCACCTGGAGCCAAGACAAGGTGCAACTCCTCTTTGAGGCTCCATCTGGACGAGACTCATTGGCAACGGCCCTCAAAATGGTGAATAGGCTGCCCAAGAATACGAAGCAGGGGAAAGCGAGCCTCAAACAGGTTGATGTCATCCAGGAGGTACGGTCCACGCTGCTCAAGTGTGACGTCAACCAGCCCCAGAGCTTCGAGACCCTTGCGACGCTGCTCAGCAAGGACGCTGCGCGCTTTTCGGCAGGAGGCGAGCTTGCTTTTGCCGAGATCCGTTGCGCGGGTGAGGAGCTGCTTTCAATTGCACTGAAGCACCTCTGCGATAGCACCAGCGGTCGCACCAGAAGTGGCAGCAGCGGTGGCGGCAGGATGGGCGGCGACGGTGGCGGCGACGGTAGCAGGACTGGCGATCTTGCCGCTCCTGCGCCACCCCCTCTCACTAAGACGCCCTCCAGTAGAAACCAGTCGCTGTCAAGGTTGCTCCCGCTCGGGCTCACCAAAATGCAGAGCTTCCGGTTGCCCACATCGCGCACACCGAGGGCTGACAGTCGGCGTAGCCGCGCATCAAAGGGAGGAGCACGCAGCCTTGGCGATGAGGCGAAAACCGAAATTGTGCGCAAGCTCAGTGAGTCGTCGAAGCGGATTCTGGAAGAGAGACTGCTCGAGAAGCACCCTAGCTCGGCGATCAAGGATATAAAGCACATGAAAGAGCTCCTCGAGAACCTCAAACACTGCAGGCAGGTTAGCAGGCAGGAGGCGAGCTCCACCCAACTCATGCGTGAATCGGAAGCTGCGCTTGAGCACCGCACACTTGAAGCGACGCGACAGCTACGGGACAAGCTGGATGCGGCGGACTGGAAGGCGCGACTCGTGGCGGGGCGAGGCGAGGATCAGCCGAGTCACAAGCTCGAGGAGTGCCTTCCGCTTCGGCTGCTTCGGGTGGACCTCCAGCTCCTCAAGGGCTTTTTGAGCACATACCTTCACAGTGAGTGGGCGGTTGAGGCGAAGGACGTCGTGACACGCGCCGAGCATGTGATCGCGCTCTTGTCGGCGCTGCAGAGCTGCTCCCGGTACAATGAGAAAAGCTGGAGTGCTCTCAAATCTGCGGTGCAACTGGCAGAGGAGCAAGGTGCGCGACTCCTGCCTGAGGTGCAGGCTTTGAAAGCTGAGCTTGCGCTGCTCGAGCAAGCGGTGAAAGACCAGGATCGAGTCAAACAGATGGTGCAGGAGCACGTGGCTAAGCTGCATCAGAGCTTCGACGCGTTCGATAAGTTGCCACGCGACCAGCCTGACTTCGTCGACAGCTGGTATTACGAGCGCACAACACTTGGCGACTTGATATCCGCCTTCCGGCCATCCATGGCCGCCGAGTACCCTCTGCGACCTCCCGAGGTTCGCGAGATCTTGCGAGCGTGCGAGTGTGCACACCGGCTCCAGGAGGAGCTGCACCGATGCTCGTGGAAGAAAGGCACGGGCTGGGAGGGCCTCGAACAGCTGCTGGACGATCCGGACACACAGAGCAAGTATGGAGGCAATCACCACGCGCAGGGCTTTCTGCAGCAGGCGCGGAGCGAGCTCACGCACATGCGCGAGACCGAAGGAAAGGTCACACGCCTCGCGGCCACTATCAAGGACGCGCTGGATGCATCACACGGTCACGACTCAGGCGCGTGGGTGTCCAAAATCAGTAAAGCGCTGGATGAGAAGCAGTCTGCAGGCAGCCAGATCTCCAAGGAGCTCAGCGGCACCTTCAAGAGCCTCGAGGATCTCGAGAA